>Ga0070682_100002359_pt1 | contig 10463 bp, 10 predicted proteins | sample KBSC63LmetaG_FD_64668 | JGI IMG/M metagenome (GOLD analysis project Ga0070682, IMG submission 64668) | Corn rhizosphere microbial communities from Kellogg Biological Station, Michigan, USA - KBS C6-3L metaG | ecosystem: Host-associated > Plants > Roots > Rhizosphere | place: USA: Michigan... | reverse complement strand
CCTCCTGGACCCTCACCCGAGCTCCTGACCCTCACCCGAGCTCCTGACCCTCACCCCACCCCTGACTCTCGCCCCTGACCTCGACCTAACCTTGGCGCCGACGAACCGACCCAATACCTCCGGGGCCTGCCCGTCGGCTCACGAGCCCTCAGGCGCTGGAGTCGCCGAAAAAACCCGGGGGCTGCCCGTCGGGTCACGCGAATCAAGGTGCTGGAGTCGCCGAAAATCCTGAGCGTCGCCGATTCACCCTGAGTGTCGGGTTCCGGTCGCAAGCGCGTAGCCGGCAAGTGCGCGCGCCGCTCGGCCCGCGGCAAACTAGGCTCGCGCCTGGTTATGCCGCCAGACGCACCGCCCGATCCGAATTGGCGCGGCTAGCCACTTCGGACGCTGGCCCCAACCAGCCGCGCTGAGGCACTCAGCCCGACCACGTCCGCTAGCGCGCTCCGACCTCCGCCGAGGTGATTGCCTCACTCGATTGGCCGAGAACTCGGGCATTGGTGGTCCCGCAGGCAACCCTCCGGCGTCCACGCTTCGGGCACGTGCCGTTGGCTTCGAGGGGGCTCGCTCGCCACCCCACGATGTGTTTCGCAGAACGGCGAGAAGGCTCTCGCAGGCTGCAGGCCTGATCCTGTGGTTCGCAGAAGCGGCGCAAGAAACTCTCGCAGAGCTGCATGCAGTCGAGCTCCCAGAGTTGGACTCCTCGCCATTCGCGGGACGCTTCACACAACCCGCCCTCGCTCGGGGTCAGCATCGGCGTCGCTTCGCATCTGGGCGTCGAGTTCCACCTGCTCCCCCCGCCGTCTCGGCGACCCGCGCTCCGTTCTGGAGGCTAGGAGGATCGCACTGTATAGAGACAATAGAATATCTATAATATAATTACTTGAAATCGTTGATAATTACACAACAAGCACTTAGTGCGACCGTCGAGCGCCGATCCCAGATCTGGCTCGCGGCAGCAATATAAAAACTATTACGTCTCTATAGTGGTGGTGCGCTCGCGACCGCGCTCGACTCTCGAGCAGCGATCTCAACGACTCACTGCCATCATTGAGGACTAGAATGTTCTTATGGCTCTCCCAGAGCGCGACTCGACCACGCTCGTGCCTGCTCCTGGACGTGGTCAGTACGACCGCAGGCAGCCGCGCGAGGCTCGGTTGCTCGAGCAGAAGGCGCGCCTGCTGTCGGCGACGGGGCTCGCCCTCGCGCGAAGCGCTGACGCGACGATTGCGGACGTGGTGAAGGCCGCGGGAGTCTCGCGCAACACGTTTTACGAGTACTTCGACGATCTCGCGCACGCGCGAGTCGCGGCTGAGCAGCGCGCGGAGCATCGGCTCGCGGCGTTGTTGCGCGGCGCGGAGGAGCAGACGCGTACGCCGGTGGAACGGTGGCGCGCGCTCGCTCACGCGTTCATGAGCTGGGTGATGGCTGCACCGGCGGATGCACTCTTGTGCTTGGAGGGCGTGAGGTCGGGGCTCAGCAGTGCGGGGCGTGCGCTCGAAACGGCCTTTTCTCGGTCGCTTTCGATCGTGAGGGCATCGGGCGTGCGCGCCCAGGATCAGGATGGGCTGCGCGCCGTGGCTCTCGCGGCGACCGGCGAGACGTTTGCGCGGCGGCTCCTCGCACAACGGTGGGGCAATCCGCCGCCCGAGCCCGGTCGGCTCGAGCGCGAGCGGGAGCGGGTCGAGCGCGTTCTGGTCGACGCGGCGGTGCGCTTGCTGCGTTAGCAATCCGGAAACTCGGACTTCTCAAGACGAAGTCCTCAAGATGCCCCCAAGGCGAAGTGGCTGCGGGCATCATCCGGGCATTTCCATCCGCGGCATGGGGTGATACCGTGTCCGTTGGAATGCAAGCCGAGCCGGTGGAGCTTCGGGTTGGCGGACAGACGTACCGCGTGGTGGCGTCTGCGACCGGCGACGATCTGCGCCGGCTCGCCGCCATCGTCGACGATCGCCTGCGCTCCATCACTCCGCCGGGCAAGGCTGTTTCGCCGCAGGCGCTGCTGCTCGCCGCCATCGCGCTCGCTCACGAGCTCGAGGAGGAGAAGGCGAAGAACCTGAACCTTGCGACGCGCTCGCGCGAGATGCTCGGCTCGATTCTGACGCGCATCGACGCGGCGATGGGCGCCTCGGTCGCGCCCGCCGAAGCCGACGAATCCGCGCCGGGCACTTAGCGTCGGCCGTCAAGCTACGCGAGCGGAGCGAGCGCGCCGCAGGCGGCGGGGGGAGCGGTCGCGAAGCGAGCCGCGAGCGGAGCGAGCACGCCGCAGGCGGCGGGGGGAGCGGTCGCGAAGCGAGCCGCGGGGGGCAAGGCCCCCCTGCTAACGGAGCGCCTGGAACGCGAGCAGGAACGGCGCGAGCACGAAGAAGCCGTCGATTTCGACGCCGATACTGACGAGCGTCGCGCGCTCCGAATCGAGATCGCGGTAGGCGCTCGCGTAGACGCCGAGCGCGTAGTTGTAGACGCTATCGAAGTTATAGCTGCGCGCGCCCCAAAACAGGGTCCCGCCGAGCGATGCCGCGCGGAGCTCGTGGTCGAAGGCGCCGACGGACACGACGAGCGGGTAGCTCTCCATCACCGGCAAGAGCAGCGAAATGCCCCCGCCGAAGCGCGCGTCCCAGAAGCCGGCCGTGTTGACGTCGAAGTACGGTCCGAGGCCGATGTCGCGGTTACGACTGCGAAGGAAGAGGAGGTCGCCCGTGAGCCCGGCGCAGAAGCGCGTGTCTTGCCACAGCTTGCCTTCGGAGCCGACGCCGCACGGCGCGGCTCGGAGTGCGACGTGACCTTGCGGCTCGGCGCTCGCCGTCGTCGTTACGGCGAGCGTCGCAGCGAGCGCCGCCGCGCCGCCGACGATGCCGAGACGCCGCATTGCCGCTCCCCGGGGCGACCGCTCACTGACGGTAGGGATTGTACGCAGGGCTCTCGCACGCCTTGTCGAAGGACGCGCAGACCGTGCACGGGAAGTAGTAGTCCTGGCCGAAGAAGCAGATCGTCACGTCCGTGGCAGTGTCCGTCGAGGCGTCGCACGTTGGCGGCGTGGAGTTGCTGAGGGCGTCGGCGGGATAGGTGACGAGGCAGCCGGTGCAGAGCGTGATGGGGTAGTCGAAGGTGGCCGACTCGATGTCCTGGCCGCCGAGGGTCTGGCCGAGGATCTTCACGCGCGCGATGATCTGGCCGTCGTCACCGAGCTTGGCCATGTCGTCGTAGCGGACCAAGCGGGCGAACACGGCGGCGAGGCCCGGATCGGTCCCGCTCGAGGGGTTCACGAGGCCGGTCGCCGGGGTGTCGAACTCGATGACGGCACCCTGGGTGCCGTAGAGCGTGATGTGGGCGCCGGTGACCGAGAGGCGGGCCGTCTCCGTGCGGAGCTTCTCGCGATTGCCGCGTTGGGTGAGGTGGCTGCCCACCAGGAACGCGGCCTTGTAGCCGTCGGCGAATTGCCGATCGAGCGTGCCTTCGGCAATCAGGGCTGCAGTGGCATCGGGCTTCGCGAGGCACTGCGAGCTGTTGATGTCCATCACGCCGTAGATGAAGAACGAGCTGTCGTTGTCCACACAGGACGCGGCGGCGAGCGAGGCGCCAAGCGCAAAAAGCCCTGCCAACGTCTTCGTGAACCGGAGCATCGTGACCTCTTTGAGCGGGCGGGCGAGGGTCGGCCGCCGCATCTCCAAGTGTAGCGGTCACGCGGGCCAGCGCCAAAAATTGCGGGTTTTCGCTTATTGAAGCGCGACCGCGAGGCGCTCAATCTCGCTCACGTCCAGATCGGTGGTTTCGACGCGGCCGATGTCGTGTGCGACGACGAACTTGAGCCGGCTTCCCGCGCGCTTCTTGTCGAGGGCAATCAGCTTTGCGGCGTCGCCGAGCGGCTCGCGCGATAGGTCCGTCGGGAGCCCGAGGGCCTTCAGGAGACGCACCGTGCGCTCGCGTACGGCCGCCGGCGTCGTGCCGAGCTTCTCGCCGATTTGGAGCGCTGCCACGAGGCCGAGGCTCACCGCTTCGCCGTGCGTCAGGCGCTCGAAGCCCGCCTGCGCCTCGAGCGCGTGGCCGAGCGTGTGCCCGAGGTTCAGGGTCGCGCGCAGCCCGCTCTCACGCTCGTCGAAGCTGACGACCCGGGCTTTGACGCGAACGGAGCGCCGAACGAGCTCCGCGACGAGCTCGCGGTCGCGCGAGCGCACGGCGCTCTGCTCGCGCTCGAGGAGGTCGAACAGGAAAGCGTCGCCGATCAGCGCCGTCTTCACGACCTCGGCGAGGGCGCTCACGAAGCCGCGCTCGGGCTCCGTCGCTTCGAGGTCCGTATCGCAGACGACGCCCGAGGGCTGCCAGAACGCTCCAACCGCGTTTTTCGCCTGCAGGAGATCGACGCCGGTTTTCCCCCCGACCGAGGCGTCGACCATGGCGAGCAGAGTCGTCGGGACGCCGACCCAGCGCACTCCGCGCAGGTACGTCGCGGCCGCGAAGCCCGTCATGTCGGTGACGACCCCGCCGCCCAGGCCGACGAACAGGCTCTTTCGGTCGAGCCCCGCCGCGAGCGCTGCGCGCCAGAGCGCTTCGACGCTGCCGACGTGCTTCTCGCGCTCGCCGGGCGGCAACGTATGAAGCGTGGCGGTGCGGCCTTTCGAGGCGAGTGCCGCGAGCGTCGCGTCGCCGTGGAGGGGACGCACGTTCTCGTCGGTCACGAGCAGGAGCGAAGGGGCCGAGCCCGCGAGCTCGGGGAGCCGGGCGGCGACTATCCCGCGACCCACGTCGACGGCGTACGAGTGCTCGCCTGCCGCGACGGCGAGCGGGTCGCGCTGCCAGACCGCGAGCACGGCATCGGCGACCGCCGCAGGGGTGCGGCCGTCGGTGGAGACGGTGGCGTGCGCTTCGGCGTAGGCGAGCGCGCGCTGGGCAAGGAGCTCGAGTGCGCGCCGCTCGGGATCGGGGGCGTCGAGGAGCGGACGCCCGCTGCGACCGCCGGCCCGGCGCGCAACTTCGGCGGCGGAAGCTCGCAGCGTGACGACCACCGCGGCGTCGAGAACCTCGAGCCGGAGCTCCCGCGCGAGCAGCGCACCGCCCCCGAGCGCGACCACCGGTGCGGCGTCGCCGTACGGCTCGGCGAGCACGCGGCGCACCTCCGCCTGCTCCTCGGCGCGGAAGGCCGCTTCACCCGCGCGCGCGAAATAGTCGGCGATCGTGGTGCCCAGACGGGCGGCAAGCCGCGCGTCGAGGTCGATGAAGCGGCGCCCGGTCCGTTCGGCGAGCTTCTGCCCCACCGTGGATTTGCCGGTGGCCATGAAGCCACTGAGGAATAGGGGGCGCCGCATGTCCCTCCCACCCTGGCACGGCCGAGGTCGGGTCCGCCAGTCGCGGGCAGGCCCGGCGCTACTGGTCCAGGCTGCCGAGGCGACGGACTGCGGCCAAGCGCCGGCCGTGCGGGTAGAGCCGCGTGTATTCGAGCGCGCGCTCGTGCGCTTGCTCCGCCTCGCCGGCGCCCGCCCAGCTCTCGACCTCACGGGCGAGGGCGTCTTGAGTCAGCGTGCCGCCGCGATCCAGCCGGCGCGCGGTGGCGAAGGCCCGCGCCGCTTCGCGCGGGCGCCCGAGCTGCTCGAGCAGCGTGCGGCCGAGGGTGAATGCGGCGAGCGGCGCGCGCGGGTCGAACGGATGGTCCGCCATCACGCGCTGCAAGGGCGCGACGGCCCGATCAGGACGGCCTCCGAGGCGAGCCACGTCCGCTTCGAGGAGCAGATCCTCCGGCGTGTCGTGCACGGCGTTCGGGCCCTCGGCGGTCAGACGGGCGAGGGCGCCGACGTAGTTTTGATCCTTCGCGAGGGCGCGCCACGAGGGTTGCGCTGCGGCGGGCGCCGAACGAGCGCCGGTGGGCTGCTCGATAGTGGGGGCGGCCGGCGACGCGAGCTCCGCGGCGGGCGCGGGCAGGGGCACCGGCTCGGCGGTGGCCGGATCCGCCGGGACACCGGGGCTTCGCGTTGGAAAGCGGCCGGATTCGCCGATGGCGAGCACGCGGCTTCCCTCGACGCCCTCGACCTTCACGCGGCCGCGCTCGACCTCGACGCGAATCGCCTGCGGATCGAGCGCGACGGTGAACACCGTGCCGAGCACCGTGACCGTCGCGTCGCGCGCAATCACGCGGAAGGGGCGCTTGGGATTCGGCGTGACCGAAAAGCGCGCCGTGCCCGAGTCGAGGCGCAACGTGACGCCGGTCGGCCCGACCGCGACGGTTTCCACGCGCGCGTCGGACGACACGGCGTGAACGCTCGAGCCGTCCGGAAGCTGGACCAGGCTCTGCTGAGCGACGCGCGGTGTGCTGCTCTCCGTTACGCCGTGGCGTGCCGTGCTGCCCGGCTGGCGCCCCAAGTAAAATCCGAGCAGCAGCGTGCAGGCGCCGAGAGCCACGACGAGGCCCGTACGCTGGCGCTGCCGTCGCTGAAGGCCGCGCCCGACCCGCGCCCGAACGCGCGCTTCGCGCTCCGCGCTCCACGTCGGCTCCACGTGGGCGCTCGCCTCGTCGATTTGGCGTGCGATCTCAGACATCGCCGAAGGCCTCCTCGATTCGCGCCGCGGCGGCCGCGATGCGGCGCTTGGCGGTGGCAAGCGAGCAACCCGCGAGCGACGCGACGCTCTCGAGCGGTTCGCCCTCGACGTGACGGAGCGACCAGGCAATGCGCTCGTTGGCGGGGATCCCGTCGAGGATCTTGTAGACGCGGGCGAGGAGCGCGCGCTGCTCGGCCGTCGCGCTCTTGTCGACGACGGCGTCGTAGACGACCGGCTCGTCGAGACCGAGGAACACGCGGGCGCGGCGCCGGCGCAGACGCTGGCGCGCGACGCGGACCGTGACGCGGGCAAGCCAGCCGCGGATCGCCGCCGGGTCGCGCACCGCGTGGACGCCACGCACGGCGGCGACGAACACCTCCTGAATGGTGTCGTCGACGTCTTCTTCGCGACCGAGGAGCCGATGAGCGATCGCGGCGACGTAGGGCGCGTAACGCCGGAACAAGCCGTCGAGGTCGAGCGAGTGCTCGATGAGCGAACCGTCCGGTGCCGAGCTCACTCGCTCGTCGGCCGAAATGCTGATGCGGGGGTCGGAGGGCAACGACGCCCGGGGCGAGCTCGGCGGGACCAAGCGCACCAACGACACGGCAGGTTGCTCGCGAGACATTTCGTTCGTGGCCTTGGTGGGTTTCATGGCTCCGAAAGGCTCAGCGGCGTCCTCGAATCATAGCGCGGCCGGGCTGAGGCGCGGGATCTCGCCGTGTTTCGGCGCCGCGAGCCCACTCGCGGGGGCGCGCCCACCGATGGCGTGGACCATGACCCTCCCGCTGCCCCCACGCCGACGTGGCTCGGACGTTCAGTAGCCGTTCGCGTCACAGCGCAATTCCTATACCGAGCTGGCCGCTCGCCCAGATCCCCCGCAAGTCGGACTTGCCGGTCACGAGCAGGTTCACGTAGCCGGCCTCCACGCCGAGGTCGATGACCAGCGATTCGATCCGGAGCGTCTGCGAAGCCACCAGCATCGGCCAGCCCCAGATCGCAGGTTTGGGGCCGGCGTCCGTGGTGAGCACGCCGGCGCGCAAGCCACCGCCGCCGCGGAAGGTGAAGGCGCTGAGGTTCGCGTAGAAGCAGAGCCAGCCGCCGAGCGTCGCGTTGGTGGCGCTCTTGTATTCGTGGAGCACGCCGCTCTCGAGCAGTGCGTCCGCGGCCCAGCTCACCACGCCGCTGCGCTCGCGACCGAAGCGCACGCCGCCGCCCCACAGCGTGCCGGCTCCCGTGAGGAACGAGCGAAACGAGACGACGCCCGTCATGCGCTCCATCACGAGCGGAATCGGCTGATTGGTGCGACGCTTCGTTCCGCCCGCCGGCTTATCGCCGGCAGTCGTCCACGCCACGACCTCCGGCTGCTCGTTGTCGCCGGGCTCGGCACCCGGCCCGCTTCGGTTCGATACCTGCGTTCGCGCGGGCGCCGCCGCTGGGGCGGCGGGGGCACTTCGCGCGCGCACGACGCTGCGGGCGGTTTCGACGGCGGCGGCGCTCGGGGCGGGGCCCTCCGGTGGTACTTGAGGCGTTGGGTTCGACGCAAGCTCCGCCCAGCTCGCGAGCACGAGCTCCGAGGCAGCGATCGCGACGATGCGTGACTCAGCCTGGGTGCCGAACGACTTGGGGTCGAACGAGCGCTTGAGAGTCTTCCGGCTGATCGGGTCGCGAACGCGAAGAACGACGCGCTCGCCTTCACACGTGATGGTCACCTCGGTGACGTCCGGACCTGCGTCGGTCGTGATGCTGGTCCCGAGATCCGCGGAGAAGATCCGCTGAACGCTGCGCGCGTCGAGCGTCGGGCAGCCCTCGACCTCGAGGTGAACGGGCGGCGCCGCGCCGAGGGCCGTGCCGGGGGCAAAGACCAGCGCCGCTCCGAAGAGGCTAACGAAGGCCCGCCACACCCGACCATGATAAGCTAAATCCTCGAGGAACGCGCCTCATGCAGCATCGGCCGCTCGCATTTGCCAAATACGAGGGGGCGGGCAACGACTTCCTGGTCGTCGATGCCGCCTCCGAGAGCGCCGTCACGCCCGAGCGCGCCGTGGCGCTCTGCGATCGCCACTTCGGCGTGGGTGCCGACGGCGTGCTCCTGGTGGTTCCACCGACCGCGAGCGGCCCCCGGGCGCGCATGATCGTGCTCAATGCGGACGGGTCGCGGCCGGAGATGTGCGGCAATGGCCTACGTTGTGTGGCCCTGCATCTCGCACGGCGGGACGGAGCCGCGCACATCGACTACGTGATCGAGACGGACGCCGGCATCAGGACGACCGAGGTCGAGCGCGAGAACCTGACCGGGCAGGTGAGCCTCGGCATGGGGCGCGCGCGCCTCACGGGCAGCCGGCGCTTCGCGGTGGGCAGCGCGATGCGCGAGTTTCACCTCGTGGACATGGGCAATCCGCACGCGATTTCGCTCGGGCTCGAGATCGACGCGCGCACCATCGACGAGGTCGGCCCCGCGCTTTCGGCGTCGCTTCCGGGCGGCTCGAACGTCGAGGCCGTGACGATCCACGGCCCCCGAACGCTCGAGGTGTTGGTGTGGGAGCGCGGGGTGGGCCGTACGCTCGCTTGTGGCACCGGCGCGGCGGCGGTCGGTGTCGCGGCGGCGGTGAACGGCTGCTCGCCGTTCGGGGAGCCGATCGAGATCCGCCTGCCGGGCGGAAGTCTCAGCGTGACCGTCGAGCGCGAGAGCCTCGACGTGACGCTGCGCGGCCCGGCGCGCCTCGTGTTTGCGGGTCAGGTGGAGGCGTGAGTGCGGGCGCACCGGCGCTCGCCGTGGTCGCAATCTTGGCGGACGCGGACGCGGCGAACGTCCTCCGGCAAACCGTGGCCGCCGCCGGGGATTCGCTCGCGCTGAGCGCGAGCCTGGCCGAAGGCCTGGCGCGCGTGTCGACGGAAGTGCCGGACGTCGCGCTCGTCGACGTCGCGCTCGGCCAGAATGCGGGCCTCGCCGTGATCCACCACATCCGCGCGCTCGCGCCGCACGTCGCGATCTACGCGCTGACACGACAGAGCGGCCTCGAGCTCGGCAGTGCGGCGATGGCGCTCGGTGCGACGGGTGTGCTCGTGATGCCGCTCACCGGGGACGACGTGCTCACGGCGCTCAGCGGCGTGCGAACGCGCCGCGCCGAGCAGGAGCACGTGCGCGAGGTGCTCCGCCGCGTCGACACGTTCGGGCTCGAGCGCAGTCTGTTCACGCGCGTAGCCGAGCTTGCCGAGTGCATGACGCGGCGCGAAGCCTGCGAGCGCCTGCTGCGCGCGGTTCTCGAGGCCGGCGCGCGGCGTGCGCTGGTTTACCTTCCCGCCGGGCAAGGCTCGCGCGAGCTGATGCGCAGCGCGCAGAGCGCGCAGGATCTCGATGCGCCCGCGTTTTGCGAGGAGCTCGAGCTCCTCGGATTTGCCGAACAAAAGGGCTTCCGCGTGCTCAGGCTCGCCCTGTCGCGCGAGCTCGGCGGCGTGCTTTTGGTGGACGGCCTGCTCGGCGCGCTCGCCGAGGACGTGCGCGAGGCGACGCTCGTGACGTTCTCGGCCCAGTGCGCGACGGCGCTCGCGCTGATCGCCGTGCGCGAGGACGCCGATCGCGGCGGCATGAAGGATCCGCGCTCGAGCGCCTACACGTTCGCGTACTTCGTCGACGTGGCCGGGCGCGAGATCGACATGGCTCGCCGGCATCGGAGGCGCTTCGCGCTCGCGACCATCAGCGTGCATGCGCGACCCGGCGCCGCTCCGGACGCGCCCGAGCCGACGCTCGGCACCGTCGAGCGCGTGCTCGGTGCGGTGCGCGACACGGACGTGCTCGCGCGCGTGGACGCGAACGAGTTTTACCTCTTGCTCCCGGAGACGAACGGCATGGGAGCGCACGCTTGCCGGCGGCGCGTGCTCGAGCGGCTCGCGGGTCCGGAGGAGCGCTACGACGTGGGCGTCGGCGTCGCGGTCTACCC
>Ga0070682_100002358_pt1 | contig 10466 bp, 10 predicted proteins | sample KBSC63LmetaG_FD_64668 | JGI IMG/M metagenome (GOLD analysis project Ga0070682, IMG submission 64668) | Corn rhizosphere microbial communities from Kellogg Biological Station, Michigan, USA - KBS C6-3L metaG | ecosystem: Host-associated > Plants > Roots > Rhizosphere | place: USA: Michigan... | reverse complement strand
GGGGTGAAGGGGACCGGCAAGCCGTTCGCCGAGCGCTACCGGCTGCAGCGCTTCGGCCGCGGCGGGTTCGTCGAGGTCGCGCTCCGGACCGGCTCGCCGATCGTCCCGGTGGCGGTCGTCGGCTCCGAGGAGATCTACCCGAAGATCGCCGACAGCTCCTGGCTGGCGCGCCTGATCGGCGCCCCCTACGCGCCGATCACCCCGACCTTCCCGTGGCTCGGCCTGCTCGGGCTCGTCCCGCTGCCATCGAAGTGGCGGATCGAGTTCTGCGAGCCGATCCAGATCGGCGATCTCGGCCCCGATGCGGCCGACGACCGCCAGCTCGTCTTCGAGATCTCCGAGCAGGTCCGCGAAACGATTCAGCAGAAGCTCTACGAGAACCTCGTCAAGCGCGGCTCCGCGTTCGTCTGAGCCGCGGCGCGGCCTCTGTAAAGGTTCGATGCAGAGATGTCCACCGATGAGCCGATCTCGCTCAGCGAGGCCTCGCGCCGATCCGGGGTCCCGGCTTCGACCCTGAAGCGCTGGGCGAAGGAGAAGATCGTCGAGCTCGAGGGCGGCGAGTGGACCGCGGGGGCGGCCGCCCAGGCGCGGATCGTCGCCCGGATGCGCGAGCGCGGCCACACCCTGCGCGAGATCCGCGGCGCCGTCCGCGACGGCCGCCTCGCCTTCGGCTCCGTCGAGGACCTGCTGCCGGCGCCGACGCGGAGCCACTCCCGCGCCGATGCGGCGGCGATCGTCGGCATCGAGGAGGAGCTGATCGAGCGGGTGATGGCCCTGCTCGGCACGCCGATGGCCCTGGCGGACCGGATCAGCGACGAGGACATCACCGCGCTCGAGCGGATGGCGGGCGCGCTCCGCAACGGCTTCCCGCTGATCGCGCTGCTCCAGCTCGTCCGCGTCTACGCGCAGGCGGGCCGCAAGATCGCCGAGGCGGAGGTCCGGCTCTTCCATCTGTTCGTCCACGAGCCGATGATCCGCGACGGGGTGCCACCGCTCGAGATGGCCGAGAACATGGAGCGGATGGCCTCGGAGCTGCTGCCGACCGTCTCGCCCGTGCTCGAGTACATCCACGGCCGCTACCTCCGCTTCTACATGGAGCAGGACGTCGTCGGCCACATGGAGGCCGACCTGCCGCTGACCCGTCCGCATCCCGATCGCGTCTCGATGGCGTTCTGCTTCGTCGACCTGACCGGCTTCACCCGGTTCACCGAGGAGGAGGGGGACGAGGAGGCGCTCGACCTCGTCGAGCGGTTCACCGAGACGGTCGAGGCGACGCTCCCCGCCGACGCGACGATCGTCAAGACGATCGGCGACGAGGTGATGATCGTCTCCTCGGAGCCGCGGATGCTGACCGAGTGGGCAGTCGGCTTCCTGACGATGTTCGACGAGCGCCCGCGGCCCCGCGTCGCGATCCACTGCGGCGCCGCCGTCTATCGCGACGGCGACTACTTCGGAGGCGACGTCAACCTCACCCACCGGATCGTCACCCGGGCATTGGCCGGCGAGGTGCTCGTCACCCGGCCGGTCGTCGACGGGATCGGCGAGACCGACTACCTCAGCCTCGAGCCGATCGGGGAGCTCGCGCTGAAGGGTCTGCCCGAGCCGACGGAGCTGTTCGTCGCGACCGCGGCGAACGTCCGGATGCGATGAACGAGCGGACCGGCCACAGGGCCGGCGAATCGCATCAGGATGCGGATTCCCGCCGATCCGGCACCTACTCTGGCGGCGTGCAGAGCTCGCCGGCGATCGAGGCGCTGGCCGACGCGGTCGAGGCCGGAGGGCTGATCGACCGGCGGTCGGGCGGCGTCGTGCTCGTCTCCGGCGGGCCGGACTCGGCCTGCGCCGCCGCTGCCCTCGTCGCGCTCTGCGGGCCGGCGTCGATCTCCGCGGTCCACGTCAACTACGGGCTCCGCGACGACTCCGGCGAGGACGAGCGGGCGGCGCGGGCGCTCTGCGCGAAGCTCCGCATCGACCTCCACGTCGAGCGTCCCGAGCTCGGCCGCGGCAACGTCCAGGCGCGGGCGCGGGAGGCGCGCTACGCCGCGGCGGAGCGGCTCCGTCGCAAGCTCGGCTACGACTGGGTCGCGACCGGCCACACCCGTAGCGACGTCGCCGAGACGTTCCTCTACCGGCTCGCGGTCTCGCCCGGGACCCGGCCGCTGCTCGGGCTCGCCCCGCGCAGCGGCGACGTCGTCCGGCCGCTGCACGCGATCGCGCGCGAGGAGACCCGCGCGGTCGCTGTCGAAGCGGCGCTGCCGTTCGTCGACGACCCGAGCAACGCTTCGCCGCGCTACGCGCGCAACCGGATCCGCAACGAGATCCTGCCGCGGCTCGCCGAGATCGGACCCGAGGTCGAGCGCAACATCGCCGCCACCCACGCCGAGCTCCACGAGGAGGCGGCGCTGCTCGCTGCGGTCGTCGCCGATGCGCTCGATGGGGCCGGCGCCGGCGGCGATGCGACCGCGATCGCGGCGGCCGAGCTCGAGGCGATGCCGGCTTCTCTCCGCCGTCTCTGCCTCCGCGAGCTCGCCGAGCGTGCCGCCGGCCGGCGGGTGCCTCTGAACCGCACGCATGCCGCCCGGATCGTCGCCCTCGCGGGCCGGCCGCAGGGCGGCGAGGTCGAGATCGGCGGCGGGCTCAGCGCCATCTGCGAAGCGGGGAGGGTGCGCTTCGCGACCGGATCGGCGCCGGCTCCCGAGGCGGTCCGCCTGAGCGTGCCCGGCGTCGCTCGCTTCGGCGACTGGGAGCTCCGCGCCGAGCTTCGCCCGGCCCCGATCGATCCCGCCGACTCGCGGTTCGCGGCGCTCGACGCGGCGGCGGTCGGCGGCGAGCTCGAGGTTCGCGCCTGGCAGGCCGGCGATCGGATGCGCCCGCTCGGGCTCGGCGGCAGCAAGAGCCTCCAGGACCTGTTCACCGACCGCGGCGTTCCCCGTTCGGTCCGCTCGCGGCTCCCGGTCGTGACCGCCGGCGGCAGGGTCGCCTGGGTGGCCGGAGTCGCCGTCAGCGACGAGTTCCGGCTCCTCGAGGAATCGACCGAGGTGGCCGTGATCACGGCCAGGCCCGCGACGCCGCGACCCTCACGGCCCTGACCACCCTGAAATAGACTCGGCCGCGCATGGGCGACCCATCCCTGAGCAGCGGGACCGGCCGGATCGGCGAGACCCTGATCGAATCGGAGCGCCTCCACGCCCGGGTCGCCGAGCTCGGCGCCGAGATCAGCGCCGACTACGAGGGCCGCGACCTCGTCATGGTCGGCGTCCTCAAGGGCGCGCTGATCTTCATGGCCGACCTGATGCGGTCGCTGACGGTCCCCTGTGAGATCGACCTGATGGCGGTCTCGAGCTACGGCTCGGCGACCGATTCCTCCGGGGTCGTGCGGATCCTCAAGGACCTGGACACGTCGGTGGCCGGGCGCGACGTCCTGATCGTCGAGGACATCGTCGACTCGGGCCTGACCCTGCAGTACCTGCTCCGCAACCTGAAGGCGCGGGACCCCGCATCGGTCGAGGTCTGCGCGCTGCTGACGAAGCCGGAGCGGCGCCGGGTCGAGACGCCGATCCGCTACGTCGGCTTCGAGATCGCGAACCGGTTCGCGATCGGCTACGGCCTCGATCACGCCCAGCGCTACCGCAACCTCGACTACGTAGCCGTCCTCGAGACCGACTGAGACCTGGCGGCGCCCGGCGGGCGCGATCGTTCCGCCCGCCGACAAGCGGTCGGAGCCGCAATTCCTCCCTGGTACGCTCAACATTCGGTCGAGCCCGGCCGATCCCATTCCCATGCGGATTGCAACCCGAGGACAACCCCGATGAAGCGGATCTCCCGTAGCGGTGCCCTGGTCCCGATTCTGATCGTGATCGTGCTCGCGTTCTTCGCGCAGCGGATCATCTCGCCGCCGCAGCAGGACAGCAATCCGACCTACTCGGACTTCATCGCGACGATCAACAACGATCAGAGCGCCAACCAGATCAAGTCCGTCGACATCAAGACGAACGACAACACCATCGACGTCACCGAGCAGGACGGCACCGAGTACTCGACCGGTTACCCGCCGAACACCGAAGAGCAGCTCGTCAACACGCTCGAGCGCCAGGACATCGAGACGACGGTCGAGGGCCAGGGCGGATCCTCGATCCTCTCGCTGCTCACCTACATCCTGCCGTTCGTCCTGATCTTCGCGTTCTGGATCTTCCTGATGAACCAGATGCAGGGCGGCGGCTCCCGGGTCATGAACTTCGGGAAGTCGCGGGCGAAGCGGATGTCGGTCGACGCCCCGAAGATCACCTTCCGTGACGTCGCCGGCGCCGACGAGGCCGTCCAGGAGCTACACGAGATCAAGGAGTTCCTCGAGAACCCGAAGAAGTTCCAGTCGCTCGGTGCGCGGATCCCGAAGGGCGTGCTGCTCTACGGCCCCCCGGGCACCGGCAAGACCCTGCTCGCCCGCGCCGTCGCCGGTGAGGCGGGCGTCCCGTTCTTCTCGATTTCCGGATCCGACTTCGTCGAGATGTTCGTCGGCGTCGGCGCCAGCCGTGTCCGCGACCTGTTCGAGCAGGCGAAGCAGAACTCTCCCTGCATCATCTTCATGGACGAGATCGACGCCGTCGGCCGCCATCGCGGCGCCGGCATGGGCGGCGGCCACGACGAGCGCGAGCAGACCCTGAACCAGCTCCTCGTCGAGATGGACGGGTTCACGATGACCGACAACATCATCCTGATCGCGGCGACCAACCGCCCCGACATCCTCGATCCGGCGCTGCTCCGTCCCGGCCGCTTCGACCGCCAGATCGTCGTCGACCGTCCCGATCGCAAGGGCCGCAAGAAGATCCTCGAGGTCCACACCCGCGGCAAGCCGCTCGCGGCCGATCTCGACCTCGACGTGCTCGCCGGCCAGACGCCCGGGTTCACCGGCGCCGACCTCGCGAACCTGATCAACGAGTCGGCCCTGCTGACGGCCCGCAAGGGCAACCGCGAGATCACGATGGTGGAGCTCGAGGAGGGGATCATGCGGGTGATCGCCGGCCCCGAGAAGAAGTCGCGGGTGATGGGCGAGAAGGAGCGTCTGATCACCGCCTATCACGAGCTCGGCCACGCGATCGTCGGCCACCTGCTGCCGAACTGCGATCCCGTCCACAAGGTCTCGATCATCAGCCGCGGCCAGGCGCTCGGCTACACGATCTCGCTGCCGACCGAGGACAAGTTCCTGACGACCCGCGCCGAGCTCGCCGACACGATGGCGATGACGCTCGGCGGTCGGGCCGCCGAGGAGATCGTCTTCAACGAGATCACCACCGGCGCCTCCAACGACCTCGAGAAGGTCACGCAGACCGCCAAGCAGATGGTCATGCGCTACGGGATGTCGGAGCGCCTCGGCCCGCGGGTCTTCGGCCACGACCGGGGTCAGCCGTTCCTCGGCCGCGAGTTCTCCTCCGAGCCCGACTACTCCGATGAGATCGCCCGCGAGATCGACGATGAGATCCGCCGCGTCGTCGAGGAGGCGCACCAGACCGCCAAGGACATCCTCAACGAGCGCCGTGACGAGCTCGAGTCGCTGACGAAGATCCTGCTCGAGCGCGAGACGATCGAGGCGAAGGAGTTCGTCGCCCTGCTCGACGGCGCCGCCGAGGAGGAGGTCTTCGGCCCGGCCGACGGCGAGGGCGACGAGGAGCCGAGCGCCGATGCCGACGAGGAGTCGCGGCGCGAGGCCGAGCGCGACGCCCCGCGGCCGATCACCCCGCCGCCCCGTCCCGGCTTCGCAGGCGGCGCCGCGGAGATGCGCGCCGACGATCCCGACTCCGTCTGACCGCCGGAATCCGCCGGCCGCGTCAGCCAGGCGGCCCGTGGCGCCGCTGCGGCGGCGGCTCGCTGTAGAACTATCGCCATGGCCGCGACCATCGTGATGGGGATCGTCAACGTCACCCCCGACTCGTTCTCGGACGGGGGGCGTTACCTCGATCCGGCGGCGGCGATCGCCCACGGCCGCGAGCTGCTCGCGGCCGGGGCCGACCTGCTCGACGTCGGCGGCGAGTCGACGAGGCCGGGCGCGGTGGCGGTGACCTCGGAGGAGGAGAAGCAGCGGGTGCTGCCGGTGATCGAAGCGCTGGCCGGCGACGGCGCCCGCGTCTCCGTCGACACCTCGAAGGCCGATGTCGCGGCCGCCGCCCTCGCGGCCGGGGCCGGGATCGTCAACGACGTCACGGCGCTCGGCGATCCCGAGATGGCTGCCGTCTGCGCCGGCGCCCGCTGCGGGCTCGTGCTCATGCACATGAAGGGAACGCCGCGGACGATGCAGGACGCCCCGACCTACGAGGACGTCGTCGCCGAGGTCCGCGAGTTCCTCGCCGGGCGGCTCGAGGTGGCGGCCGCAGCCGGGGTCGATCCCGAGCGGGTCTGGGTGGACCCCGGCATCGGCTTCGGCAAGACCGTCGAGCACAACCTCGAGCTGATCGCCAGGATCGACCGCATCGCTGACCTCGGCCGTCCGGTCGTGGTCGGCGCGTCGCGCAAGAACTTCCTCGGCGCAATCACCGGCCGTGAGGTCGGCGAACGGCTCGGCGGCAGCATCGCCGTCGCGCTCGCCGCGGTCGCCGGCGGAGCCTCCGTGCTCCGTGTCCACGACGTCGCCGCGACGGTCGATGCGCTGCGGGTGGCCGATGCGATCATCGGGCGCCGCACGCCGCTGGTCGGAGCCGATCGATGAGCGGCGAGCCGGTCCGGATCGAGCTGCGCGGGCTGCGGGCGTTCGGCCCGCACGGCGTCAGCGAGGAGGAGCGGGCCGTCGGCAGGCTGATCGTCCTCGACATCACCATGACCCTCGTCGACTGTGCCGCCGTCGGCGACGACGAGCTCGCGGGGACGATCGACTACGGCGCCGTTGCCCGGGCCGCCGTCGAGATCGTGACCGGGACGAGCCACCGGACCCTCGAGCACCTCTGCGGCGCGATCGCCGATCGGCTCGCGGCCGAGTTCGGACCGGACGAGATCGAGGTCCGCGCCGCCAAGACCGAGCCGCCGATCCCGGAGGCGATCGGCGAGGTCGCCGTGACGCTGCGCAGAGGCGCAGCGTCACGGCTGCGGCGACCGTGATCCGCACCGGCTACCTCGGGCTCGGTTCGAACGTCGGCGACCGGGTCGCGAACCTGCGCGCCGCGATCGCCGGCCTGCGCGAGCGCGGGGTCGAGGTGGAGGCGGTCTCGAGCGGCTACGAGACCGAACCGGTCGGCGAGATCCTCGACCAGCCCGACTTCCTCAACCTCGCGATCCGGATCGCGACCGATCTCGAGCCGGAGCAGCTCCTCGACGTCTGCAAGGCGGTCGAGGCGGACGCGGGCCGCGACTTCGATGCCCCCCGGCACAGCCCGCGTCCGGTCGATGTCGACCTGCTCCTGCTCGGAGACATCGAGCTGCGGACGGAGCGGCTGACGCTGCCACACCGCGAGGCGCGGTCGCGGCGCTTCGTCCTCGTCCCGCTGCTCGAGCTCGATCCGGACCTGGCGCTGCCGGATGGAACCCGGCTCGACGACTACCTCGCGGCGCTCGGCGACCGCGAGCGGGTCGAGCGGTTCGGGCCGATCGCCTAGCGGTTCAGGTCACGCCGCCGAGCGGCGCCAGCCAGTGGGACGGGAACGCGGGCGGCGTCCGGCCGGGGAAGTCGGGGACGAGTCGTGTCGCCAGGGCGCCGGCGGGCCGTTCGGAGATGTGTGGCCGGAGGTCGTCCAGAGTCATCAGCAGCGCGACGCTCGGAGCGATCTGGAAGTCGGCCGCGTTCGGCTCGTCGCCGCCGATGACGCCGTCGGCGATGTAGCCGTCGACCCGGTCGATCAGCTCGGGAAGCGCCGCCAGATCGGCGATCGCGTGCGCGTCGTCGGCCCGATCGAAACGAGCTGCCAGCTTCGCAATCGGGGGCGCGGTCCTCGCCGCCACCGCGTGCGGCACCCCGAGCCTCGAGCCTTCGAGATAGCTCCGGACCGAGCCGCTGTCCTTGGCGAGCAGGTTCCACGCCAGCCGCCGGGCGACGCCCTGGAGCACCTCGTCGCCCCACGTCTCCGCCTTTTCGACCCGCTTGCGCTCGGCCGGGTCGGCCGGGAAGAGCGGCGGCTCGGGAACGAGGGCGTCGAGCTCGTGGGCGATTGCCCGCGAACCCTGGATCCGCTTACCGTCGAGGATGAGCGCCGGCACGGTGGAGCCGGGAAACCCGAGCGCCCGCACGACCGGCATCGAGACGATCTTGACGAGGTCGATCCGCGTGTAGGGGATGCCCTTGCGCTCGAGCATCAGCCGGACCGTCCAGCCCGGATGCGATGCGGGGATCGTGAACAGCCGCGCCTTCATCGCCGCGAACCTACACGCATCGGCCCGGCGGCGGTTGCGACAATCGGCCGATGCTGCTCGCGGTCGATGTCGGCAACACCCAGACCCACGTCGGTGCCTTCTCGGGCGCCGAGCTGATCGGCGATTGGCGGCTCGCGACCCGCGGCGACTCGACCGCCGACGAGCTGGCGCTGGCGCTCTCCGGATCGCTGCAGTTCCGCGATCTCGAGTGGAGCGCTGTCGAGGGCCTGATCCTGTCGACGGTCGTGCCGCGGCTCGAGCCCGAGTACGAGCGCCTCAGCGAGCGCCACCTCGACGCCCGCTTCCTCCTCGTCGGCCCCGCCGCGCGGACGGGGATGCCGATCCGCATCGACAACCCCCGCGAGCTCGGCTCCGACCGGCTCGTCAACGCCGTGTCCGCTTACGAGAAGGTCGGCGGCCGCTGCCTGTCGGTCGACTTCGGTACGTCGATCAACTTCGACGCCGTCTCCGCCGACGGCGAGTACCTCGGCGGCGTCATCGCTCCCGGGCTCGAGGTCTCGATCGAGGCGCTCTCCTCGCGGGCCGCGAAGCTGCCGCGCTTTCAGCTCACCGAGCCCGAGGTCGCGATCGGCCGCAGCACCCAGGGGGCGCTGCAGTCGGGGTTCGCCTATGGCTTCGCCGGCCTCGTCGATGGCGTCGTCGCACGGCTTCGCGACGAGCTCGGCGCCGACGCGACGGTGATCGCGACCGGCGGCATGGCGGCGACGATCGCGCCGCTCTGCGAGAACATCGACGAGGTCGATCCCTACCTGACGCTGCGCGGCCTGCGCCTGATCTGGGAGCGGAACAGGTGAGCGCGCAGAGCCCGCTGACCGAGCCGTTCCGGATCGGCGACGTCGAGATCGCCAACCGGGTGCTGCTGGCGCCGCTCGCCGGGATCGGCAACTGGTTCGTACGCCTGCAGGCGCGCCGCCACGGTGCCGGGCTCGCCGTCTCGGAGATGGTCTCCAGCCACGCGATCCACTACGGCAACGAGCGGACGCTGAACGAGTTGCTGCGGATCCATCCCGACGAGCACCCGACGGCGATCCAGCTCTTCGGCGCCGATCCCGGCGTGATGCGCGGGGCGGCCGCCGTCGTAGCCGAGACCGGGGCCGACCTGATCGACCTGAACATGGGCTGCCCGGTCAAGAAGGTCCGCAAGACCGGCGCCGGCGCCGAGCTGATCTCGGATCCGGACCTCGCCGTCGCGGTCGCCGCCGCCGCGGTCGAGGGTGGAGGGGGCAGGCCGGTGACCGTGAAGCTGCGCTCGGGCCTGCGACCGGGCGACCGCAGTGGCGTCGCCGTCGCCGTCCGCCTCGTCGAGGAGGCCGGGGTGGCGGCGATCGCCTTCCATCCGCGCTCGGCCGCCGTCCAGCACAAGGGGACGCCCGACTACGGGCTGGTCCGGGAGCTGACCGGCCGGATCGACGTCCCGGTGATCGTCTCCGGCGGCCTCGACACCGCCGAGCGTGCCAGGGCCGCCTATCGCGAGTCGGGAGCCGACGCGGTCATGATCGCCCGCGGCTCGTTCGGCTACCCGTGGATCTTCGCCGAGCTGACCGGGAGCCGGACCGCGGGCCCCGACCGCGACGAGATCGCAGCCGAGCTGATCTGGGTTATCGACGCCGCCGAGGAGCACCTCGGGACCGAGCGCGCCGGCCGCTACCTCCGCAAGTTCTATCCCTGGTATCTGGCCCGGATCGGGCTCTCCAGCCGCGAGGCGGCCGGCTTCCAGCAGCTCGACGACCTCGATGCCGTGCGGGAGCGGGTCCGGGGGCTGCGGACGGCCTCTCCAGCGGCGGCCTGAGCGCCCCGATCGGCCCTGCACAGGGCATGAAAGCGGGCTTTCGGGGCCGATCCGGGGCATTGCTATAGTTCCGCGCCGCCGTGCCCGACCAGCGGACCCCGTCACGGGTTTGCAAATCGGGCGTTTCTAGTCTCCGGGGGCGTTTCTAGCTCCGGCGACGATCACGAGGAAGGTACGAAACGTGGCCAGAGAGTCCCTGATCACTCCCGAAGGTCTCGAGAAGCTCAAGGCGGAGCTGGAGGAGCTCCAGACCGTGCGCCGACGCGAGGTTGCCGAGCGGATCAAGGAAGCGCGCGAGTTCGGCGACATCGCCGAGAACTCCGAGTAC
>Ga0070682_100002355_pt1 | contig 10470 bp, 6 predicted proteins | sample KBSC63LmetaG_FD_64668 | JGI IMG/M metagenome (GOLD analysis project Ga0070682, IMG submission 64668) | Corn rhizosphere microbial communities from Kellogg Biological Station, Michigan, USA - KBS C6-3L metaG | ecosystem: Host-associated > Plants > Roots > Rhizosphere | place: USA: Michigan... | reverse complement strand
TACCAGAGGGTGACCGCGAAAACCGCGAACGGAATCGCAATCACGCGCATGATGTTCCAGATCTCCGCCACCGAGACTGCGGTGCCGGGTGCAACCTTGGGATTGAACGCGAGCGCCGATGCCAGCACCTGACCCGAATTCAGGATGCCTGTGCCGACCCATGCGCCGTATTGCATGTCGGTCAATCCAAGCGCGTGACCGATGAACGGACTGATGAACATGGTCACGATGCCAAAGCCGAGAATGGTGGCGATGGCGTAAGCGACATCCGATGCTTTGGCTTGCACGCCCGGTCCGGTGGCGACCGCGGCGCTGACGCCGCAAATGCCGCAGGCATTTGCCATCACGCCGGTCATCGAGCGGTCGAGCCCGAAGACCTTGCCGAGCCACAGCACCATGACGATGCTGAGAATGACGAAACCCGTAATCAGGATGATGGCCATTGCACCCATTTGGAGAATGGCTTCTACCGTGTAGAGCGAGCCGAGCAGGATAACGCCGGCTTTGATCATCAGCCGCGACAGTTTGAAACCGTCGGCTAGAAAGTCGGGAATGCGTCCACCGAAGAGGACGTTACGATACAAAACGCCCGCGAGAATGCCGAGCAGGATGTAATTGAGATTCAAAACGCGGATGAGCCAGCCCTTTGTTCCGAACACGACGGTAGCGGCCATCCACGGCTCGACGTACCAACGGATCGCGATCAACGTAAGGACGATGAACGCGAGTCCGGGAATGGCGCTCGGAAGCTTCTTGAGAAAATCGAAAACCCACATTGCGCAGCCCCCTGATTGAAGATTGATGTTGTTGCGGAAATTTGCCCCGAATTAGATTTTTATAGAACTATAGTAGAAGATATTTGGCCGCCTTTGGAAAGGCGTTGCGAGCGCCCGTCCTCAACCGCGATGACGAGAAGAAGATGCAATGCACAAACAAAAAACCCCGGTGCGAGTCCGGGGTTTTGCGTATTTCACTTTTGCTTTGTTTAGCGCGAGCTAAAGAACAACGCCGATAGGAACTTAGGCCTTTTGTACTTTCATGAAAAAACCCCGGCTTTCGCCGGGGCTTTCGAATCCTGTGCGATGCGTTTTAGCGACCGGCGAACAAGCGCTCGATGAGCGAACAGTAATGGCTGACGCCGAATTTGACGGTCTGGAGCTTCAGGTCGGTCGTTTCGGTCCGACGCCGAAAGAATACCTGTAGTCGCCCTCGCCAAACAAAAACCTCGGCGCGATGGCCGGGGTTTTCCGAAATCAAGGCGAAAGCCGGCTAGCGCCCGATCAAACGCTCCAGCACCGGACCGTGATAGTTCAGGCCGACTCTTACCGTGCTCACCGTTGTATCGACGAGATTGAAACCGCCGCCGCCGTCGTGATTATATCGCTCCTTGCCAAAATCCGCGTAGAGATATTCGATCTTGGCCGACCAGTCGGGATTGATCGAATATTCGATGCCGCCGCCAACGGTCCAGCCGACCTGATAGGCTTTCGAGCTCGAGATCGGCGCGCCGGCCGTGGTCTCCACGATTTTGTGGTGGCTATAACAGCTGCGCAGCTCAACAAAATCTTCTTCATGTAATGCCCTGCCCCGCGCGGGAGAATCCGCGCAAATTCCAAGAGCAAGTTTAGGTACTTCGCGTCCGGCCGCCTATGGCATTTCGGCCACAGTGGATGGGAAAAAGGCATAAGCCTGCCGGTCATGTAAAAACCCCGGCACTTGGGCCGGGGTTTTCAATTCGATTTCGGTCAATCAGCGCGCGTTGAAGAGACGCTCGATCACCGGACCGGAATAGTTCACACCGAATTTCACGGTGTTCATCGTCAACTCCGTGTTTCTCGGCTGGCCAAGGTCGGTGGTATCGAAATGGTTCTTGCCAAGATCCATATAGATGTATTCGAGCTTGGCCGACCATTCCGGCGCAAACTTATATTCGACGCCGCCGCCAAGCGCCCAGCCAAAATGGTTTTCCTTGCTGGTAAATTGATTGCCCAGGAAGGTCACAGAAGATTTTTCATGGCCGTAGGCGCCGCCGCCTGTCACGTAAACAAGCGTGTTGTCGACGACATAGCCGAAGCGGGCGCGAAGCGTTCCTAACGCATCGACCTTTGCCGAAACCGGGTTTGGAACGCTGCTTTGGCCGCTGTCTTTCATGCTGCCGTAGGAAGCATCGGTTTCGAGACCGAAGAGCCAGTTCGGCGAAATCATCCAGTTTGCGCCGCTCTGGAAACCGCCAAAGCCACCGTCGGGATTCAAGTTCACGGTTTCGACGGGAGCGGACGCGCCATTCAACGCGTGGAAGTCCCCCCAGCCATAGCCGCCATGCAAGCCGAGGTAACCGCCGGCCCAGGTCGAACGCGGCGCGACTGCCTTGGCGGGCATGTAAGCCGGCGCAGCGGAATTGTCGCCGAAGCGATAGTTGAGGCCCGCCTTTACGGTGCTGAGGTCGGCGTCAAATGTGCGCCGGTTTCCCGCTGAGTTGAAATCTTTCGTCTTGTCGAAACTTGCGTAGAGATATTCGATCTTCGCCGACCAGCGATTGTCGATCGCCCACTCCCAGCCGCCGCCGATGACCCAGCCAACGGAATATTGATCGGTCGCGGTGACGAAGGCGCCGGTGTTGTTCGACTTGTCGTGCATCCACGCGACGCCGCCCGTCACATAGAGCAGGCTACGGTCCTGGACGTAGCCGAAACGAGTGCGTGCCGTACCAAAATAGTCGATCTTGTAGCGGCCGGTGCCGCCGGTGAACGCGCCGCTGTCGGAGAGATCGCCGGCCGAGAAGTCGAACTCGCCGCCGATCAGCCAGTGCGGCGAAAATTGCCGATTATAGCCGATCTGCAGACCGCCAAAGCCGCCCGATGGCTCATATTTGCCCGAAACGCCGGTGGCGTCGTCCGTGAACTTGTTCTCGCCCCAGCCGTAACCGCCGTGCGCGCCGACGTAGAATCCGCTCCAGCTGAACGCGGGCGTCGCCTTGTAAATATTCGGCGCCTTCGCCGGCAGATCCGTCGCGAAAGCAGCGCCCGTGCTGAAAACGACAGCCGCGCAGCACAGTAAAATCTTCTTCATATAATGCCCCTGCCCCGCGGGAGGATCCGCGCAATTCCATTGGAATTTTAGATGCTTCGCGCCCGGCCGCCTATGACATTTCGGCCACAGTGGACGGAAAACGGGACGCAGGCTGAACGTCCAACGAATACCGTTCCTGTCCAACAGGTTGATTTTTATGGGGAAAATAGACGCTCCGGCACGGATGCCGGAGCCAACTCAATTGCGTTGGGTAATTTATCGCCGAAGCAGCTCGGCAAGGTCGAACTTGTAGTTCAGCCCGAGCGTCACGCTCTGCGTTTTCAAGTTGCTGTGGCTCGAGTCGCCGATGTTCGGAAGATCGAGACGGGTGTGGCCGTAGTCGGCGTACAGATATTCGAGCTTCGTCGACCACCGCGGCGCGAACATATATTCGACGCCGCCGCCCGCGACCCAGCCGATTTGGTAGGCATTCACCAGCGCGCCGTTGCCATTGTACCGCTCCTTGGCGACAGCAAGACCGCCCGTTCCGTAGATCAGCGTGCGGTCGTTGAAATAGCCGAGCCGCGCGCGAACCGTGCTGGCGTTCTTGATTTTCACGCTTGCGTCGGCGTCGCTGTCTTCCACGTCGAGCAACGCGTTGTCGACTTCAAAGCCGAGCAGGAAGTTCGGCGCGAATACCCAGTTGTAGCCGGTCTGCACGCCGAGACTCCAGTCACGCGCGCGCACGGCGCTGGAGCCTGCGCCGAAGAGCGGATTGGACTCGGATGCGTCAGCCCGCACATAGCCGATATTGCCGCCGATATAGGAGCCGGCCCACGTATAGGCCGCGCGCGGCATCGCCTTAACGGGCATCGCCGCGGCGGATGCGGTCTCGCCGAAGCGATAGTTCACGCCGAACTTAACGGTGCTGAATTTGCTCAGGTCGCCGCGGTAGTTGTCGCCGCCGGAGGTCGCGATGCGCAAATTGTCGAGGCTGGCATAAAGATATTCGATCTTCGCCGACCAGCGGTTGTCGATTGCGTATTCGAGACCGCCGCCGATCGCCCAGCCCGCATGAGATTCGGTGATCCTGAAATTCCCGTTGGCGTCGTCGGCTTTGACTCTCGCCCAGGCCGCGCCGCCCGCGACGTAAATCAGCGTGCGATCGAATGTATAGCCGAGGCGTGCGAGTGCCGTGCCGAAGAAGTTGATCTTCGACCGGATGGTATTGCCCGGCACCCCGAGGTTATCGTCGATGTCGCCGCCGGAAATCTGGATTTCGCTCCCCAAGAGCCAGTTCGGCGCGATCATCGAATTGTATCCGGCCTGCACGCCGCCGAAGCCACCGCTCGGATTCAGCGTCACATCGGTGACGGCCACGGATCGGTGATCGCCCCAGCCGTAACCGCCGTGCACGCCGAAGTAATAGCCTTCCCAGCTGAACAGATTGGCGGGCGCTGCCTTGTAGGGCATCGGCGCCATATCGGCGGCTGATGCTGACGCGCTCCAGGAAGCCGCGCCCAAGAAGGCAACGATCAATGTTTTTTTCATTTCGCCCTCGCCCGTTCGGGATTCGAACGAAGATAACCCAGCCGCTCTCGAATGAATGCCGCCCATCGGCTTGTTGTCGCCGTTTCTTCGGGCATGTGGCGAAAACGCCACATGAACTGTCAGCGATCGAACGCTCAGAGGTAAAATCCTGCGGGCTGCATGATCGCACTCCGGTTTATGCAAAAGAAAACCCCGGCTTTAGGCCGGGGCTTTTGAATCGATATCTGAGCCGGATTCTTATGCCTTTACCAGCGGCACCTTCGGCACCGGACTGCGGGGCGGCTTCGGCGGCGAGCCGTCATTGGGCCCAGACGAGCCACCCGGCTTTTTCGCTTTCGGCGGGCCTTTCTTGTCGGCCGCTTCTTCTTCCTCGACTTCCGGCTTCGGCCGCACCGGCCCTTCCGGATATTCGAAGCCGAGCGTGTCCTTGCCGTTCTCGTCTTTCTTGAGAATGACGCGGACATGGCCCCCGCTCTTCAACCGGCCGAAGATTAGCTCGTCCGCGAGCGGCTGCTTCACATGCTCTTGGATCACGCGCGCCATCGGCCGCGCGCCCATCAGCTCGTCATAGCCGTTCGTGACCAGCCACTTCCGCGCGTCGTCCGAAAGCTCGATCGTGACATCGCGGTCGGCGAGCTGTGCTTCCAACTGCAGGATGAATTTCTCCACCACCTTCGCGATCACTTCCGGCGGCAGATGGCCGAAGGTGATGGTGGCATCGAGACGGTTGCGGAACTCCGGCGTGAACATCCGGTTGATCGCTTCCATGTCGTCGCCTTCGCGCTTGGTGCGCGTGAAGCCGTAGGCAGCTTTGGCGAGATCGGCCGCGCCTGCATTCGTCGTCATGATGAGGACGACGTTGCGGAAGTCGACCTGCTTGCCGTTGTGGTCGGTGAGCTTGCCGTGATCCATGACCTGCAGAAGGATGTTGAACAGGTCGGGATGCGCTTTCTCGATCTCGTCGAGCAAGAGCACGCAATGCGGCGTCTGATCCACCGAGTCCGTTAAGAGCCCGCCCTGATCGAAACCGACATAGCCCGGCGGCGCGCCGATCAGGCGCGACACGGTATGGCGCTCCATATATTCCGACATATCGAAACGATGGATCGGAACGCCAAGCGAAGCGGCAAGCTGCCGCGCGACTTCGGTTTTGCCGACACCCGTGGGGCCCGAGAAGAGATAAGAGCCGATCGGCTTTTCCGGCTCGCGCAAACCCGCACGCGCGAGCTTGATCGCGGAGGTGAGCGCGCCGATCGCCCTGTCTTGTCCGTACACGACTTGCTTCAGCGTCGTATCCAGGTTCGACAGCACTTCGGCGTCGTCCTTCGAGACCGTCTTCGGCGGGATGCGCGCCATCGTCGCGATCGTCGTCTCGATTTCCTTGATGCCGATCGTCTTCTTGCGCTTGGCTTCGGGCAGCAGCATCTGCGCCGCCCCCGACTCGTCGATCACGTCGATCGCCTTGTCCGGCAGCTTGCGGTCGTGGATGTAGCGCACCGAAAGATCCACCGCGCCCTTGATCGCCTCGTTGGTGAATTTGAGATGATGGAAATCCTCGTAATAGGGCTTCAGCCCCTTGAGGATCTCGTAGGCGTCTTCCGTCGAGGGCTCGTTCACGTCGATCTTTTGGAACCGGCGGACGAGCGCGCGGTCCTTTTCGAAGTACTGGCGGTACTCTTTATACGTCGTCGAGCCGATGCAGCGCAGATTCCCGCCCGCGAGCGCGGGCTTCAGCAAGTTCGATGCATCCATCGCACCGCCCGAAGTGGCGCCGGCGCCGATCACGGTGTGAATCTCGTCGATGAACACGATCGAATTCGGCAGCGCTTCGAGTTCCTTGATGACCTGCTTCAAGCGTTCCTCGAAATCGCCGCGATAGCGCGTGCCCGCCAAGAGCGAGCCCATGTCGAGCGCGAATACGGTCGCGGGCTTCAGAACGTCGGGCACTTCGCCTTCGACGATCTTCTTCGCTAACCCTTCGGCGATCGCGGTCTTGCCGACGCCGGGATCGCCGACATAGAGCGGATTGTTCTTCTGCCGGCGGCAAAGAACCTGAATCGTGCGCGAAAGCTCGCGCTCGCGCCCGATCAGCGGATCGATCTTGCCGTCGCGCGCCTTCCTGTTGAGGTTGACGCAATAGGCCTCGAGCGCGTCGGTTTTCTTCTTGCCCTCTTCGCCGGGCTTGGTATCGGCTTCGTCGTCTGCGCCGCGCGCGGGCTTTGCCTCGCTCATGCCGGGGCGCTTGGCGATACCGTGGCTGATGTAATTCACCGCGTCGTAGCGCGTCATGTCCTGTTCTTGCAGGAAATACGCGGCGTGGCTTTCGCGCTCGGCGAAAATCGCGACCAGCACATTCGCGCCGGTCACTTCTTCCCGGCCCGAGGATTGGACGTGAATGACGGCGCGCTGGATCACGCGCTGGAAACCGGCGGTCGGCTTCGAATCGTCGTCCGCATCCATGACAAGGTTGTCGAGTTCGCCGTCGATGTAATCGACGAGACTGCGCTTCAACTTCTCCATGTCGACGTTGCAGGCGCGCATGACGGCGGCCGCGTCCTGATCTTCAAGGAGCGAAAGCAGCAAGTGTTCGAGCGTCGCATATTCGTGGTGGCGCTCATTCGCGAGCGCGAGCGCGCGATGCAGGGACTGTTCCAGGCTGCGCGAAAAGGTAGGCATTCAATTCCCTTTCGATGTACTTCGACTCACTTCTTCTCCATCACGCATTGCAAAGGATGCTGGTGCTTGCGGGAGAAGTCCATTACCTGCGTGACCTTGGTTTCGGCGACCTCGTACGTGTAGATGCCGCATTCACCGACGCCGTTCTGGTGAACATGCAACATGATTCTCGTGGCGTCTTCGCGGCTTTTATTGAAGAACGCTTCCAGAACCTGCACCACGAATTCCATCGGCGTGTAATCATCGTTCAACAACAACACGCGATAAAGGTTCGGCCGCTTGGTCTGCGGTTTGGTGCGGGTGATGACGGCGGTGCCCGTCCCCTCCTCGGCCGGGCGCTTGCGGTTGCCGTTGCCGCCCGCCGCAAGACGCGGCTTCCCGATGCTCCCTTCCAAAAGCGGCCAATTCTTGCAGTCCATGAGGCCGAATACCCCTAGAATCCTGGTCTGTTCGGGGGCCGAACCCCGGGCGCGACGCGCAGCGAACCGCTACGGAATATAGGCGAAAGGGGCTTTTCCGGCCAGCCAGAGCCTCCGATATGGTGAGTTCTCGTGCCGTCGCAAGGGTTTCCTTAACCCTCCCGCGCGGGTTCGAACACTCGTCTCAAATCGAAGTCTTCTCGACAATGTTTGGGCAAGGATGTCCACGCATGCTCGCCTCGCTTTTGTCGGGCTGTGGAGACACGTATTGCGCGGTCTTTCCCTGTTGCGTGAATTTATTGCCGATCGCCGCGGCAACATCCTCATTTTATTCGGCCTGTCGCTGATTCCGATCGCCGGGGTCGCGGGGATCGCGCTCGACTACGCCTTCGCGAACCAGGGCCGCACGCAAATGCAGGCGGCGCTCGACATCACCGCCCTCACGCTCTCGAAGATGATGCCGCTCGATCAAGGCCAGCTCGACACCACGGGGCGGAAAATCTTTCTCGCCAATCTCGGCAAGACGCCGCTCACGATAAAAGCGGAGAACGTCGCCGACCAGCTCACCATCACGCCGGCCGCGGGCAAGCTCACGCTCGCCGTCAACACCCAGTATCCGATCTACATGGCGGGCGTGCTTGGAAGTTTTATTCCGTCTCGGATTCCGATCGGCTCGCGCACGGAAGTCGTGTGGGGACAAGGCAAGGTCGAAGTCGCGCTCGCGCTCGACAATACCGGCTCGATGGCATCGAGCGGCAAGCTCGATCAGCTCATTGTCGCTTCCAACAACATGATCGAAATTTTGAAGGCCGCCGCGCAAAATCCGGGGGACGCGAAAGTCGCGATCGTTCCGTTCGGTTTCCAGACGCGAGTCGATCCCACCACCTATGTCGGCGCGCCGTGGCTGCGCTGGGATTTGTGGGAAGCGCAAAACGGCACATGCGGCGGTGGCGGCTCGGGATCCACGCAGGCGATCTGCACGGTGGCACACTGTTCGAACTCCAATTGGACGACACAAAGCGATTGCCTGTCGCACAACAAGACCTGGTACACCCCCGGCACATGGACGCCGAAGAATCATAGTGCCTGGAACGGCTGCATTGCCGACCGCGACAAGGATCCGAGCGTCAACTACGACGTGAACGACACAAGCGTCGATACCGGCGTTGCCGCCACGAAATTCCCCGCCGCGCAGGAATGCGGCAGCCTCGCGACCGTGATGCCGCTCAACTACAACTGGGGCGATACGAACAGCATCGATACCTCGACGCTGCATGGAAAAATCAATTCCATGAATGCCGTCGGCAACACCAACGTGACGATTGGACTGCACTGGGCGTTTCAGATGCTCTCGCCTACCGGCACGCTTCCTCTTTCGCAGGGCGCCGCTTACGGCACCGAGAACCTGACGAAATACCTCATCATCCTTACAGACGGTGACAATACCCAAAACCGTTGGACGAGTTCTCAGTCCCAAATCGATCCGCGCACCACCGCCGCCTGCGACGCCGTCAAAGCGCGAGGCATCAAGATCTATTCCATCCGCGTCATCGACGGCAACGAAACGCTACTGAGAAATTGCGCGAGCGACCCGAGCATGTATTTCTCGGTGACGGACGCGAGCCAGTTGCAGGGCGTCTTCAACGTGATCGGTACCACGATCGCCAACTTGCACTTGGCGATGTAGTTGCAGCCGGATACCGTTGATCGCGGCGCTTCTCGTTTCGGCACGAATGTGTGCAAACGCCGGTCGCCACCGCAGCAATTTCTTAACCATCACACGGTTGCAGAGGGTTGTGGCCGCTCAATCTCCGAAAATTCGGAGGTTCAAGCAACATTCAATTAAAATCCAAATGGCAGGGTTGCAGCAGTTTTTAAGGGAGCCGGTCATGCGCCGCCTGCTGTCGAATTGCCGCCGTTTCCTCGCGGACCGGAGAGGCAACATCGCCGTCCTGTTCGCCTTCGCCGCCATTCCGATGTTCGGCATCATGGGCGCCGCGCTCGACTACAGCATGGCGAACATGCAGCGCACCGCGCTGCAGGCCGCGGCCGACAACACGGTTTTGATGTTGTCGAAGATGATGCCGCTGACCGACGACGAACTGAACAGCAAGGGTTGGAAAATCCTCCAGGCCAATATGGGCGCGACGCCGCTGCAATACGGCGAAACCAATCTCCAGATTGTGTCGAGCGACAACGGCAAGCTCACGCTGCAGATCGATACCGAATATCCCCTCACCCTCGGCGGCGTAATGTCGAAGATGTTCGGCACATCTCCCTATATGCCGGTGGACGTGCATTCCGAAGTGCAATGGGGCAATACGCGCCTTCGCGTCGCACTTGTGCTCGACAATACAGGCTCGATGAACGACGCCGGCAAAATGGACGCCCTCAAGACTGCGACCACGAACTTGCTCACGAAGCTGCAGGGTCTCGCGAAGAGTCCCGAGGACGTTTACATCTCGATCATTCCTTTCAGCAAGGACGTGAATGTCGGCGCGCTCAGCACGGACCCGAGCAGCGGCCAACCCATGTACAAGAAGAGCGACTGGATTTATTGGGATAACGCCGCCAAGAACGACAATAATTCCTGGGACGCTCGCAACGGAAATTGCAGCATTTCCGGCAACTCGAACCGCGCCGCGTGCGTTTCGGATACCAAAGACGTGGGTTCGTGCTCGTTGTCGCAATACGGCACCAAGAAGAAGTGCAACAATAACGGCGGCACCTGGACGCCGAATATTGTGAATGGCGTCTGGACGCCGGCGGATCACAGCACCTGGAACGGCTGCGTCACCGATCGCGGCACGCCTTC
>Ga0070682_100002353_pt1 | contig 10472 bp, 13 predicted proteins | sample KBSC63LmetaG_FD_64668 | JGI IMG/M metagenome (GOLD analysis project Ga0070682, IMG submission 64668) | Corn rhizosphere microbial communities from Kellogg Biological Station, Michigan, USA - KBS C6-3L metaG | ecosystem: Host-associated > Plants > Roots > Rhizosphere | place: USA: Michigan... | reverse complement strand
CCTCTTCTACACGCGTTGCCTCCACTCGGTTCGTAGTGGTCCCACAACATCGGCCGCACCTTGCAAGCAGCCGATAAGATCTGGATGTCCGCTTTGGGTCATTAGCGGACACTAGAGCGCGGATCGGGAATGTCGGCCGGCATCAATGTCTGCTAAGTGCCAGAAGCGGACCTAACCACACCGGCAGCGCAGACCTCCCGATCTCGTATTTCCCTCCACCTTGGCGTTTGGATCTTAGAGAGCGCGCCATTAGAGCCGGAGCTGAACGTCTGTCCGACTGCGAAGTCGTCGCAGCAAGCGGCGGCGTTTTGGGTTCCGACTCAAAGTTCGCGCCCTATTGACCGTGTACCGACCATTCGCTCAACCGAACCTTGTACCGCTCGAGGGGTCGCAATCACAGCGCTCACGATCTCGCGTCCGTCGATCTTGCGATAAAGCTCGAGACTCGGCGTCCAAGCCGCGCGCAGGGGATAAATGTTCATCGATTCGATGATTATCTAACTGTCTAAGCATTGGAAACAGACAGGAGGATCGTCATGGGCGAGCTGACGGGTAAGGTAGCAATCGTGACCGGCGCCTCGAAAGGCATCGGCGCAGGAATCGCCAAAGGGCTCGCCGCCGCGGGCGCCGCGGTGGTCGTCAATTACGCCTCCAGCAAGGAGGGCGCAGATCGCGTCATCGCCGACATCACCGGCAAGGGCGGCAAGGCCATCGCGGTTAAGGCCGATGTATCGAAGGCCACCGACGTGCGGCGGCTGTTCGACGAGACAAAAAAAGCCTTCGGCTCGCTCGACGTGCTCGTCAACAATGCCGGCGTCTATCAGTTCGCGCCGCTTGAGGAAGTGACGGAGGATGAATTCCACCGCCAGTTCAATACAAATGTTTTGGGTCTCCTGCTCGCGACTAAGGAGGCGATGAAACACTTCGGCGCTGACGGCGGCAGCGTTATCAACATCAGCTCAATGGCATCGATGAGCCCGACACCAACGGCGGTGGTCTACTCGGCGACCAAAGGTGCGGTCGACACCATCACGCGCGTGCTGGCGAAGGAGCTGGGACCGAAGAAAATCCGGGTCAACGCGATCAATCCGGGCGGTGTTGAGACCGAGGGCACGCATAGCATGGGGGTCATCGGCAGCGACTTCGAAAAGTATATGATAGCGCGCACCCCGCTGGGACGCCTGGGGCAGCCTGATGACATCACGCCGGTCGCAGTGTTCCTAGCCTCCGCCGCATCCGGCTGGATGACCGGCGAGACGATCGCGGTCGCCGGCGGTTTCTCATAGCAAGGGTCCGGACAGGCCCTCCAATCGCGGACATGTAGAGGATCCCGCTCAAAGAGTCCGCTAAGTGCCACAAGCGGAAGTGAGGCGCCGACCCGGCGGCGCAAACGGCGTCGCTCCCGCGCCGAGCAGGGCAAGCCGTCAGCGGAGGAGTTGGCGCGGCGTCAAATTATGAGCGCCATGTGCTTGTTTCGGTAATGGGCTTGGTCGAAGTGTACGTCCGGCGTATCGGATACATGCCCCCGACCTGGGTCATGAACCCCTTCGACGGTGTAGCCAGGCCCTATTTCGCTGGCTCCTCCTTGATCCTGTCGCCCCAATTTGCAACGGGAATGACCCAGAGTGGTGTCGCTACATCTGCGGAACTGAGGAGCGATGTGTAGGGCAGGTTATTGGAGAGATCCTGATTGATGCCACGCAGCGCGTCCTTGGCTGAATCCGGAAGCACCACCATGACATGCGGGCCGACATAGAACCACTTTTTGACCTCGCTGTTCTTCCCTGCCAGGGTCGCCATAAGCCACTTCATCATGGTTCGTCCATACACATCGGGTCGTGCTGAGGCCTTCCGGGAACGTCGGGCATACATGTCCAACCATTGGTGCCCTGGCGAAGCACCCTGCCATCAGACATTCCATCTTTCGGATTCGCGGGCCAATCAATCACGGCCGCCTCCTCCGTGATGCTGGCGGGCCCCGCGCTCAGCGCGTTCGCAATTTTCCATTCGTCAGAGTGCGCTGAAGTCGTGAATGTCCCGGGAGGCAACGGGGCTGTCGCTGAAGAAAGGTCTTCTGCCAATGCTGTCGAGGAAATCGCGACGAACCCAATCGCGGCATAAAGGACACTCCTGACCATGAGAACCTCCTTGTTCCTTGGGACGCGTGCTCGCGTCGTTAGTCGTCAATGTGGGGCCGCTCGATTTTGCGGGAAACGGCGGCACGCTGCCGCACACCCGCTCGCCCGCCTCGCCGAAAGCGGATGCCAAGGATTCGTTCGTGGCTGAGCCGGTGGGTAAGAGCACCGATAGTAGTGATGGCAGGAAGCGCTGACACCGACGAAGGAGCACTGGCGAGCCGCGCAGGAGTTAGCTCCGATTCGTAAGCCAGGCACCATGTCTGCTTTGGGTCATTAGCAGACCTTAGATCGCGGATGTGGAATGTCCGCTTTACCCCCCAGAGCGGACATGCTCACGTCGGCATTGATGTCTGCTAAGTGCCAAAAGCGGACATGGACGGGGCGACATCAGAGCACTGCGCCCACTCTATTCATGCAGAAGTGTTTGCCAATTTGACGGTACGCGGCCAGCCGGTCCGGGTACCGGTTGACCTAATGGGTGCGAGTGAGGAGCGGGGAGATTCGGGCCGGCAAAGAAATCGCCCGTACGGTAGTCGTAAAACCACCGCTCTCCCGGCTCGAAACTCGTGATAATCGGATGGCCCGTGACCGCGTTGTGTTTTGATGCATGCTGATTTGGTGAGGTATCACAACAGCCGATGTGACCGCACTCGGCGCATCTGCGAAGATGCAACCACCAACCGTCAGTCGCCAAGCACTCAACACAACCTGTACCACTTGGCTTGGCTAACGAATTGATGCCTTTCTTCATGGTACCTCCTACTGTCGTTTATTCGTTCGGAGCCGACGAGTCGATGAGGTCGGTCTTCGTTGGATCAGCCGCCGAGCGAATCCGCCATATCTCGTCTATTCGCCTGCGAGCACGCTGTGAATCTGTGGCACGACGGCAGCACCTTCACCCACCGCAGATGCGACACGCTTAGTCGAACCCGCCCGCACATCCCCGATGGCGAAGACGCCGGGGCGACTGGTCTCAAGCGGCAGGACCGGCCGCTGAATATAGCGTTCTTCCGCTCTGGAATTCGCTCCCGTCACCACGAAACCCTTATTGTCCAGCGCGACGCAATGATTTAACCAGCCGGTGTTTGGGTCCGCTCCAATGAACAGGAACAGGTGACCCAAGGGACAGGTGTGCGTAGCTCCCGTCGCGCGCTCGCGAAACACTGCCGCGCTGAGGCCAGTGACCTCGTCCCCTTCCAATCCGACCACCTCAGTTCCGGTGTGCAGCATTACATTGGGTAGCGCGGCGATCCGGTCGATGAGATAACGCGACATCGATGCTTCTAGGCCTGGTCCGCGCACCACGAGGTGCAAGCGCTTCACCTTGGGAGCTAGGAATACCACCGCCTGTCCGGCGGAATTGCCTCCGCCCACCAGTGCCACCTCCTCGCCTTGGCAGAGCTTCGCTTCTACCGGCGAAGCCCAAAACGAGACGCCTCGACCCTCGAAAGTCGAGATGTTCGGGATTGCTGGTCGCCGATAGCGGGCGCCCGTGGCAACCACGACGGTTCGGGCCCGCACCGTGCCGCCATTGGTGAGATCCAGGCGCATGGGTTCGCCGCCTTCTTCGAGCTCACCGCAGTCGAGCCGCGCCGCCTCAAGTGGAATCGCAACCTCGACACCAAACTTCAGCGCTTGATTGAAGGCGCGGCCCGCAAGCCCCATGCCTGAGATGCCAGTGGGGAAGCCAAGGTAGTTCTCGATCCGCGCCGAAGCGCCCGCCTGTCCACCGAAGGCCCGTTCGTCGAGGACGAGGACGGAAAGGCCCTCAGACCCGGCATAGACGGCGGCGGCCAGGCCCGCAGGTCCAGCGCCTACCACGGCCAAATCATAAACAGTCTTGGGATCGAGCTCGGGCGTGATGCCGAGAAAGGCGCCGGCCTCAGCGTCCGTAGGCCGCTTCAATATCGTCCCGTTCGGCGTCACCATTAATGGCAACTCCTGAAGAGGCACGCCCGAGCGCTCTACTACTGCGCGGCCTTCTGCGTCGCTGGAGGCATCAAGCACGGTGTATGGATAACCGTTGCGACCGAGAAAACCTTGAAGCCGGACAAGGTCCGGCGTGCCGGGCTTTCCGACTAGCACTGAGCCGACGCCGCCTTCCTCGATGAGCCCAACGCGGCGAAGGATGAACGCTCGCATCATGATCTCGCCCACCTCGGCCGAGCCAATCATCAGAGCGCGCACATGGGCGGCGTCGAATGGCAGCGCGGTACAGCCGTCGGGGCCAGCCCGGGCCGAAGCTAGCGTCGCGGCCCCGGAGAGCTGGCTGACCTCACCCGAGAATTGACCGGCCCCAAGGCTGGTAATCGCCGCCTCGTGATCAAGACCATCGCGGCGTACAACATCAATCGAGCCCTTGAGCACGAGCCAGACCGGGGCATAGCGCTCCGCGACGTCATAGACGATCTCACCGGGTGCGAAGTCGCGCGCTGGCCCGTTTGCAAAGCGCTTCGCCACGTCGATCTGGCTCGCGTCGAGCACAGGAAACAATTGGTGGCCACGAGTCTGGATGACACTCAATGTGCTCTCCTCAGCGCCGCATTTTAACACGCAAAGCCGTTGGCGGTTTATGTTCCATCCCTACAGGCTTGATTATTCGACTCAGGGCAACAATGCTGTCCCGAATGTCCGCTGTGGGTCAAAAGCCGACTCCCTTCACAGCACCATTCTATGACTGCTTTGCCCCCGAAAGCGGACATCTCAGTGCCTGGGACGTAGAGGAGGATTTTATGAGTACACGCCCTAGTGCAACTCCACTCTTTCGACGGTAGAACCAGATGCGCCGACTGATGCCTTGAGCGGCCCATGGCTTCGGCTTGCTCTTGCACTTTGCGAGATAGGCGCCCCTTGAGATAACCCCACGCTTGCGGCGCCGCCGCGTGGCGCTTGCGCGGTCCTTCTGTTTGCGTTGCTCGGCGAGCTGCTTGTCGGTCATGTCAAATGGCCGGATGGTTCGTAAGCGCAAGCGCTCGCGTTGCTCATTAGTGACCCGCATCCTCATGCCAAGCTCTCTCGCCTTCGGCTTTCGTTGCTGACGTGGCATGTCCAAAATGCGATGGATCAAATCGGAGGGCACAGCATCCAGGAGCGACCAACTCTATCTCCTTCCGCATCCTTTTTTCGGCGTCCGGGCCAAGTGAGATCGGATAGAGCAGGTCTTTGAGGTCGCTATAACCGGCGTCATCATCTGGCAGCTCATGGCCCCATCGATCTCGGAGAAGCCTCCGAATATCACCGAGGCGATTTCGCCTGATGCCCTCGCTGCGGCTGGGCCCCGTGTGCAGACGGGTCATGGCTACTCACTCCACCGCCCGCGTTCGGTCAACGCGATGCGCATCATGACGATGTCGGGAATAGCGTTCATGGTCGCGCACCCGGCTTGAGGGCATTGTTGACGGCCTGTCTCGCCATCGCCCTCTTGCCCGCGATCTCGCGTAGTGCATCGATGACGATGTCCTGCTCGGCGTCGAGATCGATGTCGGGGTGCTGGCACTGCTCCAGGTAATACCGGCGAGCAACATCGATGCTTGTGTGGGTCTCAAGCTTCGGCTTGGTCTTGAGCGGCCGGCCAGGAATCTTGTTCGGTCGGGGAACGGCGCCACGCTCTTTCGCGTCGACCGCGACGATCGCCCGCTCGACCGTGCTCTTGCTGACGCCGGCCTGCTCGGCAATTTTGACGGCCTTTGCTTTGACCGTGTTGACCTTGCCGCGTCCGCCCCTGGAAACCACTTCAACTTGACGTGGTTTTTCCCCAGCCTTTACAGCGGCCACGATCAGCTCGGCCTGCTGTTGCTTGGTGAGATGTCGGCGGTGGATGTTGAGACTGATGATGTAGGCGACCGCGTCGAAGGTAAACGGAGGTCGGCTACTGTTCACGAACTGATATTTCACCGCACAACTGTCGAGGTCGATGCCGACGCGCTCCATCGCCTCCAGGCGATTGCGGCCATCGAGGAGCATTGTCGGCTGACTGAATGCGTTCTCTGCGATTTGCTTCGCCTTGCGGACACGCATGATTTTGATGGGCTCGCGAAGGCCATTCTCCAAGATGTCTTGGCCGAGCGCCTCGAGCTCCTCGTCGGACATCATGGGGAAGACATCGGCGGCGGGGTGCACCTTGTATTTGTCGCGCCATGTCATGGCCGCCACCTTCCTGCGTGCCGTCCTATCTCGATTGGCCATTGCTTGCGTTGACGCTTGACGCGCTCGATCACCACCTGCTCGACAGCGTTAGCCGAGAGTTGATTCAGGCGAGCAATGCAGTCGAACGGCTCGCCCCTGGCGCGCTCATTCAGCATGTCGGCGCTGACGCGCTTCACCTCATCGAGCGGCAGAGGCTCACTTGAGCGGTTGCCGACACGCGCGATCCATTTGCCGCCAGCATCGGCGGGCCAGCCAATATCCATGAGCCAACCCGCGCCGAGTTTGTTGCGGCCATCGACGCGATAAGTAATCGAGTTGATTGCGACGAAAGCGAAAGCACCTATGGATCGCCGTTTTAGGCTTTGCAACGCCCTGACTTGTTTGGTGTTTTTAGAGCCTATTAAGCCGGTCCGGTGTCCGGTGGCTTTCAACACCTGGAACTGTCCCCGACATGCATAATTGCAAAAGGATTTCAGCTTCCTGCGCGCGGGAAGAGCGGCGCCGCAGTTGTTACATCGGACTTGAGGTTCTTGAGCGTCGGGAGTATCTGAGGAACGTTCTACGTCATCAATGGAACGCAGTGCCTCAGAGAGGCCAGGGACGGCAGCCCTGGCCTTTCGCATATGTTCGGACATGGCTCACGCGATCTTCCCTATCTCGGTGCTGACGACGCGGTCGGCATCGCGCTCGGCGGCGCGAGCATCGATCCAAGCGTCGATTTCGTGCTCAAGCCATCCGACCGCCTTCGCCCCAAGAGGAACTTGGCGAGGAAATTCCCCGTGAGCCATTTTCTCGTAGATGGCCACTGTGCTTAAGACCCGTCTTGGATTCGACAACGGGCAGGCGAATGATCCGCTTCATGGTCTGAATCTCCAAACTTACGCGCGCACCGATTTGCGTGGCGTCAGTTGGAACGTGGCGGATTTTGCTTTGTTAGTGACGGTCTTTCTCTGCCGCGATTTTACAAATTTGGCGGCAGGAAGCGATCCGGGTCGTCCTGCGGGTGGCCGTGCGCTCTAATCGCGTCGTCGGCATTTTTCATAGCGTAATAGATTTTGTTGGCGACGGTCTTGCTGACGCCGAATTGCTCGCCGACTTTCGTGAACAAGCCATCGTCTATTTTTTTCCCGCTCGTGCGTGCCGTCTCTACGGCTTGCCAAATGGGAAGGGCCTTTGACCACCGGTTATTGAGTTGCTTTAAGTGTGTTCCCTTCGGCCAGGGGCGCCCGAACACGTCATCCCAACTTCCGGCGCGGGCAGTGCATACGTCCTCGTAGGCTTTGACAAAGACATCGCTCAACCACTGCGGCACAAAGGTCTTACGGACCATAAGGGCTGCGATATATGGCCTTTAGGATTGCGGACTTATCGCCATCAAGAACGCGCTGATGCAGTTGCTCCATGTCATCCATGAAGCGCCACCACTTCGCCCGCGAGTGCTGGCGCTTCGCAAAACCGCGACCAATCCGCCATCAAGCGCCGCCGCTTTTCGAGGAGGTCTGAGCGAAAATACGCCTTCTCCGTCTCGCCCTTGGTCTTGTGAGCGAGCGCGATCTCGGCCAGCTCGCGCGGAAAGTTGGTGCGTGCAGCGCACCAGTCTCTGAAGGAAGACCGGAGTCCGTAGCACGTAATGCCAGGGCGCAGCTCCTTGGCAAGATTGAGGAGAATTTTGTCGGTTAATTGATCGCCGCGCTCGTTGGGGAAGATCACCTCTCCCGGCTTCGGCTCGCCAAGTTCATCGAGAATCTTTACAGCTCGCGGCGATAAGGGCACACGAAACTCATGGCCCGACTTGTGGCGGTGACCAGGGATGGTCCAGACATTACCGCTAATTTCGTCCCACCGCGCGCCGCGCACGTCTCCACTTCGCGTAGCAGTTAGAGCTAGGAACTCTAGCGCACGTGCGGGCATCGAGCGCCGCGCCCTCACCTCTGCCAGGAAGGCACCCATCTCCTCGTAGGGCAAGGCCGCAAGATGCTGCACGTTGCCTTTGATCTTGCGGGTAGCCGGAAGCAGATACTCCAGCGCGCCCCTCCATGTCGCTGGGTTATCGCCGCGCCGGTACTTTCGAGCCGTGGCCCATGCAAGAACTCGCTCGCGACCTCACCCTGTTCGCGGTTTCCGGCGTCGAATGCCAGATGGGCTCCAACACCTTTAAGACATGCGGAACGTCGATATCGGCGACCGAGAGGCTCCCAAGGACGGGGAGCGCATGCTGCTCGACTGACACTCGCGACTGCCTGCGACGCCTGCTTAAGTGGCGATAATCCTCCTACTTTGCGCGGCTGGCATTTCTGCCGCTAGGCTGACCGGCGAATTGGCGGTTATAGTTCTCGGGCCGGTGCTGCCGCCGGCCTGGGCAGACTGCTTAATCCCCTCTTGCGCGATAAGCGACCGCGCGGCTGCTCGCGCGGCTAGTCTCCCGTAAAAATTCGGATTTTGACGCTGCGTTTACCCCTGCGGCAACTCGGCCGCGGGGCTCGTCCCATTGTGTCTTGATTGAGGCAGCTTCATGGGCGAAATAGACCGCTCCGGGATGAGTCCGAACAAAAAGGCTGGGCAGGCCGGGTCGGAACCCTGCATCTGCCACTGGATTGGGGACGAAGAGGAAGGACTCTTGGACGATGAATTTTGTTGCTGTCGCTGAACCGGAAATCGACAAACCCCGCGATGCTCCGAATGCACCAGCCGACCGTCAGGCGCTCGGCCTGGTCAGGCCCTATCAGGGCATGGTGGCCTGGCCGACCGTGTTCCTCGCACTTGGCATCGTGGCGGCCTTCGCGCTCGTCACTGCACTCGCGACCATGCGCATCATCCCGCTCTGGCTCGGGCTTATTCTCAATTCGCTGATCCTCTACACGGACCAGACGCCGCTGCATGAGGCCTGCCACGGCAATATCGCCGGCGGGGATTCAAACTATCTCTGGTTGAACCACCTCGTCGGCTATGTGTGCGGCGCGATCTTGCTGCATGAATACAAAGCCTTTCGCTGCATGCATCTTGCTCATCACCGGGACACCAACAACGAGGAGATCGACCCCGACCACTGGGTCGCCGTCCAGGGCCCGTTCAGAATCCTGTTTCGCTGCTTCACCATCGTATTCTGGTATCACCGCTATTTCTGGCGGCACATCGCCTCCCACGCCCACATTCCCGGCTTGCGGCCGCTGACCATCCACATCGCGGCGATGTACGCGGCCTTCTACGCGATCGCGCTGGTGCTTTCAGTGTTCGGCTATTGGCGTGAGGTCCTGATGCTGTGGATCTTTCCGCACATCATCGCCTCGGCGATGATCATCTATTTCTTCGCCTATCTGACGCACAAGCCGCATGAGGTGCATGAGCGCTATCGCGACACCAATGTGTTCTGGTTCAAGGGAAAAGTGCTGGAGCCGGTCGCCAACGGGCTTTACATGTTCCAGAACTTCCACCTCATCCATCACCTCTTCCCGCGCGTGCCCTTCTATCTCTATCCGAGGGCGTTCCGCTCCCTGAAGCCTGTGCTCGACAGCGAGAAGGCCCACATCTACGAGTTCGGGCATTAATCAGCGGAAGTCCCTAACCAACCATTCGTTATGGCTGGGCTTGTCCCGGCCATCCACGATTTTGGCCGCGGCACGAGCTGCAAAAAATCGTGGGTGCCCGGCACTTCGGCCGGGCATGACCGAGTCAAAGTGAATGTCTGAGTCTAGTGCAGCAGGAGCTCGCCATCCACGAAGCGGAACTCACGCGGCGAGATCAATCGCCGGTGCGCGACCCGAATGCGGTAGAGCGCGCCGTCGAGATTGGCATCCCAGAAGTCGAGAAAGTCGACGAGTTTGGGGAAGCGCGGCGCGAGGTCGTAGTCCTGCCAGATATAGCTTTGCAAAAGCTTGGGATGGTCGGGCAGGCGGTAGAGGATTTCTGCTGTGGTCAGCGAGAAGCCCTCGAGTTGGCGAGCGAAGGAAGCGTCCATCGTTTTAGTCCTGCTGGTCCGGTCTTTTTCGACTCTTTTGCAAGTTCATAAGTGTTAACCGCCGACCTTGGTTGCGGCAAGTAATTGTTAAACTAAATCAGAGCGTTGGCAGCAAGCAGGAATAATTGCTAGCGGGCTTAGCACTCTCGTCTTGAAAGTGCTAAATTGGCCATCTACATAGCCGCACGGGTGCGGCCGAGCGGGCGCACCTATCACATCAGATATCGCTGGAG
>Ga0070682_100002350_pt1 | contig 10474 bp, 8 predicted proteins | sample KBSC63LmetaG_FD_64668 | JGI IMG/M metagenome (GOLD analysis project Ga0070682, IMG submission 64668) | Corn rhizosphere microbial communities from Kellogg Biological Station, Michigan, USA - KBS C6-3L metaG | ecosystem: Host-associated > Plants > Roots > Rhizosphere | place: USA: Michigan... | reverse complement strand
GCGCTCCTCGGGGCGCTCGCCGGTTTCGTCATGCTCGCGCTGCGCGATGGTCCGCGCTCGCTCGGGGCTCCAGGGCCGCTCGCTCGGCCGCACGCGGCGCTCGCCTGCGCGAGCTGCCACCAGACGAGCTCCGAGCCCGCCGCAAGTCCTTGCGCGAGCTGCCATGGCGCGCACCCGTCTGCTCGCCATGCGCATCAGACGCTCGCGGCCGCGGGCACGCTCACCTGCTCGAGCTGCCACGCGCTGCACGAGAGCGAAGACGGCATCGCGCTCGAGCCGCACGGTGGCGTGACCCTGTACGGCACCGGATATGAGCGAACCGTGCTCGCCGGCCTACGCTCGTCCGACGCGCCGTCCTCCGCCGCCACGCTCGTCCCGCTCGTGCGAAAGGCCGCTTGCACGCGCTGCCACGACGCCGGAAGCGCCGTCGAGCCTGCCGCTCATTGCCTCCCCGCCGGTGGCACCTTCGCGCTGTGCTTCGACGAGCACCGCCGTGCGGCGCAGGCGGGAGGCGGCGTGCCTGCCGGGCGCGACGCCGCCATCGAAAGCGCCCGTGCCGTCGCGCGCGGCCTTCGCTCGGGCGACGGCGGCTTCGGCGCGCTGGCTGCGGACTCGAGCTGCGTACTCGTCGGTCTTTTCGTGGCCGGTCTCGTCGTCGTGCTCGACCGACGCCGGCGCCGCGCAGCACCCGTGCTCCGAGTCCCGTTGTTGCCACCCGGCGTGGCGCGGAGGCTCCCCGTGATCGACGTGAAGGCGTGCCTGGGATGCCAGGCCTGCGTCGACGCGTGTCCCTACGATGCGCTCGTCGTTCGGCGCTACGTCGCCGTGCTCGAGCGACCCGAGGCGTGCTGCGGCGCCGGACCCTGTCAGGAGAGCTGCCCGAACGGCTCCCTGCGCCTCGCGGACGGCGGCGGGCGCGAGGTCGGTCCGCAGCTCTCGGAAACGCTCGAATCGCTGGAACGGCCGGGCCTCTTCCTCGCTGGTGACGTGACCGGTGGGTCGCTCGTGCGCAACGCCTTGCGCCAGGGCAGGGCCGTCGCCCACGCTGCGGCAGCGCGGGTCTCGCGAGCGCGTTCCGACGCGCGTGAGGGTCGGCTCGATCTGATCATCGTGGGCGCCGGGCCCGCGGGGCTGTCGGCCGCGCTCACCGCGCAGTCGCTCGGTCTTCGAATCCTCGTGCTGGAGCAGGCGCGCCTTGCCGAAAGCATCCAGAGCTTTTCGCGCGAAAAACTCGTGCTCGACGCGCCGGCCCCGAGCGACGAAGAGCTGCCGCTCTTCATCGGCGACTTGACGAAGGAAGAGCTGGTTCAGCGCTGGCAGCGCACGATCCGTGCCGCTCGCGTCCCCGTACGCGAGGGTGCGCGCGTGCTCGAGGTGCTACCCGCGGGCCCGGAGGGTTTCCGCGTCCGCGCCGAGCTCGCGGGCGGCTCCCTGCTCGAAGCGACCGCCGGCCTCGTGCTGCTCTCGACCGGAACGCGCGGCACGCCCCGAGCGCTCGATGCCGAGGTGGCAGAGGCGGCGCTCCCGCACGTGCACTACGAGCTCAGCGACGCGCGGGCCTTCGCCGGTCGACGCGTCGTCGTCCTGGGCCTCGGCGACGTGGCGATGGAGAGCGCCCTCGCGCTCGCCGCGCAGCCCGGCACCGACGTGACCGTGCTGCACCGCGGGTCGGGTTTCCGGCGCGGCAAGCAGCGCAACATCGACGCCTTGTCCGCGCTCGTCGCCGCCGGGAAGGCGAGCCTCGTCTTCGCGGCCCACGTGGAGCGGGTCATGCCGCTTGCCGTCCACGCCCGCGTGGGGCAGGTGTCCCGCGTTTTCCCGTACGACGCCGTATTCGTGCACGTCGGTCGCGTCGCGTCGCACGAGCTACTCGCGCGCGCCGGAATTGCCAGCCGCGCGCAGCGGGACTAGTTCCAGGCGCATGGGACTCGGCGCAGCGCGACAAACCGTCCTCGTAGCGGGAGCGGCTGGATTTCTTGGTTCACACCTGGTCGATCGGCTCCTCGACGAGGGGTACGAGGTGGTGGGGCTCGACAACCTGATGACGGGCGACCTCGTCAACCTTTCGCGGGCCGCGCGCGACCCGCACTTTCATTTTCAGGCGGGCGACGTGCGCGACCCGATGCACGTCTACGCGCAGCTCGTCTTCAACTTCGCGTGCCCGGCCTCGCCCGTTCACTACCAGCACGATCCTTACGCCGCCTTCACGACGAGCGTGATCGGCGCCCAGCGGCTGATCGAGCTTGCCCGCGGTCGTTCCTGCAAGATCATCCATGCCTCGACGTCGGAGGTGTACGGCGACCCGACGGTGCACCCGCAGCCCGAAACGTACTGGGGCAACGTCAACCCCGTGGGTGAGCGCTCCTGCTACGACGAGGGCAAGCGCGGCGCCGAGACGCTCCTGTCCGACGCCGCGCGCGTGTGGGGGCTCGACGTGCGCCTGATCCGAATCTTCAACACCTACGGGCCGCGCATGGCCTTCAGCGACGGGCGCGTCGTCTCGAACTTCATCGTGCAAGCGCTCGAGGGGCGGCCGGTCACGCTCTTCGGCGAAGGCAAGCAGACGCGCTCGTTCTGCTACGTCGACGATCTGATCGAGGGCTTTTTCCGCGCATCGCGGCTCGATCGTCTCGACGGTCCGATGAATCTCGGCAACCCCGGTGAATTCACGATTGCCGAGCTCGCGCAGCAGGTGATCGAGCTCACGGGGTCGAAATCGAAGATCGAATACCGCCCGCTCCCCGCCGACGACCCCAAGCAGCGCCGTCCGGACATCACGAAGGCCAAGGGCCTCATCGACTTCGACCCGAAGATCCCGCTGCGGGAGGGCCTGGCGCGCACGATTCAGAACTTCAAGGAGCGGCTGGCCGAGCGCGGCCCCGGGTGACCCGCATGGCGCAGCCGCGCCGTCCCGCTCGCACCGTGATCGGCGTGCTCGAGCGTGTCGACATTCCGGCGTGGGGCTTGCGGGGCGTTCATGCCCGCGTCGACACGGGGGCGCGCTCGAGCGCGCTCCACGTCGACGCGCTGTGCGAGCTCGGTGCGGGGCGCGTGAGCTTCGAGGTCGGCGCGGCGAAGCCCGGCGGCAAGCGGCGCAAGCCAATCGAGGCACCCATCGTGCGGCGCGCCCGGGTCCGCTCCACGAGCGGGAAGCTCGAATCTCGCATCTTCGTGCACGCGAGCGTCCTCCTCGGTGGCACCGAGCTGAGGATCGAGATTGGTCTCGTCGATCGCCGCCACATGCAAAATCCGATGCTGCTCGGCCGCAGCGCGCTCGCCGGCCGCTTCCTCGTCGACCCCGGCCGGCGCTACTTGCTCGCCGCCTCGCGCAACGAATAGCCCGCGCCCTGCGAGCCGAGCGCGCTTCGGCGTGAGCGCCTATCGAGGCCTAGAACGCGAGATCAGCGGCCTCGGCGGCGTTCCGCTTGAGCGCGGCCTTGCTCTCCCGGATCGCTTCGGGGCTCGCGGTGGCAGCGGGCGGTGGCTCTGCGAACGCGCTGGCCGCCGCGCCGAGGGCGGCTTCCTCCTTGTCGAAGCGGCTCGAGAGGCCGGCTTTCGCGGGGGCAGGGGCAGCGGCCACGGCGACGGCGCGTCGCTCGCGGACCTCGTCGAGCTGGGCCGTGACCTTCCGCTTCGCGCCCGCGGCGTCACCTGCCTTGAACAGCTCGTTCGCGTCGTTCAGCGCCGTCACGGCGCCGCTGCGCTGCACGCGTTCCTCCACCTCGGGGTCGAGCGACGAGCGTGAGCCGTCCGTCGTCAAGAGCGCGGTGAGGCTCCCGTCGCTCTCCGCGCGCGAGCCCGTCGTGAGATCGTCGTACGTGAGCCGTGCCCGTGCGATCGGCTGTTCGCTGCCGCGCGTGCTCGTGAGCCGCACGCGGGCGAGCACGCTGCGCTCCTCCCCCGCGGCGAAGGAGCCGAGCGCGACGCTCACGCGCGAGCCTTCGCGCTGGAAGCTGCGGCCCCCCGCGTCGAGCAGCTCCACGCCCGGCTCGAGCTCGAGCTCGACCTTCGCCTCGCGCGCGACGGTTCGTTCGAGCCCCGACAGCTCTTGGTCGAAGATGGCGGAAAGCGCCTCGGGCGTCTGGACGAAGTAGTGTCGCCCGTTCGTTTGCTCCGCGATGGCGGTCATCATGCGCTCGTTGTAATCGACGTCGACGCCGATCGTCGTCACCGTCGCGCCCGTCGAACGCACGCGGTCCGCGACGCGGCGCATGCCGGCGAGGTCGCGCACGCCCGTCGTCGCTTCGCCGTCCGAGACGAGCAGCACGCGATCGACGCCTCCGCTCCGCCGCTGCAAGAGCTCGAGCGCCGTTTCGAGCCCGCACGAGATGCACGTGTCGCCGTCGGCCGTGAGCCCCGCGATGCGAGCGTCGACGCGGCTGCGCGTGTCGGGTCCAAGCTCGGTCGGTTCCACGAGAACGTGCCCGAAGCCCGCGTAGTCGACCACGCTCACGACGTCGCCGTCCGCGAGCCTGCGCACGGCGCCCTGGGCGGCGGCGATGGCGTTCGTCATGCGCTTGCCGCGCATCGAGCCCGAGCGATCCACGACGATCGCGAGGTGGCGCGAGCTCGGGCGCCCGCTCGCCTGGTCGTCGGCGCGCACGTTCACGAGCACGAACGTCTCGAGGGTCTCGCCACCGGGAAGTCTCTCGTGGCCGAGGCGTGCGTCCATCGCGAGCGTGCCGCGCGCCGTGAAGGTCGCCGCCGTACGTGAGTCGGTCCGTGGCGGGTCACGGCGTTCGGTCCATTCGCGGCGCTCTCGCCCCGAACCGGGCCGCACCGCGTCGGCAGTCAGGGACCAGACGCTGTAGCTCGTGAAAAGCATTCCCAGGGCGGCGAGCGCCCCCACGGTGCGAACCTTCATGGTGATCCTCCAACGCACGGCACCCGCGCCGGCTTACACTCGAGGTACGCGGGAGCCAGGCGTTGGATCTCCCGCGGCGAACGCCCCACCGAATTCGGCTCCGCCATGCCCCGCCCCGGCGACCACCCCGACTTCTTCCGCCTTCCGCCGCCCCCGGGGCGTTCCAGGGAAAGCACCATTCGCCTCGACGCACGCGGGCGCTTCATCCACGACGGAACGCTGGTCGAGCACCCCGGCATGGCACGCGCCTTCGCGAGCTGGATCGCCCGCCACCCCGACGACGGTCGGTTCGTGCTGTCGAACGGTTACGACTGGACGTACTTCGAGGTCGAGGACGCGCCGTTCTTCGTCGACGCAGTCAAGTCCGTCGACGGTCGTCCGTGGCTCGTGCTCTTCGACGGCAGCGAGGAGCCGCTCGACCCCGCCACGCTCCGCAGTGACCCCGCGGGCGCGCTCTCCACGCGGGTGAAGAGCGCCGCCTTCGACGCGCGCTTTCGACCGAGCGCACAGCTCGGTCTCGCGCCGTGGCTGGAAGAGGGCCCCGACGGCGCGCCCGGGCTCGTGATTTCAGGGCTACGGTACGCACTTCCGGCGTGCTAGAACCGGCGCCCCTATGCGCGTTTTGGTCGCTGATCGCCTGTCCGAAGACGCACTCGATGAGATGCGTGCCCTGGGTGTGGAGGTGAGTTACGAGCCACGCCTCACCGCGGAGCAGCTCCCGCCTCGCCTCGACGGTGTCAACGTGCTCATCGTGCGCGGCACGCAGGTGCGGGCCTCGGCGCTGAGCGCCGGCAAATCCCTCAACCTGGTCATTCGCGCCGGCGCCGGCACGCAGAACATCGACGTCGCCTTCGCGAGCGAGCGCGGCATCTACGTGGCCAACACTCCCGGCAAAAACGCCCGCGCCGTCGCAGAGCTCGCCTTCACGTTGATCGGCTGCCTCGATCGGCGCGTCCCCGACGGGATCCTCGGACTGCGCGCCGGCCGCTGGGAGAAGGACGAGTACGCACGCGCGGTCGGTCTCGAAGGTCGCACGCTCGGCATCCTCGGGTTCGGTCACGTGGGGCGCGTGATGGCCGAGCTGGCCCACGCGTACGCGATGCGCCCCTTGGCGTACGGTCGCTCGCTCACCGCCGCCAAGGCGACCGAGCTCGGCGTCAAGCGCGTGCCTTCGCCCGTCGAGCTGGCGCGCGAATCGGATTTTTTGAGCGTGCATCTCGAGCTCAGCGACCGCACGCGCGGCATCGTCGATCGCGCCGTTTTGAGCGCGCTGCCCGACGGCGCCACCTTCATCAACACGGCGCGCCCGGAGCTCGTCGATTACGACGCCTTGCTCGAGCTCATCCCGCAAAAATCGCTGCGGGTCGGGCTCGACGTGCTGCCCAACGAGCCCTCCGAGCGCACGGCGCGCTACGACCACCCCATCCTCCACAGCGGGCTCGTCTACGCGACGCCGCACATCGGCGCCTCGACCGACCGTGCGCAGACGGTGATCGCCGGCGAGACGGTCCGAATCCTCCGAAGCTTCGTCACCAAGGGCGAGGTGCCGAACGTCGTGAACATCGCCGCCAACACCTGGTCGCGCTATCAGTTGGTCGTGCGTCACATCGACCAGGTGGGCGCGCTCGCCAACGTGCTCGCCGTGCTCAAGCGGCACGGCATCCACATCAGCGAGCTCGACAACACCGTGTTCGAGGGTGGGCGCGCCGCGTGCGCCAAGATCCGCCTCGAGTCGCGACCGTCCGACGGCTGCCTCTCCGAAATCATGGCGTTCAGCGACGAGATCCTGCACGTCGATCTGGTCACGTTGCCGAACGTCGCCTGAGCCCAGCGGGGCCCGCGGCTCGAGCTCGCGCGTCCCTTGGTGCGGCGCGCCTTCGGCCCGTGGGACGGGCTAAAATGTCAATGAAATCAGGCGTTTTTGCGGCCTTTGCACAGCGGGCACGTGGCGAGTAGACTCCCGCCGCAATCTTCAGGGTGAGTCCCTCATGGACCCGTCCAATCGGGTCCTTTTTTTTTAACTCGTCCTTCCACGATCCGCGCCCCTCCGACGAATGAAAGTCGCACACGAAAAACTCACCGGTCTCGATCGCGAGCGCGTCATGAGCGCGCTCGCGCCCGTGCTCGACGCGCACGGTGTGGACTGTGTCGAGCTCGTGTGGCGCTCCGATCGCGGCGAGCGTGTGCTCGAGGTCACGGTGGAGCGACCCGGCAGCACCGAGCCGGGCTCCGGCGTCACGCTCGAGCTGTGCACCGACATCTCGCGTGACCTTTCGACCGCGCTCGACGTCGCCGATTGCATCCCGATGCGTTACCGCCTCGAGGTCGGCTCGCCGGGGCTCGAGCGGAGCCTGTACGAGCCGAGCGACTTCGCGCGCTTCCGCGGTCGCGCCGCGCGCCTCAAGCTGAAGCAGGCGGTCGGTGGCCAGTACGTGCTCATCGGCACGCTCGGCGGCATCGACGAGGCCGGGACCCTCACGCTGCTCGTGCGTGAAAAAGAGCTGTCGATCGCATTTTCGGCAATCGATCAGGCACGCCTGGTGTTCGAGTGGCAGCGCGGCCAGCCGCAGGGTGGCCGCCGTCAAGGTTCGAGAAGCAATTTCCCGCGGGCTCCACGCCCGCGCGTTCGCAATGGAGCAGGTGAGTGATGGCAGCGCAGTCGATGGGCATTGCCGACGGTCTCGGCACGATCGTCAACCAGGTAGCGGATGAGAAGGGCATCGATCGGCAGGTGCTGATCGAGACCATGGAAGCGGCGATCCTGAAAGCCGCCCAGGCGGCCTTCGGTCCGACCCGTGAGCTCGAGGCTCGGTTCAACCAGGACACGGGCAACATCGATCTCTTCCAGTACATGACCGTGGTCGAAGCGGTGGCCACGCCCGAGCGAGAGATCGCCGTGGACGTGGCGCGCAAGCACGGCTTGGAAGCAGAGGTCGGCGAGGAGCTCGGCTTCCAGGTGTTCTGGCATCCGAAGGACGCCGAGCGCGCCAAGCAGCAGGACAAGGAATTCGGCAGCGTGCTCGACATGAAGCAGGCGCGCAGCACCTTCGGGCGCATCGCCGCGCAGGCCGCCAAGCAGGTGCTCCTGCAGCGCGTGCGCGATGCCGAACGCGACATCATCTACAACGAGTACAAGGACCGGCAGGGTCAGCTCATTCGCGGCATCGTTCGGCGCTTCGAGAAGGGCCACAACCTGATCGTCGACCTGGGCAAGACGGAAGGCGTGCTGCCGGCGCGCGAGCAGACGCCGCGCGAGACGTTCCGCCCGGGCGACCGCATCGTCGCCTTCGTGAAGAACATCGATCGCGACGCCCGCGGCCCGATGATCATCCTCTCCCGCCAGTCGGCCCACCTCGTCGAGAAGCTGTTCGAGGCGGAGGTGCCCGAGATCTACGAAGGCATCGTCAAGATCGTCGGCGTGGCGCGCGAGCCCGGCTCGCGCAGCAAGATTGCCGTCACGAGCCGCGATTCGGACGTCGATCCGGTGGGCGCCTGCGTCGGCATCAAGGGCTCGCGCGTGCAAGCCGTCGTGCAGGAGCTGCGCGGCGAGAAGATCGACATCGTGCCGTGGGACAAGGATCCGGCGCGTTACATCATCAACGCGATTCAGCCCGCCGAGGTCAACAAGGTCATCGTCGACGAGGCCGACCATCGGATGGAGCTCGTCGTGCCGGAGGAGAAGCTCTCCCTGGCGATCGGTCGCAAGGGTCAGAACGTGCGGCTCGCCTCGCAGCTCACGGGCTGGAAGCTCGACATCATCAGCGAAGCCAAGTTCCTCCAGATGGAGGAGGAAGCTCTCGTGCAGCTGCGCGAGATCGAAGGCATCGGCGAAGATCTCGCGAAGAGCATGTATCGACTGGGCTTCCGCGCACTCGAAGAGGTGGCCGAAGCCGCGGTGGACGAGCTCGTCACGATCGAGGGCATCGAGGCGCCCGAGCGCGCCCAGGAGCTCAAGGCCGCCGCGCTCGCGGCGATGGAGCGCGTGCGTCAGGAGCGCATCGAGCGTGCGACCTCGCGCGTCGAGGCGCTCACCGAAGAGGAGAAGCTCCGGTTCCTGGAAGGCATCGGGGCGCGCACCGTCCAGATGCTGGAGGAGGCGGGCTACCGTCGCGTCGACGACCTCGCCCACGAGGATCCGGACCGGCTCGCCATCCGGACCGGCCTTGGCATCAAGAAGGCACGCCAAATCCACGAGAGCGCGCGACACTTCCTGGCCGACGAATGGAAGGTGATCGAGCAAGCCCGCTCGCGACACGCCGCCGAGAGCAAGGAGACTCCGGCCACCGAATGACGCGAACCTGCGTAGGCTGCCGTTCCGCGGCGGAAGCGAGCGACCTCTTGAGGCTCGTGCTCGGCCCCGACGGAAGCGTGGTCGCTGACCCGCGCGGAGGTGCGCTCGGTCGCGGTGCCTGGGTGCACCCGACGGCCGAGTGCGTCCGCGCGGCGGTACCGCGCGGCATTGCGCACACGCTCCGGACCGCGGTGACGACGACGGCCGACGAGCTTTTCGCCCAGCTGAGGCTCGCCGGGACGCGACGGGCGTTGTCGCTCGTCGGCGCGGCCCACCGTGCCCGGAAGGCCGCGGCAGGCTCGGCGGCGGCGTCCGAAGCGCTCTCGCGCGGGCAGGCCGCGCTGGTCGTGATCGCGGAAGACGCCCGGGCCGCGGCAGAGCTCGGCCCCGTGGTCGCGGCCATCTCGCGCGGTGAGAGCCTGGTGGTAGGTACCAAAGCCACGCTCGGCGCGGCCCTGGGCCGGCCGGAGACGGGGGTCGTCGCTATCCTGGACGAGGGCATCGGCGCCTCGCTCCGGCAAGCGGTGGCCCTCTCCACATTGACCTTGCCGCGCGCCGGGCGCGGCCCGAAGAAGACCGAGTTCGTGACGGAGATTGGATGACGGCCAAGTTGAGAGTTTACGAAGTGGCACGAGACCTCGGGATGGACCAGAAGGCGCTCGTCGCTTTGCTTCAATCGTCCGGCGTTCCGGACGTGCGCAATCACATGAGCTCGATCGGACCCGATGTGGTCGAGCGTGTCCGGCGCCAGCTAGAAAAACAGAAGGCTCCGTCCGTGGTGGAGGAGCGCATTCACGCGACCGTCGTCAAGCGACGCGCCGCGCGCCCCGTCGCGCCACCGGCACCCGCCGTTGCGGCGCCTGCGCCCGCCGCCGCTGCTCCACCTCCTCCGCCGCCTGCGCCCGAGCCCGTTCGGCGCGCGAAGCCGCCTGCGTCGGCACCCGTTGCGGAAGCGCCCTCGGCGCCTGCAGCGGCGCCGCCGCCTCCGCCTACGCCGCGCGAGCCCACGCCGGCTCCGGTCGTGGCTGCTCCACCGCCGGTCGTGGTTGCGGCGCCTCCCGTCGTCGCTCCCGTTGCTGTTGCGGCTCCTCCGCCGCCGGTCGAGGTCGCACCGGCGCCCGCTCCGGCCGCACCGCCCGCACCGGCGCCCGCTCCTGCTCGGGAGCCCGAGGTTCCGGCGGCTGCAGCACCCGCGCCCGTCGCCGCGGCCGCTGCCCCTGCCGCTCCGGCCCCCGCCGCCGCTTCCGTCCCCGCGCCGCGCGTTCCTTCGGTGCCGAAGACGGGCATCGACGTGTGGGAAGGGCGCCCCGGCGTGCCCA
>Ga0070682_100002346_pt1 | contig 10478 bp, 7 predicted proteins | sample KBSC63LmetaG_FD_64668 | JGI IMG/M metagenome (GOLD analysis project Ga0070682, IMG submission 64668) | Corn rhizosphere microbial communities from Kellogg Biological Station, Michigan, USA - KBS C6-3L metaG | ecosystem: Host-associated > Plants > Roots > Rhizosphere | place: USA: Michigan... | reverse complement strand
TAGAAGGATGCGTAGCCGAGGCGCACGTGGGCGCCCGCGCGGTGAGCGCGGAGGAGCCCTCGTCCTTCCTCGAAATCGAGACCCGCCCGCTCGGTGGCGAGGCGGACGAGGTCCTCGTGCGCCTTCTGCCACGAGGTGTCTTCAAGCTTCAAAGCGATTGCTGATGCCATGGTCAAAGCTCCCGACCACCGACGCCGGAGCGTCGCGGTCTCTCCCTTCAACATCTCTCTAACACGCTCATTTTTAGGCTCGCCTGCGACCGATAGGCATCGTTCTGCACACCGAAACGGCGGCGAAGTCGTCCGCACACCGAAGGCGCGTCCTCGCTCAACGTGAACGCAACGAAGCGGCATTCCCGGCGCAAGCGTCGTTGTTCCACACTCGACCCGATCGAAACCGGTCAAGAACAATCTCATTCAATCGCTACTGCGCAGCGAGCTCGTTCATCAGCAACACCAAACCCCCCGCTCGGGCATCGGGGCGGTTGTTAACAGCGGGCCACTTGGTCGTCTGCAACGAGCCCCTAGCCCCGATGCCGAGCACCACGCCGCCCAACCAACCTCATCAGCCGTCACCGCGCTCTTGCGGCGTGGCTCGCCACGACCTCGCACCCACGCCGTTCGACACTCCGCCCATCGCGCGCACCGCCCGACGCGCCGCACTCCGCACGTCACCGCATGTCGCCGTCGTGCCCCCGCGCCGGCTTCGCCGGCGCTTGGAGGGCACCCGCGCGCGCAGGCCGAAGGCCGAGCACGCGGGCCGTTCCACGCCGCACCCTCGCGGGGGCAACCATGTCTCCCGAATCCCCCAAACCGCCGAGTGATCAGGATGGTCCGGTTTCTGGCGGGCAAAAGTCGGACAGCGCGCTCAGAGCGTCGAGCCGCGGTATGACTCGGGGGCGACCGTTTCGCGCGGGCGAAGGGCGCTACCGCCATGGCGAACGCAGAGCAGCCCGGCGCTTCGATTCGGCACCTCGAGGTGTGGGGGGTCGTGCTCGCGCTGGGAGTGTTCGTCGCGTTCGGCGTCACGTTCGGGCTCACGCTCGTGCCGCGCGCGGCGCCGTCCGAGAACGCCGACGACGGGCCGGGCGATCCGCGCGCGACGTACGGCGCCGAGCAAGGTGTCGAGGCTTGGCATGCCGGACGCTGGTATCCGGCGCATGTCCATTCCGCGAGCGGCAACCGCTACTTCATCACTTACGACGACTTCTCGATCAGCTGGCACGAGTGGGTGACGGCGCGGCGGCTCCGGCGACGCTGAGCTCGCCGTCGCGCCGGGCCGCTTCGCCACGCAGCCGTCACCATCCCCAGTGATATTCGGCGCGCAGGTAGCCGGCCCCGTACACGACCGCCTGGTCGAAGCCGTAGTCGCCACTCAGGCAGAGGCCGACTCCGAAATGGCGCGTCCACGCGTAGTCGAGGCCGGCGAGGGCGCCAACCGTCGGCTGCATCGCGTCGAACGGCCATTTTTGGTGGCCGGAAGCCAGCCCTCCCACGGACGGGCCGATCCAGGGGATCCACTGGATCACGTCGAGCTTGTACGCGAGGGCGCCCTTGAACGAGAAGAACGCGTTCGTTGCATCGAGCCGGCCCTGGATCGACGTCGAGATCTCGACGCGCGCGTCGAACGCGTCGGACAAGCCGTACGCCGCGTACATGGACGCGGCTGGACCCGCCGCGTAGCCCGGTGCAGCCGCAGCACCGAGACCGCCGCCGAGGTGCCACTCGCGCTCGAAAGCAAAGGCGCGCGACGACGACAGCACGTAAACGAGCACCGCGAGCAGCGCGAGCACACGGCGCGGGCGCGCTCGGCGGGACATGTCGGAGCTAAGCGTAGCTGTTTTCGTCCCAGTCCCGGCCGCGCTTGCGCGACGTGGACGCGCGGCGCTCGCGGAGCCGCGCGCGGGCGTCCGAGGACGGCGGCTGGTCGGCGGCGAAACGCTCTGGGAGATCACGCGCGTGCAGGGTCTCCTCGGACGAGATGGAGAGCAGCCAGGCGAGCTGAACGAGCTCGCGCACGTTGAAGGGCCAGTCGTAGAGGCAGAGGGCCTCGACGAACGCAGGAGTGAGGTGCTTGACGGCCCCGCCACGGCGCAGAGCATGCTCGAAGATGGGAGGGACGTCTTCGCGCCGCTGCCGGAGCGGCGGGATCGTGACGGCATCCGTTCCGAAGCGCGCGGCGAGCTCCGCCGAGACTCGCCCCGCGAGAACGCCGCGCGCGAGCGGCTCGCTCGCGGCCGCAACCAGCCGAAAATCCGCGGCGCGGGGTCGCGTGCGACCGACCGGCGTCGCGAGTCGCACTTCGAGCACGCGGGCGAGGCTCGATTGGAGAGCGGCTGAAAGCGCAGGGAGATAGTCGATGAACAGCGTGCCGAGGTGCGCCGTGTGCATCGATCCCTCGACGTCGAGGGGAGTCCCCTCGGAGCTGTCCTTCGCGTAGCCGAAGAGCTCCGCTTCGACCCGATCGCTGTTCACCGAAGGATTGAACGCGGTGTAGCGCCCGGGGCACCCGCTCAGCTGGTGGATGCCGCGCGCGAGGACCTCTTTGCCGCTGCCTTCCTCGCCGAGGAGGAGCAGCGGGCTCTCGGTGCGGGCGAGCTCCTGGAGAGGAGCGAGCTTCTGGGCCGTGCCGGCGCCGGCAACGAAGCCGGGCAACGGCTCGCCGACCCACGCCGGATCGATGATGTCGTCGGGATCCGTCCCGGTCACGACCGCAACCCAGTCGCCGAGGCGCACGACCGACTGCTCGAGGAGCGGCGCGCGGCCGGCGCTGGACCCATCGACCCGCGAGCCGTTTCGACTCTCGAGATCCTCGAGCTCCCATACGGTACCGAGCCGGTGGAAGCGGGCGTGCAAGCGCGAGATGCTGTTGCCGGCGAGGACATGCGTCGCGTCCGCGCCGCGCCCGACGGACATGCCGTCACGGAGCGGAGTGAAGCGTCGCTCCGGCCAGACCCAGAGCAGTCCCCAAGTGCTCGGATCCGAGCCCTCGACCCCGTGAGCGGCGTCGAAAAGCGCGGGGGCACTACTGGGGGGCGGTTGCGTTTCCATCGAAGCTGTAACCTACTCCATGCTGGCGCCGGCCAACACCCCGGTCGACCGGGGCCCGAAAAAGCTCAGTCGGTGATGTCCGGCGAGGGGCCGTAGAGCGTCGGACGCCACGTGGCGTAGCCGAACCGGTTCTGGCTACCGGGTCCCGTGATCTCGACGAGCACGGTGCCCTTCGAGTCCACCTCCTGCATCACGTCGGCGTTGGAGAAGTCGACCAAGGTGTTGCCGCCGGGCAGGCGCTGAACGTCGCCGAGGTTGCCGCTCATCGCGCCCGAGTAGCTCGAGAGCTTCTTGCCCATGAAGTCGTACTCGATCATCGCCGAAGCGCCGCTCGTGCCGCCCTTGTTGGCGAAGATCACGATGCTGTTCTTGAGCAGGTGATGACCGTGGTTCACGGCGCCCCAGCTCGAGTTTCCGCCACTCACCGTGTCGGCAAGGCTCCAGAGCTTTTCTCCGGCGCGGCTGACGCGAATCACGTCCTTGTCGACCACGGAGTACGTGTACTCGTCCTCCGCCTCGGAATAGCGGACGGCGTTGCCGTGGCACTGGGTGCCGAAGGTGCCGCTCGCCGTGAAGATCTTCTTGGTCGTCCCGCTCGGATCGATCTCGTTGATGTCGTTGCAGCTCACGCTGTAGTCGAGGTACGCCATCGTGCCGCCCTTCACCGCGGCGATGTCGTGCGACGACTTCGTCGACGAGTAGGTTTGTGCGTTCATGCCGTCCATGCCCACGCGGCGGATGGATTGGCCGCCGTTGTCGGCCGTCACGGCCCACAGGTTTTGGCCGTCGTAGCTGATGCGCGCGCGAGCGATGCCGCCCGACATGCCCGTGTCGTAGGCCCACACGATGTCGCCGTCCGCGTCGAGGATGAAGGCGACGGAGCTGCCGCTTCCCTGCCAGTACGACGTGACGATGAAGCCACGCTCGCGCCCGGCCTCTTGCTTCACGCTGAAGCCGCCAATCTTCACGGCGGTCGTGGCCGCACCGGTTTCGATCGTGTAGTCGTTGCTCGCGTATTGGGTGGTGCCGTCCGACGCAACGACGCGGAAGTGATACGTCTTGGCCGGCTTCATGCCGAGCAGGAGCGTGCGAAAGTCCGCCAGCGTGACGTCGACCGGCGCCTGCATGCCGTACGTCGTGTCGAGACCGAACTCGAGGTACGCGCTCTTCACCGTGATGGTCATCGCCGACCACGTGACGATGCCGACGGTGGTCGGCGCTTTTGCATCCATCGCGCTCGCGAGCGTGGAGGTGACCGTGAAGAGCGCACCGTTGACGGTCGGCGGCTGACCCGTGCCACCGGCGCCCATGCCCGCTGCTCCGGCCATGGGAGCCATGCCGCCCGCCGACAGGGTGCCGGCTGCGTTCATCCCTGCTGTTCCCATGCCGGCAACACCGCCGCTCGGTGGGGCGCCCGTTCCCGCGGTGCCACCGGAGCCGCCGCCTCCGCTCCCCGCACCCGCGCTCGGTGCGCTACCACCGCTGCCCGCACCGCCGGCACTCGCGCCGCCCGTTGCCGTGCCGCCCGCTCCGCCCGGGTTGCTTGTGGTTCCGCCCGCAGCCTTGCCACCGGCGTTCGAGCCCGTGCCCGCCGTAACGGTTCCACCGGTTCCAGCGCTCGCTTGCCCCGCCGGCTCGTTGCCACCGCCGCAGGCACCAAGCCCGAGCAGAGCAATGGCGTAGCTCGCGGTCCAGAGTCTCGTCTCGGTGCGCGCAATCATGAGGATGGACGTAGAGTATGCGGGCTCTGCACCGGCAGGCGGCAATCGCGCAACGCCGCGCACCTTCGACCCGGGGTGCAAATTGACACCCGCTGCCAGCGGATGAGTCCGCTGTCGCCATCTTAATTACAGAAGTAGCGCGTGCCCGTGATCGTGTTGCAGCAGAAGGTCAGCCCGGACGGGCATCCGTCGATGCACGGGACATCGTCCGACTGACAGGCGACGGCCGCGCCCCCGGTGCCGGCCATTCCGGCGCCGGCTCCTCCCGCCGTCCCGCCCGCGCCTGCCGCCGTCGTTCCGCCGAGGCTCGTGCTGCCGCCGACGTTCGAGCTTCCGCCCGCTCCGGTGCTCGTCTCACCGGCGCTCGCGCCCGAGTCGGCACCGCTCTCGCCGGTTGCGGAGGAATCGCCCGTCCCGCCCGCGGCGGTGCTCGTCGTGCCGCCGGTGGTCCCGCCGACGCCGTCGCTCGTGTCGGGGCTGCCGCCGCTGTCGCCGTTCGAGCTCGCGGCGGCCGCGCCGGCGCTGTCGCTCGCGTCGAATCCGACGGTTCCGCCGCTCCCTTCGCCCGCGTTGCCTTCCCCGCTCGCACCGTCGCTGCGGCCACGTGCCGTGTTGCCGGTGCCACCCGTCGTGCCGGTGGAGCCACGACCGGCCGTGACCATCGCGCCCGTGTCGCCGGCTTCGCCCTGGATGGGGTGCACCTGGACCCGGCTGCTCGTGTGCTTGCCGCACATCACCGTGAGCGGTGTGAAGAGAAGGATCAAACTCACATCGCTCAGTCGCAGTCGCATCATCGTGACCTCCAAGGTTTCGGAACGCCGGCGGGAGGTGGGCCTCGCCGTCCGACGACCGACGCACGCCTTCGCAAGCCCCGTGCCGGCGCGCGCGCCGTCGTGTCGAAGGCGACTTCGCCCGCGGAAGTCTGCGATTCGACGCCGGACCGGATTCGCAGGACGCCCGCAGCGTCCGCGCTCGCGAGGGGTGTCCCATGGGACACCGTCCCCTGGGACGGTGCACGAGGGCGCGGGGACGCCGCGTGAAATACCCGCACATTGCAGGGTGACCCGCGTGGTCCGGAGCTTGCTTAGTCCGGCGCCATGCCTTTCGACGGAGTCGACGTCGCGCGCGTGCGCGAGCACTTCCCTTTCGCCGCGCGCGGTCGCGTCGCGACCAACAACGCCGCGAGCACCCAGCCGCCCCAGAAGCTGCTCGACCTCTTCGCGAGTCTCGCCGCGGATTACGACACCGTGCACCGGGGGCACTCGCAGTCGTCGCGCACGATGAGCGCGCTCCTCGACGACGCCTACCGAACGCTCGCCGATTTCATCCATGCGCCGGGCCCGCAGAACCTCGTCTTGTGCCGCAACACGACGGAGGCGCTCAACACGGTGATGTACTCGTTGCTCGGCGAGCTCCGAAGCGGGGACAACGTCGTCACGACGCTCCTCGAGCACAACTCGAACTACGTGCCGTGGTACGCGCTGTGCCGCGAAATCCTGCCGCGCTTCGGGATCGAGGTCGAATGCCGCCTCGCGCGTTTCGATGCGAGCGGACGGCTCGATCTCGATCACCTGATGCAGCTCGTCGACGCAAGGACCAAGCTCGTGACGGTTACGGGCGCCTCGAACTTCTTCGGCACGAAGACGCCGCTCCACCTCGTGCGCGAGATCGCGAAACGGAGCGGCTATCGCCAGCCCAGCGGACGGCTGGGCTCGCTCTTCGTGGTCGATGCCGCCCAGCTTGCGCCGACCACGGCCCTCGACGTGCAGGCGCTCGACGCCGACTACCTCGCGTTCTCGCTGCACAAGATGCTCGCGCCGTTCGGCGTCGGCGTGCTCTACGGCAAGCAGGAGCTCCTCGAATCGGGTCGCCCGTTTCTCTACGGGGGTGACATGATCGCGGAAGGCGCGGTCACGCCCGAGCACGTGAGCTACAACGCGCTGCCGTGGAAGTTCAGCGCCGGAACGCCGAACGTGCTCGGCACGATCGTCTCGGCCCAAGCGCTGCGGCTGCTCGTGGATCTGGCGCGAAACCCCGGAACCGACCGCTATTTCGGCACTCGCATGCCGCTCGTCCGCGCCGAGGTCGAGGACGCGATGCAGCGGATCGGGCACCACACCGAGAAGCTAACGGCCCTCGCCATCGAACGGCTGAGCGATACTCCGGGGCTCACGCTGTACGGGCCACGGGGGGCCGAGCGGCGCACGCCGCTCGTAGCGTTCAACGTCGAGGGGCGGGACCCGTTCGAGCTCGCCGAGGCCCTCGCCACGCGCGGCGTCGAGGCGCGTGCGGGGTGCCACTGCGCCACCCTCGCGCACCGCGCGCTCGGGCTCGATCCTCCGGCGAGCTGCCGCTTGAGCTTCTACCTCTACAATACCGAGCTCGACGTCGAGACCGCCGTCGAAGCGCTGCGTGACACGCTCGGGCTCGCGCGACCGAGCGGCGTGCGCGTCCACCCGAGCGCGGCGGGCGAACGCTCTTGTCGGGAAGCGCACAGCGTGTGAGACTCGCCGCGCGCATGCCGCGCGAATCGTCCGGGACCACGAATCCGAACGCTCCGGTTTCGATCGCGGCGAGGACACCGCTCGCGCTGCATTTCGTGTACCCCGCGGAGCTCGACGGGCTCGTGATCGACCTCACGCCCCGGCTCGAGCTCGGTCGCGAGGGCCCCGAGCCCGGCGCGGACACCGGACAGCGCCGCGCGAGCCAGTATGCGGTGATCCCGCACGGAACGGTGTCGCGGCGCCACGCTGCGATTGGCGAAAGCGTGGGCGGCGTGGTGCCGACGCTCGTCGATCGCGGCGGCCGCAACGGCACGTTCGTGGACGGCCAGCCGCTGAACGGCACCGTGGTGCTCGCCAAGCACGGTGTCGTGCGGTTCGGCGACACGCTCGCCATCGTCGACGAGCGGGCGCCCGAAGGCCCGCACGCCGACGTGCGCCTGCCGGGGCGGAGCGCCGCGATGGCGCGCTTGCGCGAAGCCATGCTGCGCGGCGCGCCGAGCCGGAGCCCGCTGCTGATCAGCGGTGAGACCGGGACGGGCAAGGAGCTCACGGCGGCGGAGGTGCATCGGCACAGCGGACGCGAGGGCCCGCTCGTCAAGTTCAACTGCGCCGAGCTCTCACCGACGCTCGTCGAGTCGCAGCTCTTCGGGCACGAGCGCGGTGCGTTCACGGGCGCGACCGCGACGCACGCGGGTCTCTTCGTCGCGGCCCACGGCGGCACGCTGTTCCTCGACGAGGTCGGCGAAATTCCGACCGAGCTCCAGGCGAAGCTCCTGCGCGTGCTCGAGGAGGGGGAAGTCCGCCCGCTCGGGGGCACCGCGGCGCGCAAAGTGGACGTGCGCGTGGTCGCCGCCACCAACGTGAACCTGCTCGAGCGGATCGAGCAGGGGACGTTCCGGCGCGATCTTTTGGCGCGTCTCTCGTACCTCGAGCTCCGCCTGCCCGCCCTCCGCGAGCGGCGCGAAGACCTGTTCGGATGGATCGAGCTCTTTCGCGCACGCTGGTGCGCGGAGCACGAGACGACCGGCGTTCCGTTCGTGTTCCGCCCGCACGCCGCCGAGAGTCTCCTGCTCGCGCCCTGGCTCGACAACCTACGCGGCGTCAATCGCCTGGTGCACCGTCTGCTCACCGCCGGCGCCGGTCCTGAAATTGGTACCCAAGCGCTCGACGCCGCCGTCCCCGAGCTGCGTCCGAGTCGTCACGAGCCCTCCGAGCCGCCCCGCATGCCTTCCGCGCGCGCGCCCTCCGAGCGACCCACGCGCGAAGAGTTCGAAGCCGTCTACCGCCAGAGCGGCGGGAGCGTGCGCGCCACCTCCAAGCACTTCGGCCGCGACCGCCGCCAAATCTACCGCTGGCTCGAGCAATTCGGCATCGCCCGGAACCCGGGCGACGACGACAACGGCTGAGCCTAAAGCATGCTCACCGGATCGACGTCGATCGCCATCCGCACGCGCCGATCGACCTGCGTGCGCGCCAAGCCGAGCAACACGATGTGAAGCCGCGTGCGATCCTTCGCGCGCAGCATGAACCGGTGCCGATAGCGGTTTCGCAAGCGCGCGATCGGCGCGGGCGCGGGGCCGAGCAGCTCGACATCGCTCTCGGCCCAATGCCGCGCGATCTTCGCGAAGCGTAGGGCCTCGCGCTGGGTGAGCGCATCGTCCGCCGCCTCGAAGCGCACGAGCGCGAGCCGGGTGTACGGCGGGTAATCGAGCTCCCGGCGCTGCGCGAGCTCGTAGCGGGTGAACGCCTTCACGTCGTGCGCCATCGCGAGCGTGATCGCGGGGTGCTCGGGCTGGCGCGTCTGAATCAGCACGCGCCCGGGGCGCTCGCCGCGGCCCGCGCGGCCCGCGACCTGGACGAGCAGCTGGAAGGTGCGCTCGGCGGCGCGGTAGTCGGGCAAGGACAGCGCCGCGTCGGCGTTCAAAACGCCCACGAGCGTGACGTTCGGCAAGTCGTGGCCCTTGGTGACCATCTGGGTGCCGACGAGCACGTCGACCTCGCCTTTTCGCACGCGGTCGAGAATGCGCTCGGACTTTTGCCCGGCCGCGACGTCGCGGTCGAGCCGCGCGATGCGCGCTCCCGGCAAGATGTCCGCGAGCACGCTTTCGATGCGCTCGGTGCCCGCACCCTCCTCGAGCAGCGCTTCCTCCCCGCAGTGCGGGCACTTCGTGCGCCGCGCCTCGTGGTGATCGCAGTAGTGGCAGACGAGCGCCTCGTGCCGCGCGCGGTGCAGCGTGAGCGCGACGGCGCAGTTCGGGCACTCGCCGATCTTGCCGCACGCGCCACACACGACGCTCGGCGAGAAGCCGCGCCGGTTCAAGAACAGGATCGCCTGCTCGCGCGCCGCGAGCGTCTCCTCGAGCGCCCGAAAGAGCGGCACGCTGATCAGGCGCTCGCCGCCCGGCCCCGGGCCGATGCGCCGCAGGTCGATGACCTCGGCGACGGGCAGCGCGCTTGCGGCACGGGCGCGCGCCGGCAGCTCGAGGAGCTCGAGGCGGCCGCTCTCGGCGAGCTCGGTGCTCGTGACCGAGGGCGTCGCCGAGCCGAGCACGCACACCGCTTCGGCGCGGTGCGCCCGGAGGAGCGCCATGTCGCGCGCGTGGTAGCGCACGCCCTCCTCCTGCTTGAACGAGCCGTCGTGCTCCTCGTCGACCACGACGAGGCCGAGGTTCTGGACCGGCGCAAACAGCGCCGAACGCGCTCCGACGGCGATCCGCGTGTCGCCCGAGCGCAGCGAGCGCCACATCGCGTGCCGCTCGCGCTCGCCGAGCCCGCTGTGCAGCACGGCGATGCGGCTCCCGAGCCGCGCGCGAAAACGCGAGACGAGCTGCGGCGTGAGCGCAATCTCGGGCACGAGCACGATGACGCCGCGCCCGAGCTCGAGGCAGCGCGCTGCCGCTCGGAGGTAGACCTCGGTTTTCCCGGAAGCCGTCACCCCCTCGAGCAGGAAGGCGCGCTTCTCCGAACGCTCGAGCCGGAGCGTGATCGCACCGACGGCGTTCTCCTGCGCGGGCGTGAGCGTCGGCGGCACGTCGGCGGGAACGGTGACGGTGAACGGGTCCATCGCCTCCTCGCGCTTCTCGAGGGTCGCGACGCCCGCCTCGACCAGCCGCGCGACGGCCGCGCGTGCGCTTGGCCACTCGGCTTCGAGCGCAGTGAGCTCGGTCGGGCCGTTTGCCTTGAGGTGCTCGAGGATGGCGGGC
>Ga0070682_100002344_pt1 | contig 10479 bp, 9 predicted proteins | sample KBSC63LmetaG_FD_64668 | JGI IMG/M metagenome (GOLD analysis project Ga0070682, IMG submission 64668) | Corn rhizosphere microbial communities from Kellogg Biological Station, Michigan, USA - KBS C6-3L metaG | ecosystem: Host-associated > Plants > Roots > Rhizosphere | place: USA: Michigan... | reverse complement strand
TGACCGCCTGGGTTCTGTCCTTCGGACCTGGTGCAAAGGTGCTGAGCCCGCAAGCGCTGATCGACAACGTCTCCAGTCAACTAACAGCCGCCGCCCAATCGTATCGATCCTCTCGCTAGCCGTCTCCAACATCCAGTGACCTATTCTGTCACACCTCCATGCTAGGTTTCCTTCGCTATCAAGAAGGAGAAAACCCATGAGTGAATCCCTATATCTATAGAGACAAATCGACAGGTTTCTTGCCGAGCACCCACGCGAAGCAGGCTGGGTCGTCCAGGATTTTGGTTGCGATACGGCTCGTGAGCTATCGCTGCACTACCTATTGGATTGCCTCCGCGAGTTGCACCCGTCGGCAGTCACACGTCGTACGGCTCTCCCGCTTGTTGGAGCGGAAGCGTTCCGGAGGTCGATACCCATCTGCACCCAATCCGAAGCAGAGGTTTCAAACAGTGTTTCCGAAGAAGCGAAGGCTTTTGGCTGGCGAGGGACTATTGAATTGGTTTGGAAGGGTCAAGAGATTCACTGTCACATGTTCTCACTCGTTGTGGGCAACGGCTGCATCGGCGTCTATTTTGTCGCAACTAAGTCACTTACCGCCCTTCGAGACTTGCTTCTCGTTCTGGACCGGTATGGTCAAGCCAGACATAAAGAGAAGAAAGAAATTTATGTCGTCAATGGCGACAACATTCCAGTGGCCGCGCACTCATGGGATGATCTGGTGCTGCCGGCTCACATGACGCGGGATATCAGGCTAAATGTGGAAGGCTTCTTTGCCGGCCGGGAGCGTTATGCGTACTTGGGCCTCCCGCACCGCCGGGGATTTCTGTTTGCCGGGCCGCCAGGCTGCGGGAAAACACTGACGCTCAAGACATTGGCTTCCAACACACCCGCGAAGTTCATTTCCGTGATGGGGACAGCGGATGTGAATGATGGCATGCTCCGCTATGCCATGGATCTGGCTGAGAAGTATACTCCGGCGGTTGTGCTCTTGGAGGATCTCGACCGAATGGTGCAGGCCAAAGACATCTCGTTGTCCCACTTTTTGAATCTTTTGGATGGGCTCAAGGTACTGAGCGGAGTGCTGGTGATTGCAACGTGCAACGAGCCCGACAAACTAGATCCGGCCTTGCTCCACCGCCCAAGCCGGTTCGACCGGATCTGGAGGTTTGAATTGCCGAAGTATGAGCAGCGTCTGACTCTCCTGCGCAAACGGGGCAGAGATTTCTTCTCGGAGTCAGCCTTTGAAACGGCAGCTCGCCGATCTGAAGGGTTCTCGATGGCTTATGTACAAGAAATCGTGGTAAATGCATTGCTCGAATGCGCGCACGACGGTGAGTCACCGAACGACGACCACCTGTTCAAAAGCCTGGATGCTCTTCGAATGCAGCGCAAAGAGGCCTCGAAGCCGGGAGAATCAATGAATGAGAGAGAGACCGTGGGTTTTACTCGTCTTGTAATGGAAACTGAAAAAACAACGCGTGATGTGTCCATCTCTAATGGAGCTGTGCCTTTTAATTGATAGTTATAAGGCCATGGTTGTCTTAGGATCTCGTTTAGTATGGTCACGATTTAAGTCTTATGTGTTCTGTGCATGGTTGATGGGTGGACGTGATCTTAAATTGACCTCAGGAGGTTTATGGATCCGCTAAATCGTGAAATTATTGCTGAAACGACGAAGAAATTCGCATGTGACCTTGAAGTGGCGAATCGGCTTTTGTGGTGGCTTCGGAATGGGCACTCATGTGAGCGTTGGTTCCAGTTTGAGTGGGCATATAAATTAGAGTCGGTTTTGGAAAACAAGTATAAAAATACTTACTCGGTAGGTTGCGAGAGAGATCGTATCGATATTGTCATCTATCGACAGCCTTTTTACCAGAACGTCCGCTTTACGAGCAGAACATTTTTGCCGGGATTGAGCTAAAGTGGTGTGGCAATTGGGCTACTAAGAGTAGTATTGCCGAAACTCAGAAAGACCTCGAAAATATACGAAAGGGCAAAAAATACAACACTCCGGTTCTAGCACTCTCATTTTGGCTTTTTGTAACGCCATCTGAAGACAATGGTCCGCTCTATTCTTGGATTGCTAAGTTGATAAAAAAGGAGAAGACAGATCGGGAAACATTGGAGAAAAAATTAACTTCCCTTGAATATGATATTAAAGTTGGCCCTTATCCCATAAACTGTCCACCGAACTTTGGGGAGCTCGAGATGTTTAGTGTTGGTTTCTATAACGATAGGGCTAAAAGCTAAGTGATTTACTCACCGGTGAGAAACAGTGCAGTTCATGAATAAGTCCATCTTTCATCTCGCCTTTCCGATCCACGACGTGGAAGCCACGCTTCGGTTCTACGTGGATGGCCTTGGTTGCATCGTCGGACGGCGATCGAAGCATGCACTGACGCTGGGTCTGGCGGGCCATCAACTGGTCGGGCATGTCACCACCGATCAGGCGCCGCTGCAAAAGGGGATCTATCCTCGTCATTTTGGCCTAACTTTTCTTTCGCAAGAGGACTGGCAGGCGTTGGTCGATCGGGCCAAGGCGAAGGGCCTGTCTTTCTACCAACAGCCGAGGGTGCGCTTTCCCGGCACGCGCATCGAGCACCACACGTTCTTTCTGGAAGACCCGTCCCACAACTTGCTGGAATTCAAACACTACACCCACGAATCGGCCATCTTCGGTGAGCAGGATTTCACTGAGGTAGGCGATACGGGCGGTGAATCGACAGACTAACGCGGGTTAGTGGCAATCCAGCCTGTCTTTTGCCGGAACATTCTTGCGTCTTTTATTGCAGGCGTCTGTGGGTAGTGACGGCGACTTGATCCATCCATCGGAGAATACGTTGATGCCGGCGGGTGAGGGCGGCGGTTTGTCTGATGGGGTCGTATCGTTGCGGACTGGGCAGAATGGCAGCCAGCCAGGCCGCTTCGTCCGCGGTCAAGTCGGAGGCAGACTTTCCGAAGTGATGACGAGCCGCGGCTTCCGCCCCATACACGCCGTGTCCCCATTCCGCGACATTGAGATACAATTCCAGAATACGTGTCTTGGTCAACCGGTGTTCAAGCGAGCGTGTGATCAAGGCCTCACGGGCTTTACGGAACAGCGAACGTTCTGAGGACAGATACAGATTCTTTGCCAGCTGCTGAGTAATGGTGCTCCCGCCTCGTTTGAGTTCCCCGGCTTCCAGATTGTACAGCGCGGCGTCGCGGATGCCTTCCCAATCGAATCCCTCATGGACAAAGAACGAGGCGTCTTCCGCCGCGATCACCGCACGTTGCAACTCCGGCGCGATTCGGCTCAGGGGTGTCCAGATCCATTGTCGCTTGCCGGTGCGTCTCTGTTCGGCTGCCCGCGCCAGCCGATGGTCCATGAGCGCCGTCGATGTCGGGTTGGTCCTGACCAGGAGGTCTGTGTCTGGAAGAGTACGGAGCCAGCTCAAGGCAAGAATGCCCACCGGAAGTCCGATCAGTACGCTGCTCCAGAGAAGAACACGGGCTACCCGGCGTCGGCCGGTTGACTTGCGTGGAGGAGGATCGTATGTGTAGTGACGCAGAAAGGTCGGACTGCCATTTGCCTTCCGTCTTGCATCCATCGATCGGCCTGTCGGCATGAAAATCTTCGGAGCTGAGTTTATCAAAAGTTGCGTCACTCCTGAACAATTTCCGTCCGGTCCACTTCACGAAATTGCCTTCGTGGGGCGCTCCAATGTGGGCAAATCATCGTTGATCAATTCGTTGCTGAATCGCCGGGACCTGGCCAAGGTCAGTCGGACGCCCGGAAAGACGCGAGCCGTGAACGTATTCCTCGTCTCGACTTCCGATCCGGACCTTTCGCAATTCCACCTCGTGGATCTACCCGGTTACGGATTCGCCAAAGTGTCGAAATCCGTCCGCACTCAGTGGGGACCGTTGATCGAAGACTATCTCGTCGATCGAGCCTCGCTCCTCGGGATTGTGATGTTGGTGGACAGCCGCGTCGTGACCGACCAGGATCGTCAGACCATCGCGTGGCTTCGTTCAATCCACCGGAACCCCCTTGTCGTGGCGACCAAGGTGGACAAGTTGAAACCCAGCGAACGAGTGCGCACCCTGAGACTGACACACCGTGCTCTGGGGCTGGCCGACGGCGAAATGTTGATTCCCTATTCGTCGGAGACCGGGGATGGACGGGATCGGCTGTGGGGAGCTCTACGCGAGGTAGCCGGAAGGCGTCCGGCGGACATTGCGTGATCGCTACTTTACTTATGGTGTCGAACGCACAGACTGTGGCTGCGCTTTTTCGGCGACTTGTTCGAATTTGATCTCGATGTAGGCTTTGTTTTTGAGATCAATGAGCCAGGATTGATACATGTCGTCGCTCTTCCGTTGGTAGACCAGGTCCTGAATTTCACGCCGTGCGTCCTCGTATCGGCGAAACTGTTTCGGCTTTCGGTCATCCATACGGATGATCTGGATCCCCTCGGAGCTTTCGATGATGTTCGAGACTCCTCCCGGCACTAAATGGGCGACCGCTTGTTCGATGGCGGGAAGGAGTTCACCCTGTCGGACCCATCCCAGTCGTCCCCCGTGCAAGGCATTGGCGCCGTCGGAATACTGCATGGCGACCTCTTCAAATTTCTCTCCCCGCTTTAAGTCGTCCATGGCTTGGCGGGCTTTCGTCAAGGCATCGGCCAATCCATCCGAGGAGCGCGGGTGAATGATGATCTGGCTCAGTTGGTACTCTTCAGGAAGGGCGAATCGGTCACGATGCTCTTGGTAGAACCGCTTGAGCTCAGAGTCTCCGACGGTAATGTTGCCGCGAATATGCAGGTCCACGACTCTCGTGAGGAGGAGCTGATCGCGCACGGTCTGCACATGATTCGCATTGGCGAAGTCGAAGGGGCTGCCTTGCCGCTTCATCTGTTCAAGCGTATGCTTGACTTCCAGGTCGGACACTTCGATCTTTTTGGCTTTGGCTTCCTGCAGTTGCAATCGCCGCTCGATGAGTTTCGTCAAGGCCATGTATTCCGCTGTTTTCAACCGTTGGGGAAGATCGTTTCCACGGTGCTCACGGGAAAGCCGCTCTTGCTCCGTTTCAAATTCACGCTTCACATCCGACAGCATGATTAATTCGGAATTAACGATGGCGACGATACGATCCTGCAAATGAGCCTCGGAAATGGCCGGGAGCCAGGTGGAGATCATCAACAAGGCTAACGGCACCTTGAATCGGACCAGCCGATCGAATGACGGTACAACTCGTTTCATGATCCTTTCACCTGAGGGTGCTGGAACCGACAATTCTACACGAAATAGGAATCTTGTGGAATCGAGTCAGGTCAATGTTTACCGGTGTCCTCGGTGATATGGCGGGAGGCTCCGGCGAAGCGAACCACGGCATTTGCCCGAATATCGGCGATGACTTCCTCGAATCGCGTGCGGCGCTTATCGGACAGTAATTCCTGGCGGAGCCGTTCCTGTGTCGCCAAGTCGGCTTGAATAATGGCTTCATCCAGATGGGTCAGCATGACCAAGTAATAGCCGTTGTCGGTTTTAATCGGTGCACTGACCATCCCAATTTTGAGGGTATGGATGACGGCATCGACTTCGGGGGGGACCAGTCCTTTTCGATAGGGTCCGAGCTCGCCGCCCTTGGCTTTCGTCTTGTCGTCGATCGAGTATCGCAGTGCAAACTTGGTAAAGCTACCGCCTCGATTCACCTGTGCCTCAAGGTCTCTGGCGGCATACACATTCGGAAGCAGCATCAACGAGACATTGGCCTTCAAGGGGTCCAAGAGTTGGCTGGCGTGCTTTTCGTAGTAGGCGTTGAGTTCGGCCTGGGTGACCTCGACCTTGGATTGGAGCTTGTCTTTCAACAGTTCGTCAAGAATCAGCTGCTCTTTATACCGCTGTGCTTTGTCCCGAATCGTATCGTCCTGATCGAGGCCCCGGCGACGGGCCTCCTGCATCAGCAACTCTCGGGTGATGAGTTCGTCCAGGAATCTTCGCCTACCGCCTTCCTGTTCATAGCGGGAGCGTGTGGCCCTGGAAAGCTCGCCCCACCGAAGGTCAAATTCGGTTTGAGTGATGGCTCGTCCGTTCACTAAGGCGACGACCGGTTCTTCCTGTCGCTCGCCGCATCCTGAAACCATCGGCCCCAAACCGGCCAACATGCCGACAAGCAGCCCCGGCAGACAATATGTTCGACAGGAGAACAGGATGCGGAAGGGCATCATAAATCGTGGCACATGTGGATCGCGATTAAGAGGCAGTCGGTGCCTTCTGGATGGTCTTGGTATCACAGAGATCGAGGCTTTGCAAGATTGCGTTGAGTTCCGAAAAAAGCGACGGCCAGTCGTCCTGACGCATCTGGATCTCGAATGAGGTCGGACTCAGGAGCCGTAGCCGCTTCTTGAGCTGGTCCATCAATCGGTGGACGGAGATCTCAGGGATGACCGCTTTCGGGCGGAACACAACCGTGACCGCTTGGCCGTGCACCTCGATCGAAGCCAAGTGCAGTCGTTTAGCGTGAATCCGGAGTTGCATCACTTCAAGCAGTCGTTCGACCGGTTCCGGAGGGGGTCCGTACCGATCTTGAATCTCCCCATGCAACAGGGCCAGCTCGCCGACTTGGCTACAAGCCGTCAGCCGTTTATAGAGGGACAGACGGTGATGCGGATCGGCCACATACTGTTCCGGAAGAAACGCCGAAACGGGGAATTGCAGAGTCGGCTCAGGCTCCTCTTCCATCACATGCCCCTTCAACCGCTGGACAGCCTGCTCCACCATTTGCATGTAAAGATCCAAGCCGATCGCGGCGATGTGGCCGGACTGTTGTTTGCCCAGAAGATTGCCTGCCCCTCGGATCTCAAGATCTGCCGCGGCGATACGGAATCCCGATCCGAGTTCGGTGAACTGCTGAATCGCGATCAATCGTTTCTGCGCATCGCCGGTGAGTGTGCCTTCATCAGGGATGAGAAAATAGGCGTAGGCCTGCTCTCCGCCGCGTCCGACCCGTCCGCGCAACTGATACAGCTGCGCTAAGCCGAACAGATCCGCTCGATGGACGATGATGGTGTTGGCGTTGGGAACGTCGAGTCCGGACTGGATGATGGCCGAGGCGATCAAGACGTCCGCCTCGCGCTTCACGAATTTCAGCATCACGGCTTCCAACGGTCTGGCATCCATTTGGCCGTGCGCCATGACCATACGCGCTTCGGGGATCAACTGGTGCAGCCACCCCCCGATCCGCTCCATAGTTTCGACACGATTGTGGACAAAATAGACTTGTCCCCCACGCCCGAGTTCGCGCAGGATGGCGTCCCGCACGGCCTTGTCGCTGAATCGGATCACCTCCGTCTTGATCGCCAATCGCCCGGCGGGGGGAGTATCGATGATCGAGAGATCCCGGACGCTCGACATCGCCATTTGGAGGGTGCGCGGGATAGGCGTGGCGGTCAAGGTCAGGACATCGACCTGGGTGCGAAGTTGCTTGAGCCTTTCTTTATGCTTGACGCCGAACCATTGCTCTTCGTCGATGATGACGAGGCCGAGCTGCCGGAATGCCACGTCTTTCTGCAGCAACCGGTGAGTGCCGATCACGATGTCGACGGTTCCCGCGCCGACATCTTTGAGAATCGCTTTGGTTTCCTTGGCCGACTGAAACCGTGAGAGCAGCGCGACACGCATCGGAAAGGGCGCGAATCGTTCGGCGAAGTTCTCATGGTGCTGATGGGCCAGGAGAGTGGTCGGGACCAGCACTGCCACTTGGCGGTCATGCTCCACGGCTTTGAAGGCTGCGCGCATGGCCACTTCCGTCTTTCCGTATCCGACATCTCCGCAGACCAGCCGGTCCATGGGTTTGGTGGATTCCATGTCGCGGCCGATGTCCTCGATGGCCCTGAGTTGATCGGCAGTTTCTTCGTACTCAAAGGCCGCTTCGAATTCGTGATAGAGAGTCGTCATTGTGCCATACGCATTCCTTTTCACCAGCTCGCGGTTGGCATAGAGGTCGACTAATTCTTGGGCCATCTCCTCGATATCTTTTTTCACCCGCGCGGTGGTTTTGGCCCAACTGGTGCCGCCCAGGCGATCGAGCCGTGGAACATGGTTTTCGGCTCCGCTGTACCGTTGGACCTGGTTCAACCGATCGAGAGGAACGTAGAGCGTATCTCCGCCGGAGAACTCGAGGATCAGGAAGTCGCTCTCGAAATCTTGGACCGAGAGGCGCTTGAGCCCTCGATATTTGGCGATGCCGTGCTGCACATGCACGACGTAGTCGCCCACGTTCAGATCTTCCAGGGAGGAGAGAAAGGTCGCCGTTCTGCTTTTCGGTTGCGGTTTGTGGCGGGCGCCTTTCGCGAAGAGCTCCTCTTCCGTCAAGAGTGCGAGCCGAAGGTCTCCCGAGAGAAACCCCGAGGATAGATCGCCGTGCAAAACATAAAACGGCAGCTTACCGGTTCTATGGCTGGACCAGACCGTCGAGTTCCATGGGTCGGCAGGCAAATCGTGCTCTCGGAGTAAGGCGAGCAACCGGTCGACTTGCCCGCGGCTTCGCGCCACCAGCACCACCCGCTGCTCGTTCCGAAGCCCTTCTAACAGGCTCAGTGTCTGGCTGAAGGCGGTGCCCCTGATACCGAGTCCGATACTTCCCGGCGTTTGAGCGGAGAACGAAAAAGCCTGGTTCCAGGTTGAGTCCGGAGCCGCCAGCGGCTCAAGAGCCAACATGGGCCACGTTGCGATCCGCTGTTGGATGCCCGGCCAGGTCAGGAAGAGACGTTCGGGCGAGGGATAGGGATGTGCGGTATCACGATCCACATGACGGAGATATCCGTCGTCGATCTTCTCCCAAGCCGACTCACAGGCTTTTTTCAGCGCATCCGGTTGATCGAGGGCGAGGAACGGAACGGCGGTGAGATAGTCGAACAGTGTGTCTATGGAATCGTACAGATCCGGGCTTCGCCACTCCGCATCCGCTTGGATCGGCGTGATCGCATCCGGGTCGTCGGCAGACCGAACGAACTCCCGCGCCGGCAACACCCACCCATCCTTCAGTTTTTCGATGGAGGTCTGGGTTGACGTGTCGAACAGGCGAATCGATTCCACTTGGTCCCCGAGAAATTCCACACGGATCGGATTGGCATAGGCAGTCGAGAAGATATCCACGATGCCGCCACGGATACTGAACTCCCCGGGAATTTCCACGACGGACACTCGTCGGTATCCTAGACGCAGTAAGTTGGTGATGAGCGAGTCCCGTTCGAAGGCTGCCGCTGTTTCAAAGCGAAAGACCGCCTGCTCAAATGTCGCGCGCAGTATGACACGGTGCATCGCAGCGGCGACGGAGGTGACGAGGATGGTAGGAGGGGCGATCAACAGCCGATGGAGCGTCGTCATCCGGTGCGCAATCAACCCGACATGCGGCGCCGTCGCTTCATAGGGGAGTGTTTCCCATTCGGGGAACCAGGCGAGGTCTTCAACCGGACGACCCATGAGTTCATGGAAGAAGGACAAGTCATTGAACAGTCGTTCAGCGGAGTCGTCGTTCGAAGTCACCACAACCCATGGACGGGAGCGGTCTTGAGTTCCTTGGCGGGTGTCGTTCAGCAGGGTCAGGGCGCAGGCTGCAGTCGAGCCATGGGCTCCAAGCAGGCAGATTCGCGCGTGCTCTTGGCCAAGGGCCGAACGAAGCGGAGCGAGCCAGGATGGGATGGGGGTGTTGGCCTCAGACACACATCACTTCGCGGTTGACCGGATGCGTTGAAGAAGGCCGGTTGTGGAGAGACCGGGAACCAGCGGGATTGTTTTGACCACACCTCCACGCGCTTCGACAATGTCCCTGCCGACGATCCGATCGATCGTCCAATCCCCGCCCTTGACCAGGACGTCCGGTTGGAGGGCCGTGATGAGTTGGAGCGGGTCCGATTCGTCGAACATGACCACAAAATCCACACAACTTAAAGCTGCCAGCACCTCGGCCCGTTGTGCTTCAGGGATGATTGGTCGGTCGGGTGCCTTGTCCAGCGTACGGACCGAGGCGTCACTGTTGACACCGACGACCAGGACGTCGCCGAGCGATTTGGCCGCCTGCAGATAACGCGTGTGCCCGATATGCATCAGATCGAAACAGCCGTTTGTAAAGACGATACGCTTGCCTTCCGCACGTGCAGCTGAAAGTTTGGAAAGAAGGTCCTCTCGCGGCAGAAACTTCGTCATCGTCACTCCATCATACTTGGCTGTCCTCCCAAAGGGAAAGAGAGGGCATAGGTTTAGACAGGGCGAGTAATCCCGCCCTCTAGATGTTTCTGAATCCACTCAATGGAAGTGGCAACTGTTCGAGTGCTCGATCGCATCCGTTCGGTGGAAGGGATGAATTCGTTCTGCGCGGGCATGGAACCATGCGAGACGGGGTCTGGCAGGAAACGGGTGGTGTGAGGCACATGAGCTCCTGCAGAGCACCGCGACAGGCACCGCAGTGGTGGCGCGTTGGTTCGATCGTCCTCC
>Ga0070682_100002343_pt1 | contig 10483 bp, 5 predicted proteins | sample KBSC63LmetaG_FD_64668 | JGI IMG/M metagenome (GOLD analysis project Ga0070682, IMG submission 64668) | Corn rhizosphere microbial communities from Kellogg Biological Station, Michigan, USA - KBS C6-3L metaG | ecosystem: Host-associated > Plants > Roots > Rhizosphere | place: USA: Michigan... | reverse complement strand
CGCCAGTCAGCTCGACGAAGAGCCGGCGTCGATGGACGAGGCCGAGCGGCTCTACCGCGAGGCCATCGGGCTCGATCCCTGGCTCGCCATCGCCTACACGAACCTCGGCAACATTCGTTTCCGTCGCCAGGACGGCAGCGTCGCCGAGGAGCTCTACAGGAAGGCGCTCGAGATCGATCCTCGACAGCCGGAAGCTCAGTACAACCTCGGCTACGTGATGCTCGAGCGCGGTGAACCGGACACGAGCATCCCGCTCTTCCTCGGCGCCATCGAAAGCGATCCGAAGTTTTCGGACGCCTACTTCAACCTGGCGATGGCCTACGAGCAGGTTGGCGAGTCGCAGAAGGCCCGCCCGTATTGGAAGAGCTACATCATGCTCGAGCCGTCGGGCACCTGGACCGAGATCGCCAAGCGGCACCTCTAGTCTCGGGGGCGGCACGCGGCCCTAGCTCCGCGCGAGGCGCTGGTGCTTGAGGGACGGAAGCGAGGTGCGGACCTCGGCGAGGCGTGACGAGGTGAGCTCGGCGAGAGCGAATCCCACGCCGTCCGGGGCTTCGGCGACGACCGTGCCCCACGGATCGGCGACGAGGGCGTGCCCGTAGGTGACGCGGCCGAGCGGGTGCTTGCCCCACTGCGCGGCGGCAACGACGTAGCTCTGCGCCTCGACGGCGCGCGCGCGCAGGAGGACGTGCCAGTGGTCCTTGCCGGTGTGCAGCGTGAACGCGGCGGGCACGAGCAGCACCTCGGCGCCCTCGTGCGTGAGCTTGCGATAGAGCTCGGGAAATCTGAGGTCGTAGCAGATCGAAAGCCCGAGCCGAAACCCGCCGGCGTCGAAGACGACTGGGCGCTCGCCCGGCGTGTTGCCGCGCGACTCCTTGTAAGAGGTGCCGTCGGCGAGCTCGACGTCGAAGAGGTGGATCTTCCTGTAGCTCGCGACGAGCGCGCCGCTCGGCGTGAACGCGAGCGCGGTGTTGAACGGGCGTGCGGCGTCGTCCGAGCGCTCCGGCATGCCGCCCGCAACCAGATGGATCTGGTGCTCGCGCGCGAGCGCGGCGAGGGCGGATTGAATCGGGGCGTGTGGGTCTCCGAGCGTCTCGGCGTGCGTGGCGCGCGTCTGCTCGTCACCCATGAACGCGAAGTTCTCGGGCAAGAGCACGAGGCCCGCCCCGCGCGCGGCGGCATCGTTCACGATGCGCGCCACGGTCCGCAGATTTTCGCCGACGTCTGCCTGGCTCGACAGCTGGACCGCGGCGACGGTGGAACGGCGGGGTTCGGACGCGTGATCGGCGCCTGCCATGCTCGCGATGCGGGAGCCTAGCATTCGTGGCGCCGGGCATCCGAGTGGTGTTAGATCGGAGGGCCCCGCCCTTGCTCCGGTGATTCGGCGAATCACCGGGCGCGGCCCCGAGCGGGGGTGAGCCGTGACCGACAAGCGCACCGACGAAATGCAGACGTTCGACGCCTCGCGGCGCGATCGTCCCAAAGGGCGGGCCGGGCTCGTCCTGCTCTACGCCGGCGAGTACGCGTCGTTGCCTGCGGCCTGGCCGCTCGCCAAAGGCAGCACCGTGATCGGCCGCGACGCCTCGGCCGACATCGTGCTCGCCGTGAGCGCCGTGTCGCGCCGCCACGCGGAGATCACGCTCGAAGGCGAGGATTTCGTCGTGCGCGACCTCGGGAGCCGCAACGGCATCCTCGTGAACGGCCACCCCGTGAAGGAGGCGGCACTCGAGCCGCTCGACGAGCTGCGCATCGGCGACTCGATCCTGAAGCTCGTCGAGGAGGGCGTCGACGACTACGCGGCGTACCGCATCGACGGAGCGCTCGTGGGGCCGGCACGGCGCCGCGCGCCCGCTTCGGCCACGCTCGTCGGCGGGCTCGAGATGGACCGCATCCTGGCCGAGCTACACCGCGTGGCGCGCGCCCCGCTCAACGTGCTCCTGCTCGGCGCGAGCGGTACCGGCAAGGAGGTGGTTGCCTCCGAGCTCCATCGCCTGAGCGGTCGCGACGGGCGCTTCGCGGCCGTCAACTGCGCCGCGATTCCCGGAAACCTGCTCGAGAGCGAGCTCTTCGGCTACAAGCGCGGCGCCTTCTCGGGCGCCGAGCGCGACAAGCCGGGGCTCATTCGCGCGGCTGACGGCGGCACGCTCCTGCTCGACGAGATCGGCGACATGCCGCTCGAGGCGCAGGCGAAGCTTCTGCGCGTGCTCCAAGCGCGCGAGGTATTGCCGCTCGGGGCGACGACGCCGGAGCAGGTGGACGTGCGCATCGTCGGGGCGACGCATCGCGACCTCGGTCGGCTGCAAACCGAAGGAAAATTCCGCGAGGACCTCTACGCGCGGTTGAACGAGTACAAGCTCTCGCTCCCCGCCCTCTACGAGCGGAAGGAAGACGTGTTCGCCCTGCTCACGAGCTTCCTCGCGCGCCTCGGCAGGAGCGAGCTCAAGCCGAGCTTCCCGTACATGACGGCCCTGCTCCATCACGATTGGCCGTACAACGTGCGCGAGCTCGAGGCGTGCATCAAACGCTCGGTCGCGCTCGCCGACGGACCCGTGCTCTTGCCCGAGCACCTACCGGAAGCCGTGACCGAGTCCATGGAGACCTACGGTCAGGCCGCGCCTGCTCCCGGCGCGCCGAGTCGGCTTCCCCCTGCCGGAACGGGCGCGCCGAGCGAGCAGGAGCTCCGGGACCTTTTGGCCACGCATGCCGGCAACGTAGCGGCCGTCGGGCGGGTGCTCGGCAAGGCGCGCATGCAGATCCACCGCTACATGAAGCGCTACTCGATCGAGATCGAAGAGTATCGCACTTGACGGGGTGCGAGCGGTTCCGGGTTGACGCTCGGCGCCGAACCCCGTAGCGAAGCCGACCCGAGCGTGGCAACCAAGCGAAAAGCGGGCAAGCAGTCAGGCGGCAAAGGTTCGCGTCGCGAGCCTCCGGACGACGCGAACGGCGAAGGGCAGCTCGGCCTGTTCCGCGAGGAGCTCGTCCCGCTCCACGAAATCGCGCAGACGCGCTACCTGAACTACGCCCTCAGCGTCATCACGAGCCGCGCCCTGCCCGACGTTCGCGACGGGCTCAAGCCGGTGCAGCGCCGCATCCTCTACACGATGTGGCAGCAGGGCGTGGGTCCCGACGCCAAGCACCGAAAGTGCGCGAAGATCGTGGGCGACGTGATGGGCAACTACCACCCGCACGGCGACTCCGCGATTTACGACGCGCTCGTGCGCATGGCGCAGTCGTTCAGCCTGCGCGCACCGCTCGTCGACGGCTCGGGCAACTTCGGCTCGCTCGACGGCGACCCCGCCGCCGCCTACCGCTACACCGAGTGCCGCCTCGCGCCGCTCGCGACCCGCCTGCTCGACGAGCTCGACCAGGATACGGCGCCGTTCCGTCCGAACTACGACGGCACCAAGGAAGAGCCGATCGTCCTGCCCGCGCAGCTGCCGAACCTGCTCGTGAACGGCGCGACCGGCATCGCCGTCGGCATGGCGACCAACATCCCGCCGCACAACCCGGAAGAGGTGTGCGCGGCCGCGATCCGCCTGCTCGACGCGCTCGTCGAGGGCAAGCAGCTCTCGTCGCGCGAGCTCTGCCGCACGATCAAAGGCCCGGATTTTCCGACGGGCGGCGAGATCATCACGAGCGCCGAGGAGCTCAAGCAGATCTACGAGACCGGGCAGGGGACGATCAAGGTGCGCGGCACCTGGCGCGCGGGCAAGGAGGGGCGCAACAGCAAAACCGTGCAGATCACGAGCATCCCCTACGCCCTCAACAAGGCGACGCTCGTCGAGCGCATCGCCGAGGTCGCCGTCTCGCGCAAGCTGCCGATGCTGCTCGACGTGCGTGACGTGTCGGCCGACGACATCTGCATCGAGCTCGAGCTCAAGAAGGAAGCCGACGAGAATCTCGTCTTCGCGTACCTCTACAAGAACACGCCGCTCCAGAACGGCTTCGCGGTGAACCTCACCTGCCTCGTTCCGACGGAGCAGGCCGAGGTCGGCCGGCCCGAGCGCCTCGATCTGCAATCGATCCTCTGGCACTTCCTGCATTTCCGCATGGAGGTGGTGACGCGCCGCCTCGAGAACGAGCTCAAGGGGCTCGAAAGGCGGATGCACATCCTCGAAGGCTTCGCGAAGGTCTTCGACGCGCTCGACGCGATCATCAAGCTGATCCGCAAATCGGAGGGGAAAGCCGACGCCGCCAAGCAGATCATGGCGAAGTACGAGCTCGACGCGGAGCAAACCGACGCGATCCTCGAGCTCAAGCTGTATCGCCTGGCCCGCCTCGAGATCCTCGTGATCCGGAAGGAGCTCGACGAGAAGAAGAAGCGAGCCAAGGAGATCCGCGCGCTGCTTTTGGCGTCCGCCCAGAAGGGCCGCTGGGCGATCGTGAAGAAGGAGCTCGAGTCGCTCGTCGGCAGCTTCGGCAAGGCCGGGAAGCGCCGCACCGCGGTGGTCGAAACGGACGGTGACGTGACGTTCTCGGAAGAGGATCTGATCGTCGCGGAAGACACCTACGTGCTCTTGAGCGCCGACGGCTGGGTCAAGCGCCAGCGCGAAGTGAAAGACACGTCCACGACCCGGCTCCGCGAGGGCGACAGCGTGCTCGCTTGCGAGATCGGCTCCACCAAGACCTCGATCGTCTTCTTGTCGAGCTTCGGCACGGCGTACACGGCGCGCTTCGTCGACATCCCGGCCACGACCGGCTACGGCGAGCCGATCCAGAAGCTCTTCAAGTTGAAGGACGGCGAGCGCATTTTGACTGCTTTCTCGCTCGATCCGCGCGTCGCGGGGAAGCTCGGCGCGAGCGACGACAAGCGCGGCGAGACCTACGCCGTCGCCGCGACGAGCGACGGGTTCGCGCTCGCCTTCGGCCTCGAGCCGTTCTCGACGCCGAGCACGCGCGCCGGCCGCCGCTTCGCCAAACCCGCCGAGGGCGCGCAGGTCGTCGGCGTCGAGCGCGTCCGCGGCAAGGAGACGCTGATCGCCGTTACCAAGGGCCGCCGCGCGCTCTTGTGTGACGTGAAGGAAGTGAGCTTCCTCACGGGACCGGGCAAGGGCGTGACGCTCGTCAAGCTCGAGGACGACGACGCGCTGCTCGGCATCAAGGCGGCGAGCGGTCCGAAGGACACGCTCGTCGTCGAAACGTCGATGGGCGGCGAGCAACGCGTCGGCACCGGCAGCTACGAGAAGACCGGACGTGGCGGACGCGGCCGCGAGATCATCAAGCGCGGCACGCTCGCCCGCGTCGTGCTCGAGCCGCCGCCCGCGCCCCCGCCGTTCGAAGAGAAGAACTAACCTCAGCCGACCCCGGGCCCACCCCGTCACGAAGCTCCGATGGCCGCAACCAAACCACCCTCCGCGAAGTACACCGCCGAAAGCATCACGGTTCTCGAGGGGCTCGAGCCGGTCCGGCAGCGGCCGGGCATGTACATCGGCGGCGTCGGGAGCGCGGGTCTGCATCACCTCGTGTGGGAGATCGTCGACAACGCGGTCGACGAGGCGATGAACGGCCATGCGAGCCACATCGGCGTGACGCTGCACAAGGACGGCCAGTCGCTCACGGTGTCCGACGACGGCCGCGGCATCCCGGTCGACATCCACCCGAAGCACAAGAAGTCGGCGCTCGAGATCGTGTACTCGACGCTGCATGCGGGCGGAAAGTTCGGCGACGCGAACTACAAGACGGCGGGCGGCCTGCACGGCGTAGGCGCCTCGGTCGTGAACGCGCTCTCGTCCGAAGTGGTCGTGAACGTGAAGCGCGACGGCGCCGCGTACGCGATGGAGTTCTCCGCCGGCTCGGTCACGTCGAAGCTGAAGAAGGTCGGTCCCGCGCGCGGCAGCGGCACCACCGTGTTCTTCCGCCCCGATCCGACGATCTTCCCGCGCACCGACTTCAATCCGGACACGATTCGCGAACGGCTCGAGATCGTGAGCTACCTGCACCGCGGGCTCACCGTGAAGTTCGTCGACGAGACGCGCGGCGAGACCCACGAATTTTCGCACGCCGACGGGCTCGTCGAGTTCCTGGGCCGCGTCGTCAAGGAAGCGAACGCGAAGCCGGTGCACGACGCGCCGTTCACCCTCTCGCGCGACGAAGACGCGCGCCTCGAGCTCGCGCTGCAGTGGACCGAAGCCACGGAAGAGCGGATCAAGAGCTACGTGAACGGCATCCCGACGGGCTCGGGCGGCACGCACGAGAACGGCCTCCGCTCCGGGCTCGTGAAGGCGGTGCGCAACTACATCGAAACGCACGGGCTCACGCCACGCGGCGTCACCATCTCGGCCGAGGACATTCGCGAAGGGCTCGCCGGCGTCGTGAGCCTGTTCGTGAAGGATCCGCAATTTCAGGGGCAAACCAAGGACCGGCTCAACAACCCCGAGCTGCAATCGCTCGTCGACTCTTGGGTGCGCCCCGCGCTCGAGCAGTGGATGAACCAGAACCGCAGCGTCGCCGAGCAGATCGTGGCCCGGCTGATCCTCGCGGCGCGCGCTCGCGAAGCGTCGCGGGCCGCCTCGGCGCAGGTCACGCGCCGTGGCGCGACGAGCGGCCGGCTCACGCTGCCCGGGAAGCTGAGCGATTGTCTGTCGAACGAGCGCGACGACAGCGAGCTCTTCATCGTCGAGGGCGAATCCGCCGGCGGCTCCGCCAAGCAGGGCCGCGACCGCACGTTTCAAGCCATTCTGCCGCTCCGTGGCAAGGTGCTCAACACCGAGGGGCTCGCGACCGGCAAGGTGCTCGAGAACAAGGAGCTCGCCGATCTCGTCACGGCGCTCGGCTGCGGCCTCGGAACCGGCTTCGACCTCGCGCGGCTCCGCTACCAGCGCATCGTGCTGCTCGCCGACGCCGACTCCGACGGGCACCACATCACGACGCTCCTGCTCACGTTTCTCTACCGGCACATGCCGGAGCTCATCAAGAACGGCAAGGTCTTCGTGGCGCTGCCGCCGCTCTATCGCATCGACATCGGCCAGGCGACGTACTGGGCCGCCGACGACGCCGACCGCGAGCGCATCCTCAAGGAGCACCAGAAGGGCAACGCCAAACCCGAGATCACCCGCTTCAAGGGCCTCGGCGAGATGATGCCCAAGGTCCTCTGGGAGACGACCCTGAGCCCCAAAACGCGACGGCTCCTGCGCGTCGGCATCGCGGACGCGCTCGAGACCGATCGGGTGGTCGGCGAGCTCATGGGCAAGGACCCTGGTGCGCGCTTCCGCTTCATCATGGACCGCGCCGACGAAGCCGGCGATTTGGACGTGTAATCCCGCCTCGGTCCGTGGGCGGGTGCTGCCAGGCCGGCCCACGGGCACTTGGGCCGGCGATTTCGCAGTGGAAATAGGTGCTTCCTGGTTGTGCAGGGCCCCGCTCTGGGCTATCGCCGGGGGCCCGCGTGCGTCCCTTCGTCTCGGTTCTTATCGCCGTGCTCCTGCTTTTGAGCGCGGGACGCGGCTCGGCCCAAGGTAAGCCCCCACCGGCTACGCCCGCTGCCGCCAAGCCGAAGCCCGCGCGCGCCCAAGCGAAGCCGGCTCCGGCGGCGCCGGCCGCGAGCCCCGCGCCCGAGTCGGACACGCCGACGGCGGCAAAGCCCGAGAAGGCGCCGCCCGCCACGGAAGCCCCGGCCGGCAAGAGCACGCCCGCCGACGAAGAGCCCCAAGCCCCCGCCGTCGCGATCCCACCGAGCGAGGCCCAGCTCGCCGAGGGACTCCCGATCAAAGTCATCGACGTGGCCGGCAACCGGCGCGTCACGGCCGACGACGTCCGCACCTACCTGAAGGAGCGCATCGGCACGCTGTTCTCGTCCGATGTCCTGACCGAAGACGTCCGCGAGCTCTACGGCTCGGGCTTCTTCGACGACATCGAGGTGGACCTCGATCGGCGCGACGACGGCGTGCGCCTGCGCTTCCTCGTGCGCGAGCGCCCGAGCATCGGCAAGCTGACTTTCGAGGGCAACCTCGAGATCGACAACGACGACCTGAAGGAAGGCATCGAGCTCAAAGAAGCCACGGTGCTGAGCCAGCCGGCCATCCGCCGCAGCGTCCAGAAGATCCGCGATATGTACGCCGAGAAGGGCTACTTCCTCGCGGAGGCCGAGTCGAGCATCGTCCCGCTCCCGGACGGGGACGTCGAGGTGAAGTTCAAGGTCACCGAGCACGACCAGGTGAGCGTGCGGCGCGTGACCTTCATCGGCAACGAGAACATCTCGTCGGAAGAGCTCCGCGGCGTGATGTTCACGGGCAACTCCGGCTTCTTCCTGTTCGGCTCCGGCGGCCCGTTCCGGCAGGACGCCTTCGAGCGCGACGTCGCCGTCATCAGCGCGCTCTACTACGACCGCGGTTTTCTCACGGTGTCGATCGGCACGCCGCGCATCATGCTGACGCCGGACCGCAGCGGCATCGAAGTGTCGGTGACGATCGACGAAGGCCCGCGCTTCAAAATCCGGCAGCTTCGCGTCTACGAGCGCGGCGCCGACGGCAAAGAGGTCGAGCCGATCGACGGCCGGCGCAACCTGCGCATGATGGTGCGCGCCAAGTCGGGCGACTGGTTCAATCGCGCCGAGCTGCTCGAGGACTTGCAGTCCGTCCGCACCCTGTACCGCGACCACGGCTACGCCAACGTCGACGCCACGCCGCAGACGAACCTCGACGCGAACAGCCACGAAGTGGACGTGATCGTGCCGGTCGAGCGCGGCCCGCTCGTGCATTTCGAGCGCATCGAGGTGCGCGGCAACTCGAAGACGCGCGACAAGGTGATCCGGCGCGAGCTCGAGGTCGCCGAGGGCGACCAATTCCACGAGACGAAGCTCGAAAAGTCGCGCAAGCGCGTCAACGCGCTCGGCTACTTCGAGCGCGTCGACGTCTCGACCGAGCAGGGCTCCGCGCCCGACAAGATGAACGTGTACATCGAGGTCGCCGAGCGACCCACGGGCACGTTCCAGGTCGGCGCCGGCTTCTCGAGCATCGAAAATTTCATCCTGACCGCGCAGATCCAGCAGGCGAACCTGTTCGGCAACGGCCAGTCCTTGTCGCTCCAGCTCCAGTGGAGCGGCATCCGCCAGCTCGCGAACATCAAGTTCTTCGAGCCGTACCTGCTCGACAGCTCGTTCAGCGCGAGCATCGACCTCTACAGCCAGCTCCGCCAGTACCAGGACTTCTCGCAATCGAGCACGGGCGGCGCGCTCACGCTCGGCTACCCGCTGATCGAGCCGCTGCTCTACGCGTACATGACGTACACGCTCGAGAACGACCAGGTCTCGACGCAACAGCAGACGACGCTGCTCGGCACGTCGAACCGCGTCAGCGTGTTCCGGAGCCTGCCGCTCGCGAACCTCTTCAACGACGGCGTCACCTCGAGCATTCGCCCGAGCATCACCTTCGATACACGCGACAACCGCCTGTTCCCGACCTCCGGCATCTACCTCACGGCGTCATCCGAGCTCGCGGCCTCCGCGCTCGGCTCGCAGAACGAATTTCTGCGGAATCGCGTGACGGGGCGCTTCTACTACCCGCTCGGCAAGGGCTTCGTCTTGAAGCTCAACAGCGAGTTCGGCATCGTGACGAGCCCGTCGAACGAGGGCGTGCCGATCTTCGCGCGCTTCTTCCTGGGCGGCATTTTCGACGTGCGCGGCTTCCTCTACCGGTCGATCGGACCGCGCGTGGGCCTCACGGCATCCACCGATCCGAACAGCCCGCCGATCGTCAACGGCGCGAACATCGGCGGCAACGTTCAGTACTACCAGAACCTCGAGTTCGAGATGCCGATCGTCGACGCCGTCGGGCTCCGCGGCGTCATCTTCACGGACGCCGGCAACGCCTGGAACCTCGAGACGAACTACTGCAAGTCGAGCGAGGCCATCCGCTACGCCGCGATCAAGCCGTGCTTCAACGGCATCGACAGCCTCGCGACGCTTCGCACGTCGTGGGGCTTCGGCTTCCGCTGGTTCAGTCCGCTCGGCCCGCTGCGGTTCGAGTGGGGCTTCCCGTTCAAGCCGTTGCCGTACGAGCAGCCCTCTGTCTTTGAATTCACGATCGGGAATTTCTTTTAGGTCTTGGCGAGACTTGGATGCGTGGCGGTCCGAATGCCGCTGCCGGCGGTCTCGGGAAAACGCTTCCAGCTGACGTCCGAGAAAGCTCGCAGGTCGGAAACCGCCGGGCGAAGCCCGGCCGAGACGTCCTCAAAGTCTTGGAGGACCAGATCGACGTCGCGAGAGCAGGCACCACCCACGCGACAAGCCGGCGAGGCCGGGCGCCATTCCTGTTTCAGATAGCCACAGACGAGGGACGACTGCTCCGAAGGCCGGGCCAAGACACCTGGTCTGACTGAAAACGCCCTCTTTCTCGCGACTTCGCTCGTGCGAAGGCCCCGGCCGAGCGCTAGACTCTCGAGAGGCTTTGCCTATGCCCGATTCCGAGCGCGATTCTCCGCCGACGACGCCGCCGCAGGCGTTGCGCTCGGTTCAGGTGCCGGAGCCGGTGAGCGGCCTCAGGGA
>Ga0070682_100002337_pt1 | contig 10493 bp, 24 predicted proteins | sample KBSC63LmetaG_FD_64668 | JGI IMG/M metagenome (GOLD analysis project Ga0070682, IMG submission 64668) | Corn rhizosphere microbial communities from Kellogg Biological Station, Michigan, USA - KBS C6-3L metaG | ecosystem: Host-associated > Plants > Roots > Rhizosphere | place: USA: Michigan... | reverse complement strand
GATCAGATGGACTATGTTGAATGGCTGTGCCAAGAACGATGCGTCGAGAAGGTTGAGCCCAGCAAGAAAAACAAGCTGCATGCCAGGCGGTATCGAAACTATCCGGTGATGCCCACATCACAGGAGATCTTCGCCACCGTTGGTAGGCTCAGCAAAATGCTCGATGAGGTGGAACTCACTCGGTTCACGCCGATGGATGTCTTCATCCTCACAGTTGTCGATGATTGCAACGTTCCTTGGATTCTGCATGGTGGTACCGGAATTGGACACAGCGTGCGGTCCGATGCCGAACACCTGAAACATCTGATTCGACGTTGTGGCTCGTTCCTCAGAGGGATTGAGGAACAGTGGCGCCACATCTACGAAGAGAAGGTGCTCAACAAGAAGAGCATCGAGCAAGCGTGAAAGTGGTTGAGGGGTTCTGAAAAAATCAGTGCCACATATACTTTATGTGGAAAGCCAGGACAAACGTCTTGGTGTAACGCTCGAAAGAACAACATGGATTCGAAAGCCAAGAATGAGCTGGCGGATCTGAAGAAGCGTAAGGTCACTTACAAGCAGGCGTACGACAACGTCAAAGCGACTGCACAGAAGATCCAACAAGAGCTTCATGATGCCCATCCGCTACCCGGTCTGACCAAAGCGATGGGTGAACTGGATTTGCTGATCATGGGGTGCGATCAGAAAATCAAACGACTCGAAAGCATTGGTCGTTAAAGCTTGTGCTTGAGCAAACAGCATAAGGGGAGGGCACTGCCCTCCCCGATTGCTTTGTGGTCTATCTCAGACCAATGCCACCGAGCACAGCGGCGAGCGCAATGAATGCGACCGCGCCCCAGCCGGTGTTGAACCTCGGATTGGAAATGCCAAAGGCAGCCAAGAAGCCGAGGATGGTTGCGATGAGGTAACAGATGAACGTCAAGTTCATTGAGTCTCCTTACATGCAGGCCGATATCGACCACAGGATTTGAAATGGAGGTTCACGATGGAAGGAGTCGATCCCAAGATCGAGAAGCTCTACAGTCCTGCTGTGATCAAACGTTTCCTGGCTAACGTGAAACCCGGAGCAAACGGTTGTCTCGAATGGGCAGGAGCGCTGAATGATGACGGATACGGTAAGATATCCGTCGGTGGGCGTGAGGATCAAGAGAAGGTGCGTGTGCACCGCTGGGTGCTGCAATCAGTACTCGGTGTGATTCTGCCGCCTGAGATCCTGGCCTGTCATGGCTGCGATAACAGAGCCTGTATTCACCCTGGACATATCTTTCCAGGAACACAACAGGACAACATGGACGACATGGTCGCCAAGGGGCGGTCTGTGACGGTGCGTAACCGTATGGCGTTCACGGATGAAGAAGTTCTTGAGATCCGAGAGAAGAACCTTCCTCTCAAGGAGATCATGGAGAGATTTGGTGTGAGTAAAGCCACTGCTTCGTACGCGCGGAGTGGGAAGACGTACTCGCACCTGTAGGTTTCGTCACTTTGCAGTTACGAAAAGAATGGTAGTGTGGGAACAAATCCGAGTAGAGTCGGAGGAGATCCCTGTAGATCGAAGTGAAGGCATGGCGGACGCGGGGGCAGTGCCCGCCGGCTCCACCACAAGCGCAAACCCAGTTGACTCACGTATCGTGTACTTCCGCCCTTAACCTATCCAGGGCGCGGCACGACCGAATGGGAAATCTAGGATCACCGAAGGGGGTGTGCTTGTGATGGGGCCGACACAGTTTCGACGTCGTGAGATAACGGAGTATTGACTACTAGAGGTACCGGTATTGCCACCCTCTTAAAATAAAGCCGGAAAACCTTCAAGTGCCAACGATTCGTCGTTCAAGCAGGCCCTCGCGGCCTGACGTAGTTGCCGTGGAAACTGTTTAGTAAGCTAGCGCCGAAATCACAGTGGAAACGGCAGTTCCGCCGGTGTGTCTACATAGCCCTGTTGTAATGACAGGATGAACCGGATGCACTCTTAGCTTTGAGACAAGAGCGGAACTAGATCGGGGAGGAGTTTCGACTTCTCTCCGATTCACTTATTCACGGTTGTTGCCTGAGGATATGCATTAACGGGGGCGGCAACGTCTTCTGGGATACGCGTACACTTACGCTCTTGGGTCTCACAGGTGAGGCAGCCTCAGGCAGCATTCAATCGCACTACTGAACTAAAGGAGACATATGTTCGGTGGATGGTTCGGAAGTCTTTGCAGAGGGTGGCGAAACTTGACCTGGGCGACCAGGTGCATCGTCGACTCTCTGCTTGCATCCCCTGATCCGGGGGATGCCTCTAGCCCCGGTGAGAAAACGTCGGCAGACCACATGCTGACTCGACTCATCCGGAAATCTTGCATGACCACAGTGGGGCGAGCGCTTCTCCCCCACGACATGCCGATGGCGCGGTACGTGACCTCCCGATTGTGACGCTCTCTGCGTTACTGGGTGGTCCCGGTAATTTCCAACCACAACTCGTCGCCCGTTGGGGCATCAGGATCTGATCGATCCTCCTCGCAGCAGGGTTTTGACGGAACACTTCAAAAGCCGTCTGTAGGCATGGGGCCACGTAGGGTACACGCGACGCACCGAAGATGAGTGCGCAACGACGCACACCTGCGCCGCCGGATCCATGCGAAATACCTGCGATATGAGTAACTGGGATGGGAGGAGAAATCCTTCCATCCCTTTTAAACCTTTTTTGCCGTCACGGAGAAGAACATGGCAGTTGGTCCTAATCAGGTCGCAGCTCAGAAAAGAGATGATGAGTTTCCGACCACGTTGGACGAGCTGGAATTCTGGCTCGACCGGCAACTACAAGAGCGCACGGACGCAAAGGAATTCAAACGCGAGGCGTCCATCTTCCACAGCCGTCGGGAAGGCCACGCGCGGCGTGAGTTGCCGAGGTACTTTCAGTACCAAATCTCGTTTCCTACGACCATTCGGATTGAACAAAAGGACAGGAACGATTTCATTGGTCGCTACAGAGCTGCAGGCTGGGACAACGTTGAAGTCTGGGACTGCACCGACGGTACTCAAAGTGTGGTGTTCATGAAGAACGACCCTCACTTCGTCGATCGCGTCTATGGACAGTAACGTCGAACTCGGCAAGTCTGCGCAGTGGAAAGATTGCGGCTGCGTGCGATGCGGCCGTACACCGAGCCAGACCGTCCTGAACATCGAAGCCGTGATTCATCATGGCGCATTACAACTGTTGTGCGTAGACCAGAAGGACTGCGCCAAGAAAGCCAAGAAGAGAAAAAAGAAATGAACACCACGCTGAGTGACTTTCTCTCCGGTAGGTCGATGCTCACGTCCAACGTGGAGATGCCTTCGGGGCTGCGCCAGGCGTTCCTGTTCCTCGAACAGCTTCTGCCTTTGGTTGGCTCCCATGTCAAAATCATGGTGACGCCGTACTTTTCCGACAAGGTCTGTGGACTCTATTTCCACGCTTACATGGTGGGTCGAGTGGTTCGTTTCGGTTCTCACGTCAGCACCTCTGACGGCGTGATGACTCTCGGCGTGAATGATGACTTCGAGTACCCGTCTCGAAAACTCCTTACCAATGCCGAATCGCGACTCACGTCCAACGAAACGATCCCCCAGATGGCTCGACGTGCAGCCGAGTACTTCAATCGGGAGTAGACTCATGTTCAAATCGAAATACTGGACACGCCGCGAGCTTTTCGTCGAAGCTCTCAAAGGTGCCGGTACGGGTTTGATGATTGCTCTCGTATCCGGTCTTATCGCCACGATACTCGTGAACATCCTCAAGTCTTCAGTCAACTGCAACTAAGAACAGACATGCAAGAAACCCCGACCCAGCCTCGCACTGAACCCACGCTGGACAAGTTCCTGGCCACGTTCAAGGCGATGGCTCCGCGTCTACCCTGCTGTGACCACTGCGAGGGTGCAGTGGAAATAGACGCCCATCTGGAGCGTCTGCGCCAGGCGTACCGCATCGACATCGCACCTCCGTCGGGCTTTATGGTCCTGCCGTTTGGATCTTTCTTCTCGGGTGAACATATGGTGTACTCCGAGGTAGCCAAGGCCTGGATCTACTTCAAGGGCACCACCACGATGACGCCCTTGTACGCCAAGCCCAACGGTCCTTACACCTCCTACGCAACGAAGTCCAACTAAGGAGCTCCCATGTCCCCTGAAGAACGCGCCGCCCTCATTGATCAATTGGATCGCTCTTTCCAAGCGATGCCGGAGTGGGCAAAGGTCGCCTGCAAGCATTCGCTGGCGGCACCTTCCATCAGCCCGAGCACGGGTCAACCCTACACGTCGTTCCGCGAAGTGATCAGCGACGCCGGCGATGAAACGCTGGAGACGTTGCGTGAGGACTTCGAGGGCAACGGCGACCTGCTGCCTGTTCAGTAATTCCAGGAGAACCTCATGGATTGGAACGATGCAATCTGGGCGCTGACCATTCTGGTCGTCGTCTATCTCAATGCTTGTTGTGTCTGGCTGTTCAGCAACCTCGGCAACAAGCACCGTAAGCCCGACTGGCAGGACAAGTTCTTCGGTCCTGGCGTGAAGATCTGTTTGACGGTCGGTCTCAAGATCCTTGCGGTCTGCGAATGGCTTCGCACGCCTTTCGTCAAGTCCAACAACGTCGAGATCTCCGTCATGGAAAACGTGGTTCTGGGTCAAGTCGATACACCTAACCCCATGGGTATCACCTACCCGAAGCATATCGTCATGATGGGCTTCATGAACAAAGGGCCTGGTCCCATTCTGGGCGGCATCAACGACACGGCATGTGCGGGTGACGGCACAGCGGTGGATCTCGCCAAGGTCTCGCACACTGTGGAAGCCATCCGCATCGACGACCAGGGTTTCATCCGAGGCACGATCCGTGTGTTGAACACGCCGCAGGGTGAACTCCTCAAGCAGCTCATGAAGCAGCGTGACGGCGGTATCCGTGGCTACGGGATCCGTTCCTACGTCGAGGCTGAACCTGATCGCAACGGTCCTGGCAAAGTCGTGACGAAGATGCAAATCATCACCATCGACGCCGTGGCCGTCGGTCAGTAAGGACGCCCATGAAAAAATACAGCACCACTCGAACCATCCAGACCGACAGCGCCGTCCTCACCACGCGTCGGCTGTACCGTGAGCTGCTGGCAAAGCAAGACACGGCCAAGGGTGAGGAAAAGATCGACGAGGACATCATCCCGTTCTTGAACCGGCTCAACCGCCTGCGCGGCGTGGCCACCGTCTCGTCGTGCTCCGGTCATGAGATCGACGGCGTGTACCAGGACTTCTATGTGAGCTGTATCGTCAGCCGCCAAGGTCTGCCGTACCTGCTGTACTTCCTGGACACCTTGAACCAGAAACTCGATCTGGGCAAGTACCGTGCTCAGAAGGAGTGCCGTTACTTCATCGAAGTCAAGGACGGCTGCTTCACGTTCCGGATGAACGCCGGTTGGCAGACCTTCAAGAAAGACTTCCTGTTCCTCTTGAAGAGCTGAAAATTAGAAGGACAACAAAGTGACCCAACAATTCCCAACGGTCTCTGACCAAATGGTCTCCACTGGCGCCAAAGGTACGCAACTGCCTTCGGATCGTGAGTGGGTGCAGTACATCTTGTCTGCGATCGAACACTGCCCGATCACCAAGGAAGTGGCCTTGATGGTCGTCGGTCGTGAAGACGACACGCTGGAGCAGCGCACTGAGAAGCTCACCCGCTGCATCATGGCGTACAAGTTGCGCGTGATCGACTTCGAAGTGATCGAAAACAACCTTGCACGACTGGAGCCGGCGTCTCTGGCGTACTACAAGGAACACCTGCCGGCCGGCATCGCCAACTTCAACACGCAGCAATGCGTGGACCAGCCCACCCTCTTCTTCGTGCAGCTGCACCAGGGGAGCAAGAGCGGTGGATGACGATCTCGTCAAGGAAGCCAACCAGATTCTGTCGGCGGTATCTCGCAAGGCGTGGGCCGACTTCCAAGGCAAGATCAGTCCGGAAGAAGTTCAGCGTCGTGTGGCAGAGTATCTGAACAACATGGTGGCGCTGCCTGCGTCCACGAAAGTGGATGCCGTGGAACTGCACAACGACATGATGACGGTTCAGATCAAGACTAATGATCCTCGGGTCATTCGTGAGCTGGCCCGACTGAACGATCCGCAGTACCTGGCGCTGGTGGAACGTATCCGTGCTTTCGGTGAAACGAATCCAGGCGGCACCTACATGCTGACACCGGAAGAACACGCCGTTGCTCTGCGACACATGGAGCCTCCCATTGTCGTCACTGCCACCGTCAAAAAAGATCCGCCATGAACGCCAAGATCCGCCCTGGTCACATCTGCAAGACTTGCGGTTGGCCTGTCATCTACACCCTGTGCAATGGCGGCATGGGCAGAACTCAGCCGTACATCAACCATGACTGGTGGGTGTACTGTGCCAATAAAACCTGTGAGAAGCACCCCGGTGAAGCTCACGACCCCAACAATGTCCCTGAGTTTGTCCATGTGCAAGACCAAACACCGGTATCGCACAGAGGAAGAGCTTACGGTCTGTAAACCAAGGAACCAACATGGCATTCCAACTCACGAACTTGACGGAATACAGGAACCTGCGCGCCGCCATCATCGAGATCATTTTCGATAACGCGCTGCCTTCTCCCGCCATCACACGTGAGCAGATCCTTGACAACGTCAAGAGAGCTCTGAGCGAAAAGCGCACCGAGGAGCAACTACGTCAAGCAGAAGCCTACCTCAGTGCGTTGACTGAAGACCAGTTCATCGAGTTCTGTATCGGTGAGCAAAAACAATACGAAGACGGAGCTGCCAAGGAGACCCAGGCGCTGCTCGTCTTTGTGGCAGAAAACATGCTGCCTCCAGGCAAGCCTGTTGTCCTGCCTGAGCGCCCAGAAGACCAACCTAACCCCGGAGGGTAAACCCAGATGAAAGCAGGTGATTTAGTTGCGTTGCAAAAAGCGTGCGATGAGATCATCGCGGCTTCCATCCAACGGTACGAGCTGGACAAGAAGTTTGGTCCGTACCACTTCAAACTGGATTTGCGTGAGGTCTTGTCCCGGGAGCGCCTGGGTCAAGCGCCTGTCAGTTTCGCCCAAGGTTACTTGGAGTTCCTGAACATGCGTCCCGTCTACAGCGACATGCTCGGGGGTTTCTCCGTGACCGTGGATCTGCAAGACTGTGTGCTCAACAGCGCACAGGCCCAACAGTTCAACCGCGCATCATGTCAACAACCTCTTCACGCTACCCTGTAGTCATCACTTCGACGACTTGTATCGACGACATCACCGCGGTGGAACTCAGCGAGGTCAGTGCTGAGGTTTCTCGCCTGAACGCCATGTGTCACACACCGGTGGTCGAAGAGTTCAATGCCGTCTACACTGACGACGACGTGAAGCTAGCCGACATCACGCCCATCGTTCACGTCAGCTGTAATGGTGAGGGTGTGGCCAATTTCCGAAACCGCAAAGAACTCAACGACCACATCGATGCGCTGCTCGATGTTGCGGATGGAGCTTGGGATATAGAAGACAACGATGAAGCCAAGGATAAGTAATGGGTAACGTGACCATTCAAAAGGACAGTTCCAAGAAACCGAGAATTGTCCAGTTTGTGCCGATCGTCTTGAGCAAGTCCATCATCCCGGACCTTGCTGACCATCTGTGCAACGATGACCACTTCGTCATCGACGCGTGCAATCAAATCGCATTCGGCAGCGAGCTGGACCGATGGGCAGGTCTGTACACGGGCTTTCTGAAGTTCGGCCTGCAGCACAACCTGAAGCAGTTGAGCGAATGTCCTCTGCTGATCGAACGCGGCGACGTCGGTGAAACCGATTACTTGAGTCAATACCTCAAGGTCTCGGCAGTCATGTTTCGCACCAAGGACGGACAGGTGCGAGTCATGGATACGCGCAACACCCCGGACACCACGTTCGTTGGCGAGGACAACAACCGCAAGCGGGTGAACTTCGCGATCGACGGCATCCTGCTGGGTAGCGGTCAACCCTACGTGCTGTTCGGCGGTCGGATCAACATGGTGACCACCACACTCACCATGGAAGAGCCGGACTGCGATGACCTGGAGATCTTGGGCTTTCAGCTCTTCGGTCATCGCGTCAACTACAACGAAGGGCAAAACAATGCTTAACTGTCTTGATGATCACATCAAAAAGGACTTGAGCACTGAGATGGCCCAGCTGTTGGTCACGTTCCAACCGTGGCTGACAGAACTCACCCGTACCCCGCCGGGCATGTATAACACCGACACCCTCATGAGGAAGATCATCGGAGTGGCCTTCAGTTGGCTGCCTCGCGGTCGCAGTTCACGAGGTGGCTGGGTGCGGGTGGCTCACTTCAACCACACGGTGAGCTTTCTTTGGACAACGCACCGTGATCGCCATGACTCCACGAAGGGCAACAGCTTGCTGCTGCTCCTGAATGACGATGGCGAACTGCTGCACTACGCAGAGAGCTCCTCCACGGATCGCACCGCCACCATTGGTCCGGTGTGGTCAAAGGAAAAGGGCGATCCGGTGACGCTCACCAAAGCGCTTTCTTATGGCACGTGGCTCAACCGCGTGATTGTTCAAAACGATTTGTTCCCCGAGGAGGAATAGATGTTCGGATCACCCAAGAACGTCTGTGGCGTGGAAATCGGTCCCAAGGCGTACGACATCTTGAAAACGCTCGCGGCTCAACCTGCGGCGGTCAAGGTAATGCAGCTGGGCCCGATCATGCAAAGCAAGTACAGCGACATGACGCTGTACCGGGTCCTCACGGACTTGAACGCTCGCAAGCTTGTGATCCTGGATCCTCGCGTCGAAGAGGTGAGAGGGTTCAAGTTCAACCAGAAGTACTGGAGCGTGACGGATGACGTCAAAGCCCATTTCACTCAACGTCAAGCTGCTTAAAATCCTGGAGAGGGTCGGCAAGATCCTCTTCTATGCCGCTTTCTTGGCCTGGTACAGCTTCTTCTCCTTCTTCACAGGTCTGGGGGCTGAGGTCTATTACTACAGTGAAGAGCTGGACCGGCTCGGCTACTGGGAACGCCAGGATTTCATCGACGAACACCTGTTCACATGGTCCGTGTACGCTTGGGTTTTTTGGCTGATCCTGGTCCTTATATGGAATTGGATCTTTGATTACAACCCCAAACCTAGAAAACTTCCAACCAAGGAGAAACCGTGGAAGCGAATAATGAAATGCAAGTCTTGATCGACAAGGTCAAGAAGAAGTCCACCGTCATGAAATGGGTCATCGGTTTGAGCGGCGTGCTGTTGCTCGCACCTCTGGTGTGGGCGCTGGCTTATGCCGTACTCGGTGCGGCAGCCTTGATGACGTCGTTGGCTCTGGCCGCCGGCGTCGGCTTGGTCGTGATCAACTACACCCCGGTCCTCATGATGAAGCTGGAGAACAAGAAGATCCAAGCCATCGTGGACGAAGCCACCAAGAACCCCATCCCCACGCTGCGCGCGGAATGGATCAAGGACGGCGAAGAAATCGAAACGCTGCGCACCGAGATCAAGAACGGTGACGCCAAGGTCGAAGCGGCCTGGGGTCAGATCCAAGGCCTCAAGGAAGACCTGACCGCCGAGGACGTGGCCGAGCTGCGTGCTGACTACGAGTCCCAGAAAGCGGAAGTGGCAGCTCAGTACGTCGACCTGGGCGAACTGGAAGCTCAACACCGCAAGGCTGACACCGAGATCAAGCGCCTGAACGCCAAGTGGGAAAGCGCCAACGCGCTGGCTACGTCCAGTGGTGCCGTGCGTGCTGCCAACCGCATGGACGCCATCTCGGCGATCAAGCGCGACGCAGCGTTCAAGGCCGTCGTTGCCGCAAGCGCCAATGCCAAGGCATCCATCCGTGCCCGCATCGAGCAACGCAAGGCTGCTGGCAGCAAGCTCGAAGCCAAGGGTGGCGTGGCCGTGATCGAGGGCCAGGTCATCACCGACGGCGGCATGCCTGTCACGTTCCTCAACCAAGACGTCAAGGTCAAGGCAGGATCATGAGCACGCCGCATTCCTGATTTCCAACAAGGACAAACACCATGAAACGTCGCAATTTTCTCCTCGGTCTGCTGACCACACCCGTGGCAGCTGTTGCCGCGCCCGCTGTGGTCGCACCTGCTGCCGCCGAAGAGATCGTTTTCGGTGAACTTCTCTTCCCGACCGTCATGCTGACGCCGGACGACTTGCCCGGACGTGGCCAGACGTCTGTCTACCACCACATCGACGAGTGCGCTTTCTACAAACGCACGAATCAGGCGACGCTGTTGCAAAAGCACTACGACGCCTACGTCGGCGATATGGACATCGCCAGCATGTACGCTCGCCCCACCATGCTGTTGGATCTTTCTTCCTAAGGAACCCGCAAACATGAAGTTCCGCATCATCTCCGGCATCATGCTCGCCATGGCGTTGCTCCTCATCTGGGCCACGTTCGCGGACGAGAAGCCGCAAGAAGCAGTACCTGTCCAAGCCCAAGACCAGGGCTCGGGCTACTCCGGCATGGGCAAGTGAG
>Ga0070682_100002335_pt1 | contig 10495 bp, 10 predicted proteins | sample KBSC63LmetaG_FD_64668 | JGI IMG/M metagenome (GOLD analysis project Ga0070682, IMG submission 64668) | Corn rhizosphere microbial communities from Kellogg Biological Station, Michigan, USA - KBS C6-3L metaG | ecosystem: Host-associated > Plants > Roots > Rhizosphere | place: USA: Michigan... | reverse complement strand
GCCGGCGGCGGCACGTGCTTGCCGACCGTCTTCAGGAGCTGGCCGACGAATCCTTCCGGCGTCCAGCTCGCGAGGCCGATGCGACCACCCGGGCGCACGACGCGGGCGAGCTCGCTCGCCGCCTGCTCCTGATTGGGCGCAAACATGATGCCGAAGGTGGAAAGTGCGGCGTCGAATTGGCCCTTCTCGAAGGGCAAACGCTCCGCGTCACCTTCGACCAGCCGGACGGTGAGGTGCTCGTTGCGCGCGCGATCCGCCGTTTGGTGCAGGAGCGAGGGCACGTAGTCGAGCCCCGTCACTTTGCAAAAGCGACGCGCGGCGGCGAGCGTGGCGTTGCCGTTGCCGCACGCCACGTCGAGCACCTGGATGCCGGCCTCGAGGTCGAGGGCTTCGCACAACGTTTCGCCCACGAGCTGCAACGTCGCGCCGACGACACCGAAGTCGCCGGAAGCCCACATGGCCTGCTGGCGCGATTTGACGGCCTCGTAATCGACGGTCGAGCGTTGGGTTTGAGCGGTCGTGGGACTGGTGGATTGAGCCATGCGTATCGTCTCCCTGAGAACGGCGACGCGAGCTCGCGTCGCCCATGAGCAATCCACGTAGGTCCGGCGGGTTCCCTCGCCATGACCACACGTCCAGCTTACTTGATTGGCCGTCGGTCACCGGCGCGGGATTGACATCCGTGCCGATTACGGTACTGATCAGTACTCGAAATGGGGACCGAGAAGAAATCCCGCTTGGAATCGGCCGCGAAGCGTCGAGCTACGCCCTCGAAGGCCACCGCCGGGAGACTCAAGAAAAGCTCACGCGTCGAGCGCGGGCGCCCCCGGGACGAGGCAGCGACCGCTGCCATCCTCGAGCAAACCATCCTGCTCCTCGCGAAGAAGGGTTACCGCGGCTTCCGCCTCGAGGACGTCGCGGCGGAGGCGTCGGTCGGCAAAGCGACGATCTACCGGCGCTGGGCTTCGAAGCAGCGGCTCGTCTGCGATGCCGTGCGTGCCGCGCTCTCGCGAGCGAATCCGCTGTCGCCCGACACGGGCGACGTCCGGCGCGACGTGATCACGGTGCTCGAGCGCACCACGACCGTATTGAACGGGCCGCTCGGCTCGGCGGTGCGAGCGCTCGTCTCCGAAGTCATGTTCGATCGCGAGCTTTCGACGGTGCTGAAACAGCTCGAGAGCGAGCGGCGGAGCATCTTGCGCGGCACGGTGCAGCGCGCCCAGGCCGCCGGCGCGCTGCTCGGCGAGACGGAGCTCTTGGTGGACGTCCTGGCGGGCACCGCGTGGTACCAGCTGCTCGTCCGCCAGACCAAACCCGCGCTCACGCTCGGTAACGACGTGACGGCTGTCTTGTGGAGGACTGCATGAACGCCAAACACGTGCTTTCGCCGCCTTCGGTACGCTCGCGACCGGAAACCGGGGACGCGCTCTCCGACGTGCTTCGCACGGTACGGCTGCGCGGAGCCGTCTTGTTCACGGTCGACGCGTCGGCCCCCTGGGTCGCGCGCACGCCCCCGGCGCACGAAATCGGCGCGCGCATCCTGCCCGGCGCCGAGCGCTTCCTCGAGTTCCATTTCATCAAATCGGGGAGCTGCTGGGGCGGCATCGCCGGAGAAGACCTGCTCCGGCTCGAGACCGGCGACGTGATCGTTTTCCCGCGCGGCGACTCGCACGTTGTGTCGAGCGATCCGGTCGAGCACGACTTGCGCATGACGGGCGAGAGCGAACGGACGGAGGTCGTGAGCGGCTTCCTCGGCTGCGACGCCCATCCGCTGCTCTCGGCGCTGCCGCGCGTGATTCACGTCCCGCGCCGCGCGGCCGACCACGGCATGCTCGAGCAGCTCATCGGTCTCGCGCTCGCGGAATCGAGCGCCGCGCGCGAGGGCGCCGCTTGCGTCGTTTCGCACCTGAGCGAGCTCCTGTTCGTCGAGATCGTGCGGCGCTACGCGGCGACGCTGCCGCCCTCGCGCAGCGGCTGGTTTGCGGGGCTGCGTGACGAGAGCGTCGGGCGCGCCCTCGGCAAGCTCCACGATCGTCCGGCGCACGGCTGGAGCCTCTCGCTCTTGGCGCGCGAGGCGGGCATGTCGCGCTCGGCTCTTGCGGTGCGCTTCAGCCAGCTCGTCGGCGTGCCCCCCATGCACTACCTCACGGAGTGGCGCATGCAGCTTGCCTCGTCGCTGCTCTCGACCACCCGCCTGCGCGTCACCGACGTCGCCGAGCGCGTGGGTTACACCTCGGAAGCGGCGCTCAGCCGCGCGTTCAAGCGCTGGGCCGGCGTCGCTCCGGCGGAGTTTCGGCGCGGCCGGCGCAGCATGCCGGCCGCCGCGGAGTGACTGCGTCAGGCGCGCGCTTCGAGCAGCGGCTCGAGCGGCGCTGCCGACAGCGTGTGCCAATAGAGCACGTCGAGCGGACGCTCACGCGGCGCCGCGCTCCGGACGAGCGCGAGCGCTGCGGCGAAGGCCTTCACCGTGTACGTCTCGTCGAGGGCGAGCCCGAGCTCGCGCTGCGCCAGCTCCGCGAGCTCGGCGTAGTCGCGCGGAGCGTGCCCGTAGCCCTCGCCGAGCTGCTCGTGGTCGATGGCCAAGCGCCCGTCGAGCCCGCGCGGGTCGGCGAGGCTGCCGAGCGCCTCGAGCGTCTTTCGAGCGAGCCGGAGCACGTGGGCCCGCGCGAGCGGCATTTTCGAAACGGCGACCGCGAGCAAGCGGCTCTCGAGGCCGTAGTGCACGATCCCGGCCAGCAGCCCCGCGGCCGTGCCCCCGGAGCTGAGCGGCACGACGATCACGTCCGGCTCGCGGAGCAGCCCGGCGCGCACCTGTCGCGCGAGCTCGAGCACGGCGTCCGCGTAGCCGCGCGCACCGAGCGGCGTCGATGCTCCCGGCGCGAGCACGTAGTCGCCCGGTGCTTGGGCGCCCAAGAAGACGAACGGCACGCCGAGCGTCGAGCCCGCGCGATACACGCGCACGCCCTGGGCGGCGATGGCGCGGCTCATCGCCTCGACGTGCGGGGTCATCGGCTGTGGCGTGAGGATCGCAGCCGTCTCGATGCCGCGGGCGCGCGCGAGCAGCGCCGTCGCGAGCACGTGGTGGCTGCCGGTCGTGCCGAACGTCAGGATGCGTGGCGCTCCGAGGCGCTCCACCTCGTCGAGAACGCGCAGGAGCTTGCGGATCTTGTTGCCGCCGTAGACGGGGTGCGTGAGCCCGTCGTGCTTGAGCCACAGGCGTCCGTTCGGCGCGTGCAACCTGCTGCATTCGACCACGGGCGTGGGCAGCGTCGCGGCCGGGAACGGCGAAAAATCAGCCACGGGCGCGCGCGGGCCTTGGCAAGGCTCGCGGCAGCGAGGCGGTATCTCCGGTCGCAAGCGCTGCGAGCTTCGGAATGGCGCGCTTGGCGAGCGCGAAGTACTTCGGATCGAGCTCGACGCCGATCGACTCGTAGCCGACGGCGAGCGCCGCCGCGATCGTCGAGCCGCCGCCCATGAACGGGTCGAGCACCTTGCCCTTGCCGAGCGGCAGCGCGGCGTGCACGACCTGACGCATGAAGGCTTGCGGCTTGAGGGAAGGGTGGGGCGCAAGAGCGCGCTCGGCGGAACGCGTCGGAGCGGAGCGGATCACGTCGGTGAACGGGCGATCGTCCGGCGTACGGCGCAGGCCGCCCGTGCCGTAGCGGCGCAGGCTGTCCTGGACCCGCCCGTCGCACGGCTTGCGAAACACGCCCCACGGCTCCCACGCCGAGCGCGGCATCACGCTCACGCCCGGAAATTCGCGCTCGGCATTCTTCGGTCGATCGCCGCCGCGCAGCGTCTGGACGAGCCGCACGAGCTCACCGCGCTTCTCGAATCCCGCGAGCACGAGCCGCTCCGCGACGAGATGCGAGAGCAGCGGCTGCGACGCGATGAAGACGTGCCCGCCCGGTGAAAGGACCCGGAGCGCGGCGTGCGCAAAACGCTCGAGGAACGCGCCGAGGCGCTCGAGGTCGGCGTCCGTGAGCACCGTGAAGCGCGGCAAGGGGCTCCGCACCTGCCCGTCGAGCGCAGGCGGGATGCGCCACACGCCACCGCGACCCGCTCTGAGCTTCTTCTGCTCCTCCGGCGCGTACTCGCGCAGGCCATACGGCGGGTCCGTCACGATGGCTTCAATCGAGCCCGCGCGGCGCTCCGCCATGAATGCGATCCCGTCGCCCTGGGTCAGCGAGTAACGCGCCACAGGGTAGGGGAGACCATGGGCCTCGGGTATCGTCAAGCCGTGCAGGAAGAACCGCTCACGGGGGGGAACATGTCTCGCGTGGTGCGCGCGGGCGATTCGGTGCGCCGCAGCGCGGGGCCCTGGAGCCCGACGACGCAGCGCTTGCTCGCGCACGTGCGCGCTCGCGGCGTCGCTTGGGTGCCCGAGCCGCGCGGGTTCGACGAGCAAGGGCGCGAGGTGCTGTCGTTCATCGAGGGCGAGGTGCCGCACGCCATGCCCGCGTGGGTGTGGTCCGAAGCCGTGCTCACCGACGTCGCGCGCGCTCTCCGCCAATGGCACGACGCGACCGCGAGCTTCGACCTCGAGGGCGCCGTCTGGCAGCCCGAGCCGCGCGACCCCGTCGAGGTCGTGTGTCACTCGGACTTCGCGCCCTATAACTGCGTGTTCCGCGCGGGGCGCTTCGCGGGAGCGATCGATTTCGATCTTTGCGTGCCGGGGCCGCGCCTCTGGGACCTCGCCTACACGGCGTATCGCTTCGTTCCGTTGATGCCGCCCGCGGACGACTCGGGGGCGGGCCCGGGCGAGCGCTCGCCGTTCACGTGGCCCGCGGGCCTCGTGCGGCTGGAGGCGTTCTTGGCGGCGTACGCTGGCGGCGGCGCGCCGGCGTATTCCCAGGAGGTGCTGCTGCGTGCCGGCGCGGAGCGCCTGCGCGCCATTGCGGCGTGGACGGACGCGTTCGTCCAGAAGACGGGCGAAACGGCACTCGCCGGCAACGCCGCCATGTACCGAAACCACGCCGGGTGGCTCCTACGTAACGTGGGGTAGACTCGAGCTCGCCCGGGTGGGCTCCGCTCACCCTCCGCCATGCAACCCAATACCGGTCTTCCGGTTCCACAGCCACGCCGGCCGAACGAGCGCTTCGAGGAGCGCGAGGCGGGACCCGTCGTGCCGCAGGGCGCCCCGCCACGGCGCGGCCTCGGCGCCATCGGCGCACTGCTTTTCGCGCTGCTCGCCAAGGGCAAGAGCCTGCTCCTTTTTCTGAAGGCGCTGCCGATGGCGAAGCTCTTCCTCACGAGCTTCTCCATGCTCGCGATGGTGTGGCTCGAGGCGCAACGCTCGGGGATCTGGTTCGCCGTCGGGTTCGTGCTCTCCATCCTCATCCACGAGCTCGGTCACGGCTACGCGATGAAGCGTTCGGGAGTGCAAGCCGGCTGGCCCATCTTCATCCCGTTCTTCGGCGCGATGATCGCGATGAAGGGTGAGCCGCGCGATCGCGACACGGAGGCTCGTATCGCCTACGGCGGCCCGCTCGCCGGGACGATTGCCGCGATTGTCGCCGTCGGGCTCGCCTTCGCGCTCGGCTCGCGCGTGGCGATGGCCGTCGCCTACACGGGGTTCTTCCTGAACCTGTTCAACCTGACGCCGTTCTCGCCGCTCGACGGCGGGCGCATCGCTCAGGCGTTCTCGCGCCGTGCCTGGATCGTCGGGGCGGTGCTGATGGTCGGCCTGTTTTTCGTCACGCGCGCTCCGCAGCTGATGCTGATTCTGTTCCTCGCGCTGCCGCGTCTGTTCGGGCGCGGCGGGGATGCGGACACGCGCGAGGCGCTCGCGCCCGCGCTTCAACGCCGCTGGGCACTGCGCTACTTCGGGCTCGCGGGTCTCTTGGCGAGCGGCATCTACTTCACCTCGCTCATCCTCCACCCTCACATCCACGCGGACGAGGACGAGGCGGAAGGCGTGCGCGCCCAAGCCGAATCGCCGTCGGCGCCGACCGAGTCGCACGTCGTGCTGACGGCGGCCAATCGGTCACGCTAGAATCAGGCGCTTGACCAGCTCGAGCGAGGCCTTCCCCGACGCGGTGACCGCGGCCGTGCGCCGGGCGGGCACGAGCAGCGTCGGCAGCTTGTTTCTCGCGCAGGCGCACAGGAACCCGAACGCGATTGCCGTCGACGACGGCGCGCGGCTCCTCACGTACGGCGCCCTCGCCGAGCGCGTGCTCCGCCTCGCGAGCGTGCTCGAAACGCACGGCGTTCGACCCTCCGATCGCCTGGCCGTGCTGTCGGAGAACCGCGGTGAGTACCTCGAGCTCTTTTTGGCTGCGGCGTGCGTCGGGGCGACCGTGGCGTGCCTGAGCACGCGCATCACGCTCGCCGAGCTCACGCATTGCGTGGCACTCGCGGCGCCACGCGTCGGTTTCACGTCGCCGCGCTACCGCGAGACGTTCGAGAAGTCGGGCTTCGTCGGCTCGACGGTCGTGCTCGGTGACGGCTACGAAGCGGCGCTCGCCGCGGCGACGCCCCTCGCCGACGCGGAGCGGCACGTCGACCCCGAGCTTCCGCTCCTCATCCTCTACACGAGCGGGACGACCGGCTTGCCGAAGGGAGCCCTCGTGAGCCACCGCGCCGAAATCGTGCGAAATCTCGTGGTGCGCGCGGAGTTCGGCGTGACGGGCGACGAGGCGTTCGTCGCGTGGTCGCCGCTCAATCACATGGGAGCCGTCGACAACTCGCTCGGCGCGCTCATGTCGGGCGGCAAGGTGATCGTCGTGGACGGCTTCGACCGCACGCGCCTCGCCGAGATCGTGCGAAACGAGGCGCTCGGCTGGCTCCTCTTGATGCCGGGCATGGTCGGCGCCTTCGCGAGCGAGCTCGAGCGGCTCGGCGTCAAGCCTCGGGGCGTGAAGCTTTGCGGCGTGATGGCCGATCTCGTGCCGCCCGACCAGATCGCGAAGATCACGACGCTGCTCGGCGCTCCCTACGCCAACACCTTCGGTGCGACGGAGACCGGCTGCCCGCCGTGCTCGGCGAACCTCTTGCCGATCGGACGCGCGCCCGCGCGGCTTTCCAAGGAGCAAAGCCGCTTCTGCGAGCTCAAGCTCGTCGACGCGGAGGATCGGGAAGTACCGGACGGCACCCCCGGCGAGCTCTGCATGCGCGGGCCGACCTTGTTCAGCGGCTACTTTCGCGCGCCCGAGGCCACCGCCCACGATTTTCGCGGCGGCTGGTTCCACATGGGCGACGTGTTCGTGCGAAACCCCGATCGCACGCTCGACTTCGTCGATCGCGTCAAATACCTGATCAAATCGGGCGGTGAGAACATCTACCCGGCCGAGCTCGAGCGCGTGCTCCTCGCGGAGCCGCGCGTCGCGGACGCGGCCGTGGTGCGGCAGAAAGACCCGCGCTGGGGCGAGGTCCCGGTCGCGTTCGTCGCCGCGCGCGACCCGAGCCTCACGGCCGAGCTACTCTTCGAGCGGTGCCGCGCCGAGCTCGCGCGTCACAAGCAACCGAAGCAGATCCACTTCATCGCGTTCGAGGACTTCCCGCGCAGCGCGTCGGGCAAGATCCAGCGCCACGAGCTCGAGAAACGCCTCAAGCCATGAGCTCCCTCCCCGAAAAGCAGACGACGAGCATCGCGACCTCGACGCCCGACGACGTGTTCGTGCGCGACAAAAGCCTGTGCAAAGAGCTGATCGGGCAAGTCTCGTTCACCCAGATGATCTACTTCCAGGTGCTCGGGACGATGCCGACGCCCGCGCAGGTGGCGCTCGTCGACGCGTGTCTCGTGACACTCATGGAGCACGGGCTCACGCCGAGCGCGCTCGCGACGCGTCTCGTGTATTCGAGCGCGGAGGAGGCGATGCAAGCGGCGGTCGCGGCCGGGTTGCTCGCCGTGGGGAGCCGATTCGTCGGCACGACGGAAGGCGCGGGAGAGCTGCTCGCGCGCATCGTCGCCGCGGGTGACGACGGCGCGGCGGAGGCGCGGCGGATTGCGGTCGCATTCAAGACCGAGAAGAAGTCGATTCCCGGCTTCGGCCACCCGTTCCACAAGCCCGACGATCCACGGAGCCCGGTGTTGCTCGCGCTCGCGCGCCGGCACGCTCTCGCAGGCGCCCACGTCCGCGCCGTCGAGCTCCTCTCCGCCGCGATCGACGCGGCGTACGGCAAGCACATCACGCTCAACGCGACCGGCGCGATCGCGGCGGTCCTCGCCGACGCCGGAGTTCCGCGCCAGATCCTGCGCGGCTTCGCCCTGATCGCCCGCGCAGCAGGCCTCGTCGGCCACGTGCACGAGGAGCAGCAAAGGCCCGCCATGCGCGCCATCTGGGAAGCCGGCGACGCGGCCGTTCCCTACGACGGAAAAAAAGCCACCTGACGTCCGAGCGCACTGCGTGACGGCCGCGGGGCGCAAGCCCCGCAGCGACGACCTCGCGGTCTTGGAAGAACAGATCGACGAGCCCGGTGCAGCGACAACCCACAAAAAATCCGGCGAGACCGGCGCGGGCCCTTGTCACTCGTCGGAAGAGACGTGGCGACCCCCCATGCGCTAGACTCCGGCCCCACAAAAAAAGGAACCCACCCCGATGAAGCTCTACATGCATCCGGTTTCCATGACCAGCCGCCCGGTTCGCCTGTACCTCGCCGAGAAGAAGATCCCGTGCGAAGAGCAGGTCGTCGACCTGATGGTCGGCGAGCACCTGCAGGAGCCGTACGCGGCCATCAACCCGAACAAGCTCGTGCCCGTGCTCGAGGACGACGGCCTGCGCCTCACGGAGAGCTCGGCGATTCTCAAGTACCTCGCCGAGAAGAACAACCTCCCGGAGTACCCGAAGGATCTCAAGGCGCGCGCCAAGGTCAACGAGCTCATGGATTGGTTCAACACGAACTTCTACCGTGACTACGGCTACGGCATGGCCTACCCGCAGATCTTCGCGCACCACAAGCGCCCGACGGACGAGGTGCAGTCCGCGACGATCGCGTGGGGTACGGACCGCTCGCGCAACTGGCTCGGCGTGCTCGACAAGCACTGGCTCGGCTCGAACAACTACGTCTGTGGCAAGGACATCACGATCGCCGACTATTTCGGCGTGTGTCTCGTCACGCTCGGCGAGATCCTGCGCGTCGATTTCAAGCCGTTCCCGAACGTGCAGCGCTGGATCGGCAACATGAAGAAGCTCGAGAGCTGGGCGCGCATCAACGAGCAGCTTTACGGCTTCGCGAACGCCGTCAAAGACGCTCCGTTCGTCACCGTCTGAGTGAAAACGCGCGAAATGCCGGCGCTCACGGCCACTGGCGGGTCGGAGGCGCCGGCATTACGTTTTTTGGACAAGGAATTCCCGCGATGATCAAAGGCCTGCACCACAACGCGTACCGCTGCCGTGACTCCGAAGAGACGCGGCGCTTCTACGAGGGGTTCTTGGGCCTGCCGCTCTCGTGCACGCTGCGCATCGGGGAAACGAAGACGGGTCGCAAGACGGAGACGCTCCACACCTTTTATCGTCTCGACGACGGCTCGTTCCTCGCGTTCTTCGAGGCGCCCGACATGCCGTTCGAGTTCAAGGTGCAGCACGACTACGATCTGCACATCGCGCTAGAGGTCGAGTACGAAAAGCTCGCGCCCATGCTCGAGAAGGGCAAGGCCGCCGGCATCCCGACGCGCGGCATCTCGAACCACGACTTCATCCATTCGATCTATTTCCAGGATCCGAACGGCTACATCATCGAGCTCACGGCGAAGATGCCGCACCACGCCGACGGCGTCGACCCGCTGAAGAACGCGGCGCGCGCGAAGCTCGACCGCTGGCAGGCGGACAAGGGGCAGAGTCAGGGGCAGAGCTAGCTCGGGCCCGCGTCGGGGGAACGCAGGGGAAAAGGCTACGGCCCCGAGCGTTCCGGCGTAAAACGGCTCCGGTAGACGCCCCACTCCGAGTACCACTCGGTGTGGCGCGTGGGGGTCTCGCGTGCCCAAGGCGTGAGCGCGATGGGAAGCGTGGTCTCGAATTGGAACCACACGGAGCTTTCGCTGTAGCGATGGGGGCGATCGGCGTGCTCGGGGTTTTGGTCGATGTGGCGCTCGAGCGCGGACGCGACGGGGCCGTGCGGCGTGAGGCAAGGCGTGATGAAGGTGCAGCCGGGCGCGAACATCGCGTGCTCGCTCGTGACCTCGCGCACGATGCCGTTGATCTCCGTGGTCGCGTTACGGTGGAAGTAGGGTAGGCGGAAGGTGCCTTCGGTCGCGTCCCAGCGTGGCGGAAAGACGACGAGGTCGAGCGTGTTCGAGCCCTGCTCATCCAAGGGAGCGCTCAGCACCGTGTACACGGACGGGTCGGGGTGATCGAAGCGCGTGTAACCCGCGGGAGTGAAGCGCGACAGCGTGTAAACGTAGGGGCAATGGTTGCCGTGCCAGGCGACGACGTCGAAGGGCGAGTAGTCTTGCGTGGCCTCGTAGAGCGCGTCGCCCATCTTCGCCGTGATCCGGTAGCCGAGCGCGAGCCGGTCCTCGTGAAACGCCGCGGGCGCGCGGAAATGGCGCGGCTCT
>Ga0070682_100002334_pt1 | contig 10497 bp, 8 predicted proteins | sample KBSC63LmetaG_FD_64668 | JGI IMG/M metagenome (GOLD analysis project Ga0070682, IMG submission 64668) | Corn rhizosphere microbial communities from Kellogg Biological Station, Michigan, USA - KBS C6-3L metaG | ecosystem: Host-associated > Plants > Roots > Rhizosphere | place: USA: Michigan... | reverse complement strand
GCGGGTCAGCTGCAGATGGACATGGCCGCGGCGGCGCTCGCCTGCGACCAGACGCGCATCCTCACCTTCCAGTGGTCGTACTCGGAGAGCGAGCACCTCTTCCAGTTCCTGAACAACATCCAGGGCAACCACCACGCCATCTCGCACGACTTCGCGTCGAGCGGGACGAACTACGACGCGTACAACGCGATCCAGACCTGGTACGCGAGCCAGTTCGCCTACTTCCTCGGCAAGCTCGCCTCCTACCCGGAGGGTGACGGCACGCTGCTCGACAACTGCCTCGTGTTCTGGGGCACCGAGATCGGCGAGTCGACGCAGCACGATCTCACGCTCATGCCCTACGTGTTCGCGGGCGGCGCGGGCGGGAAGATCAAGCCGGCCGGCATCATCGATTACACGGCGAGCGGCGGGAAGAAGGCGGACAACAACCAGATGCTCGTCTCGATGGCCCACGCCATGGGTGACGAGAGCCTCACGTCCTTCGGCGACGCCTCCGGCGCCACCGGTCCGTTGACGGGCCTCACCTGACGGCGCCGCGCAGCCGGCGCTGAATCGTACGCACGCCGATGCCCAAGCGGCGCGCTGCACGTGAACGATTGCCGTGCTCGAGCGCGAGCGCGGCTTCGAGCACGTCGTCGATCGTGTCGTCGAGGGGCTGATCGAGGCGAACGGTGAGCGTGCTCGCGGCGAGCGGCTCGGGCTCGCTGCTCGTTGCCGCGGCGCGCAGGGCGGGTGGCAGATCGGCGAGACGCACCGACTTGCCGCTCCGCAACAGGCAGAGCTGCTCGACGACGTTCCTGAGCTCGCGGATGTTGCCGGGCCAGTCGTAGTGCCGGAACGCCGCCGCGACCGTGCGGGAAATGCGTGGGGCGTCGACGCCATGCCGCTGCGACAGCTGCTCGCGCAGCTCGGCGACGAGCGGAGGAATGTCGGCGCGGCGCTCGCGCAGCGGCGGGATCGCGAGCGTGATGCCCTGGACCCGGTAGTAGAGATCGGCCCGAAACGTGCCCCGCTTCACCTCCTGCTCGAGCGGATGCAAGGTCGCCGACACGAGGCGAACGTCGGCTTCGATCTTGCGAGTGCCGCCCACGCGCGTGAAGCGCCAGCTCTCGAGGAAGCGCAGGAGCTTGGCCTGCATCGGCAGCGGCAGCTCGGTGATCTCGTCGAGGAAGAGGGTGCCGCCGCGGGCCGCTTCGATCTTTCCGCGTGCGAGCTCGTCCGCGCCCGTGAAGGCGCCGCGCTCGTGCCCAAAGAGCTCGCTCTCGAAGAGGTTCTCCGGGATCGCCGCGCAGTTGATGGGAACGAACGGCTTCTGGCTGCGTGAGGAGAGCCGGTGGATGCGTCGAGCGAGGACCTCTTTGCCCGTGCCGCTCTCGCCCACGAGGCAGAGCGAGACGTCCTTGTCGGCCACGCTGCGGAGCGTGCGGTCGAGTCGCCGCATCGCCGCGGACGCGATGATGGGCTCGATAGCTCCGTCAATACGGCGTTGAGGGGCCAAGGTACCGGTCCTATGGTACGCCATAATGGCTGTATTGGCCCACTCTTCAGGAGTTGCTGCGTCCAGACTGACGTAGTGCGGCGCTCTCGGCCGTTTTGTTGGGTGGTACGCAGCTTGCTCTGGGGAGCTTCGCGTACCTCCTTGTCTCGCCGGCGCTCCCTCCTCTCGTACTTTCCCGCTCGCGTCGCTCCGCCCCGCTGGATGCCGCTCGGGACGGCCGTGCGCCGCACGCTGGCTCAGGGGTACGGGCTTTCGGCGTTCCGCGCGGACGCGCTCGCGGGGCTCGTCGTGGGGATCGTCGCGCTTCCGTTGTCGATGGCCCTCGCGATAGCGGTGGGCGTCGCTCCTCAGCACGGGCTTTACACCGCCATCGTCGGCGGCATCGTCGTCGCGCTCGCCGGTGGCTCCAAGTTCCAGATCACGGGGCCGACGGCCGCGTTCGTCGTGATCCTCGCTCCGATCGTCTCGCGCGAGGGCCTCGCGGGGTTGCTCACGGCGGGCCTCATGGCTGGCGTTCTGCTCGTGGGGATGGGACTCGCTCGGCTCGGTCGTCTCATCCAGTTCATCCCGCATCCGGTGACCACGGGTTTCACGGCGGGCATCGCCACCGTCATCGCGACGCTTCAGATCAAGGATGCGTTGGCGCTTCCCGTGGCGCGGATGCCGGAGACGTACCTCGAGAAGCTCGGCGCGCTGTGGGCCGCGCGACAGGGCGCCTCGCTGTCCGATGCCTGCGTCACGCTCGCGACGGTCGTCCTCCTGCTCGTCGTGCCGCGGAGGTTGCCGCGGCTCGCCGGCCGCGTTCCCGTGCCGCTCGTCGCGGTCGTGTCCGTGACCCTGGCCGCTGCGGCGCTAGAACGCCTGGGGCCGTCGTTCCACGTCGCGACGATTGGCTCGCGGTTCCACTCATTCGTCGATGGACACGACGTGCTGGGCATCCCTCGGGTGCCGCCTCTGCCCGTGCTGCCCTGGGGAACGGGCGGGCTCACGTTGGGCTCCATCAACCACCTCGCTTCGGCGGCGTTCGCGATCGCCGTGCTGGGTGCCATCGAGTCGCTCCTGTCTGCCACCATCGCCGACGGCATGACCGGCAAGAAGCATGACCCCGACGCCGAGCTCGTCGCGCTCGGTCTCGGCAACATGATCGTGCCGTTTTTCGGTGGCATCGCCGCGACCGGCGCGCTGGCTCGCACGGCGACCAACATCAAGGCCGGAGCCCGTTCGCCGTTTGCTGCGGTCGTTCACTCGCTCGTCGTGCTTTCGGCGGTGCTCGCGCTGGCGCCGCTCGTCGCCTACGTGCCGATGGCCGCGCTCGCGGGCCTGCTGCTGGTGGTGGCGTGGAACATGTCGGAGGTGCGCCATTTCTTGAACATCGTGCGCATCGCGCCCAAGGGCGACGTGTTCGTTCTCTTGCTCTGTTACGTCCTCACGGTGCTGTTCGACATGGTGATTGCGGTTTCCGTGGGCGTCGTGCTCGCGGCGCTCCTGTTCATGCGCCGCACGGCCGAGCTCACGCACTCTCGCCTGATCGAGGGCAATCGCAGCGAAACCGAGCATGAGCTCCCCCCGGGCGTCGCCCTGTACGAGATTGCGGGGCCGCTGTTCTTCGGCGCCGCGCAGAACGCCATGGGCGCCCTCGGCAGCATCGGCGCCGACGTTCGCGTGGTCGTGCTGGCGCTCGGCGGGGTGCCGTCGATCGATGCGACCGGTTTCGTGGCGCTCGAGAGCGCCATCCAGCGCCTGCTCTCGCTGAAAATGACGGTGGTCCTGGCGGGGCCGCTCCCCCAGCCGCGGAGCGTGTTCGACCGCGCGAATCTGCCCGAGCACCACGAGCACGTGCGCTTTGCAGCGACGCTGGTCGAGGGCCTCGCGTTCGCCCGCGCGCTCGTCGGACCAGGTGCTCCTGCCGCCGGTACCGGGTCGGGACCGAGGTCGGGGCCGCGCTCGTCGTTGCCGCCGCCCGCGCCGACGCCGGCGTGAGCAAGTGACGCTCGCGCGCGGCAGCCGGGGTGTGACTACAATCCGCTCATGGTCGCGCCGACGAAGCCGAAACCCGACGTGGCGAAGGCCGAAGCGGCCATCGCGAAACTGGCGCTCGCGTACCCGGACGTCGTGGAAGAGAACCCATGGGGCCACCGCGCGTTCAAAGTGCGGAAGAAGACGTTCTTGTTCCTGGGTGCGGACGCCGATGGCGTCTCGTTCTCGGTCAAGCTGCCGCACTCGGGCGCCGCTGCGCTCTCGCTCGAGGGCACGGAGCCCACGCACTACGGCCTCGGCAAGAGCGGCTGGGTGACGGCTCGCTTCGCGCGCGCGCGCGATGTGCCCCTGCCGCTCGTCTCGGAGTGGCTGAAGGAGAGCTACGAGGCGATCGCGCCCGCGAAGCGAGGGAAGGGGAGCCCCGCGCGTGCCTCCGCACCGGCGAAGGCAAAGACGAAGGCAAAGACGAAGGTCCCACCGGCGAAGGCGAAGGCGAAGGTGTCGCGCGCAAAGGCTCGTCCTCGGCGAGCATGAGCGCGGAGTCTCCGCTCGACGGCACGATCTCCGTGCTCGTGCTCCGAGCGCTGCTGCACGGCGCGCGCCTGGCCGGGCTCGAGCCGGCAGAGCTCTTCGCTCGCGCCGGGCTCTCGAGCACGGCGCTCGAGCCGAGGGTGCTCGCCGATCCCGACGCGCGTGTCCCGGCGCGGGTGGCCGTGCGGCTCTGGGAGGTCTTGCCGGCGCTCAGCGCTCGCCCGCATTTTGGGCTTTGGCTCGCCGAGCAAGTCAAGGATGCGCCGCTCACCGTGGCCGCCTGGTTCATCTTGAGCAGCGCGAGCGTCGAGGAGGGGCTCGAGCGAACGCTCGCATTCCAGCGCCTCCTCCACGACCAGGCGAATGGCGTGCTCGAGCGCACCGAGGACGAGATCACGTACGTTCATCGGGTGGGCGATGCCGGCTTCCGTGCGCCGGGCGCGGCCATCGAGTTCGGTTTCGCGCAGTTCGTGCTCTTGGTGCGACGCGCCACCGGGTGCGCCGTCGTGCCGAGTCGCGTGGCGTTCCAGCACGCGGCCCCGGCGAGCAGCGACGAGCCGCGGCGCTTTTTCGGCACGCTGCCCGTGTTCAATGCCCCGCGCGACGAGCTCGCGTTCGATCGCGCCACCCGCGAGCTTCCCGTCGTGTCGGCGGATCCCGCGCTCGGCGAGCTCGTCCGCGCGCACGCCGAGCGCCTGCTCGCCGAGCTGCCCAACGTGAGCACGTGGTCGGCGCGCGTGCTCCGCGCGCTCGGCACCGATCTCTCGCGCGGGGGCATCGGGGTCGAACAGGTGGCGCGTGCGCTTTCGGTTCCGACCCGCACGTTGCAGCGCCGTTTGAAGGAGGAGGGGACGAGCTTCGAAGACGTCGCGGACCGGCTGCGCCGCAATCTGGCCGAGCGGTACCTCTGCGACCGGCGCCTCGGCATCCAGGAGACGGCCTTCTTGCTGGGTTACTCGGACGTGAGCGCGTTTTACCGCGCCTTTTCGCGCTGGACGGGCATGTCGCCGGCTCGGTTTCGGGAATCACGCGGCGCTGGGCTGGCGTGAAACGTCAAGACAACTGGCGCGTGGGGCCAAGCCGCCCGGCGGGCGGCGCCGCAGAATGAGCGCGCATGGAAGGCGGACTACTCATTCACGCGGCGTGGCTCTTGAGCTTCACGTTCATCTTCTTCTACCGGCGCTACTTCGAGACCGTCGCGCCGCGTGACGCCGCGTTCGAGGCCCTGTGCGCCGAGCGGCCCACGCTCGCCGCGCTGAGTGTCATGCCCGGAGCCGAAGCAGGCCTGCTCGCTGCGTTCGGTGCGCTCGCCCGTCGCGGCGAGCTGATCGCGACGTTCGGCGGCTGGCCGTGGATCCACTACGTGCTGCGGGTGGAGGCGGAGAGCACCTGGGGCGTGGTCGCCTTGCGCGTCGTCGGCTGTCGCGTGCTCCGCACCCATGAGCAGCGGCCGCCCAGCGTCACCGCCGTGCTCGACGAGCTCCGCCGGCGCGCGCCCGACTGCGCCATCGACAGCTGGTTGCACGCGGGCGTCTACTGGGACGTCGCCGGGCAACGCACCGCCCCGCAGGGTTGGCGGCTCGCTCCCGAGAGCGGCGAGCGGCCGGTGCTCGAGGCGTGGCCGGCCACGCCGACCTGGGCGCTCGCTCGCCCCGAGGCCAGAAGCGTCGTGAAAGCGCCAACGGGGGGGCGCGGGCGCCCGGATCGCACGGCAGCGGCCACGATGCTATTTTAGCCGTGCTGCACCGGCGCTGACCGAGCGCAGGTGCCCCCATGGCTCGCTCCGCATCACCCATCTCCCGTCGCCGCTCGTTCTCCGCGTGGCGAGCTTGCGCTCTGCACGCCGCGGCGGGGCTGCTGCCGCTTGCTGCCACGCTCGCCGTGGCACGCCCCGCGCTTTCCGCCTCGCTCACCCAGGTGGGTAACTTCGGTGCCAACCCGGCCAACGCGCGGATGTTCGTCTACGTACCGGACAACAAGGCTCCGAACCCGCCAATCCTGGTGGTGCTCCACTACTGCTCGGGCTCGGCGAGCGCGATGTTCACGGGCACCGGCTTCAAGGGTGAGGCCGACAAGTACGGCTTCGTCGTCATCTACGCGGAAACGAGCGCGAGCGACGGCTGCTGGGACGTGCACTCGACGCAGTCGTTGGGGCACAACACCGGGGGCGACTCGAACAGTGTCGTCAACATGGTGAAGTACGCCGTCACGCAGTACGCGGCGAACCCGCAGCGCGTGTACGCGACGGGTACTTCGTCGGGCGCCATGATGACCAACGTGCTGCTCGGCGCCTACCCGGAGGTCTTCCAGGGCGGGGCCATCTTTGCGGGGGTCCCCTACGGCTGTTTCGCGGGCACGAGCGGCTGGAACAGCGACTGCGCCGACGGCAACATCGTGAAGACGGGGGCCGCGTGGGGCGATCTGGTCCGCGCTGCGAACCCCGGCTACTCGGGCTACCGCCCGCGCGTGCAAATCTGGCACGGCACTGCCGACGACACGCTCGACTACAAGAATTTCGGCGAAGAGATCAAGCAGTGGACGAACGTGCTCGGCGTGAGCGAGACGCCCAGCAGCACGGAGACGAATCAACCGCAATCGGGCTACACGCGCACCCGCTACAAGGACGCGAACGGCATCGCGCGGGTCGAGGCGGTGAGCGAGGCAGGGCAGCCGCACTCGTTGGTGGTGCCGGCCGATCAGGTCTCGAAGTTTTTCGGTCTCGATGCCACGGCAGACCCGGGCATGGCGGGCGCGGGCGGCAGCGGCGCGGGCGGCAGTGGCGCGGGCGGCAGCGGCGCCGCCGGTCGGGGAGCGGGCGGCATGGGAATGGGCGGCGTGAGCGGGGGCGCGGCAAGCGCGGGGAACGCGGGCGGTCCGAGCGGCGCGTCGGGGCTCGGCGGCGTCACTGGAGTCGCTGGCGTCGGTGGCCGGGCGGGCGGCGCGGGCGGCATGGGCGGTCGGAGCGCCATGCCTGCCGGGAGTGCTGGCGGCGCCGGGCGCGGCGGATTCGTCGGCGCGGCTGGTGCAGGTACGGGCGGCGTCCTGTCTTCTTCGGGCGGTAGAGGCGGGAGTGGCGCCGGTGTTTCAGCGGGAGGGTTCGTCGGCGCCTTCGGTGGCGGTACCGGCAAAGGCGGAGCGTCGAGCGCGGCGGGGAACGGTGGTGCGACGCTCGAGCCGTCGGTGCCGGACGACCCGCCGGTCGGCGGCGGCGGGTGTGGCTGTCGTGCCGGTGGTTCTTCCGATGCGCGCATTTCCGCCGCAGCGCTGGCGCTCGTCGCGTTGATCGTCGCTCGCCGGCGTCGTCGCACCTGACGCGAGCGGCGTTTCCGCGCTACGTGAGGGCATCCTTCGCGCGGCAAGTCTTGCTCGAGCTCGGCATGCGAACCGAGGCGTAGCGCTCGCGTTCGCGGCGCGGCTGTCCCTCGCGCTCGCCGTGCTGCTGCTCGCGCCGAACGGCGCACGTGCGGAGGAAGCCCCGAAAGCGAGGGGCGACGACACGGAATTCACCGCCGTCCCCGTGATCGGTGGCGACAGCGACGTGGGGGTTGGCGTCGGCTACGTCGCGTCGTTCGCGGTGACGAGGCCTGGCGTCAAGCCGTACGTCTGGCGCGTCGAGAGCGGCGGTGCGCTCACGGCACGCTTCGGCGGCGGGGAGCCAGAGCTCGGGTATTTCGACCAATACCTGATGCTCGTCGTGCCCCATGCGCTCGACCGCCCGCTGCGTTTCGAGGCAGTCCTCGGGTACACCATCGAGCCCACGCTCAGGTACTACGGCATCGGCAATGCTTCGACCATCGACGCGAACCGCTCGCCGGACGAGGACTACTACCAGTTCGACCACCGGCACTCGCTCGTTTCCGTCAACGCCTCGTACCGCGTGAGCAAGTACTTCCTCGTGCTCTGGGGCGTCACCGAATCGCACAACGTGATCGCGTATTCGGAGAGCAGTCGCCTTGCTCACGACCTCACGGCGGGCGACTCACAGACGCGCAAGCTCCTGAACGTCGCCCCGCGCGCGGACGTCGTGAAGTTCTCCTACGGGGTGGGCTGGGATTCGCGCGACAACGAGGTTTCCGCGCACCACGGTCAGTATCACACGCTCCGCTTCGATCTTTCGCCCGGGGGAACCACGAGCGTTCCCTACGCCTGGGGGCGCGGCGACCTGGCTCTGCGCGGCTACGTCACGCTGCTGCCGCACCGCCTCATTTTCGCGGCACGCGGCGTGTTCGATTACCTCGTGGGGGAGCCACCTTTCTACGAGCTCAGTCGCTTCGACGAGACGGAGGCGATCGGCGGCGGGCGCGGTCTGCGCGGCGTCCCTGCGGGTCGCTACTACGGCACCGTGAAGGCGTTCTCGAACCTCGAGCTCCGGAGTGAGCTTTTTCGCTTTCGCTTGCTCAAGAAGCAAAACATCTTCGGTCTGACGGCGTTCTTCGACAGCGGGCGCGTCTGGAGCGCGCTTCCCGCGTCACCCGAGCTCGACGGCACCGGTCTGGGCCTGAAGATCGGTCTGGGTCTTGGCGCGCGAGTGACCGCGGGGGACTCGTTCGTGCTGCGCGCCGACGTCGCGTGGTCGCCCGACGCCAATCCCGTCGGCGCGTACCTGCTCGCGGGGCAACCCTTCTAGCCTGGGAGGAGCTTTCGCCCTCGAATGGCGCGCCTGGACTCGAAGCTCGACCCATGACAATCAAACGAACGTGATGAGTCGACGACCTGGGAGGCGCGCGGCGCTGCTCGTGGCGGCTGGCGCGTGCGCGATCGCCTGCGCGGGCGTCGACACCACGCCTCGGGGGTCGGCCGATCCCATGAAGCCGGATGCCGGTGCGCCCGATGCGGCTGCGCCCGATGCCGGCCCGCCCGAGCCCGCCCCCGTGCTCGACGGTCCGCCCTTGCTCTTTGCGCCGACGGCGCACGGCTTTGGGCTGAGCGCGGTGACGTCCGTGGGCGATCCGGCCAAGCTCGGTGCGCACGTGCGCAAGCGCGGCGACACCGAGTGGAGCGAAATCGCGCAGCCGGTGGCGCGCAGTGCGGACGCCGCCGAGTGGTCGATCGACGGGCTCAGCGCGGGCACGGCGCACGAGTACGAGGTCGGGCCTGTCGCGGACGGGGCACTGGTCGTGGCGTACCAAGGCAGCGTCACCACGGCGCGCGAGGCCGGGCAGTCCTTCAGCTTTGCGCTCGTGAGCGACACGCACATCGGTTCTCATCTCGAGGTGTCGAACCAGGGCGACGAGAACCTGCTCACGATGGCCGGGCTCGAGATCGCGGCCGCGGCGCCGGATTTCGTCCTGAACCTCGGCGACATGCTCGACTTTCACGAGTACGGCTTCAACGTTCCCCCGCTCGACAGCTCGATCACGCGGCTCGCCTATTTGAACTACCGGCGCGCGTTCGGCGACGTGCTCGGCCACACGCCGCATTTCCCCGTGATTGGCGGCTGGGACAGCGAGAACGGCTGCAACACCCCGGAGGAGGTCGAACGCTCGCGCAGCCAGCGCCTTTTGTACCTCCCGGGGCCGAGCCCCGACACGTATCCCGGGGGCAGCCCGTTCGAGGACTACTACGCCTTCAACTGGGGCGACGCGCTGTTCGTGGTGCTCAACGTGTTCAGCTACTCGCCCACCTGTCACCGGCTCGAGTACGACCCGGGCGCACCCGACGACTGGACGCTCGGCGATGCGCAGCTCGAATTCTTGCGGACCACGCTCGAGCAAGCCACCTCGCGCTGGCGCTTCGTCTTCATTCATCATCCCGTCGGAGGCGACGCCGGCACGGCCGTCGATTCCGCCTACGGTCGTGGCGGTGGTCGCGCCGCGCACGTGGGAGAGCAGGAGATCGTGCACGAGCTCATGCAAGAGCACGGCGTCCAGGTCTTCTTCTACGGCCACGATCACGTCTTCACGGACATGGTCGTCGACGCGACGCACTACTCGCTGCCGGGGAGCGCGGGCTCGATTTGGCCGTTCTCCGACGCTCAGACCGGTTACACCGAGTCGTGGCCCGACTCCGGCTGGGGGCGCGTCGACGTTTCACCCGACAGCGTCCACGTGTCGTTCGTCGGGCTCGGCAACCGTGTGCTCCACGAATACACGCTCGAGTGACGCTCGCGCGCGGGCGCGCTCAGCGTTTCAGGCGCTCGACGATCGCTTTGCCGGTCTTGAAGTCGCGCCCGCTGATCTCGATGTAATCGACCGAGAGGGGGCCGCTGAGCTTCACGTAGATGGAGCGAAGCTCGGCGGTGACGCCGGCGATCGTCATGCGTGCGGTCGCGGCGCAACGCCCGTCGCTGCCGCGCCGCGTGGCGATGCCAATCGGGCGACCCACCTGCTTGAGCCGCAGCACGTAGTCGCCGCCGTTCGGGCCCTTCTTCAGCGTTTTCTGTGACGCGATCCCGTAGCCGGTCTTGGCAAAGAATCCGAGCTCCTTGGTGCGCTCGGGCGGGGGCGGCTCGAACTCGTGCCAGTAGGGCACGACCGCTTCGTCGTTCGGCG
>Ga0070682_100002332_pt1 | contig 10497 bp, 6 predicted proteins | sample KBSC63LmetaG_FD_64668 | JGI IMG/M metagenome (GOLD analysis project Ga0070682, IMG submission 64668) | Corn rhizosphere microbial communities from Kellogg Biological Station, Michigan, USA - KBS C6-3L metaG | ecosystem: Host-associated > Plants > Roots > Rhizosphere | place: USA: Michigan... | reverse complement strand
ATGCAGGGCAAACTCTCGGACAACAAGCTGCCGGATGGTCCCGAAGGGCCGCCCGACGGCTGGAACGAGATCGAGAGCGAACTGCTGGCCATGGTCGACAACACGATCGCCGATTTCAAAGGTGATCCGCAGCGCGTCTATCTGACGGGCCTCAGCTACGGCGGCTTCGGCGCATGGAATCTCGCGGCGCGACATCCGGAAAAGTTCGCGGCGCTCGTGCCGATCGTCGGCTACGGCCACCCCGATCACGCGGCGCCGATCGCGCGCGCCAAACTACCGGTGTGGGCTTTTGCCGGTGGGCGCGACCCGGTGGTGCCGTTGCGTTACTTCTATCCGGTGCTGAACAAGCTCGAGGAACTCGGTCATCCCGGGGTTCGGTTCACCGTCGAGGAAGACCTGGGTCACTTCACCTGGGTGCGCGTTTACGAAGGCCAGGACGTCTATTCCTGGATGGCGTCCCAATCCCGCCTGGAGATCATGAAAAAATAAGGGCGGCACATTACGCATGTGCCGCCCTCCGATGGTTTCCCGATTGCGGGATGGTTTTCGCTAGAAGCTTCCGCGAAGTCCGAGGATCACGGTGCGGCCCGCATCGTACTGGGTGAACGTGGCGTTGCTGAACTGGAAGTGGGAGCGCTGCTCCTCGTTGGTCACGTTGATCACATCCAGCGTGAGCTGCGGCACCCAGTCATGCGAACTGCTGAACAACTCGCCGAGATCGAAGCTCGAGGAGAAGTCGAATTGCCGGTAGTCGTCGCTGAACAGTTCGGCGGCCGTGATGCCGTTCTGGCCACCGGGACCGGTCAGCTGCGAACCTTCCGCTGAAGTCACCGAAATGCGGGCGCTGATGCCGTGGTTTTCGTAGTAGAGCGTTGCGTTGTAGGTTTCGGGAGATACGCCAACCGCAATGGCGGGAGCCGCACCCTGACCCTTCTGGTCGATGATGGTGTAGTTAGCCGTGAAGCCCAGTCCCTCGAGCGCGGCATTGCCGAAGTCGAGCGGCTGCACCCAGTTGAACTCGAGGCCGTTCACGTTGAGCTTGCCCGCCGCGTTCACCTGTTGATTCAGCGTCACGCTCGCGGCGGCCGCACCACCGCGAATGTCGATGGCCGCCTGCTGCGTTGGCGTCAACGTGGCGTACGTGACGCCATACTGCGCCAGGTCGGCGAACGGCATCGTCGTTGCCTGCGTCACCGTGAACCCGGTGATGCTCTTGCGGAAGGCGGCGAAGCCGAAGTATCCCGCACCGCCCGTGTAGTACTCGAATCCAAGGTCGATGTTGTCGGAGATGTACGGGTCGAGCGCCGAATTGCCCAGCGTTCCGACATCGGCCGACGGGCTGCTGAAATTCAGGCCCGGCAGCAACGCATTCGGATTGGGCCGAGTCATGGTCCTCGAAAGACCCGCACGCGCGATCGCGTTCTCGCTGACGTGCAGCGCGACGTTGGCGGACGGCAACACCTTCTTGTAGTCCGACTTCGATTCTTCGTACGAGATGACGTTGGGATACAGGCTGCCATCCGCAGGGTTGGGGCCGGAAGCCGGTGGTGCCGGATTGCGCGGATCGGTGCGGGACACGCGCGAGCCGACGATCTGGTCGGTCTGCACGTAACGAACACCGACGTTGTACCGGAGGCTGTTGTCGCCAATGTCGGCGTCGCCGTTGACCTCGGCGAACAGGCCGGTCACGTTCTCGTCGATCGTGCCCCAGGTCGCGCTCGTGTTGGATGAGCCCGCATCGGGCGCCGAGTCGTGGAACTGGTTGTAGTTGGAGTCACGGACGATTGCGTTCCAGTCTGCCGTGATGAAGCCTTCCGGACCCGGGCGCAGGTAGTTTGCCAACGAGCTCTGCGGAATGAGCGAGCCGCCGAAAGTGAGCGGCGCGAAACCCGCCGTGTAGCCGGTGCCGTACGCTGGATAGGTCGGGAAGCCGGTGTTCAGACCGTTGCAGGGAGGCTGGGTATTCGGTCCCGGAATGATCTGGCTGGGATTCCCGCCGCAGATCGCGTTCTGCCAGGGCTGCGTGTTGTCGTACGGCACGATGTCGCGCGAAACCTTGTCATACGCGCCGCCGAACTTGATGTTGAACTTGTCGTCGCCGAAGGTCAGGTTGGCGCGCCCACCCTTCGTTTCAGTCTCGCGCTTCTCATCCTGCAAGTTGACGCGTCCGCCTGCCCAGACAAAGCTCGCGGGATTGTTCAGGTCGACGTTGCTGTTCAGCACGTCGGGAATGCCACCATCGTTCGTGTACTGAAGCGTCACGCCGGAGCTCGCCGGAGTGGTCACCAGCACCGTCGGTGACTCGCGATGGAACGTGCTGTTGGTGTAGTTGCCCTGCACGTCGAGGTTCCATTTCTCGGCGATCTGCCAGTTCATGCCGGGGTTGGTACCCCAGAAGTCCGTGTCTTCGATGAACGGTCTGTACTCGAGGAAGTACTGGGCATTGGCAAACGTTGCGCTGGTGACGACGCAGCCGGTGGCGCAATTCTCGCGATCGACCTGCATGTTCTGCGGGATCAGGGCGCCGTTTCGGCCCACGAGATTCATGTCGATACGCTGCATGTCGTTTTCTTTCTTCCCGTACATCGAGTCGAGGAAGAAATGCAGGCTGTCCGTGGGACGGTATTCCAGGCTGATGACGGCGTTGTAACGATCCTTGGTGCCGAACTCCGCGGAAGGACGGCCGAGTCGCGGGATCAACGCATTGTCGATCTGCTGGAGCGTGAGTCCGGGGTTGAGCTGCAGCAGGAGCTCGCGATTGATCGGTGCGCCCGTTGCGACGCCCGGGATGTTGGCGTTGGCCGGCACTGTGCCTGGAATCGTCCAGTTGCCGCCGCCACTGCTGTTGCAGACATCCGCGAAACCATCTGAAGGCGTGATTGCGGGTCGGCACTGCGCGTTCAAGCGAGCGGTACTGCCCGCGGCCGCCGTCGACGAAGACAGGCCGGGGTTGGTCCAGCCAATGGTCTCGAATCCGGTCGTGTTGACCTTGTTGTTGTAGCCAGCCACGCCGACCAGGGCGCCGAACGAGCCCCACGTGTCGCTGGCGACGATCGATCCCTTGACGCCGGTGCCATCGGCATCGCGGTTGTCGATGCCCTGGATCGAATACGCAAGACGTCCGCCTTCCTTGTCGAAGGGGCGCGCCATGCGCATGTTCACGGTGCCCGCGGCGCCACCTTCGAGCGTGTGCGCGTCGGAGCTCTTGTGCACGGTCAACTGCGAGAACAGTTCCGTCGGGAACATGTCGAGATCGACTTCGCGATTGGTGTTCTGGGAATCGGTGCGGCCGGTCGATGCGATGGCCACCGGCGCGTCGTTGAGCAATACGCGCGTGAAGTTGGTACCGAGACCGCGGATGGCGATGTTGAGACCTTCGCCTGACGTTTCGCGCGTGATGGTGATGCCCGGAATGCGATTGAACGACTCGGCGAGGTTCGTGTCCGGGAACTTGCCGATGTCTTCCGCGAAGATCGAGTCGGCGAAGCCGACGGACTCGCGCTTGGCCTGAGTGGATTCCGCCAGGCTGCGACGGAAACCGGATACCACCACTTCATCGAGTTCCTGCACGGGTTGCGCGCCCTGATCTGCGGTCTGCGCGATTGCGGTCTGCGAGACGAGGCTGGCGACGCCGACGGCTCCCAACATTGAAAAACGATGCAACGGAAATTGCTTACGCATGGATCCCCCTTCCAAAAAGTAGCTTCGCGGCATCACCGAAATGTTTGCCGGCGTTGTGTCCCCAACGCGATGGGCGACACCGTAGCAATTGGTCAGGCCAAACGCAATAAGCTACCTGACCAGAACACGCCGGCTGGCGCGTCGAAAGGCAGAATTGCCCTGACCAATTTTGGTTGTTGGCAAGGGTGCAGACGGACATACTTCGACGCATGGTCGAAACCCGCCGACTCTACGAACAGATCGCGCAACAGCTCGCGAGCGCGATTGCCGAAGGCAAATACGAGGTCGGTCAGCGTCTTCCGTCGGAACGCGAGCTCGCCCAGTCCTTCGCCGTGTCGCGGCCGACGGTGCGCGAAGCCATCATCGCCCTGGAACTCGACGAACTCGTGGAAGTGCGCCTGGGATCGGGTGTTTACGTCATTAACAGCCAGCCGCCCGCGGGCGCCGCGAGCTACAAGGACATCGGCTTTTTCGAATTGCTCGAGGCCCGGCGCGCCATCGAAGGTGAAGCCTGTGCCTTGGCCGCGATGCGCATCGACGATGCTCAGCTCGCGCAATTGTCCGAACTCATTGACGAGATGCGCGACGACAACAGGAAAGACGAGGTCCTCATGAGCGAGGACGCCGACCGGCGATTCCACGAACTCATCGCCAGTGCGACCCAGAACAGTGGTATTACCGCCGCGGTTCAGATGATGTGGGATTCGCGCGTCCGGTCGCCGCAAAACCGCTCCATGAGCGCCAAGGTGCGTGCCCGCGGTTACATGCCGCCCATTGAAGAGCATGCCGCCATCGTGCGCGCGCTGAAGCGCCGCGACCCCGACGCCGCGCGTGCGGCCATGCGCGAGCACCTGTCACGGGTCATCGAAGATCTGCTCGAAGTGACCGAAGTCGAGGAGATGGAAAAGGCTCGCGCGGTGGCCGCCGAGAAGCGCAAGCGTTACTCGTCGACGAAATAGCCGCGCGAAGTTGCGCCGGCGTTTAGCCGATCACGCCGCCGGCCGCGTCTTCTTGCCCATGCCCGCGTAACCGAGCGCAATGCCGATCAGGCCGAATCCACCCGCCGCGATCGCGGCCTGCAGCGCACCCGAAAACTTCACGATGCCGACGATGTAGTCCCAGCGCTGGCTGACGAAATACAGCAGCCAGATGCCAACCACGAGGACGACCACCGCCGCCACGATCAATCCCTTGTGCATGGCGCTCGTGTCGAGGCCCGCGTCCACGTTGACCTGGACGAACTTCGCCTTGAACCAGAACCAGAAGATCGTGATCGCGACCACGTGCAGTACGCCGGCGAGGACGAAAGCGATCTGCTGTGTGCCGGTCCACTGCACGGCGAGACCCACCAGCAGCGTCATGAACATGCCGCCAATGCCGCCCGCGGTGGCGCCGAGGCCCACGACCGAGCCCGACACTTTTTGCGGAAACATGTCCGTGGCGTTGGTGAACAGGTTCGCCGACCAGGCCTGGTGGCAGGCGGTCGCGAGCGATATCAGCGCGATGCACGCTCCGAAGCTGTGTGCGTAATAGGCGAGGATCGAACTCGGCATGAAGACCGCGGCCAGCGCCATCGTCAGCATGCGGGCCTTGCCCACGGTCCAGCCGCGCTTGATCAGACTGCCGGACAGCCAGCCGCCGAGGATGGATCCGATCGAGGAACCCACGTAGATCACACCGACCCAGAAGCCCGCCTTGAGCGCATTCAGGCCGCGTTCGCGCGCCAGATAGTCGGGCAGCCAGAATAGATAGAACCACCACACGGGATCGGTGATGAACTTGGCGATGAGGAACGGCCAGATCTCGCGATAACGCAGCAGCATGTGCCACGGCACCTTCACGCTGTGCGTCGGCGCCGGCAACCCCGCCTTGATGTAGCCGAGCTCGGCGGAGCTCAGGCGCGGGTGCTTCTCCGGCGTGTCGAAGAACTTCTGCCAGAAGACCAGCCACAACAGTCCGAGAAGCCCGATGAACACGAATGCGGATTGCCAGCCCCACGCGGTCGCGACAGCAACCACACCGCCGGAGACGATGACGCCGACGCTGGTGCCGGAGTTGAAGATGCCGGTCGCCAGCGCCCGCTCCTTCTGCGGAAACCACATCGCGACGGCCTTGATCGATGCCGGGAAGTTGGCCGCCTCGGCCAGACCGAGCACGAAGCGCACGATCATGAAGCCCACCACGGTGGCCACCAGGCCGTGCGCCGCGGACGCGAGCGACCAGAGAACCAGCGCGCCGGCGAGCGCCTTCTTCACGCCGAACTTGTCGACGAAGAATCCGATGAGCGACGGGAACATCGCGTAGGCAAAGGTGAACGCCGTCGTGATCCAGCCATAGTCGACGTCGGTCCACCCAAGCGCGCCCTGCAGCGTCGTCTTGAGCACCGACAGCGAATTGCGGTCGATGTAGTTGATGGTCGTCGAGAGGAACAGCAGCGCGCAGATGACCCAGCGGAAATTGCCCACGCGGCCGGCGCCGGCGTTGCCACCGGTGTCATCCGAAACGTTGTTAGAACTCATCCGGCAGACCCCCCAAGGATGCTTCGCTCAAAGTTTGTACGCTTTCTTCGGGAACTCGTAGGCGAGCTGCGGCGCGAGCAGCGCAGCCTCGTCTTCCGGCAGCCGGTGTTCCGCCACCAGGCGCGCGAGGAACGAGCAGTCGACGCGGCGCGCGACATCGTGCCGCGCGGGAATGGACATGAAAGCGCGCGTGTCGTCGTTGAAGCCGACGGTGTTGTAGAAACCCGCGGTCTCGGTAGTTTGTTCGCGGAAACGCATCATGCCTTCCGGGCTGTCATGGAACCACCACGCGGGGCCGAGTTTGAGCGCCGGATAGTGCCCGGCCAGCGGCGCGAGTTCGCGCGCGTAGGCGCTTTCATCGAGCGTGAAGACGATGATGGAAAGGTCCGGATCATTGCCGAAACGATTCAGCAGCGGCCGCAACGCACCGACGTAGTCGGTGGCGGTCGGAATATCCGCGCCGACGTTGGCGCCGAAACGGTCGAACAGGGGGCCGTTGTGATTTCGCCAGGCCCCGGGGTGAATCTGCAGGACGAGCTTGTCGTCGAGGCTCATGCGCGCCATTTCGGTCAGCATCTGGCCGCGGAACAGCTCGGAATCGCCAGGATTCGCGGCGCCCTTCACGATGCGCATGAACAGCGCTTCGGCATCCGCCGGATTCAGGTCCGCGGTACGCGCGGTCGGGTGGCCATGATCGGTGGATGTGGCGCCCATGACCGCGAAGAACGCGCGGCGCTTGCGGTGCGCTGCGAGGTAGCCGCGCCAGGACAACGCGTCTTCACCCGTGATGGCGCTGAACCGTTTGAGGTTGTCGAGGAAGCCAGGGGTGTCCGGATCGACCACGGGATCGGGGCGATAGGCCGTGATCACTCGCCCCTGCCAGCCGCTCTTGCGGATCGTGACGTGGTGCAGCAGGTCGTCGAGCGGCGATTCGGTGGTCGCGAGCGCCTCTATGTTGAAGCGCTCGAACAGAGCCCGCGGGCGGAAATCGGGTTTTTGCAGCCGTTCGGCGATGCGGTCGTAGGTCGCACTGGCATTCTCGGGCGTGAGCGGAATGGGCGCGTCGAAGACGCTCGAGAGCACCCAGTCGAACCACATGCGGGTGGGCGTGCCGCGAAACAGATAGTAGTGAGCGGCGAACGCGCGCCAGATCTTGCGCGAGTCCCGCTCCGTGTTGCCGCCATCGACCCGCGCGACGCCGAATTCCTCGAGCTTGATGCCCTGGCTGTAGAGCATGCGGAACACGTAGTGGTCGGGAGTCAGCAACAGGCTCGCCGGATCGGAGAAATGACTGTTGTCCGCGAACCATTTCGGGTCGGTATGGCCGTGCGGGCTGATGATCGGCAGGTCTTTGACGAGCTGGTATAGATTGCGTGCGATCGCTCGCGTATTCGGATCAGCCGGGAAAAGCCTGTCGGGATTGAGTTTGTCCATATTGGTAGTATTCGGGCCCGGTTGGCGGGCGACACTAATTCTTATCTTTTGAAGGGGCAATGGGCGTAAGCAATATGGGTCCGAATAATTCCAACACGGGGACCGCTCGCGAACGCGAGATCGTCTCCGCTGAAGTCATCGTCACTTGCCCGGCGCGCAATTTCGTCACGCTGAAAATTGTTACGCGTTCGGGAGTTACCGGGATCGGCGACGCAACGCTGAACGGCCGCGAGCTGGCCGTGGCGTCATATCTCAAGGATCACCTGGTTCCAAACCTGATCGGTCGCGACGCCGGACGCATCGAAGACATCTGGCAATTCTTTTATCGCGGTGCGTACTGGCGCCGCGGGCCCGTGACGATGACGGCCATCGCCGCGGTCGACGTCGCGTTGTGGGACATCCTCGGCAAGATGAGCAACCAGCCGCTGTACCAGTTGCTAGGCGGACGCTCGCGCGAAGGCGCGCTCGTCTACGGCCATGCCAACGGCAAGGACATCGACGAGGCGAGCGAAGAAGTCGGCAAGTACATCGCCAAAGGCTACAAGGCGGTACGCGCGCAATGCGGCGTGCCCGGCATCAAGAAGGCCTATGGCATTTCGAGCCTGAAAACCGCGTACGAGCCGGCCGAGAGTGAGTTGCCAGCCGAGACCTTGTGGGCCACGCCGAAATATCTGGCGGTGGTTCCGAAACTGTTCGAGCGCCTGCGAAAAGATCATGGGCCCGACATCGAGCTGTTGCATGACGTGCATCATCGGCTGTCGCCCATCGAAGCGGCGCGGCTCGCGCGCGAGCTCGAACCGTATCGCCTGTTCTGGCTCGAAGATGCGACGCCAGCTGAAAACCAGAAAGGTTTCGAGTTGATCCGCCAGCATTCCGTCACGCCGCTGGCGGTGGGTGAAGTGTTCAACTCCATCTGGGACTGCAAGCACCTCATCGAGAACCAGCTCATCGACTACATCCGCACCACCATCGTGCATGGCGGCGGAATCACGCATGTTCGCCGCATCGCGGACTTCGCGGCGCTACACGGCGTGCGCACCGGGTTTCACGGGGCCACGGATCTGTCGCCCGTCTGCATGGGCGCCGCGCTGCATTTCGACGCCTGGGTTCCGAACTTCGGCATCCAGGAATACATGAAGCACGCGCCCGAGACCGACGAAGTTTTTCCGCACGACTACACGTTCAAGGATGGCCGGCTGTTCTGCGGCGAGGCGGCCGGTCATGGCGTGACCATCGACGAGAAACTGGCGGCGAAGTATCCCTACTCCCCGAAGCAGCTGCCGATCGCGCGTCTCGAAGACGGCACGATGTGGGATTGGTAGGGGACGCTCCCCATTTCGGCCGCGCAAGCGGACAAAAGGGGTCGCACCTGCTTCAGGTGCGACCCCTTTTGCTAGGAAATGGGGAGTGTCCCCATTCTCTGACTAGTTAGTCGAAGCCGCGGGCGCCGCGCCGCCCTTCTTCTGCGCGAAGGCGGTCAGCGGGTCGGCGAATTCAGCCGGCGTGGCGGGCGCGACGCCGTCCGGCAAACGGAATTCTTCCTTGGACAGCAACTGCACGCAGTTCCATCCCAGGCCGTGAGTCACGTCCTTGAGCAGCTGCGCATTATTCGCGAGCATCGCGTCCTTGGTCGGCGATACGGGATGCTTGTTGGTATTCGCGTTGCAGAACGCATCCGCGAGCTGTTTTCCCGAAGCTCGATCGATGAGCTGCACGTGACCGGTGTAACCGATCCAGTACGTGTCCCATGAGGTCGGGTAGTAAGCGAACATCCAGCCGGCGGATTGCACGTCGAGAATGTAGTCGACGTCCTTTTGACTGGCGGCGATGTCCTTGGGCTTGCTGGCCTTGATGACCGGCGCCGGCCCTTCTTTCAATTGCATGCCGTAATGCTTGATCACCGCGGGAACGAGTTCTTGCTCGAGCACATCGGCGGGATCCGCGATGTTGTTGTCGGCGACTATCTTGTTGCCCGCGACGATCATCGCGCCGGCACCCAGAAGCGCGAACGTGGCTTTGCCCGCGGTCATCGCCGTGAACGACGCCTTTTCATGGCGCGTCACCACGACCGACTTGCCGTTGAGCGCGGCGCCGGCGCTTTCAGGCAGTGGCACCACTTTGCCCTTGGCCGAAGCCAGTACGGGCATAGCCATCAACAAGACCAACAGGATTCGCTTCGACATGTTCCCTCCCAGGAATCGTTTGAGCACGAATTCTAACTAACGTTTGGCGGCACCAAAGTATCTCTGCGCGAAATCGAGAAAGACCGCCCAGTTCGGATACGAAGTATGCCCGCCCGCGTGCTGGCGATACGCGAGTTCACCCGAAGTCAGGGAAGTCTCGATGGGCGGGAACTCCGCGGTATCGAGCGCGCGTTTGCCCAGCAAACGATAGACGGGGCTCGCCGCCACGGTGGCCAAAAACATGCCGCGCGGATCGACCCACGCATCACCCTGCGCCGGATTGCCGGCGCCGATGAACAAGGGACGCGGCGCCGCGAGCGCGATGAGTTCGTGTGCGTCCACGGGCAGATCCTTCGCGGTCAGGGGACCCGCGTACTTGATGTAATTGCCGGCCATCCAGTGGTATTCGCCGCTGCCCGCGACGTTCTCCAGCAACTCGCCGATGCGCCGCCGATGCAGCGCGGCGCCACCCATGCCCGAGGACCCGATGAAGCCGATGGCAAAACGCGGCTCGTACGCCATCGTGACCAGCGACGCCTTGCCGTAACGCGACACGCCTTCGATCACGGCGCGCTTCGCGTCCACCGCCGGATCGGTGGCCAGGTAGTCGAGCGCGCGCGACGCGCCCCAGGCCCAGGCGCGCAACGCACCCCAGTCGTCGGGCTTGCGGGCCTGCCCCT
>Ga0070682_100002330_pt1 | contig 10500 bp, 7 predicted proteins | sample KBSC63LmetaG_FD_64668 | JGI IMG/M metagenome (GOLD analysis project Ga0070682, IMG submission 64668) | Corn rhizosphere microbial communities from Kellogg Biological Station, Michigan, USA - KBS C6-3L metaG | ecosystem: Host-associated > Plants > Roots > Rhizosphere | place: USA: Michigan... | reverse complement strand
GGCTGTGGTTGTGGTCGGTGCCGCTCTCGACGCCCCAGTAGATGAGCGTGTTGTCGAGCATGGTGCCGTCGCCCTCGGCGATCGTGGCGAGCTTCTTCGCAAGGTAGGCGACCTGGCTCGCCCACAGCCGATCGAACTTGATGAAGGCGTCCACCACCGTCGTCTGCGCGCCGTTCAAGCTCACGTTGGTCACGCGGTTCTTGTCGCTCACGCTGAGGTGCGCGACCGTGTCGTGCCAGCTGTCGTTGTCGCCCGCCTTGAGGCCCATCATCCCCGTGTGGTGGCTGCCCGAAAAACCGAAGCCGAAGTCGGCGACACGCGTCCGATCGCAGGTGAAAGCGTTCACGATCAGGTCGGCCTGGATCTTCGCCCACTGGTCGATCGTCACGTCGTTGCGGTCGCTGCTGTTCACGCCGCTCGTGGTCACCTTCTCGCAGCTCGCGCCCGTCGGGGCCATCGTCGGCGAGCCCATTGCCTGGATCTGCTTTTCGAGCTCGCCGAGGGCGTCGAGGTGAAGGTCGAGGCGCTCCTTCTCTTCCTGCCCCAAGAACCCCTGGATCTTCTTGATCTGAGCCATGTCGACGTCGAGCGCCGCCTGCTTGATCTGCGTGTCGAGGCTCGGCCCAGCAGGGGTCGTCGGCGCCGGGGCGGGGGTAGCGCCTCCGAACGTGACGCCGCTGAAGATGGTGTTGAACGCCTTGGCGGGATCCCACTCGTGCGCGATCGGCTGCCCGGGGCCCGAGTAGCTGATGACGTGACGCTTGTCGCCGCCGCCTTTGTCGCCGGCCGTGAGGTGGATGTCGGAGATGGGTGTGTTGCCGCGGATGTCCGTGTTCTTGAGCAGCACCTGATCGATGGAGGGGCCGTTCGCGTAGTGGGTCGCGTCGTCGAAGAACTTCTGGCCGGTGAAGAGCTGCGCGATGCCGGCTTCGTGGTGGTTGTCGAACGTCCACGAGTGATCGACCCGGCGCACGAACAGCATGTGCGGCTCGAGCCCCGCAAAATCGAGCAGCGGCCCCTGCAGCGTGAAGCCGTTCGTGCCGCCGCCCACCGTCGGCCACCACTCGCGCGGGTGGGAGTCGGGGGTGAACACGAGCAGCAGGCGCTTCGGCAGCGCCGTCTGCGCCTCGAGCGTGCGCTGGCGCAAGAAAGGCGCGAGAAACACGCTACCGAGCCCCGTTTGGAGCAGCGCGCGGCGCGAGAACAGGTTTCGTTTCAGCATCGGTCGTGGCTCCGGTGGCTCACGGGCGCACCCGGTGGAAAGTGCTCGCCGTGGTCAGCACGGCCTGGGCCGCGTCGCGGAACGAGCCGGACGCGATGGCCGCGCGTGCGGCCTGGATTGGCGGGATGCCGCGGCCCGATTCGACCTCGCCGAAGTAGAAGCGGAAGGTCTGGGTCGCCACGCACTCGCGCACCCATTCGCTCTTCGCGAGCGCCGTCGCCAGCGCCGTGTGGTCCGCCATCGGACCATCGACGTCGGTGTTCCAGAGGTCGCCGCTCGTGTCGATGGCGACGCCGTTCTCCTGCGTGCGGAAGCGGCCGGCCGCGTCGAGGTTCTCGAAATTGAAGCCGACCGAATCGAGCAGCGCGTGGCAGCTCTTGCAGCTCGCCTGCGACGCATGCTGCTCGTAGAGCTCGCGGGTCGTCTTCGGCATGATGCGCGCCTGCGTCTCGCTGATGTCCGGCGGCGCGTCGTCGGGCAGGTGGATTTCCTGGCACAGAAACCTGTCACGCACGAAGAGCCCGCGCTGCGTGGGCGAGGTGGACGTCTCCTTCGCGCGCAGCGACATCAGTGTTCCGAGCGCCAGGACGCCGGTGCGGGTGCCGCCCGCCGTGCCGCTCGGCTCGCTCAGGTAGAAGCTCGCGAGCGGGCCCGCCGGCATCGGCAACGGTGTCGTGAGCAGTGCCGACAGCGTGCCCGTGGGGCCGGCGTGCGCGGTGAGGAACGTCACCGACTCGTCGAACATGGCCTGTCGCACCGTGTCGAAACCGGCGAACCGCGTGGCGTCTTTCTGCGGGAACGGCGGCTCGTCGACCGAGAGCGCGGTCTCGAACTTGTAGACCTTCAGCCACTGCGAGGCGAACGTGAGGAGCTCGGCCGTGGCCTCCGGCGTGGCGAGCAGCGTGCTCACGGCCGTGGCGAGCGTCGACGCCGTCGTGAGCTCCCCGCGGCTCGCGGCGCCGAGGAGCTCCGCCGTCGGGGGCATGTCGAGCAGGCTGTAGGAGAGGAGCGTCGCGACCTCGTAGTTCGTGAGCTGGAAATCCTTCGCCGTCGCGTCCGCTCCGATCTCGGTGCGGTAGAGGAAGTACGGGGAAGTGAGCAGAGCGCGCAGCACGGAGCGGAAGCCGAGCGCTGCGTCGCCGCCGCTCGCCCCGAGGTCGAAGATCGCTCCGTACGCATCGAGCTCGTCCTGAGCGGGGGGACGCCGGAAGGCGCGCTCGACCACGCTCGCGAGAAACGGCGCCTTCGATGCCATCGCGAGCTGTCCGCCTGGCACGAGCGCGCCGAGCTCTGCCGCGCTCAGCGCATCCGTCACCGCCTTCGCCTGGTCGTAGTAATCGGTGGCGAGCGCGACGCGGACGAGGCCCGAGCCGGACATGTTCGGGTACACGCCGTTGTCGATCTCGGCCTCCATGTCGGCGATGGAGACCACCTTGCCGACGAGCGACTGAACGCTCTTTGCGTACTGCTCGTGGCTGAGCTTCCAGGTGCGTGCGGGCAGCGCTTCCGGGCCGGGTGACGGGGCGGCGTACGGCAAATGGCCCTCGGCGTCGGGCGCGGGCACGTCGTTGCCGGTCCCGCTGGTCGCGCCGGCAGTACCGCCCGCTGCCGAGCCATTCGTTCCACCGGATGCCGTTGCCGTCGAACCGGCGCCCGCCATCGGGACGGTGGCGCCACCGCCGCCGACGCTCGCCGACGCGCCGCCGGCACGCGCCCCCGCTCCCTCGCCGAGCCCCGGCGCGTTCCCACCGACGGTGCCGGTGCAGGCTAGCGCGAGCGTCGCGGCGACCACCGCGCAGGAATCGAGACGCAGCCGAGGCCGCGCGCCGATGGGCCCGTGCTCCCTGATCATGCTCGACGCTCGCTTCGAATCTAACGGACTCGAGAGCCCACTTCCGGCTGAGCTTTTTCTCGCCAGCCCGCGGCAGAATCCGTTCGAGACGGATCGTGGCGAGGAGCCCGCGATGTTCCGCTGCGACTACGCGGCGAGCAACGCGTCGGTGGCGGGGCCGAGCACGTCGCTGACGCCCGCTGCGTTTGCGGCGCGCAGCGCTCCGAGGTCCACGTTTGCGCGCAGGGCGAGCTCCTCGAGCGCCGCTTCGGGCCACGGCTCTCGGAAGGCACGCTCGACCGCGGCGCGCGCCGGAGCGCCCCCCGTCTGGAGCGCCCAAAGCACGATGCGGAACGACAGCACGGCGTGCTCGCTTTCCTCGCGTGCCATCGCCTCGAGCACCGCCCGCACGGCGGGCTCCGGCGCGAGCCCCGCGGCTGCTGCGACCAGGTGGGCGCCCAGCGTTTCACCCAAGCAGCCCTCGCGCGCCGCGGCATAGGCGAGCTCCGCGTGGGTCACGCGCACGTCGACGGGCGCGGCGAACGGGAACGCGCCAGCGGTCACGCTCCTCCCGCCGAAGTGGCGTGCCAGCTGCCAGCACGCCTCGGCGTGACGGATCTCGTCGAGCGCGGCACGCTGCACGTCGGCGAGCAGCGCCGTTGGCGCACCGAGCGCCATCAGCTCGAGCGCGAGACGCGAGAACGACGCGACGGATGCGTGCTCTTCGGCGCCCGCCTTCGCCCAGAGGGTGGCACGGCGCTCGTCGAGGACCGGTCCCTCGAGCGCGCCGTTTCGGAGCGCCGCCGCGCGCTGCTCGCCCGCCTCGAGGTACGGTCGCCCGATCGCGCACTCTTGATTCGTGTTGTGGTCCGTCACGGTGACGGGGTAGCAGCACGCCTGACTTTCGGTGCCGGCATCGTCCGTCAGTTTCTCGAGCGTGCCGCCGCCGTTCACCTCGTCGATCTCGAGGTCGTCGCCGCACTTGTCCGGCAGGAACAAATCCTTGGGCGAGACCTTGTCGGGGCTTGGACAGGAGGTTTGCTCCGGCGGCACGTGCATGCAGCCGCGGTCGCTGAACGACGTCGTGCACGCCGGCAGCGCCCCGAGGATCGACACCAAGAGACTCGACCTGACCACCATGTAGGCAAGGATAGCGCTCCGGGCGCACGGGCGCGGCGCGGGCGCTCCTGCTCGCGCGAGGCCCCGCTCGGAGGGGCCGGAAATCGGGCTGGAACAGCGGGAAATTGTGACTTGTGAGGCCCCGCATTACATTCCTGCTCGGACGATGGATCGAAACACGCGTCGCTTCGTGGCCGCAGCTTTCGTCGTTGCAGCGAGCTGCAACGTCTACGACCCATCGTTGCTCGTCGGCGGTGGCGGCTCGAGCTCGTCGGGCGCAACGGGCGGCAAAGGCAGCGGCGGGTCGAGCGGCAAAGGCGGTGCGGGCACGTCGGGCTCGACGGTCGGCGGCTCCGGGGGCAGCGGAGGCACGGCGGGCAACGCCACCGGCGGAAGTGGCGGAGCTGCGAGTGGTCGCGGCGGCACGGGCGGAAGTGGCGGCGCCGGAGCGACCGCCGGCACGGGGGGCATGGAGCAGCTCGGCGGTGCGGGTGCCGACGGCGGCGAGGCGGGCATGGGCCCCGTGACGGGAGGCGCGTCCGGTACGGGCGGTCAGGGCGGCAGCGGCGGCGCGGGCGCAGCAGGCAAAGGCGGAACGAGCGGCGCGGGCAGCGGCGGTGCGGGTGCGGGCGGCACGGCAGGAACGGGCGGCGCGGGCAGCGGCGGCGCAGGTGCGGGCAGCGGCGGCAGCGCTGGCGCCGTGACGGCGTCGGGCTGCGCGAAGCTCACGGTTCCCATCACCGAGTCCACCGACCAGGCTCGTTTCGCCATCTCGTACTCGACCTCGAGCCCCATCAACCTGAGCACGACCGGCACGATCACGATCAACCTCTACATCGCTTCCGGAAACGCGGGCGTGATTGCCCCGTACGTTCAAGACACGAGCTACAACCTGCTTCGAAGCGCCGCGACCACCGCTCTATCGGGCACGGGCACCTGGAAGACGATCAATTGGGACGTTGCGGCCGAGCCGCTGGGATCGAGCACGATCTCGCGTACGAGCATCATCCGCATCGGGATTCAGATCTGGGCGAACGGCGCGACCAGCGGGTTTGCGACCACCGTCGTCGACATCGATTCGATCGCCGTCAGCGCGCCGGCGGCGACGTATCCTTTCACGACCTCGAGCACGGTCTACACCACCCCGATCTCCAGCTACGAAAATGTTCCGGGGGTCATGTGGCTCAACAACTACGACGCCGATACCCTTCCCGAGACGCTGCCGGGCACCTCGCTCGCGTGGGTCGCGACCTGCCCGTGAGCGACCGCCCGAGTTGCGGGTTCGTACGCCGCGTGCCCGTTCCGGGGGAACGGAAGCGCGAAAGCGCGCACACGGAGCTAGATTCGCCGCTGCGGCTGGCGTAAAAGGAAGAGAGCGTTGGTCCGAAGATGACTTCGGAGCCGAGCGACCATCGGGCTTTCAGGGGGGCGGGAGTCGAACCGCGTGGCATCCCCTTTCGCCGGACAGAACCTGAGCACGAGCGATCGCGCCGAGCGAGCGGCGCTCCTCTCGAGCGAATACTACGGCCTGCGCAAGCGTCGGCCGACGGCGGCGCACGTTCCCGCTGGGTTCTCGAGCACGATGCCCGTGGCTCCGAACCAGATCCGCACGATCCTGGATCGGGCGCTCAAGCAGAAGGGTGCGGACGCTCCGGCATCGGTACGCAGCGCGCAAGTCGCGAATGCCGCGGCGTACGGGTTCAAGGGGTCGCCGCAGCACGCCGGCATCGCCGCCGATCTGCGCGAGCGCTCGGTGCGGCTCGTCGGTGAGCGGTCGCAGCGGATCCCGCTCCGCCACGACGCGTATACCGACATCGATTTGAACGACGACTTCGTCACCAAGATCACCGTTCACTCGTGGATCCAGGGGGTCACGGAAGCGGAAGCCGCCGCCTGTGTCGACAAGAGCCATCCGCCCAACTGGTCGAAGGCGATCGACACTTTCTACAAACAGAGTCTGCCGGTCAGCTGGAACGCGCAGGCGGGCGGGTACGTCGAGGATCAGGCGGCCGCCGGCGGCGGTCGTTACGATCTCCTCGAGTACGTGACGTGGGATTGGTCGCTGCAAAACGACGGGGGAATCGCGAATATCCTCCGCATCGAGGAGCGCAAGCCGACGGCGAAGCAGCTCTCGAGTCTCGTTGCCGCCATCGTCGACAAGGCGCGCGAGGAGTCGGACCACGAGGCACTGCTCGTTCCTACTCCCACGTCCGAGCGAGCGTTCGAGACGCCGCACGCGATCACGTACACGTATCGGCTCGTGCGCTGCATCCAGGCGAAGTTCGCCTCGATCTGGGAGTCGGGCGGGCTCGACGTCGATCAGGGCAGCTTCACCGTCGCGTGGCTACCCGAGACGCAGACGCTCTACGTGAGCGGCGACAAGGCGCTTCGCTACTCGCACGAGGCCGACATCGTGCCCGGGTTCGCCAACATGCTGAACATGCTCGCGCCGGCGGTGACCAGCATGCTGATGAAGCAGCTCGCCTACCACGCTTTCGTCACCTACCTCGAAGACTCTCGCGACCCAGGAAGGACGTCATGAGCGACCCCAAGACCGTCGACCAATCGCTGCCACCGCGCGGTGCTTTCCCCGGATACAAGTTCGGGCGCAGCATGTTCATGAGCTGGATGAACGCGCTCGAAGAGCAAGCGAACATCTGGAACGACAGCTGGTCGAAGCTGATGGGCGGCAGCTACGAGCTCAAGGATTTCTACAAAGCGCTCGGCAAGAGCGTGCAGGCCTCGGCCGAAAACTTCGAGCAGATGCGCATTCAGCTCCTGGCGACGACCGCGTCGCCGCCCTGGGTGAGCCTGACTTGGGGCTCGGGGGCATCGGTCAGCGTGCGTTTGAAGCAGATGATCGACGGCACGCATCAGCTGTCGCTCAAGCTCTACCGCCTGGGCGACGGCGGACCGCCGCTCGAAGCGAACGTTCAGGCGTCGGGACCGTACACGGCCACCGTCGCGCTGTTCCCCGACGACAAGGCCAAAGACGGCCAGTACGTCGGCTTCCTCGTGAGCAACAAGAGCTCCGTGCCGCTCGCCATCGCCAGCGTCCTGATCGACAAGCCCCAAGTGCCCTGAGGCCACGGCTGTCCTCACCCACGAAGGTAGCCGTCATCGGCGGCGGGTGTGCCGCGCTTGCTGCGGCATTCGAGCTCACCCGGCCCGAGCTCGAAGGTCGTTTCGAGGTCACCGTGTACCAGATGGGCTTTCGCCTCGGCGGCAAGGGCGCTTCGGGGCGAGGCACCCACGGCCGCATCGAGGAGCACGGTCTTCATCTGTGGATGGGCTACTACGAGAACGCCTTTCGCCTGCTCCGCGATTGCTACGCGGAGCTCGCCGAGCACGGCGGCCACCCCTGGTGCTTCGAGGACGCCTTCACTCCCGCCGATTTCAACGCGGCGATGGACTTGTCGCCCACGGGAGTCTGGCGCCCCTGGAAGGTCGAGTTTCCCCGCATGCCGGGCCTGCCTGGCGATCCGGAGCCGCCCCGGCTCGGCGTTGCCGACTACCTCGGGCGCGCCGCGCGGTTGCTCGGCACGCTGCTCTCGACGCTCGAAGGCGACGGGTCGACGCGCCCGTTCGCCGAGGTGCTCCGGGGTCCCCCGCCGTCGCCGGACGAGCTCACGCGGCTCGTCGCGCGCCTGTCACGCTACGGCGCCGTCGTGGGGCTCGGCGCGGCGATCGAGGCAGTGCACTGGCTCGCGCTCGTGCTCGAGAACATGGCGCCCTACCCGCAGAGCCTCGTCTTGCGCTTGCTCGAGGCGTTGAGCGAGCTCTTGCAGAAGGCTCTCGCGGGCGTCACCGAACGCGACACCGCGACGCGCCGTTTGTGGGAGGTCGCTGAGCTCATCCTGGCCACGCTGCGCGGCGCCGTGCGCTTCCGTCTCGCGTTCGACCCGCGCGGTTTCGACGCGATCGACGAGTACGACTGCCGCGAATGGCTGCGGCTGAACGGTGCCTCCGAGCGCGCGATCAACAGCGCGTTCATCCGGGCGCTCTACGATCTCGCCTTTGCCTACGAGGACGGCGACCCGGCGCGACCGGCGATCGCGGCGGGCACGGCCTTGCGCGGCGCTTTCCGGGCTTTTTTCGCCTATCGCGGGTCCTTCTTCTTCCGCATGAACGCGGGCATGGGAGATGTCGTGTTCGCGCCGCTCTACCTCGCGCTCGCGCGGCGTGGCGTGCGCTTCGAATTTTTTCACAAGCTGACCAACGTGGGGCTATCGCCCGCCGACAGCGGGTCGCCGCACGTGGCTGCGCTGACGTTCGACGTGCAGGCCAAGGTTCGCGGGCGGGGCGAGTACCAGCCGCTCGTCGAGATCGAGGGGCTGCCGTGCTGGCCGGCGCGTCCCGATTTCGCGCAGCTCGAAGGTGGCGTCGAGCTCGCCGCGCGTGGCGTGGACTTCGAATCGCAATGGGACGACCAGCGCGTGGAAGCGCGCACGCTCCGCGTCGGTCGCGACTTCGACTTCACGGTGCTCGGCGTGGGGCTCGGCGCCGTGCCCTACGTGTGCGGGGAGCTGCTCGCGCGCGACGCGCACTTTCGTTCGATGGTCGAGCGCGTGAAATCCGTGCCGACTCAGGCATTCCAGCTGTGGCTCGACCGCGACGCCGCGGCGCTCGGCTGGCAGGAACGCGCCGTGAACCTGTCGGGTTTCGTGGAGCCGTTCGACACCTGGGCGGACATGACGCACCTCGTCCCGCGCGAGAGCTGGCCGCACCCGCCGAAGGCGCTCGCCTATTTTTGTAGCGTGCTCGCCGACGACGTGCCGCCGCCCGAGAGTGCGGCCGCCGCGCGCGAGGTCGTGGCGCGTGCCGCCCTGCGGGTGCGCGAGGGGGCCGTCGCGTTCCTGAACGGCGAGGTGCGCGAGCTGTGGCCCGCGGCGCAGGACGCCACAGGGGAGTTTCGCTGGGAGGCGCTCTGCGACGGGGGCGTATCGAGCCGTGGTGCTCGGCGCTTCGACACGCAGTACCTTTCCGCGAACGTGCGACCGAGCGATCGCTACAGCCAGGCGCTGCCGGGCTCGACCCGCTACCGCATCTCGCCGCTCGACCGCAGCTACGACAACCTCACACTCGCTGGCGACTTTACCAATTCGAGCCTCAACATGGGCTGCGTCGAAGGCGCCGTGATGTCCGGTCTGCTCGCCGCGCACGCGCTCTCGGGGCTGCCGAAGCTCGCGAGCATCGTCGGCTACGACCACCCCTAGGAACCTTTCCATGCAGAAATCCAAGATGAAACGCCGCACTCGACCCGAGCCCGAGCGCACGGCGCCGGATCGCGCGTGGAAGCGCAGCCCCCCCAAAAACGGCAGCGCGTCTCGCGAGGCGCACGGCGCTGCTCCCGAAGGCAACGGCGCTGCTCCCGAAGGCAACGGTGCCGTTCCGCCCGCGGCCAAGGGTGCGGCGGGCACGCTCAACGACGCGTACCGCCTGGTGGACGAGTACCTGCGGCAGGGTCAGGAGATGGCGGAAAACATCTGGCTGCCGTTCGGCGGGAAGGGCGCACCGGCGTGGCCTTCGCCGGCCGCCCCCGAGCGCTTCTTGCGTGCGATGGGCGACATGACACTCGCCTGGGTCGAAGCGATGCAGGGCTTCACGAACGCCTCGGCGGCTCCCACGGAGCAACCGAGCGGCAGCGCAGGCCCGTTCCAGGCGGTGAGCGATCCCCCGAGCGCGGCGCCGAGCCCCACGGCGGCTCCGGCTTCCGCGGCGAAACCCGCGCCCCGGCCGCGCGAGCTCGGCGTCAGCGTGGAGGCCAAGGGACGCGTGGAGGTCGCGGCGGTGCTCCACGAGCTCGCTGATGCGGGCGCGCTCGAGGCGAGTGAGCTTCGACCCGCCAAGGGCAAGGCGCAGCCGATCCGCGAGGTCAGCGTGAGCGCCGAGGCCGAGCGCGTCCTCGTGCGGATCGTGGTCCCCGACACGCAACCGCGCGGCACCTACAACGGACTCCTCCTCGATGCGAAAGCCCAGAAACCTTGCGGTACGCTCTCGGTCGTCGTGCGCTGACCCCGAAGGATCTCGAGCGTGAGCGAATCTGCCGATCTCGTGCGCGAAGTGCTCGACGAGTACGGGACGCTCGCCCAGGGCGCCCTTTCGCGTTTCCTCGACCACGAGCGGCGCCGCGCCGAGGTCTACGAGCTGGCTGCGGATTACCCCCTGCGCAAGGGGCGCAGCCTGCGGGCCAGCTTCTGCATCGCCGCGGCGCGGGCCTTCGGCGCGACCGTAGAGGAAGCCGTGCGCTCGGCCGTCTCGCTCGAGCTCCTGCACAGCGCCTTCCTTGTGCACGACGACATCGAGGACGAGAGCGAGGAGCGCCGCG
>Ga0070682_100002329_pt1 | contig 10500 bp, 9 predicted proteins | sample KBSC63LmetaG_FD_64668 | JGI IMG/M metagenome (GOLD analysis project Ga0070682, IMG submission 64668) | Corn rhizosphere microbial communities from Kellogg Biological Station, Michigan, USA - KBS C6-3L metaG | ecosystem: Host-associated > Plants > Roots > Rhizosphere | place: USA: Michigan... | reverse complement strand
GCTCGACCGCGACGACGCCAAGACCGCGGAGCATCATTTTCGGGTCGCTCTGCGCGCCGGCGAAGACGGTCACGCGCTGGCTGGATTGGGAACCATCATGCTTGCGCGCGACGAGCTCGATGCCGCCGTGGGCTACCTGACCCGCGCGGCGGAGCTGGTTCCGGATTACTCGCTGATCCAGCTCCTGCTCGGCCAGGCGTTCAGCCGGCGGGGCTTGCTGGCGTTTGCCGAAACCGCGTTGAACAATGCGCTACGTCTCCAGCCGGATCTGCATGCGGCGCGCACCTGGCTGGCCGAAGTGCTGCTCAAGGACAACCGCCCGGCGGAAGCGCGCCTGCTCTACCACGGCCTGTTGCCGGTGCCGGGTTACGCGGTGATTGCACAGGTCGGCCTGGCCGATGCCGCACGCATGGAAGAGCTGTACGAGCAGGCGGTCGTGCATTACCGCGCGGCGCTTGCCCTCAATCCCACATTGTCGGTGCCCGCGCGCATGCTGGCGTGGATCCTGGCCACGCTCGGTCGCAACGACGAAGCCATCGCCGCCTACGACGCCTACCTCGCGGCGGTGCCGGACGACGCGGAGGTACGTGTCCTGCGCGACGACGTCTGGAAGCTGCATACCGGTGCAGGTGGCGGGACGAATGCGCCGGCCAGCCCCGGCGAAACGATGCACTGAGGTTCGCCGGCGGCGGCTTCGCCACGGCAACTGATCCAGATCAGGTGGCTTCTGCGCGAACCAGCCACACTTCGCCACGGCGCGAGGTCGGCAGGCCGCTGAGCAGGGCGAGCCATGGCGCGAGCAGGCGCACGCTCCAGCCCAGCCGGCGGATGCGGCGGAACGGGCTGGATACGGCGCGTTCGGCGCGAATCGTGAAGCCGGCCTCCTGCAGCGCCTTCTCCAGCACCCACGGACTGAGCGGGGTGATATGGCCCTGTTCGCGGTAATCGACATCGCGAAACCACTGGAACTGGCCGCGGCGCAGGAACAGCGCCTGCGACACCGGGTTGGCGATGTTCGGCGTGGACAGCACCAGTTGCCCGCCGGTGGGCAGCAGGCTGCGGATCTGCCGCAGCACGTCGCGCGGGTTTTCCAGGTGCTCGACGATCTCCAGTGCCATCACCGCATCGAAACCCTGCGGCCACTGCGCGGCGAACGCGCCGTTGAGGTCGGCCGCGACGAACGGCACCTCGGCCGGCTTGAAGCTCTCGGGAAACAGGTCGCTGGCGGTGACCTGAAAACCCAGGTCGGCCAGCCGCAACGACATCGCGCCGCTGCCGGCGCCGAACTCCAGCACGCGCGCGCGGGCGGGTGCCGCGCCGGCGAGCAACTCGGCCGCGGCTTCATGCAGCCCGGGGGCAGCGTAGATCGGCAGGCCCTTGTATTCGCGCATCGGCCGGCCGGCAAAGCCGGTACGGAAGCTTTCGGCACGGGCGCTGGCCTGGTCGGCAACGGAAGGGGAGGGCGTAGGCATGATTCGGCGCAGGGCGGGTTGGCGGCAGTGCAAGCCGTGAGCGTAGCAGGCAGGTCGAAGTCGCTGCTTGCGGTCGAGCCTGCAAGGAATCCCGAGCAACCACCTTTTTTCGTCATTCCCGCGAAAGCGGGAATGACGTCGCTGGAGGTGTTTCGGGCCCCCCTGCAGCTATCGACTCACACCCGCCCGGTCACCGGTATCAGCGCGCCGGTGATCGCGGCGGATTGTTTCGACAACAGAAACACGATCACGTCGGCGAGTTGCTGCGGCTTCACCCAGCGGCTGAAATCGGCCTTGGGCATGTCCGCGCGATTGGGCGGGGTGTCGAGGATGCTGGGCAGCAGCGCGTTGACGGTGATGTCGCGCTCCTTCAGCTCTTCGGCGAGGGCTTCGGTGAAGCGCATCACGCCGGATTTGGAAGCGGTGTACGCGCCGACGCCGGCGCCGGCTTTCAGCGCCGATGTGGCGCCGATGTTGATGATGCGACCGCCCGCGGGCAGGTGTTCCAGCGCCGCCTGGCTGGCGGCCACGGCGGTGCGCAGGTTGATCCGGTACAGCAGATCCCAGGTATCCAGCTTGCCGTCGGCCAGGGTCTCGTAGCGGAACGTGCCGGCGATGTTGACCAGCGCATCGAGCCCGCCCAGCGACTTGGCCGCCGCAGCCAGCGCGGCCTTCGCCGCCGCCGGATCGGCCAGGTCGACCCCGCCGATGCCGGTGGCCGGCGCCAGGCCCTCGGCCGGCGGATCGGCGCGGTCGATCGCCACGACCCGGGCGCCCGCCGCGACAGCCGCGTGTACCGTCGCCAACCCCAGGGCACCGAAGCCGCCGGTGATCGCGATGCGCAGTTTGTCCAGTTGCATGATGTTCTCCCGGCTTGTCCGTCGGACAGGATAGCCCGCCCGCGCGGCACCCGAAAGCGAAGTATGGGCGAGGGGCGCCGTACGCGCGAAACGCGACGAACCGGGGCGGCGTCCCGATCCCGTCCTACCCGAACGGCTGCTCGATCGACGGGCTCTGCGGCGTGAACCAGCGTGCGCCATCGTCCGTGATGTGCATGTCGTCTTCCAGGCGCACGCCGAACTCGCCGGGGATGTAGATGCCCGGCTCGTCGCTGAAGGCCATGCCCGGCGCGAGGCGGCGCGTGTTGCCTTCCACCAGGTAGTACCACTCGTGCATGTCCATGCCGATGCCGTGGCCGAGGCGATGGCTGAAATACTTGTAGCCGGGGCCGTAGCTGGCGTCGCCGATGACCTTGCGCGCGGCGGCGTCCACCGATTCCATCGTGGCGCCCGGATGCGCCGCCCGCAGCGCCGCCTGTTGCGCCTTGCGCACGATGTCGAACACGCGCTTCATCTTGTCGCTGGCCTTGCCCAGCACGAAGGTGCGGGTGAGGTCGCTCTGGTAGCCGCCGACCTTGCAGCCGTCGTCGAGCATGATCACCGTGCCCTCGCTGATGTGCTGCGGCAGCGGCGAGCCGTGCGGCGAAGCGGTGAATGCGCCCACGTTGATGCTCACCTCGCCCTGCAGGCCCTGGCGGGCGTAGGCCGCATCGACCAGATCGGAAATGTGCTGCTGGGTCATGCCCGGCTGCAGCGCCTTCCACACGGCGTGGTACACCGCCAGGGTGGCGTCGTTGGCCAGCTGCATCAGCGCCAGCTCGGCCGGACTCTTGATCGAGCGGCAGCCGGCAGTGACCGGCGTGGCGCTGACCAGGCCGACCTGCGGCGCCGCCGCGGCGATGCCGAACTGCTTGGCCGAGCGAAGTTGCTCCTCGATGCCCAGCGTGCCGGTGGCCATGCGCCACTCGCCCAGCACGCCGGCGATCAGGCGGTACGGGCTTTCGTTCTCCTGCCAGGTGCGCACGTCCTTGTTGCCGAACTTGATCTGCTCCAGCGTGCGCTCCCGTTCGAACGCCGGCGTGATGAACACCGGGTCGCCCGACTTGGGCAACAGCATGCCGGTGGTGCGCTCGCTGACCCACCAGCGGATGCCGGTGAAATATTCCAGCGAGGTGCCGCCGCCCATGAAGATGGCGTCCATCCTGTGCTCGGCCATCAACCGCTGCGCCTTGCGCAGGCGGCCTTCGCGCTCCGCGTCGGTGATCGGCACGGCGTGCGGCGCCACCGGTTCCAGCGCCAGGATCGAGGGCGGCAGCCGGGCGCTGCCTTCATCCGCCCGCGCGGCGCCGGCGGCCAGCAGCGGCAGCGCCGCCGCGCCGAGCGCGGAGCCTTTCAGGAAGCGGCGCCGATCCGCGCGGACGGGTTCATCGATGCTCATGGGCGGTGGGTTCCTCAGGCTCGGGGGAAGGAGGCATTCTCGCACCGCTGCGGATGCCGGCGTGCCGGGAAAGGCTTTTCGCGCCTCAGGCCGCCACGGGGGTGGCTGTCTGCCCCGGCGGACGCACGTCGGGCAGGAACACCGCGAGCAAACCCAGCAGCGGCAGGAAGGCGCAGGCCTGGTAGACGAACACGATGCCGAAGTGATCCGCCACCACGCCGAGCACGGCGGCACCGATGCCGCCGAGGCCGAACGACAGCCCGTAGAACATGCCCGACACCATGCCGACGCGATACGGCATCATGTCCTGCGCGTACACGATGATCGCGGGGAAGGCCGATGCCAGCACCACGCCGATCACCACGCTGAGCGCCACCGTCCACGCCAGGCCCACATGCGGCAACAGCAGGGTGAACGGCGCGATGCCGAGGATGGAAAACCAGATCACCTGCTTGCGGCCGATGCGATCGCCCAGCGGCCCGCCGATCAGCGTGCCGGCCGCGACAGCCATCAGGAACACGGCCAGCAGATGGGTCGCGCGGGTCATCGACAAGCCGAAGTGGTGGATCAGGTAGAACTCGTAGTAGCTGCTGATGCTGGCCAGGTAAAAGAACTTCGAGAACATCAGCACCATCAGGATACTGATCGTGCGACGCACGACGCTGGCCGGGTACAGCGGCCGATCCGACGCCAGGCGCTTCCTCACGCGCTCCTCGATATGACGGCTGTACCAGCGGCTGACCTGCAGCAGCACCACGATGCCGAGCAGAGCGGCCAGGCCGAACCAGCCGACGTGCGCGCGCCCCAGCGTCAGCACGACACCGGCGGCCAGCAGCGGGCCCAATGCCTGGCCCACGTTGCCGCCGATCTGGAACACCGACTGGGCGAAGCCGTAGCGCCCGCCCGAAGCCATCCGCGCCACCCGCGACGACTCCGGATGAAACGCCGACGAGCCGCAGCCGATCAGCCCGACGGCCAGCAGCAGGATCGGATAGGTCGGCGCCACCGACAGCAACAGCAGGCCGGCCAGGGTGAAGCACATGCCGACGGGCAGCGTGTATGGCAGCGGGTGCTTGTCGGTGACCATGCCCACGACCGGCTGCAGCAGCGAGGCGGTCAGCTGGAAGGTCAGCGTGATCGCGCCGATCTGGAAAAAGCTCAGCTCGAATTCGCCCTTCAGCAGCGGATAGATCGCCAGGATCACCGACTGCATCATGTCGTTGAGGACATGCACGAAACTCACCGCGCCCAGCACGCGGTAGCGCGTCGTCGTCAACGGTACGGCGGGTGCGCTGGTGACGAGCGGTGGCGCGGCGCCCGCTTCGGTGTCCGCGACCAGGGGCTGCGCGTTGGATGCTGTGTCGTTCATGCGGGGTGCGGCGCCATGGCGGAGTGGAATGAGATGGAAGGTCGCCGCGCCTCGCGCAACCCACCGGATCGGGCAACTGGCCGTGTTTGGATGCGCGAGATCAGACGTCGATCGGAGTTTGCGAAAGATTCACCCGTTGGCATGGAGCCAGCGTTTCCTTCCCCTGCGAAGCGGGGAAGGTGCCGAAGACGGATGGGGGCACTCGTTCGCGCGGTGAAGCGCCCCCTTCAGCCCTTCGGGCAGCTTCCCCCGCTGTGCGGGGGAAGCAAAAGGCAATGCCTTCGCAGGCGCCGAGGATACGCCGCGCGCCCGGCAGCGTCCAAGCGAGGCGTTCGCCGCCGCGCCAACTCACATTCCGACAACCCGCATCGCGCTACGTTTCGCGCACCTGCGGCCCGTGCCGCGCCATGTGGGAGCCATGTCATGAAAAAGCATCTTGCATATTGTCTGCCGGCGCTGGTGCTGGCCTGCGCCTTGCCGATCGCCGCACAGGCGGCGGACGCGGGCGGTGCGGCGTCGAAGCAGGTCTCGACCGCCGCCGCCCACGCCGGCATGGCGCTGGGCGCTGCCGACCTGAAGATGGCGCATGCGCATCTGCAGCACGTGGTGAACTGCCTGGTCGGCCCGGCCGGCAAGGCGTTCGATGCGAACGCGGCGAATCCGTGCAAGGGCATGGGCCAGGGCGCCATCGTCGACGCCAAGGGCGATGCGGCCACCGAGGCGAGATTGCACAAGGCGTTGAGCGAAGCCGAGTCGGGCTTGAAGAGCACCAGCCTGGAAGGCGCCCACGCCGACGCGAACAAGGCGATGTCCACCTTGCAGGCGCATTGACGAAGGTTCTTGCGGGCGAAGGCGTGCTGTCGCGTGCCGGCGGAGTGGTGCTAGTTTGATGCACTTTCCCGTTGCGTATCGGAGTTGCTCATGCCCGCCCGCTCCCTTGCCCGGTTGCCGTCGGCCACATGCCGCGCGGTCACGACCTTCATGCTGGCCGCGTCGCTGGCGCTGGCCGCGAGCGCGGCATGCGCGCAGCAGCAGCGCAGCCTGCAGGTGCCCGCGCCGCAGGACACGCCGTACCCCGGCACGATCGCGCTGCATGTCGATGCCAGCGACACGACGCAGGGCATTTTCCGGGTGCATGAAACCATCCCGGTCGCGCCCGGCCCGCTGACCCTGCTGTACCCGCAGTGGATTCCCGGCGACCACGCGCCCAGCGGCCCGATCGACATGCTGGCCGGGCTGAAGCTCAGCGCCGACGGCAAGCCGGTCGCGTGGAAGCGCGACAGGTACAACGTCTACGCCTTCCATCTCGATGTGCCCGCGGGCGTCTCCACGCTCGATGCGAGCTTCCAGTACCTGTCGCCGCGCCGTGGCGGCTTCGAGATCACCGACCGCATGATGGACATGGCCTGGAACAAGATGGCGCTGTACCCGGCCGGGCACTACACCCGCGACATCACCTTCAAGCCCAGCGTGACCATGGCGCACGGCTGGCAGCTGGGCACCGCGCTGGAGACCGCCTTGCGCTCGGGCGACACTGTCCACTTCAAGCCGGTCACGTTCAACACCCTGGTCGACTCGCCGATCTATGCGGGGCGTTACTTCAAGCGGGTGGATCTCAGCCCGGGCAGCAAGGTACCGGTGCATCTGGACATCATCGCCGATGCGCCGAAGTACCTGGTGATGACGCCGGAGCAGCTGAAGGTGCATCGTGCGCTGGTGACGCAGGCGGTGAAGCTGTTCGGCTCGCAGCATTACGATCATTACGATTTCCTGTTCTCGCTGTCCGACGTGCTGGCCGGCAACGGCACCGAGCACCACCAGTCCAGCGAGAACGGCCTGGAGGCGGACTACTTCACCGCGTGGGCGGACAACGCACCCAACCGCGACCTGCTGGCGCACGAGTACACCCATTCCTGGAACGGCAAGTTTCGCCGCCCGGCCGATCTGTGGACACCGAACTTCAACGTGCCGATGGGTGACTCGCTGCTGTGGGTGTACGAGGGCCAGACCCAGTACTGGGGCTTCGTGCTGACCGCGCGCTCCGGCATGTGGACGCCGCAGCAGTTCCGCGATGCGCTGGCCATGGTGGCGGCCAACTACGATCGCAACCGCCCCGGTTTCGGCTGGCGCACGCTGGAAGACACCACCAACGATCCCACGGCGGCGCATCGTTCGGCGCTGCCGTATCGCAGCTGGCAGATGAGCGAGGAGTACTACAGCGGCGGGCAGATGCTGTGGCTGGCGGCGGACGCAAAGATCCGCAGCCTGACCCGCGGGCGCAAGTCGCTGGATGATTTCGCCCGCGCGTTCTTCGGCGTCGACGACGGCAGCTTCGTCACCAGGACCTACACCTTCGACGACGTGGTGGCGGCGTTGAACGGCGTGGCGAAGGCCGATTGGGCGAGCTTTCTGCACGCGCGGGTGGACACGCTCGATCCGCCGCTGGCCAGTGGCCTGGCGGCCACCGGCTGGAAGCTGGTCTACACCGACCAGCCAAGCGCCTACGAAAAGCAGTACGAGAGCCGGCACCAGTCGCCGCGGCACATCTTCAACTTCGCCTGGTCGATCGGCCTGACGCTCACCAAGGAAGGTGAAATCAACGACGTGCGCTGGAACGGATCGGCGTTCAAGGCCGGCGTCAGCACCGGCGCCACCGTGGTATCGGTGAACGGCCAGGCCTACAAGCCGCAGGTGCTGAAGGATGCGATCACGGCGGCCAAAGGCGGTACGGCGCCGATCCAACTGCTGCTGAAATACCAGGGCGGCTACCGCACCGTGCCGGTGGACTACCACGATGGCCTGCAATACCCACACCTGGTGCGCATCGACGGCGCGCCGGATTACCTCAGCGGCATCATTGCGGCACGCAAGTAGACCTGCGTGCGTCTAAACCTGCGGGAGTCGGTTTTGAGGCCCCTCTCCTTGCGGCGACCGAAGGAAGTCCCCTTGCGGGTGAGAGGGTTCGGTCGGAGCGAGGAATCCGGCTTCGACCGAACCCGGGCAAGCTCATACTTACCTTGAAGAAGATGCAGGAGAGTGCCATGAGTCCACGCCACTGGATTGCGATGTTCGCCTGCGCGTTGGCGATGGGGGCTACTGCCCCGGCGTCGGCGAGCGATGTCCCGCTGCGCGTGATGACGTTCAACGTGCGCGTGCCGGTGGACACCGGCATGAACGCCTGGGCGAACCGGCGCGAACTGATGGTGCAGGTGATCAAGGCGCAACACCCGGACGTACTGGGCACCCAGGAGCTGACCCAGGAGCAGGGCGAGTATCTCGCCGCGCACCTTCCCGGCTACGCCTGGTTCGGCCAGGGCCGCGAAGGCGGCAGCAAGGGCGAGCACATGGGCGTGTTCTATCGCACCGATCGCCTGGAAGTGCTGCGCTCTGGCGATTTCTGGCTGTCCGACACGCCCACCGTGCCCGGCAGCATCACCTGGGGCCAGCCGTATCCGCGGATGGTGACCTGGGCGGAGTTTCGCCTGCGCGATGGCGGCGGCACGTTCGAATACCTCAATACGCATTTCCCCTACCGCGACGAGGATGTCCGCCCGCGCATGCTCAGCGCCGAGGAAATTCTGCGCTGGATCGGCAAACTGCCGACGGACACGCGGATCGTCCTCACCGGCGACTTCAATTGCGCTCCGGACACGCCCGTGCACGCGAAGTTGACCGGTGGCTTGCACGACGCCTGGATCGTGGCTGCTGCGCGATCCGGCCCGGCCAGGACGTTCCACAATTTCACCGGCCAGCCCGACCGGCGTATCGACTGGATCCTCACCCGCGGCTTCACCGCGCGCAGCGCCAGCACCATCACCACCCACGAGGGCGCGCGTTATCCCTCCGACCACTTTCCGGTGGTGGTCGATCTGCTGATGACGCCTGCCGCGGGAGGGAAGGGCGCGAACTGACGGGCGTCCCGATCGCGGCTCGATCGCGATTTGAGGGGACCTCGAATAACCAGCTTTTTCTCGTCGTTCCCGCGAAGGCGGGAATCCAAGTTGCCGTTCCGCAAGGTCGAAATGGAATCTCGCTTTTGCGGGAATGACGTCATCGGAGGAGGCGGGATCTTCTTGAGCATGCCGCCGTGGCGTGGGACGATCCGGCCCATGACCCGCCCTCCCGCCACCACGCCGCACCTGCGCGACCTGGCGCGATTGCGCCGCGTGCGTGATCGCATCGATCGCGAGTACTCGCAGCCGCTGAATGTCGAGGTGCTGGCCCGCGGCGTGCACATGTCGGCCGGGCACCTCAGCCGCCAGTTCAAGCTGGCCTTCGGCGAATCGCCCTACAGCTATCTGATGACGCGCCGGATCGAGCGCGCGATGGCGCTGCTGCGCCGCGGCGACCTCAGCGTCACCGAGATCTGCTTCACCGTGGGCTGCGCCTCGCTGGGTACCTTCAGCACGCGCTTCGCCGAGCTGGTCGGGGTGCCGCCCAGCACCTATCGGCGCGAGTCGCGGCGCGCCACGGCGGGCATGCCCGCGTGCGTGGCGCGGCAGGTGACGCGGCCGGTCAGGAATCGAGAAGCGCCGGGGGCCGAGTCCGCCTAGCATGACGGCTCCTTCCCCACCGAGCAGGTCGCCATGCACATCCATATTCACGCGAGTTTCCTCCCGCACACCGACCCCGACGCCTCGCTGGCGTTCTACCGCGACACGCTGGGCTTCGAGGTGCGCGGCGACGTCGGCCACAAGGGTTTGCGCTGGATCACGGTCGGCCCGGCCGGCCAGCCGGAGACGTCCATCGTGCTGTACCCGCCGTCGGCGAGCCCGGGCGTCACCGACGACGAGCGCCGCACCATCGCCGAGATGATGGCCAAGGGCACCTACGCCACGATGCTGCTGGCCACCCCCGATCTGGACGCCTCGTTCGAGCGCATCCAGGCCAGCGGTGCCGAGATCGTCGAGGAGCCGACCCAGCAGCCTTATGGCGTTCGCGATTGCGCCGTGCGCGATCCGGCGGGCAACCTGCTGCGCGTGCAGGAGCGGCGCTGAGAATTTGTGGATAGCGCCTCCCCCTCCCCTGCGCAGCGGGGGCGGCGGGGGGGGAAGGCACTATTCACCGGCCCTCACCGCTTCGTCGCCGCCACCAGCATGGTGCGCATCCACGGCCCACCCCACCAGGTGCGCCAGCCCAGCCCCCGCCGTTCGCCAGGGATGCCGCGCGCACGCAGGTGCTGCAGGTATTGCGCGCTCTTCGAAATGTCGGCGATCAGCAGCCGTCCGCCCGGGCGCAGCACGCGCCAGGCCTCGTCGATGGCCCGGTCGCGACCGTCGGCATCGTCGATGTTGTGGATTGCAACGTTGGAGATCACCAGGTCGAAGCTGGCGTCGGCGAACGGCAGCTCGCGCATGTCCGCCGTGCGCAGGTCGACGCGAT
>Ga0070682_100002328_pt1 | contig 10504 bp, 12 predicted proteins | sample KBSC63LmetaG_FD_64668 | JGI IMG/M metagenome (GOLD analysis project Ga0070682, IMG submission 64668) | Corn rhizosphere microbial communities from Kellogg Biological Station, Michigan, USA - KBS C6-3L metaG | ecosystem: Host-associated > Plants > Roots > Rhizosphere | place: USA: Michigan... | reverse complement strand
TGCCGGAAGATCAAATAGAGCAACCACAGCGACACGCCGGGATCATGGCCGACCAACGATCACCGCTGGTCAGCGACCCAGGCCCGACTTCTGGCACCCCACAGGGCCCTATCCCGCTGCGCCGTTCGTCGCCGACGGCGTACGGGTCGGCTGGTGCAGGTCGACCTGAGCCAGCTGTTCACGCCGGAAGTCGCGTTGCCGCTCCAATGCCGCTCGGAGAACGGGCAGACGCGAGGCGAGATCATCTCCGCGGCGTCCGGCCGGGACAGGCGGGGCGGAGACAACAGCTGATCGGACCATGGACAACTCCAGGTTGGACTTGCGGCAGGAAGTCGGGTTGCGTTGGTACAGCACTGATCGCTGAGCGGCGGCTTTGAGCGATGACGCGGACTCACCGCGGGCGGCGATCCCACGAGGTTGTGCGCCGCGCGGGCGACATGGCCGCGGGCCCAGGTGCACGGGCCGGAGGAGTCACGTGCGCAGCGATCGTGCCGTGGCTCGTCCGGACGGCCCGCTCAGTGGGGCGTCGATCCCGCGCGGAGGCCACGTCCGGCGCTCATGCGGCGAAGCCGCTCGGGAGCCCGCCACGTCGGCGTGGAGCGCATTACCGACCGCGAGCAGGTACGGCGTTCTGCTCCTGGCCGTCGTTCTGTTCCTGGTCGCCCTGGCGTTGGCGCCGCCTGCGTGGCGTGCCGTTCTCGGCGTGGTGCTCTGGCTCGTGGTGCTGCCGTTGGGCCTCCTGCGGCTCCGGGCCAGGGCGGAGCAGCGCGCACCTCGGTGTGACGCCCTCGACTCCGCTACTCGACCACAACCACCGAACCGAATTTGAACGGTTGACAGAGAATGACGACGTTTCTCGAACTGCTCATCGCCGGAGTCCTGCTCGCAATCGTCGGCGCGTCCGTCGAAGGACTTCTCTGGTTGACCCCACCGGGAATGCTGACATTCCTCGGCGCAGTCGCCTACGCCACGCTGTCCTCTCTTCCCCGTGAGCGACAACATGACGAGCCGGAACAGCGTGTTCACCCGCCGCATCCTCACCCGGTACAACGGCAGCAGGCAGGCCCGCGGCAGCGCGCGACACGGGCGTTGGTGTCGGCCGACGTCACGGTGAAGGCCCAGCGCCTGCCTGAAGTCGGCTGGCGCTACTCGGTGCCGGCAGACCAGACAGGCAGGATGTTCGTCCTGGAGGACGGGGGCTCACGACACCTCGTGCTCGTCGACCCGGCACTCGCGGAGCCGCTCACCACGGTGCATCTGAGCGACACCGACGCCGGCGTCGTCGCCGGCGCCACACGGCGGCTGGCCGCCGGGCGACGAGCCCGGCAGTATGCCGGAACCGGAAAGAGCAGTGTTTGAGCACTGAGCACGTCCTCATGATCACTTTCGACCGTGCCGAGACCACCCGGGACGCCCTTGGCGCGCTCACCGGGTTCGCGGGTCGAACGGCGGGCGGCGGCTGCGTCGCGAAGCTTAAGGACAATGTTCGGGATCCTCGACCCGCTCGCAGTGCGGTGCCCGTTGCGATGGTTGGTACGGGTGTCGGTGCGCTCGTGGCGAGCGGTGCGATCGTCGCGGTGAGCCCGTAGTCGGCATGGACATTTGTCGTACGAGGGCTCATCGTTGACCGTGGTGCGGCCCACACCCCACAGCGCCCGCCTGTGGCAAGCGCGTGATCAACCCGCTGTTCCGCTGCTGCTCGAGGAACCCATCATGGACGAGCCTCATCCATTGCTCACCGTCGACAAGACCTGGTACGCCGAGGCGGTACACCTACGAGTACCCGACGACGGCACTGGTTACGTCGTCAGCATTCCCGTGCACGGGGCATTCGAAGCGGTACATCGCGGCCACGCCGTCGACGCCGACCCGGCACGGGCGGCGGTGTTCCAGCCTGACGGCGACGTCGACCTACGCTGCGGTGCCGACTGCAGCTGCTACGTCGTCTGGATCGACATGTCGGTGTTGGCCGACGTGCTCGAGCACTACCTCGGGCACGCGGTGCACCGGCCGTTGACGCTGGCAACGACGCTGGATCTGGACACCGCGGCCGGGCGGACCTGGACCGCTCTGATCCGGTTGCTGGACACGGTGCCGGTGCTGCACCACCCGTTGCTCGCCGAACCGGTGCAAGAGACGGTCGCGGCCCGGCTGCTGCTCGCCGTCGACCACCCCTACCGCGAGGAACTCGACGCGCCGACGCACTCGTGGGGCCCGGGCCCGGTCCGGCGCATGGTCGAGGCCGTCGAGGCGTTCCCGCGTTACCCGTTCACCGTCACCGAACTCGCCGACCTCAGCGGGGTCAGCGTGCGCGCCCTGCACGAGTCCTGCCTACGTCACCTCGAGGTCTCGCCCACCGAGCAACTCCGCAGCGTCCGGCTGGCTCGGGCACACCACGAACTCGCAGACGCTGAGGCCGGCCAGGCCACCGTCTCCCAGATCGCGTCTGGCTGGGGATTCGCGACCCCCGCGCGCTTCACCGCAGACTACGCAGATCGATACGGCCTGCCGCCCTGGCAGACGTTGCGCGGGCCTGCTTACGCCTGACCAACCTACAGCGACTGAACCGCACCTCACGTCCCACGCGCGGCGCATCCGGCGAGCTGGCCGCGAATTCCCACACCGACCGGATCAGCTCCGCCCCCTCGCCGCAGCCCCGCTGTTGGAATGACCCAACTATCGTTGCAGCGCTGCTCCTGTCGCGGCCGTGGACGAGTACGCTCAGAGCCATCCGGAGCGACGACATCCGTCCTTGAGGTTGCCTGCCAGACCGGCCGTCAGAGCAGGCTTCCGTGCCTTCAATTTTTGCCCGTACTCGCAGTCGCTTCGGCGCCGACGTCCCCACGCCCGGCCCAGCGGCGGACCACGCTGGGGTCGTCGATCGCCCGGCGTCAGCCGTCGGCCGCGCCATGTCCCCGCCCGGCCCGGACACAACCGCGCTACGGAATGCGCCGGTACCGGGGGTGGCCGATCCTGCCCCACCTGCGTCTGGCCCCGCGGCCGCAGGGCGGGCGGCGGTGGTCCGGACCCGCATCGGCGGAATCTGGGTCGCCGTGATCGTCGCAGCGTGGGTACTCGTCTTCTTCCTGATCTTCGTTCTGCAGAACCCGACCCGCGTCGACGTGTTCTTCCTCGGCGCCGCCGGCACCCTGCCGCTCGGGGTGGCGATGCTGTTCGCCGCCATTGCCGGGGCGCTGGTGGTCGCGCTGATCGGCTCGGCCCGCATCATTCAGCTGCGACGCACCGCCCGCCGCCGAGGAGGCCATGTCACTCCCCCACCTCGCGTCGCCCATGGTCCCGCTGATTGAGGGTCGCGGGCGGCTGCGAGGTCAGCGCCGCTGAGGCACTTCGATCTTGACCGGGCAACCCGAGGTTGGGCCCGACCGACGCGTCTGAACGAGGGCGGCGCCGTGGCTCCTTGATCCTCATCATGTTCTGGAGCAGTGAGAAGAGAGCCACGGGCCGCGGTTGACCGTGGCGATGATGCGTCGCGTCTGTTGGGACTCGAGGGGCCTGGCGGTGGAGCGTGTCGTGCTCACCGCGGTCGGGTGGACACGGTGCCATCTTGCGAGCGCACATCGGCGGCCGGCGACCCCGAGCCGACGAGCCACGGATCGTTGAACCCCGGAGACGTTCGAGCCGCCTGACCCGGGCTCCCCGATTCTCAACGTGTGACAGGCGGCGTATCTCGGCCGGGCGGGTCGACGCTGGGATCTGCCACCCTCGGCACCCGCGCTCCGGCGCGGAACACCGCGCGCACGTCGAGCAGTGCCCGCACATCGGTGCTCGGGTCACCGGCCACGGCCAGGATGTCGGCGTCGAAGCCGGGGGCCAACCGGCCCTTCCTGCTACCGACCCCGCAGGCCGCCGCCGCCACGCTGGTGGCGGCGGCCAGCGCCTCCACCGTGCCGAACCCGAGGCCGGCGAACAGGATGACGCCGTGCGGCAGCACGTCGTGCGGCTTGCGCGACCCGACCCCGGCGTCCGAACTGCACACCACGCGGACACCGGCCCGCTGCATCCGCACGACGTTGGCCCGGCACTGCTTGAGGCGCAGCGCATCGGCGGGCGGCAGCGGCGGCCCTCCGGGCAGCCAGGCCTCGGTGGAACCGACGAAGACACCCGCCGCCGCGAGCCGATCCACCGTGTCCATGTCCAGCTCGACCCCGTCGGCGGTGAGGAAGGTGGCGTGTTCCACCCCGTCCACACCGGCCGCGACCGATTCGGCGATGCCCCGCGGGCCATGCGCGTGCGCGGTGACCGCCAGCCCGAAGCCATGCGCGGCCTCGCACGCGGCCCGCAGCTCGACCGGGCCGTACTGCGACTCGTGCACGCCGAAGCCCGGCGTCATCAACCCACCGGTCGCCATGATCTTGATGACGTCCACCCCGGCAGCCAGCCGCTGCGCCACCGCCGCTCGGACACCGTCCACCCCGTCCGCCGCACCGCCGAGGAACCAGCAGTGCCCGCCCGTGCGGGTGATCGGCGGCCCGGACATCAGCAGCTCCGGACCCCCCGTCCAGGTGCTGCGCAAGCGACCGGTGAGATAGCGGGCGTCGCCCAGGTCACGCACCGTCGTGATGCCCGCCGCGAGGGCCCGCGCGGCATTGGACCGCATCCGCGACAGCAGAACCTCGTCATCCACCCCGAGCACGTCAACCAGAGGATGCCCGGTGGGCTCGAACGCCAAATGCACGTGCGCATCCACCAGCCCCGGCAACAGCGTGGCATCGGCGAACTCGACAACCTCGGCGTGCGGCGGCGCCGCCGCCCCGGACCGGTCCACCGTGACAATGCGACCGCCCTCGACCAGCACCAGCACCGGCCCACGCGTCACCGCCGCCCCATCGAACAGAGCCTGCGCCCTCAATGCGAGCAACGGCACTCCTCGTGGTGACCGACTGGCGGACGCGGCGGTGCGGACCGGCGGGGCAGGCTCGGGATGCGGGCCTATCCGCTGCCGCCCGCCGTCGGGGGTGGGGCGGGGCCGTCGTGCCGCCGCGCGGCGCGTGCCTCGAACTCCTCCCGGGTCGACCACCGCTCGACCTCGGCCAGCCTCCGCCGTTCCAGCTCGGCCAGCTGGTCGTCGGTGGCGGCGACGACGAGCGAGTCGGGGTGGCGCTCCCACACGTCCAGGCCGATGGGCACGCTGAGCAGCAGGTCGATGCTGCTGCTGACCGTTGGTGTCAGCCGGGCGATCCAGGTCCGTTCGGGAGGCATCGCGGGGTCCTCAGGGCTCTGGCCGGTCGAGGACGTGCCCGAGGAACGCCAGTGCGGCCGGACGGTTCTCCTCCCAGCAGGGCTCGATCTGGTCGGCCGGCAGGATGAACCCGCCCTCCAGCGCAGTGGCCGGGCGGAGCTCGACGGTGAACGAGGGCACGTCGTACTCGCCGTAGACCCAGTCGGTGGTGTCCCCGGCCGTCGGATACAGCTCGGACGCCTGCTGCGCGGTGTAGGTGCGTCCGTGCACTCCCCGGATGAGCCGCTGCATCTCCTGGGTGAGCTCGCGCATCGTGCCCAGGTCGGCCTCGTCCTCCACCGGACGGTCGGTGTATCCCCACGGGTAGAGGATCAGCTGGGAATAGCTGTGGTAGGTCAATACTCCACCGAACAGCTCGCGGGCGACGAGGTTGCGCACCGCGCGGGTCTCCGGCTCGGAAAACGCCCGCGGGCCGACGTAGGTCATGGTCGCTGGGCACATGGCTGGAGGTGTTGACGTTCAGCACGCCCCACATGTAGCCGTAGTTGCGGTTGGGGTCCACGCCGATGCTGCCGTCGGGGTTGCGGCGGCGGTTCTTGCGCCACAACCGGTCCTGCGTGCGGGTGTGCTCGTGCCCGTCGGGGTTGACCATCGGGGCCACCCACACCTCGCCCCGCTGCAGCCAGCTGCGCACCGGGTCGGTGGAGGCGCTGTCGACCAGGTGCTCGGCGAACCGGTGCGCCACCTCCACCGAGATCCATTCCCGGGCGTGATGGCAGCCCAGGACCGCCACCTTGTGCGCGCTGCCGCGGCGCTCGCCGATCCGCAGCGCCCACAACGGCCGGTTCTCCACGCTCCGGCCGATCTCGCGCAGCTCCACGATCTCCGGGTGGTCCAGCGCCAGCCGCCGCAGATCCTCCTCCAGTGTCTGCACGGTGTGGTAGCCGGTGGTGGCCCGGGCGGTGGCGAAGTCGGACAGATAGGAGTCGGTCATCTGCAGCTGCTCGACGTCGTAGCCCATCACCTCCAGTCGGGCGACCTGGGCCTCGTCGGCCTCCACCACCAGGTGATCCGGCCGCACCTCCCACACGTCCAGCCCCAACGGCGCGGTGAGCAGCCGCCCCAGCGGTGCCCGTGCACCGGCCGACGTCACGCGCGCGATCACGCTCGCCATCTGTTCCCCCGACAGCCGCTCGGTCGCATGTTCTGTCGGCGAGAAGGGTCCCGCGTCCCTTCTCGAGGCGGCAGGGGCCGATCGGCGGTCAACCCGACGGCCCCGGCTACGCCAACCACGCTCGCGGTCGGACGAGGAACTCGCTGACGGCGCAACCCCGCGGCTGACGTGCCGGGACAGCACCCGAACAGTGGAGCAACGCGTCGTGTGCGGCGCCGGCATCGGGCCGACGCCCCGACGGCCGTCGGGCACGCCGCCACGCACCTACGCCGCCTCTGGCCACGGGTTCTCTCCTATTCAGATGCCGCGAGCCGCGCCCGACCGGCTGCCGCGTCCGCTTCGTCGACCGCCGGGTCCCCTGCGCGATTCGAGGTGGAGCGGTCGCCGGCGGCCGCGGCGGTCGGGCGGAGTCGAGCCGCCTGCTGCAGCAACACCGGGACCTCCTGGTCGGGGGTCGGACGAAAGTCGACATAGGACTGGCCCACGGCGTGGAACCGGCGCGGCGCCTCCAGGTACACGAGCTCGTCGACCTCCCCGCGCAGCGCCGGCGCCGCATCGGGCGAGCACACGGGTACGGCGAGAACCACGCGCGCTGCGCCCTGCGCCCGTGCCACCTGGCAGGCCGCCCGCGCCGTCGAGCCCGTTGCGATCCCGTCGTCGACCACCACCGCTGCGCGGCCCTCCAGCATCAATCGAGGACGGTCACCCCGGAAGCGCAGCGCCCGGTCTTCGACCTGCGCGCGTTCCCGCCTCTCCACCTCGGCGAACTCGATCCCGGTGAGATGCAACCGGCCTGCCACGCGCTCGTTCACCACCAGCGCTCCGCCCTCGCCGACCGCGCCCATGGCCAGCTCCGGCTGGAACGGCACTCCGAGCTTGCGGACGACGATCACGTCCAACGGCGCGTCCAGCACGCGGGCCACCTCGGCCGCCACGGCCACCCCACCCCGCGGCAATCCGAGCACCACCAGAGGTCGGCCCTGCAGATGGCGCAGCCGCTCGGCCAGGTGTCGCCCGGCATCCGCCCGATCCCTGAACAGCACGACAATCCCCTCCACGTCGACGACCGTCAGGCCCGCCGCTGTGGCACGCCACAGGGAGTAGCCCGATCGCGTCTTCCGCAACCTGCGGCAGGTGCGATGGCGGCGCCCGTTCGGTCGAGTACGCCCGCCCTTGTGGAGTCCTACACTCCGTCAACGGCGTACCGGTACGACCGCTCCACAAACTTGATCGGTCGCGTGGGAGTCCTCGACATGGCTGCCTCGTACACGCCCGGACCCGATGATCCGGGTGGCCTGTCCCCTCACGAACAGAAGATCCTCGCCGGGATCGAGGACGAGATCCACACCACTGATCCCGCCCTCGCCCGGCGGCTGGCAAACGTGGAGCGGAGTGGCACGAAACTTCGAGCGGTCGCCCGCCAAGGAGCGCTGCTGGTGGCCGCACTCGTTGTCCTGATGGTCTCCGCGGTGGTGCTTCCGACCCATCTCATGGGCCTCCTGGCCCTGCTCACCACCCTGTTGCTCGTTCCCTGGATCCTGCTCTTCCCCAAGGATCACTCCCGCAAGGGGTGACCGTCGGCCTCCGTGGCCACGGGGTGGCCCTACATCGCGTCCATGACCCCCGAACAGCGCGCGACGGGTATCGGGTGCTCGTCGATCGGTTGTGGCCGCGTGGGATCAGCAAGGCAGCTGCAGATCTCGACGAGTGGTGCCGCGAGGTCGCCCCGTCGGCTCCGTTGCGGCAGTGGTACGGGCACGTCCCGGACCGATTTCCCGAGTTCCGGCAGCGCTACCGCACCGAGCTCTCCACCGGCGACGCCGCCACGGCCGTCGAGCGACTGCGCCGGGCCGGGAGCGGACGCTGACGTTGCTGACCGCGAGCCGGGACTCGGCGACGAGCAACGCCGCCGTCCTCGCCGAGGTCCTGACCGGCCGACTCAGAGTCGGGGTCACCCCGTGGACGCGCCGCCTCCCGCGTGAATGAGGAAGGCTCCGTATCCGACGACCCGCGCGGGATCGCCTCCGGTGTCGGCCGAGGTGGCCAGCTGAAGCTGCTCGACGACGAAGTCGCGGTCCACGGCGTGGCGCAGCAGCCCGCGCAGGGGGTGGAAGCCGCAGGCGTCTCCGGGCTGAAGCGCATCGCCGCTGCGGGCGAGGACGGCGGCGGCGGTATGGGTGTCGCGTGCGCGGGCCTGCGCTCGGTTCAGGTAGTGGCTGAGGTCGGTGGAGACGACGACGAACGTGCCGGGTGCGTCGAGCTCGGACAGCAGGGTGGCGACCGCCCGTGGTGGCGTGTCCCCGACGACAACTGGGAGAACGGGCACCGCCGATCCCAGGGTGCGGATCAGGAACGGCAGCTGCGTTTCGATGGCGTGTTCGCCCGCGTGCGGCTCGTCGTCGATCACGACGGCGGGCAGTCCGGCCACAAGGGTGCGAGCATCGGCATCAACCGGGACCGGGCCGAGCGGAGTGTCGAACGCCTCGACGGTCGGGAGCGCCATCCCGCGCAGCGGCGTGAAATGTGCGGGACCGAGCACGACCACCCGGACCACCTCGCCGCGCGAATGGGACAGGTGGGCGTAGGCGGTGGCCGCGACCGGGCCGGAGAAGCGGAAAGCCGCGTGCGGAGCGATCACGGCCACCGGCCGCCGGCGGTGCGGCGCAGGCGGAACCTTCGCGAGCAGCGTATCGACCAGTGCGGCGAGCGCGTCGGGGTCGCCGGGGTAGAACCGGCCGGCGACCGCCGTCGGGCGCACCCGCACGCCGTCGCTCCGCACCGCTCAGGACCGGGGCCTGCCGGCGATCGACACCGGCACGCGGCGCGGTCCCCACCGCTCGACCGGCCCGTCGAAGCGGCCGGGTAGCGCCGTGCCGCACTCTGCGCAGCGGCCGTCGTCGGTGAGCCGGTAGTGATCGATGCGGTACCAGTCCCGTTCCACGACGGCGGCGCCACAGCCCGGGCAGATGGTTCGGCCGCCCGCGGTGTCGTGGACGTTGCCGGCGTAGACGAACCGCAGCCCGTGTCGCTGCGCGACCTCCCGGGCCCGCCGCAGCGTCGCCGGCGGGGTGGGCGGAACGTCGCGCATCTTGAAATCCGGGTGGAACGCGGTGAAATGCAGCGGTACGTCGGTGCCGAGGTTGTCGGCGATCCACCCGCACTCGGCGTCGATCTCGGCCTCGCTGTCGTTGTGCCCAGGTATCACCAGGGTGGTGATCTCGAACCACACGTCGGTCTCCCGGCGCAGGTACACCAGCGTGTCCAACACCGGCTGAAGGCGTGCCGCACAGGTGCGGCGGTAGAAGTCGTCGGTGAACGCCTTGAGATCCACGTTCGCCGCGTCGAGGTGGGCGAACAGCTCACGCCGCGGGGCGCCGGTCAGGTAGCCCGCCGTCACCGCCACCGCCCTGATCCCACGGGCTCGGCACGCGTCCGCGACGTCGACCGCGTACTCGAGGAAGATCACCGGATCGTTGTAGGTCATCGCCACGCTGCGACACCCCAGGCGCACGGCAGCCTCGGCAATGTCGTCCGGGCCTGCGGCGTCGGACAGCCGGTCGATCTCCCGCGACTTCGAGATGTCCCAGTTCTGGCAGAACCGGCACGCGAGGTTGCAGCCTGCGGTCCCGAAGGACAACACCGCGCTGCCCGGCAGGAAGTGATTGAGCGGCTTCTTCTCGATCGGATCCACGCAGAAACCGCTCGACCGACCGTACGAGGTCAACACGACCTGGTCAGCCACCCGACCCCGAACGAAGCACAGCCCCCGTTGACCCTCGTGCAACCGACAGGCCCGCGGGCACACATCGCACTGCACTCGGCCGTCATCCAGCTCATGCCAGTGCCGACCCGGCACCGTATACCGATCTTCGAGGCTGATCTCGGAACCCACAGCGGCCTCCGGACGACACGATACCCACTCGAGGGCAGGGCCGAGCCCGATCCGGCCGGATGAGCGCGAAGCCGTCGGTCCGAAGTTGTTCAGACGTTGTGCATCCATCCTCAGGGTCCCACCGGTAGTGAGGTCGAAAGGACGCATCATGCGCCGTCTGACCCTGGCCCTCGGCGGGCTGCTCGCCGCCGCGGCCACCACCCTGGCGACCGCTCCCGCGGCCACCGCTCAGGAGACC
>Ga0070682_100002327_pt1 | contig 10506 bp, 9 predicted proteins | sample KBSC63LmetaG_FD_64668 | JGI IMG/M metagenome (GOLD analysis project Ga0070682, IMG submission 64668) | Corn rhizosphere microbial communities from Kellogg Biological Station, Michigan, USA - KBS C6-3L metaG | ecosystem: Host-associated > Plants > Roots > Rhizosphere | place: USA: Michigan... | reverse complement strand
TTCTTGGCCTTCATGATGTTGGGCAGCGTCACGTAGCGCGGCTCGTTCAGGCGCAAATCGGTGGTGACGATGGCCGGCAGCTGCAGCGCCAGGGTTTCCAGGCCGCCGTCGACTTCGCGCGTGACCGTGGCCTTGCCGTCCGCTACCGTTACCTTGGAAGCGAAAGTGGCTTGCGGCCAGCCCAGCAAAGCGGCCAGCATCTGTCCGGTTTGATTGCAGTCGTCATCGATGGCTTGCTTGCCGAGGATGATCAGTTGCGGCTGTTCCTTGTCGGCCAGCGCCTTGAGCAGCTTGGCCACGGCCAGCGGCTGCAGCTCGAGGTCAGCCGGGGTCTCGACCAGGATGCCGCGATCGGCGCCGATTGCCATCGCGGTGCGCAGGGTTTCCTGGCACTGAGTCACGCCGCAGGACACGGCAACCACTTCCGCCACCGTGCCCGCTTCCTTCAGACGCGTGGCTTCCTCCATCGCGATTTCATCGAAAGGGTTCATCGACATCTTGACATTAGCGATGTCGACGCCCGAACCGTCGGACTTGACGCGCACCTTGACGTTGTAGTCCACCACGCGCTTGACTGGAACCAACACTTTCATAGTTTTAACCTTGCGAAAAATGCAACTGACGTTAACGTAAATTACGATTATATGAGAGAACCGAAGCCGACACCGAAATTTAGCACGATCGTTCTATTAACTGCTAGAGAATATGCACCAAAAGCTTTAAAAAGTCCAAAAGGATTGATGGTAATGGGGAATGATTTGAGTCGGGCAACGCCTGGACCGCCAACCGCCTTGCATCACGACAGAAAAAGTACAGGAAGCTTGCCGGCACGCCATGCGTTAGCTCAGCATTATTTGCGTTTCATGAAAAACGTGAATTCTTTATCGTTTTCGCTTTCGCTTTGAGCTACCAAAGTATTGCCCGTTTGCCGTGCAAACGCCTGGAAATCGCGCACCGAACCGGGATCGGTTGCAACGACGCGCAGAATCTGGCCGCTTGTCATTTCCGCCAGTGCCTTTTTTGCTTTCAAAATCGGCAAAGGACAATTCAAGCCGCGCGCATCTAGCTCTTTATCGAATTCCATGATGATTGCTTTGTGAAAAGGTGCGGGAGGCCGCAAGAACAAATTCTACCTTAAATATGGGATAACTTGTGCGATGCAGCAAAGAAGGGGCGTCTAGGCACCCGGCCAATCAAGAAATTCCACCGGCAAACCTTGCGCGCGCATCCAGTCGGCCATCGCATAGCCGGTTCCGGCGCGCCAGGGCCGCAGTTTTTCCGGAGCGATCAGGCGGTACTCGACCAACTCTTCCGACAAGCGAATCTCGCCGGAGGCCTTGACGTGATAAGCGATGATCAATTCATTCTTGCGCATGAATTCGTATACGCCGATCAAGGAAAGGCAATCTGCATCGAGATTGGTTTCTTCCTTCAGTTCGCGGGCAACGCCCTGCTCCGGCGTCTCGTCGCGCTCCATGAAACCGGTGATCAAGGCAAAGGTCTTTTCCGGCCAGGCGGCATTGCGCGCCAGCAAAATCCGGCCATCAATCTCGACCAGCGCGGCCAGGACGGGCAAGGGATTATCCCAATGCGTCCAATGGCCGTCGGGGCAGGCCAGGCGGACCTTTCCGCCCTCGCCCTGATCCGCGCGCTCGATCAGCGGCGCGGCGCACATCGGACAGTAGCGATAATTCATCGCCGGCAGCGGCTCATGCGCGTTCGCGCACCCAGGCGGCAACGCCGTCCAATGCCTTGGGCAATCCGCTCGGATCGGTGCCGCCCGCTTGCGCCATATCGGGCCGGCCGCCGCCCTTGCCGCCGACTTGCTGCGCGACGAAATTGACCAGCTCGCCGGCTTTCACCTTGGAAGTAGCATCGGGCGTAACGCCGGCAATCAGGCTGACTTTGCCGTCGTTGACCGCGGCCAGCACGATGGCTGCGGTCTTGAGCTTGTCCTTGAGTTTATCCATGGTTTCGCGCAAGGCCGGCACGTCAGCGCCGTTCAATGTGGCAGCCAGCACCTTCACGCCATTAATATCCACCGCCTTGGCGACCAACTCGTCGCCCTGGCTGGAAGCGAGTTTGGATTTGAGCGTCGCCATTTCCTTTTCGAGCGACTTCACATGGTCCTGCACTTGCGCGATGCGCTGCGTGAGCTCTTCCGGCTGCGCCTTCAAGGCGGACGCCGCTTCGCTGACGCGGGCGGCAAGATTTTGCACATAGGCCAGCGCGACTTCGCCGGTCACCGCTTCGACGCGGCGAATGCCGGCCGCCACACCGCCTTCGGACACGATCTTGAACAAGCCAATGTCGCCGGTGCGGTTGACGTGGGTGCCGCCGCACAATTCCTTCGATGAGCCGATGCCGAGCACGCGCACTTCGTCGCCGTACTTCTCGCCGAACAAGGCCATCGCGCCGTACTTGATCGCATCGTCATATGCCATGTAGCGCGCCGAAGTCGCTTCGTTGGCAAGAATCTCGCGATTGACGAGGTCCTCGATGCGGCGAATTTCATCGGCGCTCAGAGGAGCGTTATGGCTGAAGTCGAAGCGCGTCTTTTCAGCATCGACCAGCGAGCCTTTTTGCGCCACGTGCTTGCCGAGCACTTCGCGCAGCGCAGCGTGCATGAGGTGCGTTGCCGAATGGTTGCGCATGGTTTGCGCGCGGCGCACGGTGTCGACCTTGGCGGTGAGAGTGTCACCAACCATCAGCGTGCCCTGCGTCAACACGCCGTGATGGCCGAATACGTCGGCCTGGATTTTCTGCGTATCGTCGACCTTGAAGCTCACGACCTTGGGACCGTACACCGATTCCAGCATGCCCGCATCGCCGACCTGGCCGCCGGATTCCGCATAGAACGGCGTGCTGTCGAGCACCACGATGGCGTGCTGGCCGGCCTTGATCTCCTGCGTCGCCGTGCCTTCGACGTAGAGCGCAACCACCTTGCTTTCATGCGTCAGGCTGTCGTAGCCGACGAACCTGGTCTTTTCGCCGCTGTACTCGATGGCGGCCGCCATCTTGAACTTGCCGGCTGCGCGCGCCTGTTGCTTCTGGCGCGTCATCGCCGCCTCGAAGCCGGCTTCGTCGAGTTCTACCTTGCGCTCGCGGCAGATGTCGGCGGTCAGGTCGAGCGGGAAGCCGTAGGTGTCGTACAGCGTGAAAGCGGTTTCGCCGTCCAGCTTGCCGCCATCCTTCGCCAATGCGGCTTCCAGAATCTTCATGCCGTTTTCCAGCGTTTCGCCGAAGCGTTCCTCTTCCTGCTTCAGCACTTGCTCCACGCGCGTCTGTGCTTCGGCCAGCTCGGGATAAGCCGCGCCCATTTCCTTGACCAGATCCTTGACCAGCTTGTGGAAGAAGGGTTGGGTTTGTCCCAGCTTGTAGCCGTGACGCAGAGCGCGGCGGATAATGCGGCGCAATACATAGCCGCGGCCCTCGTTGCCCGGAATGACGCCATCGACGATCAGGAAGGAACAGGCGCGGATGTGGTCGGCAATCACCTTGAGCGAGTTGTTGCTCAAGTCGCTGATATTGGTCTCGCGCGCGGCGGCGGTGATCAGGTTCTGGAACAGATCGATCTCGTAATTGGAATGCACATGCTGCAACACTGCCGCGATACGTTCCAGCCCCATGCCGGTATCGACGCAGGGACGCGGCAGCGGATGCATGACGCCCTGCTCGTCGCGGTTGAATTGCATGAACACCAGGTTCCAGATTTCGATGTAGCGGTCGCCGTCGGCTTCCGGCGATCCCGGCGGGCCGCCCCACACGTCCGGGCCGTGGTCGTAGAAAATTTCCGAGCAAGGGCCGCAGGGGCCGGTGTCGGCCATCTGCCAGAAGTTGTCGGAAGCATAGCGCGCGCCCTTGTTATCGCCGATGCGCACGATGCGCTCGGTCGGCACGCCCATTTCGTCGCGCCAGATGCCGTAGGCTTCGTCGTCCTCCTGGTAAACCGTGACCCACAGTTTTTCCTGCGGCAAGCCATAGACCTTGGTCAGCAATTCCCAGGCGAAGTGGATAGCGTCGCGCTTGAAATAATCGCCGAACGAAAAATTGCCCAACATTTCGAAGAAGGTATGGTGGCGCGCGGTATAGCCGACGTTTTCCAGGTCATTGTGCTTGCCGCCCGCGCGCACGCTGCGCTGCGCCGTGGTGGCGCGGCTATAGCTGCGCTTGTCCTGGCCGAGAAACACGTCCTTGAACTGCACCATGCCCGAGTTGGTGAACAGCAGCGTCGGATCGTTGCCCGGCACCAGGCTGGAGGAACGGACGATGGTATGGCCCTTGGATTCGAAATACTTCAGGAATTTGTCGCGGATTTCAGACGAGTTCATGTTCTAGACGAAAGATGGGATGCGTTGCAAACCGTTGATTATACGTGATTACCCTCCCGCGCTTGAGGCTTGCCTACAGGGTGAAAATCAAAAAAGCCCGCCTGAAATCTCCAGGCGGGCTTTTGACGGGATGAAACGCGCTTGATATTTGATTAACCGCGATGCTGCCCGTCGTGCCTTTCATGGTGAATGCGATGCGATTGGCGGTTTTCCGCGCGTTGCACCTGCTTTTGTTCGCCGCTGCCTACGCGGCCGTCACGCCCGGCGCGAAACTCCTTGCGGTCGACCTTGGCCTGTCCTCTTTCCAGCTTTGCCACTTCGCGATTAGTCAGCGCGCCGTTCTTCACGCCGTTTTCAATGCGCTGCTCCTGATTGAGATTACGCTGCACGTCGGCCTGCATCCGCTTGCTGGAGGCCGAATTCGGGTTGCCGACTTGCGCGTCATGGCTTTGCGCGTAGATGTCCTTGCTGGCGCGGTTTTGCATGCGATCGATGCGGCTCTTCTCCGCATCGCTCAATTTGCCATCCTTCATGGCTTGAGCTTCGGCTTGATCGATCTTCGATTCAGTACGTTCCAGCTTGGCGGCTTCGCGGGTGGTCAACTGGCCGGATTGCAGGCCTTTCTCGATGCGCTGCTGCTGATTGACGTCGCGCTGCATTTCCGAAGACAGCGTCTGCGCGAACACGGGCGCGGCCAGCAGCATTGCCAGAAGAGCGGGGATCGTATGCCTTGCTTTCATTGTGATTTCCTTTCGTTTGGTCGATATGAGCATGCCGCCCATGCCAGCTACAACGAAGAAAATGCCTGCGCGCCGACCGTTTAACTGTAAGGGCTGTAACGAAAAGTAAGGTGCTGAGCAGGGATAAGTTGTGTCTAATTATGCGAAATCGGGCCCGATCAAATCGATGCGATCGGTGCAGAACGCATCCACACCCCAATCCAGAATTTCCCTGGCGCGTTGCAGCGTATTCACGGTGTAGCACAACAAGCCGACATCTTGCTCCTTGATCGCCCGCGTTAATGCTTGGCTTAGATTCTTGTGATTGGTATGCAGCGCGACCGCATCCAGCATCTGCAAGCGTTGTTGCCAGTCCGAGGGAATCTCATCCACCAGAAAGCCGCGCGGAATATCCGGCGCCGCTGCTTTCGCGGCAAGCAGCGCCTCAAACGAAAACGAGGAAAACAAAGGCAGCGACGCATCGTTTACGCCCGGCACATGCGCCGCGATTTCCGCCGCGAACAAACGCTTCGTCAATTCGCCGACGACATGCCCCGTCTCCTCTTCAAAACCGGGAGCAGGCTTGATTTCCACGTTCATCCAGATCCGGTTTTTTCTGCAGAAATCGGCGACCTGCTCAAAGCTGGGCACTGGCTCTCCCATGAACTGCGGCCCGAACCAGGAACCGGCATCCATGGCCGCCAGTTTCGCCGCATTGGTATCGCAGACGCGTCCTGCGCCGTGCACCGTGCGCCCAAACTGCGGATCGTGCATCAGCACCGGCACGCCGTCTTGCGACAGCATCACGTCGAATTCGACCGCGTGAAAACCATGCGCCAATCCGCAACGCATTGCCGCCAAGGTGTTTTCCGGAGCCAAGCTTCCGCCGCCACGGTGCGCGATGATTTTGGGATAAGGCCACATGCTTGGATTCGTATTCGAGTTACCTGAAGATTAAAGCACAAACCTAAACTCGCTCACCAAAGCCCCCGGCAACAGAGCGCTTCTGGTGCAGCGCGCGCCGTAACTCTCGCTGCCGATCAACAATTCGCGTTCGCAGGTCAGACCCTCCAGCTTGTCCCCCAGCAAGCGGAACAAGGAATCGTCGAAGCGCATGACGTTCAATGGCGCCTTGATCTCCCCCTTCTCCACCCAGAACGTAGCAAAGCGCGTCATGCCGGTAAGGCAGCAGTTGGCGCGGTCGGAAAAATTCGCATACCACAGGTTGCCGATGAAAATGCCGGTGTCCAGAGCCGCGAGCGCCTGCGCCATCGGCAGATCGCCCGGCGCAAGATCGAGCGAAGCCATCGCCTCGTCGGCATCGGCGCCGTTGGTTTCGATGCCATATTCCTTCGCCGTGCGGGGAGAAACCAGGCTGCCCGCAAGCCGCCCCTGCTCGAACAAGGCCACGCGATCCGGCTTGATGAAGCCGTCTTCCTGGAATGCGGGGGCCAGCCCTGCGGCGGCGGCTTCCGTCAGGCTCACCGCACGATGCAATTGCACGCCTTCCTCACGCATGCGGCGCAGCGGGCTTTGCCTGGTGCGCAAGGCCTTTTCCGATACGCCGCCCCAGTTGAGCATGCCAAGAATCTCATGCAACGCGGCCGGCGCTAGGTAGGCGCGATAGGCTCCCGGCGCAATGCTGATCGGGTCGCGTTTCATCAAGGCAAGCCGTTCGGCGGCAAGAGCCAGCCTGGCGCGAAATTCATCGCCCTTCCATTCGCGTCCGGCATAAGCGCTCTTCACCGCCTTGTCGCCGTTTCCGTACAAGCTCCAGTCGAGATGAAAGCTGGCCTTCTCATGCCAGTTGCGCTGGCCGAGCGAATTGGCAAAGCCGTGATAGACAGGCCCGGCTGCAAAAATGCCGACCAGATCATGTCCTTGCGCAGCTGCGAGCACTTCGTCGATCATGGCGCTGCTGTCCGGCAGGCACGATGCAGCCACATGCTCGCTCGATTGCACCTGCGTGGCAATCAGCAGATGCGGATCCTCCGGCAAGTCCGCCAACTGCGCGCGCAGGCTGCTGAGCGTGCGCTCCAGCAGGGGATGATCGTCCTCGATGCGGCCGGACAGGGTCATCGTGCTTTTTGCGTGCCGCAAGCCGTCGAGCAGGCTCAGCGTCAAATGAAACTGCCTGACATGTCCGGCCTGGCGGATCGCGCTGCGGTTAAAGCGCACGAAATCCGAGGCTTCCCCGGCCAGCCAGCATTTGTATTGTTCGCGCCCTCTCAGCAAGCCATCGAGCAAAGAGGCCAGGCGATGAAAATAATCCTGCATCACTGGCCTCCGAATACGTCGACGTTGCCGAACAAACAGGCAGGCGAGGCATGGCCCACATGAACTGCCTGCGGCGGCTCGCCCTTGCCGCAATAAGGCACGCCCAGCACCTGGAAAGTCGAATCATCGCCGACGGCCTTGAGCGAGCACCAGAAGGTGGCCGAAATCCCGCGATAATTCGGATTCTTCACCAAGCCCTTGAGCTCGCCATCCTCGATCAGGCGGCCATATTCGCAGCCGAACTGGAACTTGTTGCGCGAATCGTCGATCGACCATGAGACATTGGTTTCCATCAGCACGCCGCGCTCGACCGATTTGATCATGCCTTCCAGGCTGGACGCGCCCGGCTCGATATTCAGGTTCGCCATGCGGTCGATGGGCGGACGGTTCCAGCTGCAAGCGCGCGAATTCGCCACGCCCTCGATACCGGCCCGCGCCTGCGAAATCGCGCCGCCGAGCGGGCGTTCCAGGATGCCGTCGCGGATCAGGTAAGCCTTGCCGGCGGCGCAGCCCTCGTCATCCCAGCCGTAACTGGCGAACTGCTCGGGCCGGGTCGGATCGTAGGTCACGTTGAGCAATTCCGAGCCGTAGCGGTAATGACCGAACATGTCGAGCGTGACGAAGCTGGTGCCGGCGAAATTACGTTCGTCGCCGAGGATACGGTCAAGCTCAAGCGGATGACCGATGGACTCATGGATTTGCAGCATCATCTGCTCCGGCATCAACAGCAGGTCCATGCTGCCGCTGGGGCAATTGGGCGCGGCCAGCAATTCCAAGGCCTGCTCCGCCACCCGCCGCCCGGCGCCCTCGAAGCCGGCATGCTCGAGCACTTCCATCCCGCCCTGGCGGCAATAGCCGCTGTACTGGCCGCCCAGGCTGCGCGTCTGCGTATCGGCGCCCTGGTTGGCCGTGACGGCAAGGCCGGGAGTGAAATAGCGGAATTGCTGCGAGATGTCGGCGCCATCGGCCGTCAAATAGCGCTGCGAACTATCGATGACCTGGAGCCAGGCTTGCCAATCGACGATGCGCGCATTGATGCGGCAAGCGCGCGATTCGCGCATCAACAACTCGATCAGATTCTTGCGCGGCAAGGGGCTTGCCTCCTGCGCGGCCGGTCCCGCGTAAACGCCGCTTTGCCTGGGCAGCGCGAGCGTCGAATAATCGACCACCGAGCGCCCCGCCCCGGCTTGCGCCCAATGCCGGGCGCGCGCGATTGCCTCCTTCAGCCCAGCCTCGCTCAAGTCGCTGGTGGCGGCATAACCGCAACCGCCGCCGTCCATGATAGTAATCATCGCTCCGCGCTCGATGCCGGTCGAGGGCGGCTGCAGCACATCCTGCCGCACCGCCAGGTATTCGCTGCTCTCTTCCACCAGGCGCAGGGAACAGAAATCGACCGCGGGCGCAAGACGAAGAAACAGGCTGCGTATTGAATCCGACAAGACTCACCTCATAAAAAATTCAGGGATGCCACAAGGATTGTTTCATGAAACTCCCGCCCGCAGCCGCAAGATCTGCTTTCGGACGCAGGGAATAAGTTTAAAAGGGTTCAAAAAAGTTCCGGCATGCCTTATCAACAATGCATACCGAATGAACGCTCCGTGATGACTACAATCAACTTTTTAGCAAGCGCCTGATTAAAATTCGTCAACAAGATCCCATCCGCACCGGAAAACTGCCGTTCGCTCCATTGACTTCCATTTTCGTCGCATTGCGCTACCGCCGCCTCAAGGACTTCCCGACAATGCCGCATCGGATACCTACATTTACAAGGAGGCATTCATGAAGCCAAGAGACGCATATCGCGACGCAAAGCGCCATGTCGCACGCAAAATCGGTTTTACCATTCATCTGACGGTATTTTTGCTCGTCAATAGCGGACTGCTCCTATTGAACCTGCTGCACACGGGCGGCGTTCTATGGGCAGCTTTCCCTCTGTTCGGCTGGGGAATCGGGTTACTATTTCACGGCCTGGCGGTATTTCTGCATACCCCCGGCAGCGGATGGAAACAGCGCATGATAGAAAACGAATTGAACAGGCAAAAAACCCGGTCTCTCGAATGAACAGTCAAAGCTTCTCCGATTCGCGCCCTATTGCCGTGATCCTTGCGAGGCATCTGGCGATTGTCAGCGTCTTCAACCTGATGAGCGCGGTGCTTGTCACCTACGCGCTGCGCGCCGGCCACGGCTTCTTCGAGAACCTGGCGTTCTCCATGTGCATCGGAACGCTCGCCCTCCTGCTGATCGACGGCGGACGCCTGCTGATGTGGAGGCGCGGCATGCCGCCGCGGCTTCCCTTCATCGTCCTGGTCGCCGTCGCCATGCCGGCCGCGAAATTCCTCGGCGACGCCATCGCAATATGGATGCTCGGCCTGCCTCCCGGTGACACGACAGCCTATTCGGCAAGGAACAGCGGCGGGATGATGATCCTCACGCTTCTCTGCGGCGCCGCCATCAGCTGGTTCTTCTGGAACAAAAGCCAGGTCGCAATTCTCAAGGCATCGTTCGAAGCCGAAAAAGCGCGCGCCGCCGCCATCGAAAAACAGGCGATGCACGCGCAACTGCAAATGCTGCAGGCCCAGGTCGAGCCGCACATGCTGTTCAACACGCTGGCCAACCTGCAAGGCTTGATCGCCCTCGATCCGCAACGCGCGCAGCACATGCTGGACCAGTTGATCCAATACCTGCGCGCCACGCTCTCTTCCTCGCGTTCGCAGCAGACTTCGCTGGAACAGGAGTTCTCTCTGCTGGAAGCCTATCTCGGATTGATGGCGGTGCGCATGGGCGCGCGCCTGTCGTATGCATTGCAGCTGCCGGAGACCCTGCGTAAGACCACGATCCCGCCGATGCTGCTGCAACCGCTGGTCGAAAACGCGATCAGGCATGGTCTTGAACCGAAAGTCGGCGGCGGTCATATCGAAGTGCGGGCCGTACAGGCAGGCGACGCATTGGAACTCAACGTATCCGACACCGGCCTCGGGCTGGATAGCCCGCGCCAACAGCCCGGCACGCGGCTTGGCCTGACCAGCATCCGGGAACGGCTGCTGGCGCTCTACGCCGGGCAGGCATCATTCTCTCTCGTGCCCAACACGCCGGAAGGCGTATGCACGCAAATCAGGATCCCACTATGACGACCATCCGCGCTCTGATAGCAGAAGACGAACCGATCCTGGCCTTGACGC
>Ga0070682_100002322_pt1 | contig 10513 bp, 5 predicted proteins | sample KBSC63LmetaG_FD_64668 | JGI IMG/M metagenome (GOLD analysis project Ga0070682, IMG submission 64668) | Corn rhizosphere microbial communities from Kellogg Biological Station, Michigan, USA - KBS C6-3L metaG | ecosystem: Host-associated > Plants > Roots > Rhizosphere | place: USA: Michigan... | reverse complement strand
TTTGCCTTAATAAATAACCAAAATCATATATCTGATTATCTTTCAAATTAATGGACAATATTAAAAAGCATATAAAAAAATAATAAATATTGCAATATTTTATTTTAAACAAATAATAGTTATAAAGACAATTTTTATATCCAATTCAGGTAAAAAATAGAAAATTTTAATTTGTTTTTATTTGCAATTTTTGTTTATGGTTTCCTTTCTACATTTACTTCTATAGGTGTAGGATTAGATATATTATCAAATATGGGTGACCTTCTTTGTGCCAAAAGAACAAGTTCATTTAATTGTTCATCCGTAGCATTGTCTGCTTTTATTTTAAAGGCAACATTTATCTTTTTATAGCCATTTCTTACACTTTCATCTATTCCCAAAAATCCAAGCAAGTCCACATCACCATCTAAAATAGTTTCTATTTCATCTATTTGTATTCCTTTAGCAGCTGCATGATAAACTAGAGCAGAAGTTAAACAACCATTTAATGCTGCAAGTGCATATTCACCTGGATTAGCTCCACCATTAGTTCCTAAGAGCACAGATGGTTCATCATGTTCCAATACAAATGTTTTATTTCTATTGTGTTTTTGACCGGCTCCATAAAAGTCATTGATACTTGTTCGGGTATGTGCACCGCTTATCCAATTTCCTTTTGCTCTGAAATTGAATTTTGCAATATCTGAATTGGTTTTAATTGCATCCATTATTCCAAATAGTTTGTCAACGCTTACACCATTTACGATATTTTCACTTGTTTGATTCATTAGTATTGATATCATGATATCATAATATAAACTTTCCTTTTGATGATAGCATGATATCATTGAGTATATGATATTAAATTGCTGCAAAAAAAAGGAAAATTTCTGAATTTGAAAAAGAAAGGGGGTATTAAATTTTAAATTGAGGTTATATCTGATGAAAAAGTTTTTTTGAAAGCGGGACCTAATCTCAGAAGGATTCAATCATATTTTAGATTTAACTTAGGGGGTTTGATTGGGGTAGGTAAATGTACTCAATTACTGCATAATACACTTTCAGTTTATTTTAACTTTTAAAATATTATACGAAGTTCAGAGCATTAATCCTAGATTTTAATAATGTAAATATTATAGATCTCTTATAAATTCTTTAAAATTGATATACAATTGCTTTGTTGTGTGATTATTTTAAATCATTTTTAGTTAACGTCTTAATGCCGATAATTGAATGGAAATAATCATGATTTAAATTGATTAGCTAAGAAAGTGAAAGTTTTAACTATTTTTCAAATCGTGCAACAAAGCAATCAAGATGATCTGCCTTAAGAGACCCATTATGAAAATAAATTCAATATTTGAAAAGCATATTTTTATTTCATTGATAGATTATATTCTTTATTATTTTTTTGTGTAAATATTTTCTTTTTAATTACTGTTTTATTTATGATTTATTTAGATATATTTGTGAATTCTTCCAAGGTTAGAATGTGGCTAGATAACAAAAACTTTGGTTTCCCTTGCATATCTGTTAAAAAAACTGTTTTGATTTCCACTATAACTATTATTTCTGTCTCTTTTATCTTATTTTTCTATTTTCAACAACAAACAGAACAAAGTATTAAAGATAGTATACTCTCGCAGCAAATACAAAACCAAAAAGATGCTACAAGATCACTTGCTCAACATATACAGTCTGATTTTAACTTGATAATGGCAAAGTTAGAAGGTTTATCTCATTCTACATATATACAAAATGGAGATTTTGAATCAAATGATACTAAAAGTTTTATTCAAAATTATTATCGAGAAATAAACTCATCTTCACCTGTAGGTAGATTATTTATACTTGATGCAAAAGGGGTAAACAAGCTTGATATTATTCCAAAAGGACAGGATTCTTTTGTTGGAATGAATTTTTCTTACAGAGATTGGGTAAAAGAAACAAAAAAATCTCTGACACCTCAATTTTCTGATAGTTTTGTTGGTAATGATGGCAAATACAGAATAGCAATAACCTATCCTATTATTATAAAAAATAACTCTGGATTCAATAATTATGCAGGATTAGTTGGAGTAGTAATACCAACTGTTGAGTTATTTGGATATTATGGAAACATAAATGATATACAGTTAAAATATTTGGTTGTATTAGATAGCAAAGCTGTTCATCTTGTCCATCCTATAACTGCTTTAATAGGAAAACCATTTTATGGAGATTATTTTCAGAATATGTCTAAACATAATGCAGTTTTAAATAATCTTGTCAACACAACAGTATATTTAGGAAAACCCTCATCTGCAATCTATAATTTTGTAACTGGTGAAAGATTTACTACAGGTTATCCAATAATGCTAAATGCAAAACCACAATATTCAGTATTTATAATAACTCCTACCTCAACCATATATTCAAAAATTGACAGTATAATAAACAACGAAAGATTAGAGATGCTATCTCTTATATCAGGTATAATTGCTGCCATAATGATCCTTATTTTATTTTTGATAAGGATGAACGGTATTTTAGACAGAAACATAAAAGAGAGAACAAAAGAGCTAGAAGAATCAAACAATAGCCTTTTGCTTTTAAACAAGAAATTAGAGTCGACTAATGAACAGCTTCAAGATCACGACAGAATGCAACAAGAATTTATTAGCACTGCATCTCATGAGCTTCGAACACCAATACAACCAATACTTGGTTTCTCAAAAATTATTAGAGATAAAATCCAAGACAATGAACAAAAGTCCTTTCTTGACATCGTAATTAAAAATGCAAATAGGTTAAAGCAGTTAACTGAAGATATTTTAGATGTAACTAGGATAGAGGGCAATAAATTACTTTTAAAAAAAGATTCTGTCTATCTTTGGGAGTTACTATATTCTATAATAAAAGAATTTGGACTTGGTTTGAAAAATAATACTAATAAAAATACAAAATTAAATCTTTATTTTAGGGATATTGATTTAGATACAATTGTTTTTGTTGATAAAAATAGAATAGCTCAAGTAATTTTAAATTTATTGAACAACTCTATAAAATTCATTTCCTTGGAAAATAAAAAGACTGATGGTGGTATTGAGGATAACATAAGTCTGATAATAGAAAAAACAAAAATAAATGATGGTAATAATCTTAAAGAAAATGATCTTTTTAACTATGGAATTATAATTAGCGTAAAGGATAACGGTAAAGGAATAGATCCAGAAATTTATCCAAGATTATTTACAAAGTTTGCTTCAAAGTCATTTCACGGAACTGGACTAGGTCTTTTCATATGCAAGAATATTGTTGAAGCTCATGGTGGAAAGATATGGGCAAAGAACAATGATGATGGAAAAGGTGCAACATTTAGCTTTAGTTTGCCATTGACCGATAATTATGTCGATAATAAAGATAGAGAAAAATGAGTCTGGCAACCTAATAACACAAAATAACTTCGGAAAATGATACTTTAACGCTATTTTGATGGTTTATCTCATTTTAAGATTTGTCTCCGGCAAATAAATGGAAAAATAAGCACAAAAATCCAAGTTTCGTAGATAAGTAGACACCGTAGGCATTTTCAGTAAACATTTAGAAATGTATGACTTACTATAGTTTTGCAGGGTCTATGGAAAGAAAGACGGTTTTCCAAGACCTTAGCTTTGTTTTTGTAAGAAGGAATAGACTAACCTATGAGACATTTATAGTCGTCCTCCATTTATTTGAGATCTGTTTTTAAAGAGATAAGATGAAGCTTGGGGTGGGGCTTGTTGTGTAGGGCTTGCAGTAGAGTAGCTTGTGCCCCGCGTCTCTTGCTCCTCCGTTGCTAAGACTGTCCAGTGGCTTGTCGCAAGCATTGTTATCTCTCCTGCTATTGCTATGAAGGCTCAATACGTCCTGCATATTAGACAAGACAAACTGCTTCTTGGGACCGTCATTCTCAGACATGGAACAGATAAGGCCTTTGCGACATAACCGATACGTTGTCTTTTGCACTTTCAAGAGATAGGTCTTTGAAGCAAGCGAATATCTTGGAGTTGATAGCAGGTAATCGCTTGAGGTTATAGTAGGCTATGCACTCTAGGACTCTCCTAGGACTTTCGACTATGCAGATGCAAAAGCGTTGCTGTAAGTTGTCTACGACAGCCATGATGTTTAAGATTATGATTTATGTCTCTATTGTGATTCATGAATAGGGCTTTTGGGTAGAATTGATAAGATAGATTTCATAAACACACTTGGAAAACAAATTCAATATTGAAAAATGATTTAAAATAACTTTTTAACAATCCATCTAAAAAAATATAATTCAGAATCAAATTTATTTAACCCATTAAAATACTGCATTAGTATCATATTCTTCTAAACCTCCTTCTTTGTTGTCATATTGATCCTTATTGCTAGAAGGAATAGTGATAGCACTCTTTGCTTGCTGTCTTAGAACTCTTAATCGCCCAATCTCTTCACTATATTGATTTCCCTGGCCATTATAATTCATTGAAACTATATTTGATATTTTAGATAAGATTGGCGGAGCCATATCAAAATCAGCAAGCACTTTAGAAATTTCTGCTATTGTTTTTGATAATTGATTTATTATAGTTTTGTCTTGCTTTTCTCTTTCTTTTTCTGTTTCCTCTATTAGCACTTTTAACAAGTTTCTTTGAACATACTCTAGATCCTCAATTCTTTTTCTATAGAACTCTACATATTGATACCTGACAAAGGAATCAAGCCATTGTTCTGAATCTCCTCTTATCTTCACAGCTTCTTTCTTTAAGCGATAGAAAAGAGTTTCTGATATTTTCTTGCCTATTTTTTTAGAAAGCATTTGTATAATCTCATGATCGCGTGATCCAATTAGAGAATAGTCATTTATAAGGGATATCAATAGCTGCTTTTCTGATTTAGAATAATCTTTATCTCCTTTGTTTCTTGCCACTATTATTATTTATTGTAAACATAGGATTTAGCTTTTTTTAAATATGCTTTATCTTGAAGCAAAATAGGAAATTCCTTGATTTATTATTCTTTATTATTCTGTGTATATTGATCTAATAACATTGCCATTAACAATTTGATATTCAATTCCATAATTGAGTCATCTTCATCTGTTGATATTGAATCATGATATTTGAAGTAACATTTACTTATGGTTTTACATCAAAAGCTGTATATCTTTTTCTGCCAATTTTTTCATAAATTCATTCAAATATTCAAATATTTTATCAAATGTTTTGTCCTTTGCAGACAATGTAAATAATTGATTTTGATAAAATAGTCAAATAGATCCAATTTTATCTATTAAATATGGAATGACATATTGATAAGGTTTACACTGTGTAATACTATCTATATAAGTAAAAAGTATTATTTTTGAAAGTATATAAAACATTAGATCTCTTGCATAATTAGACCGATATCAAAATTTTGCAAATTATTAATGAGTATTGATAAGATTTACAAACATTATTGCTAAATTCGTCTACTTTAGGATATAGTTATATAAATTATTATTATGTTGCTAATTGTGCAAGAGATCTATTGTTTTGTTTAGAATTATCAATCTCAAATATCTAAAAAGACATAAAAACGCTATGCCACCAATTAGGATTATGAAAATTAGTAGTGTTAGTTTACAAATGAATATACCCATCATTTACACAACTGTTAACTTAGCTACAAGCATTTATTAAAAATAAATAGACAATGAAAATGTTGTTTGGATATTTATGTTAATTGGTATAGTTTATTGCAGTAAGAACAATTGATTAAGTAAACTGTCTTTTTTGAATTATATACAAAGACGCCCATTATAATAAAAACTTCTTATATTAGAGATTAAAGATGATTAAATCATGACATCACGAAGTTTAACTTTATTTTATGTTTTGAGTATCATTATTTTACTATTATCTACATTTTCTTATCAATTCATAAGATCAGAATATAAATTTTCAACTGAATATACAAACGATTCGAAATTGTATCCTGATAATGGAATAAAAGTCAAAGGAACTCCATTTAAATTAGAAGTAAATCCAACTAGTAAAACATTATATGTAGCTGATAAATATTCTAAAAGAATCACTTTTATAGACGAATCAACAAACAAAATAGTTAAAAATATTTCATTAGAGAATAAAAATTTTCTTAAAGATGTCAGAAAAGGTGTAGATCTAAGACCTTCTATGTCAATTGATAATGTTGCAAATTTATTATATTTTACGAGTACCGATTCAGATTCTGTATATGTTTTGGATGGAACAGATGGAACAAGCATTAGTAGTTATAAAGTTAATGGCAGTCCATTTGATGTTTTTGTCAATGGTCAAATAATTTATGTTATCACTAATGAAATTGGAAATAGAAATTCATTGTACAATGGTACAATATATACATTAAATGGTTTTTTCAATGGAATGGAATCCAATTATACATTACCTGATACCTTCTTAGTTTCAGTAAAGTATAATCCGTATACACAATTAGCATATCTTTTAGATATGGGAGGTACAGTATATGAATATCGATCTCATGCAGAATCTATGATGTTTCCGATACCAGAACCTATACCTTTTTCAAATGGTTCTCTCTCCCAAGCCATAGATATGACCATAAATCCTTTAAACAATATGCTATATTTTGTGGATAGTGACAAAAATTTTACTTACGCAATAAATACTACAAATCCAGATCCAAAAACCAAAAAGATTCCCATAAAAATGAATTCTTCTCCAAGTGCAATAGATATCGATCCCAAAACTAATATGATATTTGTAACAAATCCAGATACTGACAAGGTGTCTGTAATAAATGGCACAACAAACAAAATAGTTAACGAAATTTCAGTGGGTCGAAATCCAATAGATGTTGTTGTTGATCCTATTTCCAATATCGCCTATGTATCAAATATGAATTCACACACTATATCAATAATAAATGGTTCTTCTTTAAAATTAATGGGAGGCACAAACTTTCGAATAAATCCTTCTGGTTCAGGTATAATAGTATGTAATAAGGATGTCCAAATCGAAAATAAGGATACCAGATACAATCTTGGGGATTCTATAACATGCGAGGCTAAACCAAGCAACGGCTACATATTTAGTTCCTGGTCAAGCGATTTAATTCTAAAAAAAATAGAGCCTATTCTATCCTTTTGGGATTATATATACCTTCAATTATTTCCGAAGCATGATAATGATGTTGCTGGAAACGACTCAAACATTAATAAAAATTCAGTGGTAAATGTAACAGTATCAAAGTTTGGAACATTAACTGCTAATTTTGTGGCTCAAACACCGCTTATTCCTCCGGAATTTTTATCAACAATATTTAGTTTCGCAGTTACTACAGTTCTGGGTTCATGGTTGATTCCGCCCTTTATACGATGGATTAAATCAAAGACAGACGTAAGAAAACTAAATAGTTATCATAAAAAAATTTCTCTGAAACATAATGATGGAAAAATTGAAGAAAAGGATATTATATACCTAGACAATTTAAAAAACAGTATTTCTGATACATATGCAAATGGAAAATTAAATAAAGAACAATATGATAAACTACTGGATGAAATATCAGATAAATACAAAGAAATTTTGAAGCATGAAATTGCTTCTTTGGATAAATTGTCTGAATCCGATAAAGAAATAGAACTGAACAAGTTAAAAGAAAAGATAGATATCATATACGATAAAGGAAAATTAAATAAAGAACAATTTACAAATTTAAAAAAAGAAATTTCAATTATATATGCAGAAATATACAGAAAAAAAATAGATATTCTTAATGATTTGCAGAAAGTAGATAAAGAAAAAGAATTACAATCTATAAAAGATGAAATGGATGTTGCATACTCGAAAGAAAAAATAACTGAAATGCATTATAATCTACTTCATAAAAAACTTTCAAAATATGAAAAATAATATCTTGATATTTTATTATTTTTTATATCTTTTGAAATAGGGGCTCTAATGCCAATAAGGTTTCAACCACATTTTAGCTTAAATTTAGGGGGTTTGAGAGAATAGGTAAATGGGCTCAATAGATATTATTTATCAAATAATATATAAAGAGATTAAGACAAATCAAGAATTCTGATGAACTAAACAAATTTTAATTCCAATAAAAATTTTAATTTTAGAAAAATTAATCCTTTTCTCCATAAAAATTTGTAATTTTATCTTTTAACATTTGATAATGGGAATCGCTAATTTTTCCTTGGGAATACAATTTAACAATCTCTTGCTCTATCGAGGTTTTGTTCACTTTTCCTATTTTATTTAGATATTCTCTGAGATTTTTCCTTTGTCTTCGTCCATTTAACCAGCTTATTATTGAAGGAATAAAAAAGGTCGCTATAAGTCCATAGAAAGGTGTCCATAACTCCGGTGGAATGTTAAGTTGAGTAGGGGTTACAAAATTGGCTGTTAATGTTCCATATCTGGATGCAACAACCTGTGTTTCCATATTATTATTTGAAATAGATGGAGATATATCTCCTGACCATGAACTAAATGCATAACCGATATTGGGTTTTGACTCACAATTTAGTATTGTATCGATAGGATATCTTGTATAGTTGTTGGAAACCCTTTGTTCATTACAATGAATATCGCCGGCATTTGGAGGATTGGTTTTGAAAGTCAACCCTATTATAACCTTATTTAAAGAACCATTAATTACAGAAATAGTGTTAGAATCATAATTTGTCACATATATCATATTAGTTTGAGGATTAACAGCTACATCAAATGAATTAAGCCCAACCGGTGTGTTAGTTGTATTATATGTATAGCCATCTATCATTGAAACATAATCAGAAAATTTGTTTACAACATAAACAATATTTGTTTTAGGATTAACAGATATACCAAAAGGATTACTACCTACAGCAACATTTCTTATTACTTTATCTGTGTCACCATCGATTACTATTACTCTATCATTATTGAAATCTGTGACAAATACCATGTTTGTATCTGGATTTACAGCTATTCCCGTTGGATTTTTTCCTACTGTGATGTTTGATTCTACTTCATAAGTTGTTTCATCTATTACCGTTACCGTATTATCACCTAAATTGGCTACATATAATTTTTCAAGATTGGTATCCACACCAATAGATGTAGGATTACTACCTACAGCAACATTTCTTGTTACTTTATCTGTGTCACCATCTATTATTGAAACAGTGTTGTTGAGAGCATTTGTGACATAAATTATATTTTTCGCTGTGTTTACGGCAATAGAACTAGGTTCTTTACCTACTTTAATACTAGAAACTACATTTCCTGACATAGCATCGATAGCATATACTAAATCATAGTTTTTGACAGGAATTCCAAGACTGTTGGTTCCAACATATATTTTGTTTGTATTGGGATTAAAAGCTATTGAAATCGGTCGATTACTTACTGCAATGGTTTTTTCTAAATTATCTGTTTGAGTATCAATAACAGAAACTCTATTCGGTGAATCATGAGCAACATATAATTTTTTGATAAATGGATCAATAGCTATTGTTGTTGGTCTATCGCTTACTTTGATTCCAACTGTGCCAAGTCCTTTAAAATCTTTTGCCATAGCATTAATTACAGAAATTTTATTAGAATCATAATTTGTTACATATATTAAACCTTTTTTTGGGTTTAGGATGACAGATGTAGGGTGACTTGCAACAGGAATAGTTTTCGCCACTTTATATGATGATGAATTTATTACGCTTACAATGTTAGAGCCTTCTTTTGTGACATATATCATCTTAGTATAAGGATCCATAGTTATTCCCACAGGATGATCTGAAATAGTTGCAGAGAAGTTACCGGTAGTTATCATATTTGTCAAATTATTTGTTGATCCATTTATCACAGAAATTCTATTAGCACCCTCGGTGGCAACATATATTATATTATTATTAGAATCTACTACTATGCCTTTTGGTAATATATTTACATCGACATCCTTTATGAGTCCTTTTTCTTCATCTATTATAGATATAGAATTGGATTCGGAATATGAGACATAAACTTTTTTAGTTTTGGAATTTAATGCTACATTAGTCGGATAATCAGACAGATTGATAATTTTTTTTATTTTATTTTTTTCATCGTCTATAACATATAATTTATTTGGCGAAAAACTAGTTACATAGGTGTTATTAGATCCAATATCGGTTACTATTGACGATGCTTTTCCAGCTATTAAAATATCCGATACTTTTGAATTTGTTTTAGTATTGATTATTGATATATTTGATGAACTATCAGATATGACGTATAATTTATTTAATAAGGAATTAAAAGACAAACCTATAGGCTTGATTGTTAATGGAATAGTTGATACAATATTATTATCAGTGGTATTTATCACAGATATGGTATGGTCATTACTATTGGCAACATATATCATTTTGATATTATTATCTGCGGTCATGGATATAGGATTCCTTCCCACTTTTATATCATAAAATATTGGATCATTCTTTAATGAATAAGAATTACTTCCTTGAGTTGTTTCTGAATATACAAAAGCCATT
>Ga0070682_100002321_pt1 | contig 10513 bp, 10 predicted proteins | sample KBSC63LmetaG_FD_64668 | JGI IMG/M metagenome (GOLD analysis project Ga0070682, IMG submission 64668) | Corn rhizosphere microbial communities from Kellogg Biological Station, Michigan, USA - KBS C6-3L metaG | ecosystem: Host-associated > Plants > Roots > Rhizosphere | place: USA: Michigan... | reverse complement strand
TAATCCAGTAGCCTTAATACTATTTCCTATATAGTATATAAATCAAAATATCATTTTTTATCATACAAATTAAATACCCAATAATTATCCCTTTTTAGAATTAAACGTATTTTTCTTTTTGTTAAGAATTCTAGATCTAATTGTTCTTTGGATTATCATATATTCTCCTTTACTAGTGGTCACTCATTCTCAACAAGATCATTTAATTAACATTTAGATGAAATAAAAAGTTTTAGTGAAAATTTAACCTCAACTTCATTGAAAGCATTGTAAAATATACATCCGAGATAGTATTGTGATCGGTCTCATAGAAAATAATTTTTATAATTTTTTTGATTATAAACATATTTTAAATAATAGCATATAAAATTAACCAGAAAAAAAAGATAAATTTTTTGTTTAGAATAAATTAATGTGGTTAGAAAGAAAGGCGATAAGGATTATTCTAGTAGAGAAAAACAAATGATGGTTTCTCTTATCAATGATTATTCTCTTTTTGGATCTACAGACGATGAGATGATAAAAATGTTATCTGTCAAACTAAGAAAATTAAACAATGAGAAAATATCAGAAACTCTTTTCTACCGATTAAAGAAAGACACTATGCTTCCATAAAGATTAACAATCAGCCATATTTCTATCGGATTTTGGGATAGGCTCTTACATCAAAACGATAATTTTTAATATATTATAAAATTTAGGAAAAATAATTGTTCCACCCCTACAATGGATTGTTCTGACGATATAACAGCAATGCTAATACTTGAGGCATTAAGTGTTATCTCAGGATTTTCTCCTTTAGTTTTAACATCAATCTCGACAGGACCAAATTTCAATCTAGTTATTATAGGTAAAATTAGAAGTAATATAACAATAGCTAAAATAATATAGAGGGATTGATTAACTGTATAATCATTGAGAACATTATAAATCGATTTAAATATTAATAATGATATCCCAATCACTATTAAAATCCCTGCTATCTTTCTCATATTTGACGTTTTTGGACCAAACCACCAATCATAGAAATTTGATCCTGCATCCGTTATTGTGACGTTTTTTATTTTTCTTAATGCCTCTCTTGCCTCATTGAAATTGGTATCCATATCTATTGCAGTTTTAAATAATCTTTTTGCTCTATCTTTATTTCCTTCCAAATTGTATAATACGCCCATATTGTAATAGGAGTGTGGCAAAGAAGGATTTAATTCCATTGAGGTCGTGAATTCCTTTTTAGCTTGTTCATAAAGACCTTGTTCTATGTATATTATTCCTAAATTAATATGTGACTCAGCTTCGAGTTTTGTTTCTTTTATTTCCTTGCTTAAGGTAATTGCCATATTTAGATCATAAATTGCACTGACCAAATCCCCTTTGTCGATTTTGTTTCTGCCTCTATTAAGATATAACAGTGCTTCTGAAACATTATCAAATTTATAATTCATTCCTTCAGTGTACAGCCTTTCTGATTGTTCATAAAGACCTTTTTTATTGTATATATACCCTAATCCTAAATATGACTCAAATCTTAACCTCTTTTTTAGTAATTGAAGCCCATCAAATTGTGTATCTAATAACTCTAATGCTTTTTTAAAGTGTTTTTCAGATTCTTTTAGATTTTCGTCTAATATCATAAAAGCCATTTGAACTAACATAAAAGAATTATTTTCAAAATATGATCGAGATTTTTTTATCTCAATTTCTTGGTTATGCCTATCCAATAAAATTGAATATATTCGTCCGATCCTGGCATGACATAATGATTTTACAAATTTTATTAAGTCTTGTTCTGAAATATTTTTGTCCACATTTTCATTATAAGCGACATAATAAGCTTCACTTATATCTCGACTATTCTCTAATAACCAAACAAATACTTCAAATTGTGTTCTTAAGGCATTCAAAATAGTTTCTGGATCCCTCAACGACTCCTTGATAAGATTTCTAACTATGGATTTTGATTTTTCTAAGTCGTCTAATAAATGTGATCTTGCATTAATTGAATACCCTATAACATTTGCATTCAAAAATTTAAGTAAACTTTCATCACCATATTTCTTCATAGCCTTCTCCGTCCAATCATGAGGTAATTCATAGTCATCTATAAAAGAATTAACAAAATCAGAATAGAATAGTAAGTAAGCATAATTTAAACAACTTTCTTTCGATAAAATAGCACGGCCAGATAAATTTGATAGTTTTTTTAAATCTTCATCATTTTGAGAATCATTTGGAGAAGGAAGAATTAAAAGGAATAATTGTTTGGATAACTCTTTAATAAATTCTAATCCTTGATTGCGTAGGATGGACTGTTTTATCTTCTCTTCTTTTATAAAAAATAATAATTCCTGGTTTGTTAATGGACTTTCAGATTGAATATCATCTTTAAGAGCCATATCCATGTCTTACAAAATAATAACTCAAAAACGTTTCTGTAAACTAATAGATAATATCTTCAAAACTTCTAAATCTCGATGCTTATATAATCTCTATTTTTATGGCTGATTTATAGTAAAAATCTAAATTCTTTGGTTTATCCTTAATAATATTGGTTAGAAAGAAAGGCGATAAGGATTATTCTAGTAGAGAAAAACAAATGATGGTTTCTCTTATCAATGATTATTCTCTTTTTGGATCTACAGACGATGAGATGATAGACATGCTTTCTGTCAAACTAGGAAAATTAAACAATGAGAAAATATCAGAAACTCTTTTCTACCGATTAAAGAAAGAAGCCATTAAGAAAAGAGGAGAATCGGGAGAGTGGCTTGATTACTATTCCAGATTTCATTTTGTAGAACATTATAGAAGGAGAATTGAAGAATTAGAATTAGTCCAGAAGAATTTAATAAAAATATTTGTCATAGAATCAGAGAAGAAAGAAGATGACATAAAAAAGAACAAATTCTTGATAAATCAGCTAGCAAAGACCATTGCTGAGAACTCTAAAACTCTAGCTGAATTTGGTATGGCACCTCCTATAATAGCCAAAATAAAAAGCATGATACCTTTGGATATGTCTACAACTCCCACTAATAATGATAAAAATATCACCTATAATGAAAAGAGATTGGTCAACGAAAACGAGAAAGATGAACTAATATCAAGCAGAAACGCTAAAAGTGCAATCTTTCCACCAATGGATAATTGGAACAATGATGATGATGGCAATAGTAGTAGTGAATTTTCAGATAATCATGACCCAAATAGAGTATTCTAATTTGGTAGTTTATAATAAGCAACTAGAAATTTATCTAGTGTATTTGAAGTTTTAGGCAACTCCTCTATTGTGGCTGTAGAATTTGTATTATTATTTGCTTCGGCCTTGATAAAACCAATGGAACCATTAACAGTGGCGATAGATGCGACATTACGATAAACGATATCTCCAATTTTGATAGTTTCTCCTGATTTATTAGGTTCATTTGCATATGTTTTAGAACCATTCGGATTGTCTTTTATAATATCAGAATGTGAATTTAGATCGATATTCAAGACTTTTGATGTAGTGCTTGAGAAAGGTGTTTTTATTTTCATTGAAATACTAATCGAAGAATCATCAACGCTTATATAATCAGGGAAATCAGCAGCAAATTCAAAGTCTAATGGCTGGCCATCCATTTTTATTAAAGGTTTGTCAGAAAATTCATAAGTATTATTAAGAAACGTATCTCTTTTTATGTTAATAATTCCACTAATTTCTATTTTTTCTTTACCTGTTAACTTTGTTATATCAATTGTTGTTGGTTGTTGAGACCAAGATAAATGAAAAATTGATAAAATTCCGAAAGATATGCCTATCATAAATATTAACAATATTGCAAATTTATTCATATTTTTGATATCTATGAGCAATTTATAAAAAGGTTATAATATTATTCATATAAAATAAAGAGATATCTATTTGTAAAAGTGGTATGTATTTTGAAAATAAATGTTAGACGTCTCTGCTATTGAAAAAGACATAATACAATGGATGACGCATGAGCAATGGTCATTTGATAAAATTGATGATCCTAACTTTTATTTTGTTTATACTGTAACTATAAAGAATGATAAAAAGATCCTTATCGGAATTGAGAAAACTGTTGATAGACTTACCATACAAAATAGTTTACTCATACCAGAAAACCTTCGCCAAAGTTATAGATTATCTACTAAAAAATATGATTTTTTCTATGAACTAAAAGTTCATCTTATGATTATGGAAATATATTTGGATATATCTCCAAATATTGAAGAGATAAAAGAGATACATATAGCTAAATTCGTTTATATGGACGAATTCTCCAGAAACAAGTTTATACATTCAATAATGAAATTGGCTGATGCAACAGACTTATGTATTATTATGTGGAAACGATTTACAAATAAATCGGTTTTGAAGGGATAATTGAAACATTTGTAGAGAATTTTAACCAACCCTCGATTATATTATGTATTTCTTCTACGTCTATGTTATTTTTCTTTTTCTTCATACTCATTATGTTATAAAAATATAAAATTTCTATTTAAATTCTTTTTATTGACTATATTTTTAATCATTCTATTGTACCATAATTTTTTAGGGATATAGGACGTTCTTTGGTCAATCACCATTTTTCAAATTTTTAACTAAATCCGTAATGTCAATTGGAGTAGGATATGAAGGTAGTGATGACAACCGTTTGTGAACTCTTATCACTTCTTTTCTCCTTTTTGCACATGCATAAGACATTAAAGAAACAATGCTTAGGTTTTATGCTGCTTTGGTCTACACTTATTTCTTATATCTAATACTCAAATCCCTGGTATCAGTTAGCTTTAAGAATAATTATAAAACAATGATCTTGTAATCAAAACAAGATATTCTGAACCCAAAATATAGTCAAATTTATCATGGGCCCAAGGGGGTTTGAGTGGGGTAGGTAAAAGGGTTCAATTAACTATATCAATAAATGTGTTAATTTTAACATTTTCTAATCATTACTAGTAGTTAAACCAGAAAAATTGATCATAGCAAGGATTTGCTTTATTAAATAATTTATCATTATAATTCAATTAAAGAAATTGTCCGATAGAGTTTTATTGATACATTTTTTATGATACTTAAACATTTAAAAGCATAAAATAAAATTATGTATTGAATTGATAAAAAATTTTTTTTGCCAAAAGTATTATAAAAAAATGAGTTTTATCTAACTTTTGAAGCAATTATCTGTATTATAGCGTTTGGTATTTTCGAGAACTTTTTCTAAACCATCAATTTTATAGGAAATACGTCTTGTATACAAGGTTTCCAATTGCTTTTTTATTTTTTTTTCCATTTTAGAAAAAAATAATTTGTCTATAAGATCAGATATTTCTGGCTGAATAATTTTTAATGCAAACCCTGTTGAAATCCGGATTCTGTCAAATAATCTTTGTCCTCGTTCAAATATGGTAAGACCAATGAATTTTCCAAGGTCCATTGCATAGATATCATATGTTTTATATTCTTCATTTGAAAATCCTGGGACTTTTTCAGCAATCAAATGAATCATCCTATTGCGCCATAGCTCTCTTACTATAGGATTATTTGAATTATTTGAAGATACGAGAAATCGACTGTCTTCATTGGGCATGCATACTCTGTTAAAAACATTTTCAAAAAATCGTGCAGTTTCATTCTCATTATTTAAAAATTCATCATTTTTTTCTCTTTGAAAAAATTCACGAGCACCAATCCTTACATTATTAATCCTAATTGGCAATCGTCCATTGCTACTTTGGTATGCTTTTATAATGATACGTAAAAAATCTCTCGGTATTCCTGCAGATGCATGGACCGCTTCTATAATTACGGTTTCATTTTCAAATAGACTTTTGCAAAAATAATTGTGGATTTGTTCATAACTAGAATCCATTATGGTTTTGATAGTATAACCAAGATGTTTCTGCAATACCAATTCCAAAAATACAGTCAGTCCAAAAAGATCTATATGCGAGTTATAAATATGATCCAAATCCGCATCAACAAATATTTCTTGTCCGATAGGATAGCCAAAAGGCTGTCCATTTATATCATAAAAGCTTAATTGAGTATGAAATGGAATGCATGCTAATTTAAGAAATATCTTTTTTCCTCCAATTATAGTTGATCTTAACATTTGTGCCAAATAAGGCTGATGAGATATCTTTAAACGAGACCATTCATCTATTAAAATTGCAATATATGAAAGATCTAATGTATCTATTATCTTATGCAGATGTTCGCTAATTTTGTTATAATTTAATCTTCTTAAACCCTCCATTATTATTTGAATTTTTTTTTCCTTGTCTTGTAAATTTATATGGGATAAACTATCTTTGAGACTAAAATCAAATTTAGGCTTACCTTCAACACTTAAACCTGCATCGACAGATAGTTTACCTTCTTTATTATTTGCGGAAGAAAATTTTTGTGTTTGCTCAATAATGTATTTTCCTAATTCATCTGCTGGTTCTCCTTTTAAAATTGCTTTCAGTTCCTTTACACTTTCTTCAATGATGCCAATTTTATCCTTCCTTTTCGTGCTAAATACTTTATCAATGTAAGAAATAGCAAGATTATCTTGCGCAAAATTCTCTAATTCTTTAATAATCGCTTTAACTAATGCTATGTATATGCCAATAACAACCTTTTCACTGTCTGATTCGGTATTTGTTTGGTCATAAAAGGATGATATATTAATTGAAATAGGAAGAACTTTATTTTCATTAAAAGATTTTCTGTAATATTCATTAATTCTAGCAAATAAATGAGTTTTGCCTGTTCCTCGTCTTCCATAGATTACTTGATTCTTTGGTTTAACTAATAGATGAAGTAAATCTGGATCAACATATAGATCGGCTAAATCCTTTTTAATGTATTCTGCTCTTTCACATATTTTAGATATAGCAAATTTTAAATCCCTTGATGAAATGTCAGAAATAGATCTTGGCAATACTATTGATTTTTCTATGGATATTTATCTACCTTTTGCCCATATCAAATATTTCACACTATTGTAATATATCAAATTTTATTTGAAAAATTGAGCGTTATTATTCCTGTATAACCCCATGACATAAATTACATTTAGTTTGAAAAAATAAAATATTTGTTCAATAACACAAATGTCGACTTCATTCTAAATCCAAGGCTTTTTTATTAATGAATGCTTTTTAAAATTTAGCTGAAATTTAATTAATGAATTTTATTTTAATATATATACCTTCAGTTTCTTTAATAATAACATAAAAATGTAGTCGAAGATAAATTATCTCAGACATTCTAAAGTTTAAAACTATTATTTGAACGATATTTTTTATAAAATCTATCAAATGCATCATTTTATAATATTAAATTCAATTTAGGATATAATAAAATATTATAGAATTTTGCCTATAGCCATAATTATGAATACTTTTTTACAAACGCCATTGTGAGTTTTTAATAAGCAAGTAGTAATTAAGTCATAAGAATTAATTCTAATAATTTAACTCAAATTTTGTGCAATGGAGGATGCAAGTTAAATACTAATTATAAATAAGTATATTTGAATATCCTATTAAAAAAATTGAACTATTTTACAATTTAGATATCTATTTTCATATATTCGTTATGTTGATATAGCAATGGTAAAAAAAAAGGAAGAATTAAATTCCAGTAATTGCTTTAACTAGTCTAATTCCCAAACTAGTAATAGAATATGAAGCAAAAATACTGCATGCAATATTATGTACCGGCATTGGAAGTGCAATCCAGCCCTTATAAAATACGAATGCTAAAGTTATCATTATCACAGCTATTGCTATCAATTTGTATATTTCAACACTTGATGTTAGCCTGCCTGACAACATACTATTTACTTCATAATTTAGTTCCTATATTAAAGATTTTTATGTAGTAATTGTTGAACCACAATACCTATAAGTATTTCAAATACTTCATAAATTATTGTAATAATTTTAAATATTGTTACATAATAACTAAAAAAAAATAACAACCAGTCTTTGGCTTATTTAACCATATCATATAAAGGTATTGTAATAAATATTTTTAAATAGTGAAATACTATTAATTATGGAGTAAATAGATCATATTGGCTCGTTCCCCAAGGAGTGAAAATATAGTTTTAAGAGCAGAAATTTCAGAAAAATTAATGGATTTATACCAGACAGAATTACGTTCATTAAATACCGATAGAGAAACCTATTCATTTAATAAATTTATTAATGATATTTTAGTTAAACATAGGGCTGTTATCGAACAATCTCAATTGCTCGAAAATCCTTTACAGGATTTCTATCTTTATTTATGTAATGAAAACTATAATTTAATTAAAGAGCTTCAAAGTGAAAGTGGTATCAAATTAAAGTTGAATATAGCAAACCAGCTTTATACGTTTCTGTTTAAAAATGCATATAATTATATCGGTACCACTACATATTCTCCCCATAACCATAAATATTATTTTCCCAATTTATTAAAAATCCATCAATATTTTATTAATGATAGACCTAAAGATAAGAAATACAATGATTTTAGATTCATGATTATTCCTAAAGGCATTTTGTATTCGTCTTATAAATCTCATAATGATCAATTTTTAGAATTTGTAAAATGGCATCAAGATAATCATGTTCAACTATGGCAAATTGATCCATATATTGCAGAAAGAATAAGAAAAAATGTTAATATTGCGGAAGCACCGGAACCGCTAAAATCAATTAACGTTTCATTTTGGAAAGACAAATATGTATTACAATGTTTTTACAATCCACCTAGGTTCAATAAGAAAGAACCACCAGAACATGAAAGAGGATTGCAAATTTCATATCCTCAAAGCAAAGAATACAGAGCATCAGAAAGATACATCAATTCTCTTATAGACTTAGTAAAAAACAAGGATTCTAATACTGAAGGTATAATGAATATTTCAAAATTTGTACAAGACATGGAAGACAAGTCAAAAAATATGGTAACTCATAATGTAGGAACATCTAATCGATTACCTGAATTTGTAGTAGAATCATGGATAAGAATTGAAGGGATAGAAAAAAGATTACCAAAAAGTATAGCGTTTTTGAATAAAGTTATTCAATCTAAATACGGCAGCTATATAAGAGAAGACGATAGGGTTAAAGTGTTATTTGCTTCAGGAACTCTAGGATATGAATCTGCAGTTCTATGTAGAGAAGGATACGATGTTACATTTAATGAACCTCGAAAAAAACTGTTCAATGAAGCATTAAGGGAACTGAAAAAGTTAGGAAATATAGAAGAAATAGATGAATTTATGCCAATAGCTGCAGAGAAGCGATTCATATGGGATGATGCAAAGTCTGCATCAACTTTTGGATTTATTTTCGGAAATGCAAAAAATTCGCACCCACAATTTTCTCCTTTATTAAACTTTGAATGTGTGCCAAAAAGATTTCCAGAATCTAGAAAGTATATTGCATCTATGGATCTATTCAATGAGCCATTGTTTTATTTAGATTCATTTCATAATGATGAATCAGGATTTGATTGTATTACTCTTATAGGTAATTATATTGCAGTATATGAAAATAAAAATGCAATCTACAAAATATTAAAAATTTTAAAGAAAACATTAAAGCATGGCGGAATAATTATAATCGATCATAGAAATTTTGAAAAGATCGAAAATACTTTAAATAATTCAAAAATAAGTGACAAAGCTTGTGATATCTATCTAGGAAGCGTTAAGTTATCAATGGAAGAAACATTTGTACCTTATTCATCGGAATATGTATTTACAGGAGATATAAAATTTGGACCAAAAAATATCAATATAAGAGAAAATGATTTTAATACAGTCACAATGATTTCTAAAGAAATGGAGGGGTTCGAACCGACTTTGACATCCATAAAATGGAGATCATTTAACAATATGCTAAAAGAAGTAGGCTTTGAGGAGGTAATCTCTTATCAAGATCAAGACTACGCCAAACCGATAGATTTTAATAATTACAAAGATCTATTACCATGCGATTTCATAACTCATGTTGCTACCAATCCCTAAAAACTTTAGTAATATAATTTGCGATCATTAAGTAATTAACATAAAAATAATTCTCGAGATTTAACTAAACAAACAGAATTCAAGGAATTCTCATAATTTATAATATTTCTAATATTTTATATTAATTGTATTTATTGAATGGTGATAACGGATATCAATAATTTCTATTGGAGTAGTCAAAGATTATAATATAAATATGAAAAGAATAAGATTCTTAACATCAGGGTTCAATTATTCTTTAGCTAAAACTTAGGGGGTTTGAGTGGGGTAGGTAAATGGGTTCAATTGCATTTAGTATGAGTTGCATTTATTTTAATTTTCATGGTTATTAATGGCTTGGTTGCAAAAACCATTTATATGAAATATATGTTGACAAAATACATTATTTATGCCTGCATATCTTATAGTTTATTATAATGTTACTAATTCAGAACAATTTAAAAAATATTTAGAAGCTGTTGGACCTTTAATACATAAGAGAG
>Ga0070682_100002318_pt1 | contig 10525 bp, 12 predicted proteins | sample KBSC63LmetaG_FD_64668 | JGI IMG/M metagenome (GOLD analysis project Ga0070682, IMG submission 64668) | Corn rhizosphere microbial communities from Kellogg Biological Station, Michigan, USA - KBS C6-3L metaG | ecosystem: Host-associated > Plants > Roots > Rhizosphere | place: USA: Michigan... | reverse complement strand
AGAAGGATAGATAATCAGCCCGCCATTATTTAAAGTTTTAATAACCTCATTCACAAGATTTTCCTGTGGGTTGTCTGGGTAAATTTTTAATATTTTTGCCATAAAACAAATATACAAATAATAAAATAGTTTTCATAAAAGTCCTTTATTTAAAAGAAAAATTAGGATTTGTAAAAAATATTCGTACCTTTGCAATCCAATATCGCGGGATGGAGCAGTAGGTAGCTCGTCGGGCTCATAACCCGAAGGTCATCGGTTCGAGTCCGGTTCCCGCTACTAAGCAAGTGTTTTCGGTAAACACTCTAAAAATACACCGCGGGATGGAGCAGTAGGTAGCTCGTCGGGCTCATAACCCGAAGGTCATCGGTTCGAGTCCGGTTCCCGCTACTAAGTAAGTGCTTTCGGTAAGCACTCTAAAAATACACCGCGGGATGGAGCAGTAGGTAGCTCGTCGGGCTCATAACCCGAAGGTCATCGGTTCGAGTCCGGTTCCCGCTACTAAACTAAAATCGGTATAACGAAAGTTATACCGATTTTTTTATATTATCCTGTCATTGCGCACAATGTAAAGCAATCTCAGGATGAAATAGGGCAAAAAATAGCAAGTTCTATCTTCAAAAATACTAAAGGTTTTAGATGGATATTTTCTGTTTCCATTGTCTATATACCTCTCTCATACAATGTCCGCAAGGGCGGTAATTGTTTTGTAATGCCTCTTCTTCATCCTTAAAGAAAATTCTGTTTTCTCTTTTCATTCTTTTTCCTGATCCACAACTGAGCAATCCGTAAATCTTCAGTTTTTTATTTCCTCCGAAACGAATAGTCCGGCTATGGATTTTACGTCTTAAATTTTGGGGTGATAATTGAGAGTGTAGTATCATTTTGAGTTGAGAGTTTATGGTTTACAGGTAAGTGTCAGAAGAAATCGGTCGGAGAAATTCAACTTTATTTTTAAGATCATAGTTTGTAATAAATTCTGCAATCACTATCAATTCTCAGCCATTAGCTTACAGCGTCATGGAAAATAATTCCCAAAGCATATCGGTTACCTTCCTTAACTTCACTTATTCCATGTTTCATGTTGACTCTATAATAGCCTTTTGTGCCTTTTTCGGGCTTAAATTGAGTCGTGAAAATGAGTACGTCTCCTTTTTTAGGTTTTAAAACAATCGCTTTTGACTGAGCTCTCGGGATCTGTTGGGTAAGCACAAATTCTCCGTCGGTAAAATCTTTATCAGGTTCGCTGAGCATTAATACGATTTGAATAGGAAAGTAAACATCACCGTATAAATCCTGGTGTAAAGTATTAAAACCACCTTCTTTATATTTCAAAATTAAAACAGTAGCTTTCTGCTGTCCATTGGTATGACATTGCTGTAAAAATTCCTGATGATCTAAGGGAAATTGAGTATCAATATGCAAGGCTTTAAACCATGAATTGGCAATAGGAGCCAGATACGGATATATATTTGTTCGTATGGTCTGAATAATTTCGGGAAGCGGATAATCAAAATATTTATACTCACCAAGACCAAAACGATGTCTTGCCATAACCACTGTTTTACGGTAAAGGTCGGGATTGTCATAATCTGACTTTAATATTCCACATTCCTGATCTGATAACAAATTGGGAATTACTGCATATCCATTTTCGTGCATTGTTTCCGTAAGGTGCGACCAGTCTGTATTTTTGATTTTATGAATGATATCTTTCATTGGTTTGATTTTATACTGCAAAAATCCGAAGTTGTCTGGAATAAGAAAATCCGAAACGTGCGATATTATCTTTAGAATGAATCTCCTGGACCATCAGTTTAATATTAATCTGGATGATAATAATGGTCCTGTTTAAGGCTATTTTTGTCCTGTTAATAAAAATAAATAGCGATGAATTACATTATTAAAAAAGCCAGTCTTGAGGATCTTGATGAAACGGCAGAATTATTCAATCTTTACCGTGTTTTTTACAGACAGGAATCAGATATTGAAAAAGGAAAAGCTTTTCTCAAAGAACGGTTTTTAAACAGTGAGTCGGATATTTTTCTTGTGATGACTGAAGAAAAAGCTGTAGGATTTGTACAACTCTATAAACTATTTCATTATACCAAATTGCAGAAGCAATGGCTGCTGAGTGATTTGTTTGTTCATCCGGATTACAGAGGAAAAGGCTTTTCTGTGGCATTAATTGACCGTAGTAAACAATGGTGTGAAGAAACAGGCGCATGTGGACTGATGCTTGAAACAGAAAAAACAAATGATATCGGGAATACATTATATCCGCGTTGCGGATTTGAATATGACGGGCTGCACAATTACTACCATTGGTGGAAATAGATATCAGAGCGGAAAATAGTTTTAGGTGAAAAATCGGAAGTGGGAAAGGAAAATCTGCAGCAAGGGAATAAAGCTTTAGATGATATATTAAAATGATGTTATTTTCGGTTGTAAATTTTTTCCCACTTCCATTTTTCCTTTTTAGTAGTATTAGTTCTACAATTCTGAACATTTAATTCTACAAGGCATTCTGTCATAAGTAGAGGGCATAGTTCTATTTTTGTAAAGCTCTTACAGATCATGGGTAGGACAGTTGATCTGTAGAGTGTATGCAAAAAAATCTCTGCCGAATTTTCTACTTTTTCCCCAAGTTTTATGATTAGTACCACAAAACTGCTTTTTCCGGCGGAGATTTTTTGCTTTTATAAAAAAAGAGAACTGCATTGCAGTTCTCTTTTTTTTATTTTTAAATATACTTAGATATTATTGAGCTAATTGAGCGTAAGGAGTAAGCTTGTTGTCATCAGACATGGTCTGTCCCAAAAATTCTCTTTTTTGATCCGCTTTCATTCTTCCTGCAGCATCGCTGGCATTGAAATAAGCTTCACTTAATTTTGTAGAGATATCAGCAGGTTTGAAATCAAATTTTGTATCACCTTCAACTCCAAGATATCCGTTCTTTCTTGTAAGGTTGGTAATATAATTATTATAATTGATCATTGTACCTCTAAACATATTGTTATGGTATTCCATACATTTCTTTGCCTTTTTGGAAGAATTGTTCAGGATACAGTTTTTCATATTGTTTCTGTATAAAAACCATTCAGATTCTAAAATAGCATATTCTTTGCCCACAGCAATTTTTCCGTTTGTTACAATATTGTTATCCCCTTCTTTTGTAGCAATAGTCTGAAGATGTTGAATAACCAATGGAACGGTAGCTTCGATTTTAGATTTTGTATCCTTTAATATGCTGAGATCAGCAGCAGGAGAACCCTTCTTTTGTGCTGTAGTAACGTTAAAAATAAGCAGTAATAGTACAATCAATAAATTATATCTTTTCATGAGAAATTTTTAAAGCACTAAAATAAATATAATTTCCCGGTTAAAACAAATTCATTTTAATTTTATTTAATAAAATTTAACAAGTTTTAAGGATTTATCCCTGAAATGATTCTTTTTCTGTGGATTAAGCAGGTGGAGATTTCACTCCTTTAAAAAATTAATATATTTTAACTAAATTTATATTGTTGATTTTCAATTGTTTATAGTGTTGCTTATTTCTATCACTAAAAAAATAGTTGTTTGATTCATTTTTATTTCTACATTTGTATAACTAATTTCTTAGTGATATAGAATTGGATGACTTTATATCACGATAATTGATAAATGAACAGGATATGAAAATTCAGACTTTAACAAAAGCAGAAGAGCAGGTAATGCAGTATTTATGGAAAATAGAAAAAGGATTCCTGAAGGATGTTCTTGATCTTTTTCCGGACCCGAAACCGCATACCAATACGGTCTCTACCATTTTAAAAGTATTGAAAGACAAAGAATTTGTAGACTATCGTGTACACGGAAGACAGCATGAGTATTTTCCGCTGGTTTCAAAAGAGCAGTATTCCGGAAAGACCATGAAAAGTCTGGTGAAAAACTATTTTAAAGGCTCCTACAAAAGTGCCGTTTCGTTTCTGGTAGAAAAAAATGAAATGACTGTAGAAGATCTTGAGATGCTATTGGATGAACTCAAAAATAAAGACTAGTACCTATGGAAGCAATACTTTTATACTTTGGGAAAACAATTTTATGTTCGGGTGTAACATTCTTATACTATCAGTTGTCTTTAAAAGACAAGACATTCCATCATTATAACAGATTTTATCTGTTGGCTGCAATCGTGATATCACTGCTGCTGCCACTCATCAGAGTAGACGATTTTACGATAGAGGTAAATAATGATATGTATATGCTTCTTGACAAGATTCAGAATTTTAACACACATAAAAACATAGACAATGGTAACCTTTATTTTAACATTATTTTTTCAGCTCTGGGACTGGTTTCTCTCTATTTTTTAGGGAAGCTGATCTATGGGATTTTCAAAATCCAGCAGTTTAAAAAAGAGTTTCAGAAAGAAAGTTTTGACGGGATCAACTTTTACCGTACAGATCTTAGCGAAGCCCCGTTTTCATACTTTAAGAACCTTTTCTGGAAGAATGCCATTACACTGCATTCTGATATAGGAAAACAGATTTTAAAGCATGAGATGGTACATATTGAGCAGAAACATTCCTTTGATAAGATTTTTATCGAGATTATTACTTCTGTTTTCTGGTTCAATCCGTTTTTTCATATTATCAAAAAAGAAATTAATCTCATCCACGAGTACCTGGCTGATAAAAAAGCCGTACAGCAATCGGACACCAAAGCATTTGCGCAGATGCTTTTAGCAAGCCACTTTTCCGGAACACAGTTGCCTGCTGCCAGTCCGTTTCTAAGTTCAAACCTTAAAAAAAGACTTAAAATGTTACAAAAACCAAAAACCAAGTTCGGATATGCGCGAAGAATTCTTGCATTGCCGGTGTTATTTACCGTAGCTTTTGCTTATCTGGTAAATGCAAAGAACAGAGAAATTGAAGAAACCAATCTTTCCATTAAAAAAGCAGTTTCAGAAATCAAAAAAGATACAGTAAGACCTGAAAAATCTGTTCAGGGAAATATTACAGGATTAAAATCTGTATCACCGGAAGATCATACAAAATTGACCGAGCTTGAAAAAAAGATAAAAGAAAAAGAGAAGGAGCTGGATGGATTAGATCCGGAAAGTGATGCCTTCAGTGATAAAATTGAAGAAATAAGCAATCTGGCATCAGAGATAGGAGAGATGGCTTCCAAAGTTGAAGTTGATGAATATTTCAATTCAGCTGAATGGAAAAATCAAATGAAGGAACTTGAAAATATGGATCCTCTTGATAAGAAAGCACTTCGTAAAATAGAAAGAGCGGCTAAAAAAGCAGGAAGAGCGGCTGAAAGAGCCGTAAAACACATCGTTCCTCCCGCACCACCTAGTGCACCAGCTGAACCCCAGGCTCCAAAAGCTCCGAAAGTAGTTTATTTTAAAAACAATAATACAGTCTACTATAAAGATCTTAGCCCTAAAGAAAAAGAAGAAGTACGTAAAGCAATGGCAGAAGCAAAAAAAGCTATGAAAGAAGCCGCAAAAGCCAGGGTGGAAGGAGAGAAAGCCAGAATAGAGGGTGAAAAAGCCCGCCTAGAAGGAGATAGAGCAAGAGCTGAAAGTGCTGTATTCCTTATTAAAGGAGAAAAAGCCAGAATAGAAGGGGATAGGATAAGAAAGGAAAGCGAAAAAATACGTGTAGAAGCTGAAAAAGCAGCACAAAGTTTCAGAGCTGGTAACTTTACCATGACAACTTCTGCTCCTAATGTGATGGTAATGCATGCTGATTTCATCAAGAAAGACGGTAACGGAAATATTGCTATGAATGGGGTGAAAAAGTTTAGCATTAACGGCAATGATGATCACAACTATAAGTATTACATTGATGGAAGAGAAGCATCTAAAGATGACGTTAACGCTTTGAGTTCTGCCAATATTTCAAAAGTAATGGTCAACACCCAGAAGAATGGAGAAGTGAAGAAAGGAGAAGTAAGAATTGAGACAAAGAAATAAAGTTCCAAAAGCTTTGTCAGTATTCAATTGACAGAGCTTTTTTACTATATGAATAATACATAAACTATGAAAAAAAGTTATTTCATTTTACTGGTACTTTTAAGTGTGGTTGTGAACGCACAGGTGAACAGATTCTTTTATGACTACAAATACATCTCTGATTCTACCAATAGAGCAGAAGTGAAAAGCGATGTTATGCTTTTGGATATTGATAAAAATGGTTCCAAATACTACAGCCGCGAAAAGTTTGTTGCTGATTCAACAATGAAAGCTGATATCGCCAAGCAGATGAAAGGAGGGTTCGGAGGAAGCATCAATATCAAGAGAAATATAAAACCGGGAACAAATTTTTCAACGGTCACAAAAAAATACCCGGATTATAATGTTTCGTTCTCTGAAAACATCGGAAACACAACGTATAAAATGCCGGAAGACCAAAAACCTGAATGGAAAATCCTTCCTGAAAAACAGAAAATCGGAGAATATAATACGCAAAAGGCAACCACAAATTTTGGAGGAAGAAGCTGGACCGCATGGTTTTCTACAGATATCCCATTCCAGGACGGTCCCTATAAGTTCTATGGACTGCCGGGGCTTATCGTTAAAGTTGAAGATAAAACAGGATCTCATATCATGACTTTAATTGGTAACAAGAAAACGGAGGCCGCATCAGAAGAAGATATTCAAATACCAGGTCTTACTACAATTGGAATAGGAGGGAAGGAAATAGAGATCAGCAAAAAGCAGTTTAAAAAAGCCTGGAAAGATTATCTTACAGATCCTACAAAAGATATGAAACAAACCATGAGCACTCTTCCTGCAGGAGCTGTGGTACAGATGAAAAATCAGGACGGAAAAAGTATTGATGTCAATGAAATGTACAGAAATATCGAAAAAAGAGCAAAAGAAGACCAATTAAAAAATAATAATAAAATAGAACCGGACCTTTATAAATAAGCGGTTTATATTGGAATAAAAAACAGTAAGGTTATTATAATCTTACTGTTTTTTTTATCTTTATCTCAGGACTTAAAATTCCAAAATATGACAGAAAAGGAAAAATGTGCAGCAGGACTTTTATACAATGCTAACTACGATAAAGAACTGATTCAGGAACGTATTGCCTGCAAAGATCTGTGCCAGGAATATAATGGATTGAAGAACTCCGATGCAGAAAGGAGATATGAACTGCTCGGGAGAATAATCGGAAGCATCAAAGAAAATATCTGTATAGAGCCTAATTTCTGGTGTGATTACGGATACAATATAAAAGCAGGAGAGAACTTCTATGCCAATCATAACCTTGTTATCTTAGATTGTGCCAAAGTAGAATTTGGTGATAATGTATTTATAGGACCCAATTGCAGTTTTTATACAGCAGGCCATCCGCTTGATGTTAAAGAAAGAAACGAAGGTCTTGAATATGCACATCCCATTACAGTAGGGGACAATGTTTGGTTGGGAGGAAATGTTGTTGTGCTTCCCGGAGTTTCTATCGGAAATAACTCAGTGATTGGTGCGGGAAGTGTTGTCACAAAAGATATTCCGGATGATGTAGTTGCAGTGGGAAATCCGTGTAAAGTCGTTAAAAAAATTACAGAACAGAATTAAAAAACTATTGATCTGAAAAAGAAAAATAATATTCTTGAACTGGATCTGCTGAAATAAAATAATCATTATAAAATAAAAACCCGGAACATCATTCCGGGTTTTTTATATCTGAATAAGAATCAGTGATTATGCTAATTTCTGAGAATCTGCAATGAACTGAGCCAATCCGCTGTCTGTTAATGGGTGCTTCAATAAGCTCAAAATCGGAGGCAGTGGAGATGTAATTACATCAGCTCCGATTTTAGCACAGTCAATGATGTGCATTGAATGACGGATAGAAGCCGCTAAGATTTCAGTTTCAAACATATAGTTATCAAAAATCAATCTGATTTCCTGGATAAGGTTAAGACCGTCTGTAGAAATATCATCTAATCTTCCTAAGAATGGAGATACATAAGTAGCTCCTGCTTTTGCTGCCAAAAGAGCCTGTCCTGCAGAGAAAATTAATGTACAGTTAGTCTTGATTCCTTTATCAGAAAAATATTTTAAAGCTTTGATTCCGTCTTTGATCATTGGAATCTTTACAACGATATTTGGGTGAATAGCAGCCAATTCGTCTCCTTCCTTAATCATTTCTTCATACGTTGTAGAAAGAACTTCCGCAGAAATATCTCCGTCTACAAGTTCGCAGATCGTTTTGTAGTGGTTTTTGATTGCTTCAGCACCTTGAATTCCTTCCTTAGCCATTAATGAAGGGTTGGTCGTTACACCATCTAAAATTCCAAGATCTCTAGCTTCCTTGATTTGCTCTAAATTAGCTGTGTCAATAAAAAATTTCATTTTGTTAAATAGATTTATTGATACAAAGATAGGGAATTAATTGGGTTCTGGGATATGAATTTTGAGTTACGGGGTTCGGGATTTCGAGTTACGAGGTTCGGGATTTCGGGTATACGTGTGATAGAGTTTGAGGGTTTGAGGGTGAGAGAGTGGGAGCGGTATAAAGGATGAGAAAAAATATGTTGATTTAATACCAAATAGTTAATTTTGCATCTAGCATCTAGCATCTAGCATCTAGCATCTAGCATATTATCTATGAAAAACAACAGTTTCACAGCCACATTGGAAATCATAGGGATTAATCCTTTTGTATTTGTTCCGGAAGAGATTCTGGACAGGATTTTTGATGAATCAGGAAGAAATAAAAGTCCGATTCCGGTAAAAGGAAAAGTAAACGGGCAGGAGTTTAAACAAAACCTCATGAAATATCTTGGTGAATGGAGACTGTATGTGAACCTGACTATGTTGAAAAACTCCCCAAAGAGAATCGGAGAAGTCATTGAAGTTGTATTGGAATATGATGATTCTGACAGAAGTATTTCTATTCATCCCCATTTGGAAAAAGCAATTAAAGAAAGTCCTCTGGCAACAGAAAATTTTGAAAATCTGATTCCTTCAAGACGGCTTGAACTGGTTCGTTATATTAATAATTTAAAAACCGAAGCCAGCATCCAGCGGAATATCGAGAAAATCATCCGCCATTTACACGGTGAAACAGATTTTTTCGGAAAAATGATTGAATAAGGAAGAGTTGAGAGTGGAAAATATAAAGTACACATATTCCATAAAGCTTCTTCAGCGACAATGACGCATCTCTTTGCTCCCTAAAAATAAGTGGTAAGTAAAATAAACCTTTGCATTACATTAAAGCTAGATACAAACAAAAAATGCCGGAAAAACTTTCCGGCATTTTCATTCTATTAAGAATTTAAAGCTTTGCTAAGCTTCACAGCGTCCTGATTGCTAGGGTCATACTGTAAAGATTTGGCAATGTGCTCTTTTGCCTTATTAGGATCTGTTTGCTGTTCTGCAAAGGCAATATAGAAATAGGCATACGCCAGATTTTTCTTATTTTGCTCTACTTCTTCCGGTTTTACGGTTGCAATATACTTTTCATAAGCCAGTTTTGCATTGGCATCATCTTTTGCAGACTGATAAGCATAAGCCTGGCTGTAATAAGATGGAGCCCAGTCCGGTAATAAAGCAGAGATTTTCTTCCAGGTATCAATGGCATTCGGCCAGTCTGAAGCTTCCTGGTAAGCTGCTGCTAATTTTGCTAAGGATTCCGTATCCTTTGGATTGGCCTCAATCTGTTTTTTAAGACCATCAATCGTTGGATTGGTTGTTTGACTCGTTGCTGCCGAAGTTTCCGGTTGAGTCGTTTGCGCGTTTACAAGACTTACACTTCCTGCCAGTATCAAACCTAAAAATAGGTTTCTACTATTAATTGTACTCATTTTCATAATCTTATATTTTAAATTCAAAAACTAAAATTCAATAATAATTCCACAAAATCTTAAATTTTAGAAGCTTTAAGTTTTTTTAGAAAATATTAACGGGAAACGTGTTTTTTTTAGTTTAATTTTTGATTCGTTAATGTTTGAGGTTATCTTTGTCATTCATTTTTTTATTAATACATATAATTTCGTCATATGAATATCATATTAGCTTCAACATCCACCCTTTTTGGCGGAGAATATCTGGAATACTTAAGAGAAGAATTAATCCAACTCTATAATGGAATAGAAGAAATTGTGTTTATTCCTTTCGCAAGGCCAGGCGGAATTTCCCATGACGACTATACCGCAAAAGCACGTTCTTTCTTTGAAACAATCAACATAAAAGTAAAAGGCCTTCATGAATTTGAAGATAAAAAAGAAGCCTTGAATCAGGCAAAAGGTTACTTTACCGGAGGCGGAAATACCTTTTTATTGGTTAAAACATTACATGAAGAAGGATTGATGTCTGTCTTAAAAGAAAATGTTTCAGGAGGAAAAGCATATTTGGGATGCAGCGCAGGAAGCAATATCGGAGGCCAGAATATGAAAACCACGAATGATATGCCGATTGTATATCCGCCAAGTTTTGACTGTATGGGATTGGTTCCTTTCAATATCAATCCACATTATCTTGATCCTAACCCGGATTTGAAACATAACGGAGAAA
>Ga0070682_100002312_pt1 | contig 10537 bp, 8 predicted proteins | sample KBSC63LmetaG_FD_64668 | JGI IMG/M metagenome (GOLD analysis project Ga0070682, IMG submission 64668) | Corn rhizosphere microbial communities from Kellogg Biological Station, Michigan, USA - KBS C6-3L metaG | ecosystem: Host-associated > Plants > Roots > Rhizosphere | place: USA: Michigan... | reverse complement strand
CGACGTGCCGAGCGCGGCCGTCAACGTCACGCGCTGCGCTTCACCGCCCGACAGCGTGCGCGCCTGGCGATCGAGCGTCAGATACCCGAGCCCCACCTGCTCGAGGTACGACAAGCGATGCAGGAGCTCGTTGCGCGCGAGCTCGCCTTGCCCGGTTGCGACAGGAAGTCCCGCGACGAGCGCGTGCGCCGCGCTGATCTCGAGCGCATTCCAGTCCGCGAGGCTCTTGCCCGCCACCCGGTACGCGAGCGCGAGCGCGTTGAGTCGCTTGCCGTTGCAGACCTTGCAGGTGTCGTAGGAGCGGTAGCGCGAGAGGAGCACGCGCACGTGGAGCTTGTACGCCTTGGTCTCGAGCCACTTGAACCAGCCGAGAACGCCCGGAAAAAGCCCCTTGTGCCAGCTACCGTCGCCGTGGAGCACGGTGCTCCGCTGAGCCTCGGTGAGCTTCTCCCACGCCACGTCGGTCGGGATGCCGTGGCGCTTGCACATCTTCGCGAGCTCGGCGCGCTCCCAGCGTGTCGAGCGGCCGCGCCAGGGGCGGATCACGCCGCCGGCGATCGTGAGCGAGTGGTCGGGCAGCACCTTCGGCACGTCGATGCCGAGCGTGCGACCGAAGCCGCGGCACTCCGCGCAGGCGCCGAGCGCCGACTCGTACGAAAAGAGCCCCGGGCGCGGCGCGTCGAGCGAGCGCCCGCATTCGGGGCACCCGTAGCCACGACGCACGGTGACGACTTCCGCTTCGCCGTGCACGTGAACGAGTCCGTCCGCACGCCCCCACCCCGTCTCGATGCTCTGCGCGAGCCGCGCCGCGTCGCGGGAGGGCACGAGGCGGTCGAGCACGACGTCGAGCTTCTTCGCTTTCGCCGCGCGCGACGGCGCGAGCTCGTCGAGATCGAGCGCCGCGCCCTCGTGAAAGACGCGCCGGTAGCCGTCGCGAAGCAGCGTCTCCCGCACCTCGAGGTAACCCTCCTTGTCGCGCACGGCGAGCGAGTACGTGAGGGTTGCGCGGCCTTCGCCGAGCGCCGCAACGACGCGGGCCGAGGCGGCTTTGGGATCCAAGAACACGGCCGCCACGCCGTGCTCCGGGCACACGGGCTGTGCCTCGCGCAGGAACAGCGCGGCGAGGTACGGCTGGATGTCCGCCATCGACGACACCGTCGACCGCGAGCTCTTCACCGGCGCGCGCCGATCGACCGCGATGCCGGCCGGTACCGGCTCGAGCATTTTCGTCGGGGGCCGCTCGAGCCGCTCGAGGAATTGGCGGGCGTAGGGGCTGAAGCTCTCGACGAAGCGGCGCTGTCCCTCGGCGTAGAGCGTATCGATCGCGAGGCTGCTCTTGCCCGAGCCGGAGACGCCGGTGATGGCGACGACCTCCCCCGGCGATAGCTCGAGGTCGATCGACTTCAGGTTGTGTGTCTCACCTCCCCGAAGGACGGTGCGGAGCATAGGGCCGAGAAACGTGGGACCGGGAGCCCGCCTCCGCAAGCGCTTCGGCACGACGAGCCCAAAAGCCGGGCCCAGTGCGGCCCGCGACCGTTACCTTTCGGTCGCTAGTTGAACCACTGGCTCGGCGGGGGAATGTAGATGCCGCCCGGGCCCGTCTTTCGCTTCGGAGCATTGTTCGCCGGCGGCGGTGGCGGCGGCGGCTTGCTCTTCGCGGGCTTGGCGGTCGCCTTGGTGGCGGGGCGCGCCGACTTGCTCGCCGACTCGGCGTGGCGCGCATCCGCGCTGGCCGCGACCGGCACGTCGGACGGCGTGGGTGCGGGCGTGACGGACGGCGCCGCCTCCGGCGTCGCCTTCACGGGCTCGCTGACCTCGGACGGGGACGGAGCGCTGCCGGCCGGCGCGGGCGGCGCGCCCGATACCGCAGGCTCCGCGCTCGCCGCGGCGCCGTCGCTGCTCCGGCCCGAGAGCGCCAACCCGAGCACGGCAAAGAGCACGACCGCCCCACCCGCGGCGTAGAGCACGGCGCGCGGCGGCCCCGAAGGCGGCGCGACCACGCGCCCGGAGGGCGTCGCCGTGAGCTCGGCGAGCCGGTCGAGCACCTCCTGCGCCGAAGCCGGGCGATCTTCCGGCTTCTTCTGCATCAGATCCATCACGAGCCGGACCAGCGGCTCCGGCGTGCCCTCGGGCAGCGGCGGCGGCTCTTCGACGAGCTGGCGCGCGAGCACCTGCGAGGGCAGCTCGGCATCGAACGGCACCACGCCGGCGATCATCTCGTAGAGCATCACACCAAACGAGTAGAGGTCGGCGCGCTCGTCGACGGCTTGGCCGGTCGCTTGCTCCGGGGACATGTACGCGATGGTGCCCATCACCATGCCGACGCGCGTGAGCTTGGTCGCGTCGCGCGATTGATCGGGCGGAGCGATGCGGGCGATGCCGAAGTCGAGCACCTTGACGCGATCGCCGCCCTCGGGGTCGGCGACGAGCATCACGTTGTCGGGCTTGAGGTCGCGATGCACGATGTGCGACCCGTGCGCGGCGCCGAGCGCGAGCAGCGTCTGCTGGGCAATCTTGATCGTGCGCGCGATCGGCAGCGGGCCGTTCTTCTCGATCAGCGCGCGCAGGCTCGTCCCGTCGACGAACTCGAGCACCAGGTAGAAGGAGCCGTCCTCGAGCTTGCCGAAGTCGCTGGCCGCGACCACGTTCGGGTGCTCGATGCGCGCGGCGGCAACGGCCTCGCGCTCGAAGCGGGCGACGACCTCTTCCACCTTCAGGAACTCGCGGTGCAAGACCTTGAGCGCCACGATCTTGCGCATGTGCACGTGCTCGGCGCGGTACACGACCCCCATGCCGCCGGTGCCGATCAGACCGAGCACCTTGTAGCGGCCTGCGACGACCGTTCCTGCCTCGAGCATCGGAGGCTCGCCTTGCTGGACCGTGGGCGCGCTCATTCCCGCTCGGCCTGGTTTAGCACAATCCCCCCGGGCGCCGTTCTCGGGTATGACACGGCCCCGCCATGTCGCGCGCCCAAGACAAGAAGACCGCCAAGGACGGTGGCGACCGACTGGTTTCCAAAAACCGGCGTGCGTTTTTCGACTACGAGGTCGGCGACAACTACGAGGCGGGCCTCGTGTTGATCGGCAGCGAGGTGCGGTCGCTGCGCGAGAGCGCCGCCGATCTCACGGACGCGTGGGTGGACATCGACGGGCGCGGCGAAGCCTGGGTGAAGGGGATGCGCATCCCACCGCTGAAGCACGCCGCTTTCGGGCACGAAGAGCGCAGGCCGCGCAAGCTGCTCCTGCGAAAAGACCAGATCGACAAGCTGCGCGGCGCGAATCAGCGCGATGGAATGACGCTGATCGTCACCAAGTGCTACTTCAAGAACAACCGCTTGAAGCTCGAGATCGCCGAAGCTCGCGGCCGGAAGAAGTACGACAAGCGTCAGGCGCTCAAGGCGCGGGACGCCGACAAGGAGGCGCGCCAAGCGATCCGCGCGAGGCGCGGATGAGCGACGCCGAGAAGGTCCTCGAGCTCGAGCGCGGCGGAACGGCCGTCGTGACTGCGAGCGACGGCGAGCACGTGACGCTACTCGCGCCCTTCGCGTCACCGCCGGGCTCGACTCTCGCTGCGAGCTTCGAGGGTCAGCGGCTGTCAATCAAGGTCCGTGGCTCGCGACGCGTCGAAGCCGACGCTAGCGGACGCTGCTTCCGCGTCGAGGGACGCTTCGTGAGTCTGTCGCGTGCGCTGCGCCTCGCGCTCACCGGGCAAGCACCTTCGTGATCGTGCTCATCAGGGCGTCGATTGTGAAGGGCTTCGCGAGAAACGCCGCGTAGGCATCGGGCTCGAGCCGTTGCTCGAGCGGAAAATCCGCGTAGCCCGAGAACAGCACGATCGGCACGCGTGAGCCGCGCGCCCGCATCTCGCGCACGAACTCAGCGCCGTCCATGCCCGGCATGGTCACGTCACAAAGCACGAGCGCCGGCGGGTCGCGCTCGATGAGGGCGAGCGCCGCGTCACCGTTCGACGCCTCCTGCACCTCGTAGCCGTGCACTTCCAGGATCCGGCGCACCTGCCTGCGCACGACGCTCTCGTCGTCAACGACTAGGATCCGTCCGGGCGGAGACTTGGCGGGCGCGGGCTCGTGCCCCTTCTTCGACACGCTGTCCGCGGCCGGCAAGAGCACGGAGAACGTGCTCCCGCGCCCGAGCGCGCTCTCCACGACGATCGCGCCCCCGTGCGACGACACGATCCCGAGGCACGCTGCGAGCCCGAGGCCGTGACCTTTGGCCTTCGTGGAGAAGAACGGCTCGAAGATGCGGCCGCGCGTGGCTTCGTCCATGCCGGCGCCCGTGTCGCGCACCTCGACGAGAACCCAAGCCTTGCCGGCTGCGGAGACCTCGGCGCCGAGCGCATGCTTGAAGCGATCGTCGGGCCGGCCGACGCGTCGCGCGCTGACGGTGATGCTGCCGGCTTCGCCGCCGAGCGCGTCGGAAGCATTCGTCAGGAGGTTCAACAGCACTTGCAGCAACGTGGCACGGTTGCCGAGCACGACGGCGTCCTCGTCGATGGCGACCTCGACGCGCGCGCGCTTCGACAGCGACGAGCCGACCAAGCGCTGGAGCTCGTTCAGCACGAGGTTCAAGGCGACGGGCTCCCGCACGCCGAGATCGCGCCGCCCGGCGTAGGCGAGCAGCTGCGCCGTGAGTGTCGCCGCGCGCTGCCCGGCCTCGGCGATCGATTCCACGCATTCGCGCTCGTCGGGCCGAAGATCGCCGAGGGCCAAGAGCTCGGCGCTGCCGATAATCCCGACGAGCAGGTTGTTGAAGTCGTGGGCGATGCCGCCGGCGAGCACACCCAAGCTGTCGAGGCGCTGGCTCTGCTGCAGGTGCTGCTCGAGCTTGCGGCGCTCGTTCTCGGTGCGCACGGCCTCGCGCATGTCGCGCATGCCGGAGAGGCGCGCGGGCACGCCGTCGAGCGTCGTGCTGATCGCCGCGATCTCGACCGGGATCTGCTCGCCGTGGTCGCTGACGAGCACCGAGCGGAACACCCCGGTTCGGCGCTCCTGAACGTGCTTGCCCACCTGCTCGCGATACTCCGGCGCGACCGTGCCGATGATCGAGCGTCCGATCAGCTGGTCGCGCGGCGTGCCGAAGAACGCCTCCACGTCGCCGACGAAATCGACGATCACGCCGTCGCGACTGTAGGTGAGGAGGTCGAACGCCGTTTTCGCGAGCTCGCGCAGCTGGCTCTCGCTCTCGCGAATCAGGTCATAGATGCGCTCGCGCTCGGTCACGTCGCGTACGGCGGCGACGCGCACGGGGCGCTCGCCGTAGACGCCTTGCTTCGACTGAATTTCCGCGCGAAATCGCGTGCCGTCCATGCGCACGCCGGTGACGACGTAGGCGCCTTCGACGCGATCGCGCAAGCGCTTGAGCACGTCGGGCAGGTCCTCGGGCGCGAGGCAGCGCCGCAGCGTATCCGGGCCGAGCACCTCCTCGGGCCTGCAGCGCAGCATGTCCGCGAACGGCTGATTGGCGTCGATGATCGAGCCGTCGACGTGGATCATGATGCCCTCGAACGACGCCTCGGAGAGCATTCGGGCGCGCTCCTTCGCGCGCAGCAGCTCGCCGTGCTCGGCAACACGGTGTTCCGCTACGCGCAAGAGCTCGGTGACGGTCGCGCGCGCGGGCTCCGGCAGCTCGGGACCCGCCTCCCCGTCGGCAAAACCCGCACGGGTGAGCACCGCGCGCATTTCCGCTACGGCTTCGGCCGGTGGGGCGGCGGCGAGCACACGGGCCAGATCCGTTAGCAGCGCGAGAGAATCCATTGGGGGCCCCCTGCCGACGGACGAGAACGGCCATTCTAGAGCAGATTTAACTGCTCCCGAGCGGGTTCTTCAGTCGGCGTTCGCCTCGGCGAGCAACTTGTCCCACACCCGCGCGCCTTCGCGCTGAAAGCCGACGAGGATCTTCGCTTTGTCCGCGTCGAGTGGGCTCCCCTCGATGGCGGCGATGCGCTCGTCCGTCCAGGCTCGGAAGAACTTCACCGCGGCACGGCTGATGCGCCGCGGTACGGCGCCCACCTCGACGTAGAACGGGGCCGTCGAAGCGAAGCGGAACGTGTCCGTCCGGTCGGTCAGCGCCCGCACCAAAAACCAGCCGGATTTGTCGAATACGAGCGCGGGGAAGCGCACCCGATGCGCGGCGGGGTCGTAGACGCCCCGGGCCGCGACGGCTCCATCGCGCACGAGCTCGACCGTGGCGATGGGGTCGACGCTCGTTAGCTCGATGCCGAGCTCGACCGTGAGCTTCGGTGCATTTCCTGCACGGAGCGTGCTGCCGGGCGGCTCGCCGTTCGCTTCGACGAGCAAGAGCGGCCCGTTCGTCACGAACGAGCGGCCCAGGCCGAGCAGCCGCCACCACGTGTCGAGATCCGGCAAGCTGCCGCTCTTCACGTACACGCGATTGTACCCCACGGGATTCGGCAGCACTCCCGACGCGCTGCCGGCGGACGGGGCGAGGCGAAAACCGGCGTCGAGGAGCCGGTAGTAAATGTCCTGCGTGCAGTACGCGTTGGCGAACGGCCCGTCGCCGTACTGTGCGCGGTCGCACTTGTGCCCCCACGCTTCGTGGTTGCGCACTCCGGCGCGATTCATGTGGTTGTGCGCGATGCCGACGGAGTCGACGAGGCCGAGCGCGACCCAGGTCGGCGTGTCCCACCAGAACGGCTTCTCGAGCGCGACGTGCACCTCGCCTTGCGCGCGCGCCGCTCGCACGAGCTCAATCGCCGGCGGGTACTCGTCCGCCTCGGCGCCGACCTTGTGCGCGATGCGGCCCTTCTCGTCGTAGTAGAGGTGCGGCAAGGCGAGCGCCTCGTTCAGCCGCAACAGCAAGAGCGCCCCCCCTTGCCGCTCGTCCTCGCCGACCGTCGGATCGACGAACCGGTCGCCGTCGAACTTTCGCACCTGCGCGCGCAGCCCCGTCGCCGCGGCCGCCGGCTGATCGTTCCACCAGGTCACGAAGCCGCCGACGTGCAGATCCTCGGCCCGCATCAAGAGCTCGGCGTCCGCGGGCGGGCGATGCACGTGCAGATCGCCGGAAAACCAGCCGCGCTCGGCGAGGTTCGCGACGCGCTCGAGCGTCACCGCGACGCGACGCGCGGGAGCCTCCGCTTCGAACGAGCCGCTCGCACGGCTGTACTCGGGGCCGCGCTCGATCTCGTAGCGGTAGCGTCCCGGCGCAAGCTCGAGCTCGCCGTTGCCGGGGAACGAAAAGTGGTCGCTGAAGGAGGGAAAGCCGGAAGGGAAGACGCCTTCGTTGCGCTCGTTCGTGAGATGAACGCGGCAGGGTAGTGTCTCGTGACCGTCCTCGACGCTGAGCCGCACGTGCACGGGAGGGCCTGCGGGAGTCTCCGCTCGCGTGGATTTTCCTCGGTGCCGAAAGCGCGCGGGAAGCAGGAGCAGAGCGCCCGCCACCGCGATCGCCGCCACCACGCCGATCCGCTTCGCATCCATGCCGCTCGCTCCGCTTCAGAACGGCGTGATCACGAGCGCGAGCTCGCCCGTCGCGAAGAAACCGTGGATGCGCCGCGCGTCGCCCGCTGCGATTTCGACCGGCATTTCCCGTAGGAAAATGCCACCGCCGAACCCGAGGGCCAGGCGCACCGTGCGGGACAGGCGCGGCTCGAGGCGCAGGCGCCCGTCGAAGCTCGCCGACCAGGTTTGGTGCTGGCCCGCGATGCCGTCCACGGCATGCGCGCTCGGGAAGTTGAACACGTAGGCGCTCACGCCGAAGGCTCCCTCGACGCTCATGGCGCGCCCGAGCGATAGGCGCCGCGCCGGACCGAGCTGCACGAGAGCGCCTTGCGCCGCGTGGTGCTGGTCGACGCCACCGACGAGCCACGCTGCGCCGAGATCGAGACGCAGGTTGCGATGCACGGTGAGCTCACCGGCGAGCTCCGTCCCCACGAGGTCGAGATCGGTCGCCAACATGCCGACGAACCCGGACCGCAGCGCGCGCGGCCCCTCGCGCGTGCGATTGCGCGCGACGCGTGCCGCCTCGAGCGCGCGCTTCCTTTGCTCCTCCGCCTCGAGCGCCGCGTCGTCGCGCTCGTCCCGGAGCTCGCGCGCGAGCTCGGCGGCCGCCAAAGCCACGCGGCGCGGCACGACCTGCGCGGAGCCCGTCGTCCCCGCGACGATGCGGGATCCGTACGCGACGCCGCGCTCCCAGAGCTCGATGCGCAGCTGCCCCTCGCCCTCCCCGAGCACGCGCACGAACAGCGCCGTGTCGCGCTGTCCCGGCGCCGGGCGCACGTCGACGTCGGCGAGCTCGAGCTGCACGAGGCGACGCACCGCGCGCGGGTCGATCAGCGCTTCGGCGCGCGCGTCGATCTCGAGCGACGCCGGGTGCGGCGCCGCGACGCCGGGCGACGGCGCGCCCAGCGTGAGCCCGAGCAGCGTGACGAGCGCGAGGCCGAGAGCCCTAAGGCTTGGGAGCGAGCTTCGACGAACCCGAAGGCTCGTCCGCGCGCGACTTGCTCGACGCCGACTCGGGGCGCGCCGGCTCGGAGCCGGGAGCCGGCTCGTCGGCGGCGCCGGACGGGGCGTCGGCAAGAGGAGTCCCCTGCGCTCGCTCGGAGCGCCGCGCGAGCTCGGAGCGGAACTCCTCCAAGCTACGGCCGTTCGGGAACTCGTTTTCATACTGGGCGATGAGGCGCGCCGAAAGCTCGAGATTGCCTTGTGAGAGCGCCGCGTCCACCTCGCGAGCCAGCGCATCTTCGGCGAAGTCACCGCCGGGAGACAAGCGCCGGTAGAGAGCGTACGCCTCCGAGGCGCCGTTCTCGTCGCCGGCCTGGTCGAGGAGGTTGCCGAGCGTCCACGCCGCGAGCGGGGCCTCGGGCGCTTCACGGAAGACACCGAGCACGCGCCGGAGGGACGCGACCGCGCGCTCGCGACTACCGGAGGCGCGCGCGATGTCCACGAGCGTCATCAGCTGCGCCGCCGACGCGCTGCCGAGCACGGAGTCGAAGCCACCGCGAGCCTCGAGCGATGCGCGCGCCGCCTCGAAGTCGCCGGCCTCCGCCAAGCGCTCCCACTCCGGCGGCGACGACTGCGCCACGACCGACGACGCAGGCGGAGCCACCTTCGCGACCGGCACGAGCGCGAGCTGCGGCGCCGCGATGCCCGTCGCACGCATGCGGTGGGCCGGCGGCACGCGCGGTTGCACGTTCGGCGTCCCGGACGCCGTCGCACGCGGCGCGAGCATTCCGGTCGCAGGCTCGACGGCAGGTGGACGCTCCGCGCTCAGCACGGGCGCGGCATCCGGACGCACCCAACGCGCGCCGACGAACACGCCGGCACCGAACACGACGACCATCGTTGCCGGCGCCCACCACGCCTGAGGCCGCGTGAAGAACGAGCGCGAGGAAACCTCGGGCGCGAGCCTGCGCCAAATGCGCTCGACCCGCTCGGACGAGCCGTGATCGCGCAGCGAAAAACGCGGCAGATCGCGCAGGCGCGTCTTCACGGTTCCTCCTCCGCGAACGGCGACACGAAGTGCTCTTCGAGGAATGCCTGGGCGCGCGCGATGCGTCGCTTGGCCGTAGCGAGCGAGCAACCAGCGAGCTCGGCCACGCCCTCGAGCCGGTGACGCTCCACGTAGCGGAGCGTCCACGCGATGCGCTCGTCGGCGGGCAGCGTCTGGAGGAGCGCGTACACCTGGGCGAGCAGCACGCGCTCTTCCGGGTCGACACCGGGTGCGGCGATCGAGTCGAGGTCGACCGGCTCCGGCGACGCGAGACCGAGCATCGCGACGAGGCGCCGCCGGCGCAGTCGCGTGCGCACGAGGCGCACGACGATGCTGCCGAGCCACGAGCGAAACGCCGCAGGCTCCCTGAGCTCGGCGAGGCGACCGTGAGCGCGCACGAACGCGTCGTGCACGATGTCCTCGACGTCCTGCGTGCTGCCCTGAATGCGGACCGCCAAGTTCAGCGCCGTCGCTGCGTGCCGGCGATAGAGCGTCTCGAACGCGCTGGTCGCGCTGGCGTCGTTCTCGCGCGCCCGCAGCACGAGGGTCTCGTCCGACGGGCCGAGGGTCGCGGCGTCGCCGATAGCTCCGCCGATGAGGCGGAGGCGGGTCGCGGCGGCGGGAGAGCGGGCCAAGGCGGGGGCGTCTTTACTGCCCCGGCAGAGATGCGGGGCTACTAGGGCATGGACGCGAACCCTACCCCTTTCGGCTCACGGGGGCTCGAAAGGCCGCTCCCGCGCGCCTGCTCGCGTTTCAGCGATTTTTCAGCACCCCACCCGACATGTGGGTGAAGCCCGGCCGCCGCCCGCCGGAGACGCGAGAAAAGGCCCGAGATACGGCCGCGAAACCCGAAAGCCCCCGGCCGGCCGTTATCGAACCGCAGAAAATGTTTCCGATTTTCTGATTTTCCTCCCTCCCCATGAGCTGGTTCGGGTAGATCCGGCGTCTGTAACGTGGTCCGAGCGCACCCAGTGACTGCTCGGCAAGGAAGGATTCCACATGTCGAAGATGATTGCTCTGATCCCGGTTGCGCTCCTTGCGTTCGCGTGCGGCGGTGGCGAGGCCACTCC
>Ga0070682_100002311_pt1 | contig 10540 bp, 8 predicted proteins | sample KBSC63LmetaG_FD_64668 | JGI IMG/M metagenome (GOLD analysis project Ga0070682, IMG submission 64668) | Corn rhizosphere microbial communities from Kellogg Biological Station, Michigan, USA - KBS C6-3L metaG | ecosystem: Host-associated > Plants > Roots > Rhizosphere | place: USA: Michigan... | reverse complement strand
GCGGGAGGCGGGAGGCGGGAAGGCGGGAACGGAACGCCATAAGAGCACTTCGAGAAGACGCCGGCCGAATTTGGTCGGCGTCTTTCTTGTATAGGGCTACAACTCAATCTCGCGTCTGCACCCCGCTTCCCCGCTTCCCCGCTTCCCCGCTTTCCCGCCTTCCCGCTTCCCCGCCTCCCGCCGACCGCATGCCCCCGACCCTCAAAGCATTCCTCAATTCCGCCTGCGGCAACGCCGAAGCAGCTCGCGATGCATTGGCCAAAGCTGGATTCGACCTCGAGGACGTCCAGCCGAGTGACATGGAGAGAGCGCTGAAGACGGCAATCGATGGAGGAGCGAAACGAATCCTCGTCGCCGGTGGCGATGGGACCATCGCCACTGCCGCCGCCCTGGTCGCCAACACCGATGTCGAGCTGGCGATCCTTCCCGGTGGAACTCTCAATCACTTCGCAAAGGATCACGGCATCCCGACCGACCTCGGCGAGGCAGCGATCGCGGCCGCCGGCGGAGAGACCGTGGGGGCCGACATCGGGTACGTCAACGACTGCGTCTTCCTCAATACGAGCTCAATAGGCGCGTATGTCACCTTCGTGCGCGATCGCGAACGGCTCGAGAAATATGTTGGCTATAGGATCGCCAGCCTGATCGCAGCGGTCCAGACGATGTATCACCTGCGCACTTTTACGGTGACGCTCGAGGTCGAGGGTGCGAAGAAGACCTATCGCTCCTCCATGGTTTTCATCGGAGTCGGAGAGCGGGAGCTCAAAATGCCGACTCTGGGAAGCAGGGTTAAGAACGGGCGGCGTGGACTGCACGTGATGATTATAAGAGGGCACGGGAAGGCCCGGCTCTTCGCGATCGCGCTGGCGGCAATCGCGAAAGGCACCAAGGAGGCATCGAAGCTTCCGGAGTTCGACAATTTCATCGTGGATAGCTGCCGAATCGACCTCACTCGCTCACACACGACGATCGGCGTTGATGGTGAGCTGAAGAAAATGCAGACGCCGCTCGATTACAGAATCGAGCGCGATGCGATCCACCTCGTCGTCGCCCCGCCCAAGGATGATGAATAGCTAGATTTGAGGGATGACCCTGCCGAGCCAGTCGAACGCGTCCACGGTCGCAGAGCGTCTGGCCGATATCGTAGGCGAGCGGCACGTCCTCAGCCGCCCAAGCGAGCTGCTGGTCTACAACTCCGATGGGCTTCCTGGGTACCGTCGTCAGCCGAAGCTGGCTGTGTTCCCGGGAAACCGTGACGAGACAATCGCCGTCGTCCGATTGCTCGCCGCCGAAGGATTGCCATTCGTGCCCCGCGGCGCGGGCACCGGTCTCTCCGGCGGAGCGCTCGCCGACGACATCGTCGTCATCGGAGTGCACCGCCTCAAACAGATAATCTCACTCGACGTCGAGAATCGTCGGGCAACCGTCGAGCCCGGCGTGGTGAATCTTCGCCTCAACAAGCACGTAGCTCCTCACGGCCTCTTGTACGCGCCCGATCCGTCAAGCGAAGCCGCGTGCACAATCGGCGGCAACGTGGCCGAGAACGCGGGCGGGCCGCATTGCCTCAAGTATGGAGTCACGCTCAACCACGTACTGGCAATGACGGTTGTTCTGCCGAGCGGTGAAGTGGTGGAACTGGGGAGCAGGATCGGCGAGCGCGATGGCTACGATCTTCGCGGAGCGTTCATTGGCTCGGAGGGATGCTTCGGACTGGCGCTCGATATCACGGTGAAGCTGACGCCGCGTCCGCAGACAGTTCGTACGCTGCTGGCCGATTTCATGTCGATCGACGCCGCGGCGCGCGTGACGTCCTCGATTATTTCCTCGGGCATCGTGCCCGCCGCACTCGAGTTCATGGATGGGCCGACGATTCGAGTCGTCGAGTCGTCGATCTACGCCGCCGGCTATCCGAAGGATGCAGAGGCAATTCTGCTGATCGAGCTCGACGGTCTGGAGGCAGGAGTTGCCGCGGATCTCGAGACCGTGCGGCAGATCTGCCTCGATGGTGGCGCCCGCAACGTGAAGGTCGCGCGCAACGACGCCGAGCGCCTCAAGCTGTGGCAGGGGCGGAAAAAGGCTTTCGGAGCCATGGGACGCCTCGCCCCCCACCTCATCGTCCAGGACGCGGTCATTCCCCGCACGCGATTGAGCGACATCCTCGCGACCATCAACGCCATCAGCGAGAAGTACGACGTGCTCGTTTGCAACGTGTTTCACGCCGGCGACGGCAACCTCCACCCCAACATCGCGTACAGCGCCGACGACCCCGCCGAGAGCGAGCGCGTCCACAAGGCGATGACGGAGATCATGCGCGCCTGCATCGACGTCGGCGGAAGCATCACGGGCGAGCACGGGGTCGGACTCGACAAGATGGGATACATGGAATCCATCTTCTCCGAGCCGTCGCTGAATGCGATGTGCGAGCTGCGCGGCGTGTTCGATCCGGATCACAGGTCGAATCCCGGGAAAGTGGTTCCGATCCACTCCTGCAAGGAATGGCATTCGGTCGCGTCGACACGCAGCGTTGACCGCTCGCGCGTGAGCGAGCCCCCTGCCCTCGCCGCCGAGCCGGCGCACCCATCCGCGCAGTGAGCACGGAGACGGTCGTAGCGGCGATTCACGAGAGTATCGCCGATCGCGCGCCACTGAGGATCAACGGCCGCTCCAACTGGCTCTCTGCAGGCCGGCCGGTGAAAGCGAAGAAAACGCTCTCGCTGCGCGACGATTCGGGAGTGGTCGGCTACGTTCCCGGCGATCTTACACTCGTCGTGCGGGCCGGGACGACTCTTGCCGAAATCGAGAGTGTCACCGCCGAGCACGATCAGTGGCTTCCGCTCGACCCGTTCGGCACCAACGACGGGACAATCGGCGCGACGATCGCTACTGCGTCGGCCGGACCTCTTGCAACGAGTTTCGGTTTGCCGCGGGACCTGTTGCTCGGACTGGAATTCGTGAGCGGTCGTGGCGAGGTGGTGCGGGGCGGCGGGAAGGTCGTCAAGAATGTGGCGGGCTTTGACCTCTCGCGCCTCCTCACCGGTTCGTGGGGCACGCTCGGCGTCATTACCGAGGTCTCGCTGAGGTTGTACGCGCGCCCGAAAGTCGATAGAACCTTTGTCGTCACCCTCAGTCGAGAGGAAAAGACGAACGCAGCGCTCATCCGCGCAATCACCGTTTCACCGCTGGCGCCTTTTTCACTGGAGCTTGTCAACGGCACCGCTGCCCGCCAGCTCGCGCTCGGCGACAAGCCGTTGTGCATCGTCAGGTTTGGGGGCAATTCCGCGGTCGTAGAATCCCAGCTCAAGGCTCTGTCGCAGCTCGCGCGCGCCGAGGAAGTGGATCAATCGATCTGGACGAAGTTTCGCGCGCTGGATCGCGAGGCGGATAGCGTCATCAGGATCTCGAGCTTGCCGACGCGATTTCTCGGGACCGCCGCGGGCATCGTTGCCGACTCACCGCCCGACGTCATCATTTCGATCAATCCGCGCCGCGGCGTTATGCGTCTGGCGACATTGCAGGCTGGCAATTCGTACTCGACTGAACCCGGGATGCCCATCGACATTCCAGAGGACGGGAAAAGCTCCGACACCGTTCTTATTTTCGAGAAGCTTCCTGAAGATGTGTGGCCGGTCGTTTCCCCGAATGTCGCCGCCGATTCTCTTTCGCGCGGCGTCAAAACCGTCTTCGACCCACATGATCTCCTGAACCCCGGCATACTCGGTAACTGATGACCGCAGGCTTCCCGATCGATCCCCTCCCGCACGATCCGATGCCGGGATGCGCGCTCCCCGGCACTCCGCTCGCCGACGCGCTTCCCGGGATCAACGCGTGCGTGCACTGCGGTTTCTGCCTCCAGGCGTGCCCGACCTATCTGAATCTGGAAGACGAGAACGACAGCCCGCGCGGGCGGATTTTCCTCATGCGGTCACTGCTAGAGGGAACCGTCAAGCCGGATGATCCGAGCGTTCAACAGCACATCGATCAGTGCCTCGGCTGCCGAGCCTGCGAGCCAGTATGCCCAAGCGGAGTGCCGTACGGTCAGCTACTCGAGGCGACGCGGGCGACCCTGCGGGAGAGCCGGCCGACCCCGTTCATCGCCCAGCTCATTCTGTTCGTTTTCGCGCGGTCGTGGCTCCTGCGTCCTGTGATGTTCTTTTCGCGGCTTTTGGCATCTACTCCGATTCCGACCCTTTGCTCGGGCGTGAAGGGTCGGCTTGGATTCGCGATGGCGATGCTCGCATCGACGGGCCGCTCCATCGAGCGAGGTCGCTACAATCCTGTCTCGAGAGGAGAGCGTGGAAATGTGGCGACGCTTCGCGGCTGCGTTATGGATGGATTGTTCAACGCCACCAACCAGGCAACCGAGCGCGTGCTGAAGGTGAATGGTTATGCGATCGTCCGCGCGCCAGGACAACAGTGCTGCGGGGCGCTGCACGCCCACGCTGGCGACCTCGAGACCGCGAGAAAGCTGGCGCGCCGCAACATCGCTGCGTTCGAAAAGTCCGGCGCCGCCTTCATCGCCGTCAACGCCGCCGGCTGCGGCGCGATCATGAAGGAATACGGACATCTGCTCGAGCACGACGGCGAGTGGCACTCGCGCGCGATCGCGGTCAGCTCACGCGTGCGCGACGTGAGCGAGCTGCTCGCGGCGGCGGGTCCGCGCCCGGGCGGCGCGCTCCCCATTCGGGTTACCTATGACGCGCCGTGTCACCTGCAGCACGCTCAGCGAGTGACCGAGGCGCCGTTGACGGTGCTTGCAGCAATCCCGGGTCTGGAGCTCGTGCCCCTTCCCGATTCGGATCAGTGCTGCGGCAGCGCGGGCATCTATAATCTCATCGAGCCGGAAACTTCGGATGCGGTGCTCGAGCCGAAGCTCGCAAACATTCGGAACACACGCGCGCCATGGGTAGCGACGGGCAATCCCGGATGTCTGATGCAGATCGGAGCCGGCCTGATTCGCGCCGACATCTCAGCGAGGTCCATCCACCCGATAGATCTGCTCGACGCATCCTACGCCGCGTTCGGGCAGTAGCGTCCCGTGCGAGCACTGGCTTAATTGCAGGTAATGTCGGAGATGAACGAGTATTCCGCGCTGCACAACGGTGCTCTCTTTTTCGACCGGAGCGACCGGACGCGCACCCGCATCTCCGGCCCGAAGGCCGCCGAGCTGGTGACCGGAATGGTGACGAACGATGTGTCGAGTCTCGTCATCGGTGAAGGCCAGTACGCCGCCGCGCTGACGCCCAAGGGAAAGATCGTCGCCGACCTCCGCATTTTCGCCCTCGACGAAGCGCTGCTGATCGATACCTCGGCCGCCGCATCTGGCGGCTGGAAGGACATGGTCCGCAAGTACATCAATCCGCGCGTCGCCCCTTATCACGACGCGAGCGCGGAGCTGAGCGACATCGGTGTTTTCGGGCGGTCGTCCCGCTCGATTGTATCGCGGGTAACGGGGATCGACGATCGCGAACTATCGGCACTCGCGCCGTACAGCCACATCACGCGGCCGTTCGGAGATTTCACCATCATCGTGGCGAGGGTTCCGGAGATGGATCTCGATGGGTTCGAGATCTTCGTTCCGACCGAGGCAGTCGAGACCATCACGGCGAAGCTGCGCGCGGCTGGTGTTGCCGCCGGCAGCAGCGAGACATGGGAGATCGCGCGCGTCGAAAGTGGACGTCCGAAGTGGGGCGCCGACATGGACGACTCTACGCTGCCACAGGAAGCGAACTTCGACGAGCTCGGCGCGATATCCTACACGAAGGGTTGCTATATAGGGCAGGAGACCGTGGCGCGCGTCCACTTCCGCGGGCACGTAAACCGTTTTCTCCGCAAGCTTCGGTTCATCACGCGTCCGCCTCCGCCGAGCGGCGCGGAGCTCGTCGACGAGACGGGCAAAGTCATCGGCGACATTCGCAGCGTCGCGTTGTCCCCGAGGTTTGGCGGAGTCGCGCTGGGTATGGTGAGGCGCGAAGTACTGCCGGGAACGACTTTGCAGGCGCGCTGGCCCGGGGGAGAATGCAGCGTCCAGGTAGAGCAAAACGAAAAAGGCGCCACTGTTTAGTGGCGCCCTTTTTTTAAGTCCGCGAGAAGAGCTACTTCTTCTTCGTGGTCGTCGTGGTCTTGGTCGTGGTGGTGGTGCTGCTCGTCGGCGTCGTGCTAGCCGTCGTGTCCATCTTCATGGTGGTGTCCATCGCAGCCGGTGCTGGTGCCATCGCTGGTGCGGACGTGTCGGCGGCAGCGGTGTCATCCTTCTTTGCGCATGCTGCAAGTACGAGAACTGCGGCGACAAGGGCCAGGCGCTTCATTTACGATCTCCTTGAGAGGCAAACGTGGAATAAGTCGCCGGTCCGTGCACGAAGCTGTGCCCGTTTTTGGCGCGGGCGAAAATTTATCTCATCTGGAAGCGGTGTCAAGGGTAGAGCCGTCTGGTAGCCCTCTGATGCGCGGGGTAGATTAACTCTCAAGAAGCGAAATTTCCCGGGAGAATCAGTTGTCGGTTTATCCAGAAACATTTGGCGCACTAAAGAAGTCGGCCTTCGGAGCAACCGAGCGGAGGCTGTTATCGGTCAAGGATGAGCTTCGGGCGAACCTGCTGACTCGCCTGGCGACCAGAAGACCGATCTTCAGCGGCGTTGTCGGCTACGAAGAGACCGTCATGCCGCAGATCGTCAACGCCCTTCTCAGTCGCCACAACTTCATCCTGCTCGGTCTTCGGGGACAGGCCAAATCACGGATTCTCCGCGCCTTGACGACGCTGCTCGATCCCGCGCTTCCGATCATCGCCGGGAGCGAGGTGAACGACAACCCGTTCTCGCCCATCTCCAAGTACGGCAAGAACCTCCTCAAGGAAGCGGGAGACGACACTCCGATCGCCTGGCTGGATCCCGACATGCGCTACGTCGAGAAGTTGGCCACGCCCGACGTGACGGTCGCTGACATCATCGGCGACCTCGATCCCATCAAGGCCGCGCGAGGCGGGCACATACTCGGCGACGAGCTGACGATGCACTACGGAATGCTTCCCCGCTCGAACCGTGGAATCTTCGCGCTCAATGAGCTGCCTGATCTCGCCGGAAAAGTGCAGGTCAGCCTCTTCAACATCATGCAGGAAGGCGACGTCCAGATCAAAGGCTATCCGGTGCGCCTGCCGCTGGACGTGATGCTCTGCTTCACTGCGAATCCGGAAGACTATACGGCGCGCGGCAAGATCATCACGCCGCTCAAGGATCGCATCGGCAGCGAGGTGATCACGCACTACCCGGAGACCGTCGAGCTCGGGATGGCGATCACGAATCAGGAGGCATGGACGGCGCGCGGCGCTGGAAAAGTTCGGGTGCCCGATTTCATCGCCGAGGTGATCGAGCGCGTCGCGTTCGAGGCGCGGAACGACAAGCGCATCGACAAGCGGTCGGGTGTCTCCCAGCGGATGCCGATCACCGTGCTGGAGAACGTGGTATCGAACGCCGAGCGCAGGGCGATACAGACGGGTGAGCGCGACATCGTGCCCCGGATTGCCGACATCTACGCCGCGCTTCCGGCCATCACCGGAAAGATCGAGCTCGAGTACGAGGGCGAGCTGGTGGGCGGGCACACCATCGCGAAGGAGCTCATTCGTCGCGCGGCGGACGCCACCTATCAGGATCGCGCGGGCGGAATCAACACCGACGAGATCATCATGTGGTTCGATGTCGGTGGCGCCCTGCAGGTCACCGACGACGTTCCGGTCGACGCGGTGGTCGAGGGCTTTGGCGCTGTTCCGGGACTCATGCAGGTGGTCAACACCGCGGGCCTCGCGCCAATGCACGATCTTCCGGTCGTGGCCGCGGGGTGCGAGCTCGTGCTCGAGTCCCTCGTCGCGCGAAAAAAGATCGCGCGCTCCGACGCCGGCCAGTACGGCCGGGCAGTCGAAGAAAAACGTCGCCGCCCGTACACGGACTGACCCGTGCCGACTCTCACCATCTCGCGCCTATACGGCTCGGGAGGCTCTGAAATCGCCGCGTTGGTAGCGAAAAAACTGGGGTGGTCATTGCTGGACAATGCGGTGGTCGATGCCGTCGCCGCGCGAATGGGATTGACCGTCGCCGAGGTGCGCGATCGCGAGGAGCGCGTTCCCTCTCTCGTTGAGCGTCTGACATCGGCGATGGCGATGGGCTCGCAGGAGTGGGCCTCTCCGATCGCCGAAGCGAAACGGCCGACCGACGAGCAGCTGATCGAGGTCACGCGTCACATCATCGAAGAGGCGATTGCGCGCGGCCCGCTGGTGGTGGTGGGACGCGGCACGCAGGAAATGCTGGCCGAGCGCGAGGATACGCTACACGTATTTTGCTACGCGCCGCGAAAGGCCCTCATCGCGAGAACGATGAAGCGCGAGAGTGTGAGCGCGGAGGAAGCGGCGCGGCTCGTGGACAACACGAACAAGGAGCGCGACCAGTGGGTGAGGCTGCATTGGGAGCGCGATCGCCGGGCGCACGAGAACTATGATCTCAGCGTGAACACGGAACGCCTCGGGATCGAAGGCGCGGCGGACCTGATCGTTAGTGCAGCGAAGCGTCGCTTCGGCCTCTGACTAGCCCGCCGCAAGCGCAAACACTGCGGTCCGCGGCAGCCGCGGCGATGCGACAGCATGGTTTCGAGCCGGAGTTCTCCGCCGCCATCATCCGTGAAGTAGGACTGCTCGACACTCCATCGGTTCGGTCGCTGCCCGGCGATGTACGCGATCTGCGAAAGCTGCTCTGGTCGTCGGTGGACAACCGCGAGTCACGTGATCTCGACCAGATCGAAGTCGCGGAACGCCTGCCCGACGATTCCATTCGCGTCATGATCGGAGTTGCCGATGTAGACGCGCTCGTGCGCCTCGGCTCGGCCGCCGATGCTCATGCAGCGTCGAATGCGACTTCCGTGTACACAGGCGTGGCCGTCTTCCCTATGCTTCCGGAGCGGCTCTCGACGCATCTCACATCACTCAACGAGGGCGAAGATCGATTTGCGGTAGTGATCCAGTTTGATGTCGCCGCCGACGGGACCCTCGTCAGCCCACTGGTCTACCGCGCTCTCGTTCATAACCGGGCCAAGCTCGTCTACGATCCGGTCGGCATGTGGCTGGAGGACAAGGCGCCACCGCCTCCGGCGATCGCGAATTGGCCGGAGCTGGCGAGCCAGGTCCTGCTTCAGGATGAGGCCGCCCAGCGATTGCGGCGCGCGAGAACGCTGGCGGGTGCGCTCAACTTCGAGAGTATCGAGGCATCGCCGGTCGTGTTGCACGGCAAAGTCGTGGATCTCGCCGTGGCGCGCCGAAATCGCGCGCGCGATATGATCGAGGATTTCATGGTCGCGGCGAACAGGTCTGTCGCGACGTACCTCATCGAGCGTGGCTCGCCATCTTTGCGACGCGTCGTGCGCGAGCCGAAGCGGTGGGATCGGATCGTCGCGATCGCGGCCGAAGTCGGTGAAGTGCTTCCCGAAAAACCCGACAACGTTGCGCTAAGCGAGTTTCTCGCGCGCCGGCGAGCGGCGGACCCCGATCATTTCGCCGATCTGTCGCTCTCCGTGGTGAAGTTGCTGGGTCCCGGCGTTTATGTGCTCGAGCGTCGGCTGGGAAGCCGCCGCGATGCCGGGCATTTCGGGCTAGCCATTGCGGACTACGTTCATTCCACCGCTCCCAACCGGCGCTTTGCCGATCTGGTGACGCAACGGATGCTGCGTGCGGCGTCGTCGGAGGGGGTGAAACCCTACTCCGACGAAGAGCTGATCGAGATTGCTCAGCGATGCACCGAGCGCGGCGAGGCGGCACGCAAAGTCGAGCGCACGATGCGCAAGGTCGCCGGAGCATGGATGCTGGCGGAGCGCGTGGGTGAAAGCTTCGCCGCGATAGTCACTGCTGCTTCGCCGAAAGGAATCTACGCTCGGGTTTTGAGTCCTCCGGTGGAAGGACGCATCGTGCGCGGCGGCAAAGGGCTCGACGTCGGAGACACGGTGCGACTGAAGCTCGTTGTCGCCGATCCGGCGCGCGGCTTCATCGATTTCGAGCACGAGTCCGAAGGCACCTCGCGCCGCCTGGATCGCAGCCGGCGCAAGAAGGCGGCGGCCGACAAGCTTCGTCCGCGCATTGGGGAGACGTTCGACGCCGAAGTGAGCGGAGTGTCCGAGAGCGGCACCTACGTGCGGCTCAAAGACGGAACGGCGGAGGGGCGTGTCGTACGGGGCTATAAGACCCTCACCGTCGGAATGCCCGTGCGAGTGAAGCTGATCAACACCGACAGCGTGCACGGCTTCATTGATTTCGAATTCTCGACAGGGGTCGATCCCTCCAAGGAGGAACGGCGTGACCGCAAGCGGGCCGCGGCGCTCGCGCTTCGCGATCGAGTCGGAGAGACATTCCACGCCGTCGTCTCGGGAGGCTCCAAGAAAGCGACGTGGATTACGATTGCGCCGGACGCCATCGAGGGCCGTCTCGTTCGCGGGCGTAAGGGGTTAAAGCCGGGCAGCGCGGTCGACGTTGTGCTGCTGACAGCGGACCCCGCGCGTGGCTTTATCGATTTTG
>Ga0070682_100002307_pt1 | contig 10547 bp, 10 predicted proteins | sample KBSC63LmetaG_FD_64668 | JGI IMG/M metagenome (GOLD analysis project Ga0070682, IMG submission 64668) | Corn rhizosphere microbial communities from Kellogg Biological Station, Michigan, USA - KBS C6-3L metaG | ecosystem: Host-associated > Plants > Roots > Rhizosphere | place: USA: Michigan... | reverse complement strand
ACCTCGCCGGGCGTGCTGCACGCGAGGTAGAGCGAGAACAGGTGGTCGCTCATCGGCCGGAAGAGCATGTAGTGGTTCGTGAGCCAGCCGGTGTTCGCGTAGTGCGCCTCGATGTCGGGCCAGCGCCGGAGGACGTCGAAGAACAGGAGGATGGCGAGCGCGATGCGGAACAGGCCGAGCGAGCGCGGATCGGCCGTGGCGTAGGTGTCGCGCAGGAAGGCGAACATCGACGGCCGGGCGGCGCGGGGAGCCTGGGCTTCGGGCTCGGCCGCGGCGTTCGCGTCGGAGTCGGAGTCGGCGTCGGCGTCGGGCGGCGGCGGGCTCACCCCTGCGGATGACTCGTCGTCGGTCGTCTCGGCCGGCGGCGGGGCGGGCTTTTCCGAATCGCTCACGGCGCCGCTCTCTGCTGGGGGTTCAGCCATGGCTCTGCGAGGGAGTCGCGCACGTTGCCGAAGCTCACGAGCTTCTGCGGAGCTTCCGGCACGCCGCGTTCCTTGCCGGGCGGCGGCGACTTGTCGCCTACCCACCAGACATCGAAGGCGACGAGCTCATCCGCTGGCTTGCCGTAGTACTCGTGCCAGCGGCGGAGGTAGTCGCGCAGGTGCTGCCGATTCGGCACGTGCCACTCGAAGCGGATGCGGTTGTTGTAATCGCACCAGAACTGCTCGTGCCCCCAACCCGTCGCCGTGTAGGGGTCGAAGTCAGGCACCTGGCCGGTGAACGGATCGAGCTTGCGCCCGTCCTTCGTGCGCGCATCGACGACGACGTGACCGTCGTCGTAGGGCGGCTCGGGCGCGAACATGCCCCAGCCTTCTAGCAGGCGGAACGTGTTGACCGTGGCCACGACCCACTCGGGCCGATGCACGCGCATGCGCCGGTTGACGAACTGGTTGTCGTTCGCCGCTTGAATGACGGCACCGACGAGCACGGTCGCGATGACGGCCTCGCGCACGAGGTTCGTGAGCGAGCCGCGCGTGGCGCGCCAGCTGGTCGAACGCTCTTCGCCGATCGCGACGGGCGGCGGCTCGGGTGCGCGGCCGAGGCCACAAGCACCGAGACCGAGGAAGCTCGAGATGGCGACGCGATGGCGCGCCACGAGGCGGTAGCCGGCACGCCCCAGGTCCGAGAGCCCCGGCACCGCCAGCCAGCCGACGAAAACGACGCCGAACGGCAGCGCGCGGCCGAGCTCGAACACGGCGCGCTCCTCGCTGTGAACGCGCCCCTGCGCGTCGACGACCACGACCGAGCGCTCGGCGAGGCCCGGCTCGACCCCGGGGGGAAACGCCTCGGGCTGGTCGTTGCCGAGGAACGTAAGCCGGTGCCACGGATCGAGGCGCTTGAGCACGCGACAGATCAGCAGGCAAATGCCGCAATCCACGTCGAAGATCACGGTGCGCCGCCGCGTCTCACGACCGAACCAGCGCCCGAAGAGCGCGGCGTCGGCGGCGCCGAGGAACAGCACGTAGAACAGCATCATCGCGTACGAGAACGGCCCGAGGCGGGACGTGAGCGCGATGCCGCCGTGCAAGCCGACACCGAGCAGCAAGGCGAGACGCAGCGCCCAGGTGCGAAAGAAAGGGAAGAGCAAGAGCCACGGCAAACTGAACTCGATACCGAGCGCCGTGTAGCCGGAGCCGCGGATGATCGCGTACGGCAAGTGCTCGCGCAGGAAGACGCCGAGGTGCGTGACGATGCGGTCCTGCTGCAAGAACCACCAGATCGCGGAGCCGTTCATCCAGCCCACGCCCGTCTTGTGAACCGCGTTGAAAAAGTAGATCGCGGCGAGCTGGAGGAAGAGCACGACGACGATCAGCGACACGACGCTGTCGTCGCGCGCGGGCGGAACGGAACGATCGTTCAACGCTTCCGGGCTCGTCTCGTGACGCGCACGCAGCGACGCGAGCAGGGCATCGACGCTGAAGCGACGCCCGAGCGGCAGCAATAGCGTGAGGAACGCCATCACGTTGACGAGGACGTCGCCGCCGTTCTCGACGAACAGGTTGCGGGCGTCGAGGCTCGTGATCGAGATGAAGGCGAGCACCTGCGCGAGGCGCGTGCGGTAACCGATCGTGTAAGCCACGAAGACGGCGAGCATCAGCACCATCACCGAGCGCACTTCGGCGAGCGTGGAGAACGCGCTCAGGAACGAGAAGACGCCGTCGCCCATCGGGCGGAAGAGCGCGAAGTGATTCGGCAGAAATCCGTCGTTCGAGTAGTACTCGCGGGCGTCCTGGATGCGCCGGCAGCAGTCCCAGCTGAGGAGCGCGCCGAAGCCGATCCGAAACGCGCCCAACCAGCGGGCATCTGCCGTGAAATACCGGGCCTGGACGAAGTCCCCAATGACGCGGGAACCCCTCACTGGAGCGTGGTCGTTGTCCACCAAGGGCGAGGCCGGGCACTCTAGCAGCCGAGTGGCGGTCTGGGGTAGGCTCTGAAACCCTCCGCGCCCATGAATATCGCCTGCACCTCATGCTCGGCGCGCTACGGCGTCGCCGACGAGAAGCTCATCGGCAAGCGGGTGCGGATCACGTGCAAGCGCTGTGGGACGGTCCTGATCGTCGACGGCAACTACAACCCGCCGACCGTGAGCGCCTCGACGAGCATGGCGCCAAGCCCGCGCTCCTCGAGCCGGCCGGCCCAGGAGGCGAAGCCGCCGCCACCCGCGCCCGAGCCGCCGTTCATGGTCGCCTTCGCGGACGGTCGCCAAGAGGAAGCCGACGTGGCGCAAATCGTGCGCTTCCATCGCGCGGGGCAGCTCGGGAGCGACAGCGTCGTTTGGCGCGACGGGATGGCGGACTGGGTCGACCCCTGGGATGTCCCGGAAATCGCCGCCGCCTTCCGGCGGATGGGATACGCGCGCCCCACGCCGGCCCCCGCGCCGCCGCCGCCGGCCCGGCAGCCGCTGCGCGACGCGCTCGACGACGAGGCGACTCAGATCCATCACAGCGAGCCGCACCACGCGGCGCCGCTCTACGAAGACGGCGAAGACACGCACGTCGTCGATTCGTCGAGCCTGGCCTCGCCGAAACCCCAGCGCGATCCGCGCGTCGCGTCGAGCCCCGTCGCCACGGACGACGAGGTGCCCACCCACGTGGGGACGCCGCGCGGCGTCGCAACCCGCGAGGCGGCGCCGCGCGCTGCCGCCCGTGACCCGCAGCGCGCGCGGCGCGTCTCGTCGCACCCGCCGGGCGGTGCCGAGACGGCGGCCGAGGAGTACCAGCGCGCGCGGCGCGAGGCGAAATCACGGACCGCTGCGCGCGCGTCGTCGCGTCCGCCCTTGGCGGCGGCGCCACCGCGCGAGTCCGTCGATCTCTTCGCGCGACAAGCTCAAGCCGGCAGCGAGGAAGACGAAGCCGAGCAGCCGAATCTCGGTCCGGGGCACGAGCTCGACATCCCTCGCCTCACGGGCGCGCGCAACGAGAGCTCCGTGCTCTTCTCGCTCGATTCGTTGCTCAAGCAGGAGCAAAAGTCCGTGCGCCCCGCGCGGCCCCCACGGCGGGACGAATCGCTGCTCGTCGACTCGGGCGCGTCCCTGCCGGTCGGAGGCGGGATCGCACCCGCGCTCGCTGCACCTGATTTCACGGCGCCGATCACGTCGCCACCTCCGCGCTTCGCCCCCACGGAGAGCCCCGTCGTGTACGAGGAGCCGCCCCGCAGGTCGCGCGCGTGGCTGTACATGGGGGTGCTCGTCGCCTTGGGCGCTGCTGGTGTCGTGGGCTGGCAGACCGGCGCGCTGCGTCCCGTCTTGACCAAGCTCGGCCTCGCGACACCTGCGCCGACGGCGAGCGCCTCCGAAGCAACCCCAGCAGCGACTGCATCGGAACGAGCCGCCGCTCCCGCCGAAAGCGCGAGTCCGGAAGCGTCCGCGTCGGCGAGCGCAAGCGCTGCCCCGTCCGCGAGCCCCGCCATCGGCGGCGGCCCCGCCAAGCCTCCGACCGCCGCGCCCCAGCGCCCCGCGGGCGACACTCCTGCTCCGCGACAGCCGTCCACGGGAACGCAAGCGGCCGCGAAGGAGAAAGAGAAGGAGCCGGCCACGGCGGAGAAGCCGACCGGCGAGAAGCCGGGTGCGGGCGAAAAGCCGGCCACAGGCGAAAAGTCGGCTGCCGCGGAAAAACCCGCGTCGGGCGCCGGTGCCGAGCCGTTCGACGCCGCTGCGGCGAAGGAGGCGCTGTCCGGCGCCACCGCGAATGTGGCGAGCTGCAAAGAGATGGGTGGACCCACGGGCTCCGGCCGCGTCTCGATCACGTTCGCACCGAGCGGGCGACCGACGTCCGTTGCGGTAACCGGCGACCTCGCCGGCACGACGGTGGGCTCCTGCGTCGCACGCCTGTATCGAGGCGTGCGCGTCCCCGCCTTCTCGGGCGACGCCGTCACCGTCGCGAAGGGCTTCGCGGTTCAGTAGACGAACCGTCGTCGCGTGGTAGGTGAGGATTCCAAAGGCTTCTCACTTGCACCCCTGCAGGCGATCCGGCCGCGGGACCGTCATCCTGGCGCTTCTGGCGGTCCTTCTCGAACCTGAGCCCGCGTTGGCCAATGGCGCGCTGCCTGCGGTCAGCCAGCTTCTGAGCGACCCCGCGGCGACCGACCACCTCTTCCTGCGGTCGACGTTTGGCCTGCTGGTCACACGCGACCAAGGGTCGACGTGGGATTGGCTGTGTGAGGAGGGCATGGGCTACCAGGACCTCGAGCCGCCCATGGCCATCCTGCCGGGTGGAACGATCCTGCTCGCGATCCCGGAAGGCGTGTCCCGCGGCGACCCCAGCGGCTGCGACTTTCGCCGCGCGGAGGGCATCGACCAGAGCGTCGTGGACCTTTCCCGCATTCCCGCCGAGCCGGGCAGCGCGATCGCCGTGAGCCTCTCCGGTGCGGTCTCGCAACTTTGGCTCTCGACCGACGAGGGACGCTCGTTCACGACGCTCGGCGAACCGCTCGACGGGCTGATCGCCTCCACCGTCGACGTCGCCCCGTCGAACCCGAAGGTCGTGTACCTGAGCGGGCTCGACGGCACTCGGGGCGTGCTCCTGCGTTCGCGCGATCGCGGCGCGACCTTCCAAAGCTTCCCGGTGCCGAACACCACCACCGGACGCCGCCCCTACATTGCGGCGGTGAACCCGGAAGACGAAGACACCGTCTATGTCCGGTTGATCGGCGTGCAGGGCGAGCTCCAAGTCACACGCGACGGCGGAGAGTCTTTCACGACGGTGCTCAAGACCACCGTTCCCGTGCAAGGCTTCGCGCTCTCACCGGACGGCGCCACCGTGCTCGCCAGCAACGACTTCGACGGCACCTTCCGCGCCAAGACCTCGGACTACGCGTTCGAGCAAATCGCGTGCGGCGGGCACGCGTGCTTGAGCTGGAGCGACTCCGGGTTGTTCGGCTGCGGCGACAACCTGGTCGACGGGTACATCGTGGGCGCCTCCGACGATCGCGGGAAGTCGTTCAGCCGCGTGCTCGAGATGCCGTGCGTGCGCGGACCCCTCGCCTGCGACGCGTCCACGAGCGTCGGCGCCGCGTGTCCGGCGGCGTGGGCGACCGTGAGCCAGCAAATCCAGACGAGCGAGTGCGGCTTGCGCGAACCGCCACCGCCGTACGACGGGTGCTTCCCGGACGGCGCGGGTGGCGCCCCTGAAGCGGCCGGCGGCGCGAACGACCGCGGCGGCAGCGCTACGGCCGGGAAGGCTGCGTCGAGCGCGGGGAGCGCGGGGAGCGGTGGCACGCCGGGCACGACGGCGAGCTCGAGCGGTTGCGGCTGCCGCAGTGGCGGCGCTGCGCCGTCCTCGCACGCCTGGGCGCTCGCACTCGCGACCGCCTGGCTCGTTCGTCGCCGGCGGCGGGCTTCGTGAAGGGCCTGGGCGCGCTCGTCCTCCTCGCGCTCTCGGCGTGCAGCACGCCCGAGCCCGCACCCGGGCTCACTTGCATCAAAGGCCTCACCGCCGAGTGCAGCCCGCTCTACACGCCTCCCGACTTCACGACGCTCTACACGAAGATCCTCCACCCCTCGTGCGCGACGGGACAGACCACCTGCCACACGAGCGCAGGGTCGAAAGGAGGCCTCGCGTTCGAGGACGAGGACGAGAGCTACGGCCTTTTGCTGGGAACCATCGACGGCCGAGCGCGCGTCCTTCCCGGCGACCCCGGGTGCAGCATTCTCATGGAGCGGCTCGAGGTGAACGACGAAAACCTGCGCATGCCGCCTGGACCGACGCCGCTCTCGGCGGGCGAGCGTTGTGATTTCGTGCAGTGGATCATGAACGGAGCGCCGCGGTGATGCGCGGGGCTCGCGGCTGCGCGCTCCTCGGCCGCGGGCTGCTCGGCCTCGCGCTCCTCGGCTGCGGTGACGGAGAGGCGACCACGCAGGGGTCGCCCGGCCTTTCGCGTGAGGCCTTGATGAACCCCGAGGCCTGCGCGGACTGCCACCCGAAGCATTACGAGCAGTGGGCTTCCAGCATGCACGCCTACGCGTCGGACGATCCGCTGTTCGTCGCGATGAACGCGCGCGGCCAGCGCGAAGCAGACCTCGGCACCTTCTGCGTGAACTGCCACGCGCCCATGGCCGTGCGCCTCGGCAAGACCACCGATGGCACGAACCTCGCGGAGCTGGGTCCGGAGCTCAAGGGCGTGACCTGCTACTTCTGCCACAGCGTCGACCGCGTCGAGGGAACGCACGACAATCCGCTCCACCTGGCGAGCGACGGGGTGCTTCGGGGCGCCTACGCGGACCCGGTGGAAAACACGGCGCACCGCTCGGCGTACTCGACCCTGCACGATCGCGACCGACTCGAGTCTGCGACGCTCTGCGGCTCGTGCCACGACATCGTGAATGGGCACGGCACGCACCTCGAGCGCACGTTCGCCGAATGGCAGGGCACCGTTTTTTCGCAGCAGGGCGTCGGCACGACCTGCGGCCAATGCCACATGGATCAGAGCAAGAGCCTCGAGCCGGCGGCCGAAGCGCCCGGCGTGTTCGCGCGACGCACGCACGAGCACCGTTTCCCCGGCGTCGATCTGCCCCTCACGACCTGGCCGGGCGCCGAGGAGTTGCGCGCCGCCACGCAGAGCTTCCTCGACACCTCGTTGCAGAGCGCGCTCTGCGTGCGTGGCGCGGGCGCCGTCACGGATCTGCGCGTCGTGCTCGACAACGTCGCGGCGGGACACAGCTTCCCGAGCGGGGCCGCGCAGGATCGGCGCGTGTGGGTGCACCTCACGGCCTTCGCGGGCGGCAAGGTGCTCTACGAGAGCGGGAACGTTCCGGACGGGACCTCGGTCACCTCGCTCGATGACCCCGATGTCTGGTCGATCCGCGACTGCCTGCTCGACGGCGAGCGCCCCGTGCACATGTTCTGGGAGGCGACCGACGTGGAGAGCAACCTCCTGCCCGGACAGCTCACGTTCGACAGCTCGGATCCACGCTTCTACGAGACGCATTTCGAGCAAAAATATCCACGCGATCCGGAAGCTTTCCTCACGTCGTACCCCGACCGCGTGACGCTCGACGTGCGCCTCGCGGCCTTCGGCCTCGACGTATTCGACGACCTGGTCGAGAGCGGCGATCTGGTCGACACCGACGCCGCCACGGTCGCCGAGCTGCGCGCTCGCCTCGCGCCGTACCAAGTCGGCACCACGCTCGAATGGACGCCGGACACGGCCGAGCCGACGTTCATCGCCGACGGGTTGCCGATGTCGTGCGTCACCAACACGGCGCTCAACGTGCGGGCCCGAACCGTGCCGGCCGTGAACCACGTGCGCTGCTCGCCGTAGCGCGCGCGAGCCCCGGGCCGACGCCGGCGCTCAGCCCTCGATGCAGAAGTAGAAGCTCGCGCGGTCGCGGATCTTCGAGGACTCGTCGCGCAGCTCGAGCGTCACGCGCCATACCCCGGCCATGAACAGGTAAACCGGCGCGAGGGTGAAGCGCTCGGTCGCCTCGTCGTAGGAGACGACCGGCTCGACCTGGGTGCCATGGCCGTGGTCCGGCATGACGAGCACGATCCCGAGCTGCCCCGCGACGGGGTTGCCTTCGGCGTCGACCACGCTCGCTTCGAGGGCGTTGCCGCCCTTCGCGGGCGGCGCCGGGTCACTCGCGTCGAGGCGAAACGACAGCGTGCCACGCTCACCCTCTCGGGTGATACCAGCCACGTAGGCATCGACGCGCGGGTCGTCGCTGCAGGAGACGTCGCCCGTGAGGCCACCGGCGCCAGGGGCCGCATCGCCACCGTCGGCCGGGGGTGACGCCTCCGACGCGGAGCACGCGGCTCCGAGCGCGAGGACCGACACCAGAGTCGAAAGGCTACCTGAACGCACACGCACGCGACGCCGAAGCGTAGCGTCCACCCCTCCGACTGTCACGGGGAGCGCGGCTTGCGTGAAACGGCCCGCCACAACAAACTTGTCGTCTTGCGGCCGAGAGCACACGCGCTCGTGACTTCCTTCGCGCTGCTCTGCGCGTGCGGCCCGGCGGCTCACGTCGACGACGAGCCCGCGGTCGTGTGCCCGAGCGATCTGCCGAACGACAGCGCGTGTCCCGACGCGGCCCCGAGCTACACGGACGCGATAGCGCCGCTCGTTTCGCAGCATTGCGGCGGCTGCCACTACGACGGCAACCTCAACTCGAAGCAGGTGCTCGAGACGTACGACGACCTCCACGGCAGCGTGTCGCTGATCGAAAAGGAGGTGTACCGCTGCGAGATGCCCCCCGCAGGCGAGCCCCGTCTGACGACGGCGGAGCGTCGCACGCTCTTGCAATGGCTCGTGTGCGGGGCGCCGAACAACTGAGCTCGGCGGCGGCTCACGCCCACTTGACGCAGGTTCGGCCTCGGGCCTAGACGAGCCGAATGACGTGGATGCGGCGTAGGCTCGGGCTCTCGGCACTGCTCGTCACGGCGGGCTGCGCGCTCGCGCCCGGCTGCGCGACCGAGTCGACGGACGACCCGGGTGGCGCGACCTGCACGAGCGAGGGCGGCCCCGTCGCTGGCCCGGCCGACGACCACTGCGTTGCCGAGGACGGCGACCAGATCACCCAGCCGATCGGCCTGTGCACGGACGGCGCGGCAGGTGCGTCCGGCAACGACGGCGGGGGCGGCGCAGCAGGCTCCGACGCCGGCGGGCATGGCGGCGAGGACGAGCACGAGCACGAGCACGAGCACGACGAAGGCGGCGAGGAGCCGTACGAGGTCCGCTACGGAAGCCGGGCCGCGGACGACGACTGCAAGTACGACGCGCGTTTCACGAATACGTGCATCGTCGTCGGCAAGCCGGTCACGTTCTCGCTGAGCCTGCGCCAGCGGAAGACGGGCAACCCCGGCAGCGGGGCGCACCCGAACAGCCCCGAGATCTTCCTCGCCGACAACCCGTCGCACATCTCACCGAGCAACTCCATCAAGGCCACGGAGTCTCCGCTCGGCACGTACCAGATCGGGCCCATCGTCTTCGACGTGGCGGGTCGCTGGGTCGTTCGCTTCCACTACTTCGAGGAGTGCAGCGACGTCCCGCCCGATTCGCCCCACGGGCACGTCGCCTTCTACGTCGACGTTCCGTAGCGTCTCCCGGCACGCAACTGGCGCCGCGGGCGACCGAACCCCGGGAGTGCCGATCACTCTCGACGGGCCCCGCTTCGCCGAGCTCCCCGTACCCGCCGCCGCACCGAAAACGCCCTCGCGCTCCCTTCCCCACGCCGGCGCGGGGCCCAGCCCCTTCGAGCGCGTCGCGCGGGGGCTCTCGGCCGCGATCGACGGCGGGAATCGGCTCGTCAGCAAGGCTTCGAGCGGCGGCTACGCGCAGATGGATGCGGCCACCTTGATAGCCCTCCAGGCGGGCATCTATCGCTACAGCGAGGCCGTCGACCTCTGCGCGAAGCTCGTCGATCGCACGGCCAGCGCGACGCGAACCGTGCTCGAGGCAGGCCGGTGACGCCCGCGCGGACGGACCCGGGTTGCGGGTGCCCCGGGTTCGGGTCTACATTTGCCGCCCTCATGTCACGGTCGACCACGGTTTCGAGCGGCGCCTTCGCGCGCCTCGCGCTCGGACTTGCGGCGGCCGCGGTGGCATGGGTCCTCGTCGTCGCGCACCTCGCGAGCACGCTGCATTTTGCGCTGATTTCCCACGAAATCTGCGCCGCGCACGGTGAGCTCCTGCACCGCGCGAGCGCGCCGAGCGAGCACCCCTCGCACCACGCCGCCGGCACGGCGCTGCTGCCGGGCAGCGCCGACGCGGAGCACGACCACTGCCCGCTCCTCGGCCGCCGCCACGAGCAGGTGGCGCTCGTCGCGCTGACGCACGTCGAGGTCGCGCCCGCCGTTCCCACGCTCGCGCCCCCGAGCAGCGAGGGCGAGTCGGTCGAGCCTTCACGCGCACGCCTCCTACTCACCGCACCGAAGCAGTCGCCGCCGGCGTGAGCTTCCGCACGCTCGCGTCCTCGTTCACGTCGCTCGCACGCCCAGCTCTTCCCCGCGATTGAGCTCCGCGCCCACGGCGAGTGACCCACGCCGCCCGTTCCCCTCGGGAACACGGCACGCACGCGTCCCCACGCTCACGTCTTTTCGCTGCACGGCGAA
>Ga0070682_100002305_pt1 | contig 10556 bp, 10 predicted proteins | sample KBSC63LmetaG_FD_64668 | JGI IMG/M metagenome (GOLD analysis project Ga0070682, IMG submission 64668) | Corn rhizosphere microbial communities from Kellogg Biological Station, Michigan, USA - KBS C6-3L metaG | ecosystem: Host-associated > Plants > Roots > Rhizosphere | place: USA: Michigan... | reverse complement strand
CGTCATCACGCACGTGTCGAGCGTGACGGAGTTCGTCGATCAGCTGCACCGCGACCAGCGCTCGGCGTTTCGCTGGATGTCCACGGTGATCGCCGTGCTTTCGGTCGCGGTGTTCGCGCTCGCCATCGCGTTCGCGACGCGGTCGCGCCCCGCACCCTCCGACCCGTCGCCTGCCCCGCGCGCCGCCGAGGCGCCTCGCACGCTCGAGCAGCGCGCTCCCCGGTCGTCGCTCCCTGCCCCGGCGCAGATTCCCGGTGCGGCGCTACCGGCACTGGCCGCGCCCCAGGACGTCGCGCCGCCCGCACTCGAGCCTCCGGCGGCGCCGACGCGCTCGGCCCCTCTTACGGCCCGCCACGCGCGCGTCGAGCGGACCGAAGCCGTCGAACCGGAGCCGGCGCGAAGCCCGAGCGCTCCGGAACCACGGGCGGCAGCGTCGGCGCCGAGCCCGACGCGCAGCGCCGCGGAGTTCGGGTTCCTGACGCTCGACTCGACCCCGTGGTCGGACGTGAGCGTCGACGGCACCCCGGTAGGGCAGACGCCGGTCGTGCGGGTCAAGCTGCCCGCAGGCCCGCATGTGCTCACGCTCGTGAACCGCGAGCAGGGACTTTCCACGACCTACCAGGTCACAATCGAAGCCGGTAAGACCAGCGTCCGTCGCGTCGGGCTCGACTGAGCGAGGAGCCGCAGCGCACCGATGGCTCGACGATTCGGATGGGTGCTCGCAGCCGGGCTCGCGCTCCACGCGCCGCCCGCGCGCGCCGAGACGCCACCCACGCTGGCGCGCGCCGAAGCCGCCTACGTCGCCGTCGATTTCGAAAGCACGAAGACGCTCGCTCATGACGCGCTCTGGGCGGGCGGCAACGAGCCGGCGACGACGCTCCGGCTCTACACGCTGCTCGGCATTGCGGCCTCTGCGCTCGGCGACGAGGAAACGGCGCGCGCCGCGTTTCGCTACGTCGTGGCGCTCGACCCACGCGGTCACCTCGACAAGGCCTTGTCCCCGAAGATCCGCGGGCCCTACCTCGAGGTGCGCGGGCAGCTCGGCGCGGGCGGCGAGCTCGCTCCGCTCGAGGCACGGCTCACGCACCAGGCGGGCAAGCTCGGGCTCGAGCTCAGCGATCCCGCCGGCGTCGCGCAAGCCACCGACGTGAGCTATCGAGCGGAGCACGCGCGCGCTTTCGTCACGGCGCGCGTCGCGCCCGGCACAGTCACGGTCGGGCAGCTCGCCCCGAGTGCGACCCGCGCCGAATACCAGCTCGTCGTGCGCGACGAGCACGAGAATGCTCTCTATCGGCGAGGAACGGTCGAGCGACCCGAGCTCATCGTGCTCGCGACGCACGAATCCGCGGCGGACGGCCCGATAGCAGAGCCCCCGGCGAGCCCGCGGCCGTACTACCTCGCGTCGGGCCTACTCGCGGCCGCAGGCGTGAGCGCCGTCGGCGCCGGCGCGTACTTCACGGTTCAGCGCGAGCAAGCCGCACAGGAATGGAACGGCGCGAGCTGCGAGCAGCCGGGCGCAACGCGGGGGCAGCAATGCGCTTCGGTGGACGAACGTCGCGCGCGGGCCGAGCACCTCGCCATCGGCTTTTACGTCGGGGGCGGCGCGTTCCTCGCGGGGAGCCTCGTGACGCTGCTCCTCGCACCGAGCGGGCCGTCCGACGCCCCGCGGCACGCGCGCTTGCCCTGCGCGCCCGGCGTCGCGCCGCTCGGCGCCGCCTGCACGCTCTCGTTCTAAACGCCGGCCCGAACGCCGGATCCCGCGGTTTTCCGGGGGGCCCACGGGCATTTGGTGTTTCTGCGGCCGTCCGAGTAAAAGAGCCTTGGAGGACAGACATGCCGCATCGCTTTTCGCCCCTCACCCCCGTCACGGTCGGGCTTATTTTGGCTGCTACCGTCGGCGGCTACACCGGCTGCAAGAAGGACGAGCCGCCGCCTCCGATGCCGTCCGCCGCTCCGGCGCCGACGCCGACGCCGACCGAGGCGCTGCAGCTCGTGCCCGAAGCGCCCATCGTGGACGCGGGCGCCGAAGACGCCGACGCGGGCAAGAAGACCGGCGGCGGCGGTGGAACATCGCTCGCCAAGTGCTGCGCTGCGCTCGCCTCGAACGCGGCGCTCGCCCCGGAGCCGAACAAGAGCTACATGCTCGCCGCCGCTCAGGCCTGCTCGGTCGCCGTCGGTGCGGGTGCGAGCAACGCCGCCGTGCTCGCCGCCGTTCAGGGCGCGTTGAAGGGCGCCGGCATGCCCGGCTCCTGCAAGTAGGCTCGCGCAGGCTCGGAATCGTCTAGCGCGCGAAGTGGTCGAAACCGCCCGTGAGTCGGGCGGTTCGGCCGTCCGCGCGCTCCCACACGCCACCGCGACCACGCTCGCAGCGACCGATGCGGCGGGCGAAGGCGGGCCTTTGTCGTGCCGTGCCGGTCGCGACGAGTGCGAAATCTTCCCCGCCCGTGAGCGCGAGGTCGAGCGCACTCCGACCGACGCTTTCCGCAAGTTTGAGGAGCTCCGGCGTGAGCACCTGCGTCAGCGCAGCCTCCTCGAGGACGAGGCGGCAACCGCTCGCCTGCGCCATGCGGCTCGTGTCGAGCGCCAACCCATCGGACACGTCGATGGCAGCATGGGCGATGCCGGCGAGCCGGGCTCCCTCGGTGAGCAACGCCCGCGGCCGCCGGAATGCGCTGAGGGCGCGGCGCGTCGAAGCAGCGCGCGCCCCGGTACGGCCGGTCATGAGCAGCGCGAGCCCCGCCGCCGAAAGGCCCACCTCCCCGACGAGCCACACCTCGTCACCCGGGCGCGCCCCGCTCCGCATGAGCGGCTTCTTGGCGGTTCCGAGCAGCGTGGTCGTCAGCGTGAGCAGCGGGCCGCGCGCGACGTTCCCGCCGACGATCGGGCAGCGGCAGGCGCGGGCCGCCTCCGCCTGACCGGCGCTGAGCCGTGCGAGCTCCGCGCCCGAGAAGCCACGCGGCAGCGTGAGCGCCGAAAGCGCGGCGAGCGGCGTGGCTCCCATCGCTGCAAGGTCGCTCGCGGCCGCTTGAAAAGCCCGAAATCCGATGGCGTCGAGCCCGAGCCACGCGCGCTCGAAATGCGTCCCTTCGACTTGCGCGTCGACCGTCCAGACGAGCCGCTCGCCGCCGATTGCCAGCACCGCCGCGTCGTCGCCGATGCCGAGCTCGACTCCACGCCCGCGGCTGGTCGCGAAAGCGCGGGAGAAAAGCCGTACCGCCTCCGCTTCGTCGAGGCGGCGGGGCGCGCGCTTCGGCGAGGCTCCGCCGAGGCTCGCTCGGCGCGCGCGGCTCATGGCCGCAAGGTCGAGCGCTTGAGCGGAATCGCCACGACGAACACGGTGCCCGCGGGCTCGTTCGGCTCGACGCGCACGGCGCCGTCGTGGCCCTCGACCAGGCGCTTCACGATCGAGAGGCCGAGCCCCGTGCCGCCCTGCTCGCGCGTCGAGCTCGAGTCCACCTGGTAGAAAGCGTCGAACACGCGCCCGCGCTCCGATTCGGGGATGCCGATGCCGCTGTCGGCAATCCGAAACTCGACGGCGGTGCGCTGCGCACCGAGCAGCACGAGGCCGCCTTCGTCCGCACCCGACGCGGCGGCCATCGAAGCGAGCTTGGCGGTGATGCGAACGGAGCCGGCCGTCGGCGTGAACTTGATGGCGTTCTCGATCAGGTTCAAAAGCACCTGACGCAGTCGCTCGCCGTCCGCCCAGAGTGCGGGTAGCCCGGCCTCGACGTCGGCCTGCAGCACGATGCCCTTCTTCTTCGCGTGCGGGGCCATCGTCTGGGTAACGTCCTTCACGAGCGGCGCAACGTCGAGCGTCCCTCTGCGCAAGCTCATCGTGCCGCTCTCGAGCTTCGAGAGGTCGAGCAGGCCCTTGATGAGCGTGAGCAGCTGCTCGCCCTTCTCGCGAATCGTCGTCACGAATTCGCGCTGCTCACCCACGACGTCGCCCGCGATGCCTTCGAGCAGCATCTCGCTGTAGCCGATGATGGAGGTGAGCGGCGTGCGAAGCTCGTGCGAGACGGTCGCGAGGAAGTTGCTCTTCAGCCGATCGAGCTCCTTCAAGCGGTCGTATGCGACCTGGAGCTTGTCCTGCTTCGACTGGAGCTCACGGTAGCTTTCCCGCACGGAAGCGAGGTGCATGCTGCCTGTGAGCAAAGCCTTCAAGCCGCTGAACATCACGACGTCGAGCGCCGCGCGCGCGTGGCGCGCCAGACGATCCATCGCTTCGTCCGTCACGCGGGGGGCCATCACCAAAAGACCGCGCGCGCGGTCGAGATCCAGCGCCGGCTCGAGCTCGATGAGCGCGGAGGGGATGTCGACGAGCGACGGGGGGAAGTACGGCCCGAGCACGAGCCGGCCCACGCGCCGTCCGTCGTGCTCGAGCGCCATCACGCGGTAGCGTGCGCCGCTCACGCCGTCGATGCTGGCCTGGCCCGCGGGGCCCGGATCGAGGTTCTTCACCGCGCTCACGGTGCTCTCCACGGCGTTCTTCGCGTGCTTGAGCGACGTGAGATAGGTCACGAGCTCGACCGGCAGCGACGCGTCGGCGAGCAGCTTGCCCTCGCTGTCGAAGACGCGCATGCCGACGCCGGAAAGCTCGGCGAAGCTCTTCGCGAGCTGCGACAGGCTCTCGCGATCGACGAGCTCCTCCAGGCGGGCTCCCTTGCCGATCGTGAGCTCTTCCACCCTGTCGCGCTGCGCCGGAATGGTCATCAGGGTGTGACCTCGGGCCGGAGGACGTCGAGAGCCCCGCCGACGCAGGCCGCCAAAAGCTCGTCCGTCCCGCGCTGCTCGCCGAGCTTCTTGGCGACGCCGTTCATGAACTCGCGAGCATCGAAGCCGAACTTGCGACCGAGATCGTGCTCCGCGTCGAGCGCGCTCCAGGTGAGATGCAGGAGCCCGATGAACGATTCGACGACGCCCAGCCCTCGCATCGCGACGGCGAGGTACACCGGCTCGCGGCCCTGCGCGCCGAGCTTCGCGATCTCCTCGTCGCTGCGGATGTCGGGCAGATCGCGCTTGTTGAACTGGATCACGAGCGGCATCTGGCGGAGCGAGAGGCCGTGCTCGCGCAGGTTCTCCTTCAGATCCATGAACGAATCCGTGTTCGCCTGCGTCTCGGTCGTGCGGGAATCGGCGATGAAGGCAACCCCGTCGGCGCCCTGCAAGACGAGCCGGCGCGTCGAGGCGTGGATCACCTGGCCGGGCACCGTGAACACCTTGAGCCGGACCGCCAAGCCGCTCTGCGAGCGGAAGCTCAACGGCAAAAGGTCGAAGAACAGCGTACGATCGTCCTTGGTCTCGAGCGTCATCAGACGGCCGCTCGAACCGGGCGCTGCGACCTTGTGCAGGGCCTGCAGGTTCGTCGTCTTCCCACTCAGGGCTGGCCCGTAGTAGACGAGCTTGATCGTAAGCTCGCGATTGACGAAGTCGAGCTGCACGGTGACCTCCCCAGAGCCTACCACGGGCCTTCGATGACCCAAACGGCGACCCTGCTCTTGTTTCTCGCCGGCGAGCTTACACAAGGTGAGCGCGCCGCGCTCGCGGAGTTCTCGCGCCAAAAACACATTTCTCTCGTCGCACCCGCGCCTACACCGCGCGCGGCGTCGCCCTACCGGCAAGACTTCGTCCTCGACCTCGAGGGTCGCCTCGACGAAGCGCGCACGCTCGCCTCCTCACTCGACGAGGAGCGCGCCCTCGCGCTGCTCGGCACGATCGAGCGCGACCTGCTCGGCCACCCGGAGCTGCCCCAGGCCGCGTGGCTGCTCGCGGAGCATCACCGCATCGCCGCGGACCTCCGGCGCGCCGCTCCCGACGGTGCGGAGGCGGCGGCCGAGCTCGATCGCCAGGCGCGTGCCCTCGAGGGTCCGCGCGCCGCCGCGTTCGGCACGGAGCCCGCACCCGAGTCGCCCTCGGCGAGCGTGCGGGTCCTCGTCAAAGACCTCGATTCGCGCGACGTGCTCGAGCTCGACGGAGCGAGCGGCGGGCCCGAACGCTCCGTCCCGCCGGGAGTCCACCAAGCGCGAGTCCTCCGCGGCGGCGAGCTCGCGTTCGCGGGCTGGGCGACGCTCGCCGCAGGCGAGGTGACGCTCGGCGTGCCGCCGCTCGTGGCGTGCAGCACGGAGGATCTCGGCGGCGTCTCGCTCAGGGGTCGCGTCGTGCTCGGCACGACGGGCGTCCGCTGCGGGCGCTTCGTGCTCGCGCGGCGCGAGGGTGGACGCCTCGAGGTCGCCGACTGCTCGGGCTCCGCCTGCACGCCGTTCACGCCGCTCAAAGAGCCGCGCGACAAGACGGTCGCGGGGCTCTCACCGTGGGCATTCGCGGCGCTCACGACGACCGGCGTCGTCGCGACGATGCTGCTCACGACCTGGGCGGCAGGCGGCTTCGAGCGCGAGCGTCCGCCGGAAAAGACCGTGTTCGTCTACGGCGGCCTGAAATAGCCCGACTCGAGCGCGCCGGGCGGTGCCCGAGCCCCACGGCCCGCTCGCTCAGCCGCCGCACAAGGCTCGTGAGCTCGGCGCGTCGCACACGCCCGCGCTGCAGAACTTGCTGACGCATTCCGCGTTGGCGCTGCAGTCGGCGCCGTCGTCCTTGAGCGGCACGCAGCGCCCGACGGGACTCGACGCGTTACTGCTACCGTCACAGTAGCCGTCGGTGCATTCGGCGCTGATGCCGCAGGCGTCCCCCTCCTTTTGCTGAGGCACGATCAGCCCCTCGCATTCGAAGGTCGTGAGCGTCCGCAGCCTGTCGCAGCTCTGGCCGGTGTAGTCGCCGAGGCAACCGTCGAGCGCCGTTCCGTCGTACTCGACGCGACCCGCTTCGATCGCCGGCTTCGCGGCGTTCACCTCGGCTTGGACGAGGAACGCGACGGCGACCTCGCAGCCGATCACGCTGTCGACGCCGTACAGCGCCTTGATGTCCTCCGCCGCGCAGCACTCGAACGCCTTGGTGCAGAGGTCCACCGCGACGGCTGCGGCCGCCTCGTCGATGCTCGTGCCCCCGCCCTTGCCGCTGCCGCCTCCGGCCTTGCCCGCGGAGCCTGACCCACCGCCCGAGCCCGCCGTGCCACCGGCCCCAGGGCTCGAGAGCTCCTTGGAGGAGCCACTGCAAGCTGCGAGGACGGCCGCTGCGACCGCCGCGAGAAGGGTCGTTCGGGCAAGCATGGCCCCCGAGCGTAGGGGCAAATTGCCACGCCGGCCAGCGTCGCCCAACGAGCCTAGAGCGCTTTCGTCTGCCAGCGCGCGCGCGCGTCCGCGATTGCCGCGACGACGGCACTGCGCGCGGGACCCCCGAGCAAGCTCCGGCGTTCGACGGCCAGCGCCGGATCGAGCGCCGCGGCGCGCTCTTTCGAGACGAGCGCGGGGTGGGCGGCAGCAAACGTCGCGTCGGGGAGCGCGCCGAGCTCGACGCCCTTGGCCTCGGCCTCGCGCACGAGCGCGCCCACGATGTGGTGCGCCTCGCGAAACGGCACGCCCGCGAGCGCCAGAAAATCGGCGAGATCGGTCGCGCAGAGGTGTCCCTTGTCGAGCGCCATCCGCATGCGCTCGGCATCGAAGCGACACGTCTCGAGCGCGCCCGCGAGCGCCTCCAAGCACGGCAGCACGCAGTCGAACGCGTCCATGATGGGGCGCTTGTCCTCCTGCAAATCGCGGCCGTAGCCGAAGCCGAGGCTCTTCTCGAGCGCCAGCAAGCTCATGAGCGCGCCCATCGCGCGCGCGGCACGACCGCGCACGAGCTCGGCGACGTCCGGGTTCTTCTTCTGCGGCATCATCGACGAGCTCGTGGAGAAGCCGTCGGACAGCGCGACGAAGCCGAACTCCGACGAGGACCACAAAACGAGCTCCTCTCCGATGCGCGAGAGGTGAACGGCGAGCACGGCGAGCGCCCCGGCGATCTCCATCAGGAAATCGCGGCTGCCGGTCGCGTCGATCGAGTTCCGCGTGGGACGCTCGAAGCCGAGCTCCGCGGCGACGCCCGCGCGATCGAGGGGAAAGCCGCTGCCGGCCACGGCGCCGCTTCCGAGCGGGCACTCGTTGGCGCGGCGAAGGGCGTCCGACAGGCGGCCGCGGTCCCGCCACACGAGCTCCTGCCAGGCCATCAGGTGGTGGGAGAGCCGGCTCGGTTGGGCCCGCTGCAGGTGCGTGTACGCCGGCATCAGCACGTCGAGCTCGGCTTCGGCCCGCGCGAGCAGCACCGTGCCGAGACGGTCGAGCGCAGCGAGCGTGTCCGTGCCGAGCCGCCGGCAATAGAGCCTGAGATCGGTCGCGACTTGATCGTTGCGCGAGCGGCCCGTGTGAAGCTTGCCACCGACCGGCCCGACGAGCTCCACGAGCCGCGCCTCGACGTTCATGTGCACGTCCTCGCGATCGCGGCGAAACACGAGCTCGCCACGCTCGATCTCCTGGCCGACCTTGCCGAGGCCCTCGACGATCGCGTCCGCGTCCGCCTGGCTCACGACGCCGGCGCGCGCGAGCCCGCGCGCATGCGCGATCGAGCCCTGAATGTCTTCGCGCCAGAGCGCCCCGTCCACGTCGACGCTGGTGTTCAGCCGCTCCATGGCGGCGTCGAGTCCGTTCGGAAGCCGGCCTCCGCGAGCAAGAGTCATGGTGACGGGAGCTTAGCCCAACACGGACGCGAGCTCGCCACTCGTGATGGCGTCCAGCCGGGCGAGAAAGCGCCGAAAATCCCGCACCGGACGCTCACCGTCGCGAGCCCGGAGCTCGAAGTCGGTGATGCGCGACGTGACGAAGCGAAGGCAGGCGAGCGCACCTTCGACTCGCACGGCGCGACGCTCGGCGGCGTCGAGCGGGCGCTCGGCAACGTACCCCGCGACGAGCGCACCGACGAGGGGCAAATCGAACGCGTCCCGGTAGCACCACGCCGCGATCGTCACCATCAGGTCGTAGACGAATGGGCCGTGGAACGCGCTCTCGAAGTCGAGCAGCGCGGCAAGCTCCCCATTTTTCCAGAGCACGTTGTCGCGAAACAGATCGCCGTGCACGACACCGTGCGGCAGGCTCGTGTCGCGCTCGGCGACGTAGCGCGCGTAGAGCTCGCGCACGCGTCGAACGTCGGCGAGGAGCGCCGGCCTTGCACCTTCACGCTCGACGCGCGCGAGCCGTTCGAGCATGTCGGGCGGACCGAAGCGCCCGGGGCCGAGCCTCGGCAGCTTCGGGGTCGCCAGGTGAACGCGGGCGAGCGCCTGACCGACGCGCCCGCACGCTTCCGGCGTGACGCGGGCGAGGCACAGGATTTCGCCCTCGACCCAGGGGAAAAGCGCGAACGGCTTGTCGCCCAGGGTCGGCACGGGACCCGTGCGCGCGAGCGGCTCCGAGACCGGAATCCCCTCACCCGCGAGCGCCGCGAGCAGCTCTAGCTCGGCCGCCGCGCCGTCTTTGCCCTGCTCCTCGTAGAGACGCGCGAAGAGCACGCGACCGCCCACGGCCGTCGCGCGAAAGTTCGAGTTCACCGAGCCGACGCTGAGCGCTTCGATGCTTTCGAGCTCGACGCCATACTCGCGGGCGAGCCGCTTGGCATCCTCGATGCCGAGAGCCGTGAGCAGAGCCACGCTCGCTTTCCTAACACGCTCACGGCTCCTGGATCACCGTGTTCGGTAGCTCGTCGTCGTTCTGCTCGCCGGCCGGCGCCACCTCGGCGAGAACCACGCCGAGCCGCTCGAGCACCTCGAGGATCCCGTTGGCCGCCTGCCCCCGGCGAATGGCGGCGACCAGATGATCGATGTGCGCCTGCCATCCGGCTGGACCGAGCCGCGCATCGATCCCCTTGTCTCCGAGGATGACGACCTGCCGCTCGAGCTCCGAAATCAACAAAAGCACGCCCGTCCGCGAGCGCGTTCGGTAAAGGCCGTGACGAGCGAAGAGGGAAAAAGCGTGCTCTTCGACCTGACGGCGCGCGGCCACGCGGGCCACGAGCAGGCGCTCGAGCGGACGCAGCCCGAACAGCGCGAACGCTGCAAACCCTGCCGCAAGCTCGACGAACAAGGCATAGCGCGCGTCCAGGCGCGGCAACGCCTCGAGCCACGCGAGCCCGGCAACGAGCGCGAGCGCAAACGCGACGAGCGCGCGCTGCACCGTGGTCCCGGTGCTCCGTCCGACGACCGCGACGACCACTTCCGCCTCGGTGCGCTTCTCGAGCTCGGCGATCGCGGATTCGATGCGCTGGCACTCGGACGCCTTGAGCAAGGCCATCGCGCTCACCATCCTCCCGAGGCGCCACCACCACCGAAACCGCCGCCGCCACCCGAGAACCCGCCGCCGCCGAACCCGCTCGAGCCGGATCCGGCCGGCGTCGACGTCATCGTTCCGCTCGTCGCAACGGCGAACCCATCGATCGCGTGCGCGAACCCGTCGGCTGAGAACGCGCCGGACGAGACGTACCACGGCACGATCGGCGCGACGCCGCTCGGCGCCTGCGCGGCGAGCGACTGGAACGTGTGCGCCCAACGGTCTGTGAGGCCGAAGACGATCGCGTACGGCAGCATCTTGGGGAACTCGTTCTCCTGCTCCGCCCAGCGCGCGAGGTAGCGGTCGGCCGTA
>Ga0070682_100002304_pt1 | contig 10556 bp, 9 predicted proteins | sample KBSC63LmetaG_FD_64668 | JGI IMG/M metagenome (GOLD analysis project Ga0070682, IMG submission 64668) | Corn rhizosphere microbial communities from Kellogg Biological Station, Michigan, USA - KBS C6-3L metaG | ecosystem: Host-associated > Plants > Roots > Rhizosphere | place: USA: Michigan... | reverse complement strand
CGGCGAGAGCAGGGCCGGGTCGCGCACGAGCACCTCGTTCGGGCGGTCGCGCCGGCCGATCCGAAGCGCGTTCGGGTGCTCCTGGTCCCATGCGAGCGAGACCGGGCCGGCATCGATCTCGAAGACGACGGCGTTCCGCCTGCCCGGTGTCACCTGCGAGACGGTGAAGACGCCGGGGCAGCCGCCCTCGAGCTCGAAGAGGACGGTGGCGAAGTCCTCCGTGTCGACCGCGACGCGCTCGGCGTCCGCGCCGTCGCCGCGGTCGAAGGTCTGCGAGGGGCCTGCCGGCCGCAGGCGCTCCTCGTGCAGCCGTCCCAGCCGGGCGTAGACGCGCGCGATGCGCCGGCCCGTCACGTGCTGGAGCAGGTCCATCCAGTGCGAGCCGATGTCGCCGATCGCGCGGGAGGCGCCGGAGCGCTCGGACTCGAGCCGCCAGTTCCAGTCGGCCGGCTCGAGCAGCCAGTCCTGGAGGTACGCGCCCCGGATGAGGTGCGGCGGCCCGGCGCGGCCGTCGGCCAGCATCGCGCGGGCCTCGGCGACCAGGGGGTAATGGCGGTAGTTGAAGCACACGCCGGTAACCGTGCCGGCCCGCTCGGCCCGGCCGACCAGGTCGGCGGTCTCGGCCGAGTCCATCGCGAGCGGCTTCTCGGCCAGCACGTGCTTCCCGGCCGCAAGCGCCGCCGCGGTGACCTCGCGATGCAGGTCGTTGGGCGTGCAGTTGTGGACGGCGTCGATCTCTGGGGCCTCGAGGAGCGTGCGGTAGTCGCCCGTCGCCTCCGGCACGCCGAGCCGATCGGCGGCGGCCCGGGCCCGGTCCTCGGAGCTCCCGGCGAGCGCGGCCACGTCAACCCCCGGCACCCTGCGCAGCGCCTCGACGTGAGCGCCACCGGCAAAGCCGGTGCCGATCACGGCGACTCTGACTGCTCGCCCCAAAGCGGTGGCCATACTACCGGCTCGCCATGCTCCGACTCCCGACGCAGAGTTGAGCACTCAACCGGACGACGGGCCGTCCCCCGCCGACATGCGCCGGATGGCGCGGCGGGCCGCCGAGGTGGCCGCCGGCTGGGGCCTCGAGCTGGGGGCGCCGTTCGCGCTCTCGATCTACTCGTTCGTCGCGCCGGCGGGGGACGACGTGGTCATCAAGGTCACCTGGGAGGAGGACGACGAGTCCGACCACGAGGCAGACGCGCTCGAGCTCTGGGCCGGCGACGGCGCCGTCCGGCTCCTGCGCCGCGACGGCGCGCGGCGGGCGCTCCTGATGGAGCGGGCCGATCCCGGCACCGACATCTCGGCGCTGCCGGAGGATGAGGCGACCGCGATCGCGGTGGCGCTCGGGCCGCGCTTGTGGCGGCCCGCCGGCGCGCCGTTTCGCTGGATCGGCGACCACGTCCCGGCCTGGCTCGACCGCGCCGAGCGCGACGGCGCCGGCCAGATCGCGCTCGCCCGCGAGCTCTACGCCGAGCTCGAGCCCGGCCGCTCGACGCTCGTCCACGGCGACTTTCACCACCACAACATCCTCCGCCACGGCGACCGGTACGTCGCCATCGACACCAAGGCCATGCTGGGCGAGCCCGAGTTCGACGTGCCGAGCTTCCTGTGGAATCCGCTCAACTCCGAGATGACCGCCGAGCGCACCGAGCGGCGGATCGCGGCGTTCGTCGCCGCCGGGCTCGACGAGGGCCGGATCCGGGCCTGGACGGTGGTGCGCGGCGCCTACCTCGGCATCGCCGACGACCCACAGCAAGCGGAGGTTCTGCGCCACCTCGTCAGGTAGCGAAACACCCCGCTTGTCGGCCTCCGGGGGCCCGCGTACCCTACGGTCAGGGGTACCAGTCAACCTGGGGGTCATCCACATGTTCGGGAAGAGCACGCCTCGTCGTGCGCGTCGCAGCGCCATCGCAATTGGCGCCGTCCTGGCGGTCGCGGCAGTCGCGGCGCCGGCCGCGGAGGCCGCCGTCGTCCATGCGACGCCCGTCCCGACGTATCAGACCAACGGTCGCGTCAACTCGATCGTCATCCAGAACGGCGTCATCTACATCGGCGGCCGGTTCACGGCCGTCCGGCCGGCCGGGAGCTCCTCCGGGAGCGTGACCCGGAACCACGCCGCAGCGCTGAGCCTGGCGACCGGCCAGGTGCTGCCGTGGGACCCGAACGTGAACGGCACGGTCCAGTCGCTTGCGGTCGGCAACGGCCGCGTCTACCTCGGCGGCTCGTTCTCGAGCGTCGGCGGCACGTCGCGGACGCGGCTGGCGGCGGTCGACGCGGCGAGCGGCGCCGTCGTGTCCGGCTTCAACCCCCGCCCCAGCGGCGCGGTGAACTCACTCGCCGTGTCGGGGAACACCCTCTACGCCGGCGGCAACTTCACGACCGTCGGCGGCACGGCGCGCTCCAACCTGGCCGCGGTCGACGCCACGAGCGGCGCGCTGCTCTCCGGCTGGGCCCCGGCCGCGAACGACCTCGTGAAGGCCGTGGACATGGCGGCCGACGGGACCAAGGTCTACGTCGCAGGCAACTTCACGACGATCGACGGCGCGAGCCACCGGCACGTGGCGGCGCTCGACCCGACCACCGGCGCGGCGATCTCCTCGTTCTCGCACGGGCTCTCGTATGCGGTCGTCGACATGGCGGTCGATGCGAGCGGCGTCTTCATCGCGGGCGCGGGCGGCGGCGGCAACTTCGCCGACCTCAACCTGACGACCGGCGCGATGGTGTGGCAGGGCGGCACCGACGGCAACGTCCAGGCGATCGCGACGCTCGACGGCATCGTCTACGTCGGCGGCCATTACGACAACTACTGCGGGATGCAGGGTGGCCAGCACACCTGCACCACGTCGATCCAGCGCCACAAGCTGCTCGCGGTGGACGAGCTGACCGGGACGCTCCAGAGCTGGGATCCCAGCGCGAACAGCGCCCTCGGCGTCTTCGCCCTGACCGGCTCGGGCACCGTGCTCGCCGCCGGCGGCGACTTCACCCGGATCGGCGGCCGCGCCCAGCAGGGCTTCGCCGAGTTCACCGAGTAGGGCGCGCACCAACCTCGGTCGCCAGCCCCAGGGGTCTGGCTCCAATGTTGCAGCAGGCGCGTCAGCGCCGCAGATGCAACATTGGTGCCTGACCCCGTCGTTGCGTCGCAAAGCGGCGCAACCCGGCCCGCAGGGCCGGCACCGCCGCCCAGCCGCCACGGAGCCCGTGTTGCATCCCGCGCGAGGCGCGCAGATGCAACACGGGCGGGCGGTCCCGAAGGCCCGCCACCACCTACGTCAGGCGAGGGCTGCGCGGACCTTCTCGGGCAGGCCGTCCACGCTCGGGTAGGCCGTGGCCCGGCGGAGCAGCCCGTCCGTGAACTCGGCCACCCAGGCGATGTCGGAGTCGACGATCCCCTGGCGCAGGCGCGAGGCGTGCAGGTGGATGATCGCGACGGCGGTACTGTCGTCGACCTTGACGACGCGCCGGATGACGGGCTCCCACACGAGCGCCTCGCGGGCCGCCCTGATCCAGGCCGCCGCGCCCTCCCGGCCGCGATGGACGTCGCCGGTGATGATGGGCCTGAGCTCGGCCGCCGGGTGGACGAGCTCCAGCACCTCGTCGTCACCACCGCTCGCCGCGACGCGCGTGATCGTCTCGACATAGGTGCGAGCCAGAATCGTTGGGTCGGTCTCGATTGGACGAGTATGACAGCCCGCTTCCCAATCGGGCAGCCGACCGTACACTGGAATCATGTGGACGAGGCTCCTTTCGGCCGGGCTTGTGCTCGCCCTGGTCACGGCCGGCTGCGGCTCGACGACGAAGCCGCACCGGGTGAAGCTGCCGCACCCCGCCGCCAACGCGGTCGCGCCCTGGATCACCACCCAGAACGGCCATTTCGTCGACACTCGCACGGGCTCGCCCGTCGTCCTTCGCGGCGTGAATGTGGCCGTCAACTCGAGCGCGATCGTCTACGACAAGGCGTCCTCGATGGGCGCGAACTTCGTGCGGATCATGGCCCCGTGGAGCACGGTCGAGCCGACCGCGCCGAACGGCACGACGCACCACTGGGACGAGGCCTTCCTCCAGCAGCTCGACGGAGCCGTGGCGGACTTCCAGAAGTCCGGCGTGAACGTCCTCATCGACTTCCACCAGTTCCACTGGTCGCCGTACTTCGCGAAGGTGGAGTGCAAGAGCAACGTGTCCGACTGCAACGCCTCGGGCGTGCCCGGCTGGTACTACGCGGACGGCCGCTTCCCCGACACGAAGCGCGGCGAGTCCGACGCCAAGAAGGCCTTCTGGACCAGCGAGGCCGCCCGCTCTGAGGACGGGTACGCGGCGTTCGCGGCGATGATGGCGAAGCGGTACGCCGACGACCCGAACGTGGTCGGCTACGAGGTCTTCAACGAGCCGCACCCCGGCGGCCTCGGCGACTCGACGTCCGCCACCGACACGATGCTCCAGTGGCAGGCCGAGATCCGCAAGGTCATCCGGGCCGTCGACCCCGGCCGCACCGTCTTCATCATGTGCCGCGGCGGAGGCGAGGGCGTCGGCACCGCCGACCTCAAGGCCTTCGGCCCGCTCGACCACCTGGCGCTCGACTACCACGACTACTTCAACGGCATTCCCGGGATCGGCCTCACCTCCAACGGGAACGACTGGACGCCGAGCTGGCCCGCCACGCACAACCAGAAGGCCGCGCGCTACGCGGGCACGGCGGCCTCCCAGGCGGCCGTCCTGGCCGTGCCGCTGAAGCGGACGACCGAATGGCGGATCCCGCTCCTCGTCGGCGAGTGGGGCATCCACACCGGCGTCCCCGGCGCGCTCGAGTACCAGCGCCAGATGCTCGACATCTTCGCCAGCGAGAACATCTCGTGGACGCGCTGGAACCTGGCCCGCGGCGGCGGCTTCGGCCTCCTCCAGGGCACCGGGTCGCCGACGGCCGAGGCGATCCAGCTCGAGAACGCCCTGCGCGCTATGCAGTGACCGGCCGCGCGCGGCGGCCGCGTCGGGCGCGGAGCGTGCCGGCCAGGAGCTCGAGCTCGGCGCGGCTGCGGAAGCGCCACATGAGCGCCGCGTAGGCGGCACTCGCGACGATGAGGTAGACCGCGAACGACGGGATGCTGAGCCCGACGCTCATCCGGATGGCCATCCCGAAGGCACCGAAGCACAGCGCGGCGCTCGTGCTCACCACCGGGAACCCGCGCCCGAACGGGTGCAGCTTCAGGAACGCGCGGATCTCGGCCAGCGGGGCGATGTTGTTGAAGAGGATCGACGCCGCCCAGGCGCACGCCGCGCCGGCGATGCCGATCCGCGGCACGAGCACGAAGCTGAGGGCCAGGTTCAGCACGAGCGCGACGACGACGTTGAACAGGTTCCACATGCTGCGGCCGCCCATGAGCAGCACGATGTCGACCGGCCCGATCGCCGTCGCGACCAGCATCGCCAGCGCCAGGATCTCGAGCGACGTCGCGCCGGTCACGTACTCCGGCTTGAACACCTTGAGGAGGAGCGGCGCGAAGATCGCAAGCGTGAAGTAGAGCGGCCAGGCGAGCGTCATGAGCCAGCACGTCGCCACCTGGTAGACGTCACGGGCCCGCTCGCGCTCGTCGCCGGAGAGGAGCTCGGAGAGCTTCGGCGCGATCGCGGTGATGATCGCGTAGTTCACAACGGAGCCGGCGACCAGGTAGCGCGTGGACGCCGTGTAGACCGACGCATGGGCGGCATCCAGGAGCGAGCCCACGAGCAGCGTCCCGATCCAGAGGATCGTCACCTGGAAGACCCCCGTCAGGCCGCGCGGCGCGGTGAATTTCCAGAACTCCGACCACAGCGCGCCGGCGCTCGTCGGCGCGACCCGCTCGCCCGGCTGGTTCTCGACCTTGGTGATGAGGCGCACCAGCCAGACCAGGGCCACCCCGAACGCCAGCAGGATCGGCATGCCCCACCCGAGCGCCACGCCGAACGCACCGCCGCCCGCGATCACGACCGCGCCGACGCCGACCAGCTGGAGCACGGCCCGCCCGATCCGGTCGACGAGGGCGTTCGGGAGCATCGTGCCGAAGCCGCGCGTGGCGGCGATCGAGACCGTGTAGGCCGCCGAGACCGGCAGGAACGCCGCCAGGACGCGGATGTAGGTCGCCACCCGCTCCGCGTCGGTGTGCTGGTGGTTCGTGAAGATCGCCGCCAGCGGGTCGGCCAGGAAGAACGTGATCTCGGCGAGCAGGATCCCGGCGACGAAGCCCGGCAGGATCCCGACCGCCATGCTGCGGCGGATGTCGGCGATCCGCCCGAGCACGCGAAGGCGCGGGATCATCCGGGTGAGGCCGGTGTCGGCGCCCAGCTCGCACGTGTTCGAGAGGATGATGAAGAGCGCGACGGCCTCGAAGAACGCGCCGGCCTCGCGCTTCGTGAGCGCCTGCGTCACGACGACGACCAGCACGAACTGCAGGACGCCGTTGACCACCGAGCCGATGAAGTTGAGCGTGCCGCCCCGGGCGACGCTCTTCAGGTCGGACTCGCGCTCGGCCCGTACGCCGTCGTCAGCCATCGGAGGCCCCGTTGGGGCTCGTCCATGCGAGCTGCCGGCCGAGCAGCTCCTCGAGCCGCCCGTTCGGCTCCGCGAAGCCGGCCGCGAGCCGCTCGCGCGTCTCCACCGCCATGCCGCCCGCCGGGCGGGCGTTGAACGCCTTGAACTGCGGCGGCCGCGCGGGCATCGGCAGGCCCAGGAAGTCGAGCACGCCCCGGTACGCGGCGGCCGGGTCGGCGAAGAACTCCTCGGCCACGATCACGTGGATCTGGGCCGGGTCGAAGCGCGCGCGCCACGCCTCGAGCTGCGGCGCGTACTCGCCGCGGGCGACGTAGGCGTGGTGCTGGAGCGCCGGGCTGTCGTAGCCGGGGTCGGCCAGCATCCGCTCGCGCTCGCCGGCCAAGCGGCCCGGCTCCAGGTCGAGCGCCTCCTCGAACGTCTCGGCGTCCTCGAAGCCGCGCGCGTACTCCTGCTGGTACTGCGAGAAGGCGCGGACGACGGGGTCGCGGAGCATGAGGATCAGGCGGACGTTCGGGACGGCGGCCCGCACGCGGTCGGGCCCGTGCGGGTGGAACACGTAGTACGGGCTCGCCTCGCCCGTGACGGCGCCGCTGCCCGCCCGCTCGCGCGTGCGCTCGGTCGGGAAGTGGGCCCGGTACCAGCGCAGGCTCCGCTCGTGGTTGACATCGAAGTAGTGCACGCCCTTCGACGGCGCCGCCCCGATCACCTGCGGGTGCTGGTCCAGGTACCGGTAGAGCGAGGTCGTGCCGCAGCGCTGCGCACCGATGATGAGGAAATCCGGCAGCGGCCGCGAGCCGGCGTTCAGCATGCGCGCCCCGACGTAGGCCGCCTTCACGGCGTCGGCCACGGGCTCGGGCACGCGCGAGTAGTTGTCGTTCCGGGCGCCGCGCTCGCGCCGCATCAGGCCCCCGATGCCGCGAGCGACCGAGCCATCGCGGGCTCCGGTGGAACATCGAGCCGGCCGGGCTCGCGCAGGCTGTAGCCGAAGCGGCGCACGCGCTCCTCGAACCGGTGCACGGCCCGGTCGGTGTCGGCGCGCTTCACGGGGTTCCAGCGCCGCCCCGACCAGCGCCGGAAGTAGGCGTCGTTGATGCCGGTGCGCACGGTGATGCCGCTCGGGTGCGGGGCGAGGCCCGCCGCCCGGAACGCCGCTTCGAGAACGCGGTCCGGGTCGGCCACGAGGTCCTCGTAGCGCAGGATCACCGGATCGCGCAGATGCGGCGCGTCGCCGATCAGCGTCTCGTGGCACACCAGCCAGTGCTCGACGAGCTCGCTGTAGGAGCTCCACGACCACTTGCGGGTCGCGCACGCGACCGCGATCGGGTGGCGCATCATCATGACGAGCCGCGCGCCCGGGAACATCGCCTGGAGAAAGCGGCCCCGGATCAGGTTCGGGGGCGACTTCTCGACGAGCACGCGCCGGCTCAGGTCCCAGTGCGGGCCCCAGTCCGCGGCCAGCCGCTCGCGGCTCTCGTCGGTCACGAGCGGCGACTCCTCCGTGAGGTGCGCCCCGGGATCGAAGCCGAAGCGGCCGGGGCCGCCGTGCGCCCGCGCCGGCCGGTAGACCGACTGCAGGTGCTGGCCCTCGTCCTCGGGGACGCCGGTCTCGCGAAAGCCGCTCGCGTCGGGATGCGCGGCCAGGCAGCGGTGAAGGAGCGACGTGCCGCTGCGGTGCAGGCCGCCGACGAAGACGAGCGTCTTGCCGTCGAACGGGGTCGTCACGCGGGGACCAGGGCCTGCCGGCGCGCCCGCCGCAGCTCGCGCGTCGAGGGCTCCGGCTCAGGGTTGCGCGCGATCTCGCGGTAGGCGATGGCCGCCGCCACCATCACCAGCGGGATGCGCTCCGTGATGTCGTAGTAGGGCAGCTGGATGCAGGCCACGAGGATCGTGACGTGCGCCCAGAAGCACCACGGCGACCTCCACCTCCCCGAGCGGAAGAGCGTGTAGAAGATCCAGATCAGGAAGAGCGCGAGGCCGGGCACGCCGTGCGAGAAGACGAGCAGGAAGATCTCGCTCTCGGTGCCGAGGTTCGACTGCTTGTGCGTGGGCGACTGGACCGCCCCGAGCGGGGCGCCGAACCCGAGGATCGGCGAGTCGGCGATCTTCTCCTGGGCGCCCAGGTCGCGTCCGATGCGGCCCGTGTCACCCGTCTTGTGCGAGAACCGGCTCGTGGCGAGGTTCCCGAGCGGGCTGACCACGAGGATGATCCCGACCACCGCGAACGCCAGGATCACCTTGAGCGCCTGCTGGAAGTCGCCCCGCAGCCAGAACCGGAACATCGCGTACATGAGCGCGAGCCCGAGGCTGAGCCACAGGCCGCGGTTGAGCGAGAAGACGACCGGGACGATCGAGGCCGCCATCGCGAAGCGAAGGAGCGTCTTCCAGGCTCGCGACTCGGCGTGGAGCATGGCGCAGATCGCGCACGGCGCCAGCATGGCGAAGGCCGAGCCCCACGCGTTCGTGTATGCGAAGAACGTCTCCGGGCGGCCGATCGGGAACCCGAGGAAGTGCTGGACCTGGGCGAACTCCAGGTGGACGTGCGCGTAGACGTACTGATTCTGGCTCAGCCCGTGCGGGAGGAGCTTCTCCATCGGGCTCGCGAAGTTCATCCCCGGGAACGCCACGCCCAGCCAGCCGCCGAACACGACCATCACCCACAGAGCGGCCATCGCGTTCACGATCGCACGCGTCGAGATGCGCCGCTCGGGCACGTTCACCAGGTACAGGAAGACCGCGGCGCCGGCGACGTAGAACGAGAGCCTCCACCCCCACGCGAGCGCGCGGCTGGGGTCGCTGAGCTCGACGCCCGAGGCGATCACCCACAGGATGAAGAGCAGCCAGATGCCGAACCGGCGCGGGGCCAGGATTCGGCCGCGAACGACCATCGCGGCGATGAGCGGGAACGCGATCAGCGGCCACATGAAGAACGAGGCCCCGATCACCCACCACAGCGGGATCAGGGCGACGATGGCGAACGCCTGCCAGCCGCGCGGGAGCACGTACTCCCGTGGCACCCGCATGTCGACGGCGTCGGCCGGGACCCTAAACATGCCGGCCCCGCAGATAGCCGTACCGCAGGAGGAGCGGCCACGTGAGCGCGAGCACCGTGCGCCGCACCGGCCGGTCCATGTCGCGCCGCCAGGCCTCGTCGGCCTTCACGCGCTGACGGCCGTGGGAGAAGCGCATCGGGTTCCCGCGCACGCTGTGCTGGCCGGCCACCTCGACCGAGCCGTCGGCGAGCGCCGCCACGTCGACCTGCTCGCCGAGCGAGGCCAGCGCCCGCGCCACCTCGCCCGCCGGCTCGGCGGCGAGCGCCTCGTAGCGCATGCGGGCGGTCGGCGTGCGCAGGCGCAGGACGTCGAACGCCAGGTTGCACTCCATCCAGCGGACGCCGGCCTTCCACGGGCTGAACTCCTCGAAGAAGGCGGCGTCGCCGGTGACCTCGGGCCGCTCCACCTTCTTCATCCACGAGTGGACGACGCCGCGGCTGTCGCGCACGAGGTGCAGCACGCGCAGGCCGACACCCGGCGCGCGGCGCAGGAAGTAGGCGTAGGGCGGGTTCTTGGTGGAGTCGACGACCGTCTGCGCGCCCGACACGGTCAGGATCGCCTCGTACACGCGGGCCGTGAGCTCGGCGTATCGGTCGACCTTGCGCGCGTGGGCGGGGAAGAGCCGCGGCAGCGCGAGGAGCGGGATGTTGCGGTGGCGCAGGACGTCGGCCTCGAGCTGCAGCACCTCGTCGACGTCGACCTCCCGCCAGCCACCGAACGCCTCCTGGCCCACGGCCTGCCAGAACGGGCAGTCGCCGAACGACTGCCCGCAGCCGCACAGCTCGTTCGCCGCCGGGCCGGCCTGCCAGACGTAGCGCAGCTCGCCCACCGCGACCATGCCGTCGAGCCCGCCGAGGAGGTGCGACAGGAGCGTCGACCCGCTCCGGCCCCACCCGCCGATGTAGAGGACAGGCGCCGGCGTCATACCTTGGTGCGGAAGGCCCGCGGCGCGGGGTCGGGAGTCGTGGCGGAGGCCACGTCCGGCTCGAAGAGCGCCT
>Ga0070682_100002302_pt1 | contig 10561 bp, 15 predicted proteins | sample KBSC63LmetaG_FD_64668 | JGI IMG/M metagenome (GOLD analysis project Ga0070682, IMG submission 64668) | Corn rhizosphere microbial communities from Kellogg Biological Station, Michigan, USA - KBS C6-3L metaG | ecosystem: Host-associated > Plants > Roots > Rhizosphere | place: USA: Michigan... | reverse complement strand
TCCCGGAGCCGTCCGGGACAGGTGGCGGAGGCAGCTTGGATGGCTTGGGCTTGCTGATCGACTGGTGATCGCGGAAGTCGTGGCAGTAGATGTAGCTCTGGCCGTCGACCTCGTAGCGAAGGATCAGCTCGGCGCTCTCTAGTTCCTCAAGCCAGCCTCGAAGGACCGCGGGGCTGACGTCTTCATCGGTCGGGAAGACGGCGCCGAGGATCCACTGCGGCAGCTCCTGCAGCCGGCCCTCGTCGTCGGCGAGATTCCAGAGGTGGATGTTCAGTAGGCGGGCATCGCGCGACACCGACCGGGGCTTCCGGTGCTGGGCGTACTCGGGCTTCACGGTCCGTATCCGCGGCACCTACGCCACGTGCTCCAGTTCGGGGGACGACGCCTGCGCATCCCTTTCGACGAGCGCCGCCTCGATGCGCTCCAGCGTCCGCTCCATGGTGGCCCTGGTGATGAGGTCCGCTGCCTCGCCCTTGGTCGCCGGGATCGGCAGGCCGAGCTTGTGGAGGTAGCGACGCTGGCCCTTCGTGACGTCGTCTTCGCGCCAGGCCGCCTTGGAGTCGGCGAGGAGCTTGTTGCCGTGCTTGCGGATCGTCTCCTCTGCCGTCCCCTGCGCATAGCCGAGGTCGAGCCCGCGGGCGAGGAAGCGGCAGTGATCGTCGGCCGAGAAGATCAGGAGGACGTCGAAGTGGTCGCCGTCGACCTGCGGCCAGAGGACGAGCGTCTGGTCCTTCGCGAGCGGGATCGTCCACTTCTCGCCGATCACCGTCCAGTTCATGCGGTCGCGTGAGAAGAAGCGGATCGATTCGGCGTTGCGACGCCGGCGCTCCGCCCGGAAGGCATCTTCAGCAGCGCCTTGGTTCCCCGACCTCGCCGCCTCCGCGGTTGCCGCGTCGAGCGCTGCTTCCTCATCCGCTTCACGCTGCTCACGCGCGGCGGCCGCGATCACATCCTCGTCGTCGAGCAGTGATTTCAACCCGAACAGCGCCGGAAGCGACGCGATCGAGTTGTCCTCGCTGGCGCCGACAACGTCGAGGATCAGGCAGTCGGTCTTCCCTGGGTACAGGCGCAGGCCGCGACCGACGATCTGCGTGTACTTCACCCGGCTCTTGGTCGGGGCGGCGAGGATGATGCAGGAGACCGACGGCTCGTCAAAGCCCTCGGTCAGGACGCCGACGTTGGCGAGGACCTGCGTCTCGCCGGTGTGTAGGCGCCGCAGGATGGCCGCCCGCTGGTCGGCCGGCGTCGTTCCGTCGATCGCCTCGGCCGAGAGGCCGGCGCCGCGGAAAACCTCGGCCGTGTGGTGCGCCATTGCGACGGTCGGACAGAAGATCAGCGCCTTGCGACCTTCGCCGTGCTCTGCATAAGAGGCGAGGACATCCGACAGCGCGTCCGCATCCTCGAGCGCATCGGCCAGCGCCTCGCTCTGGAAGTCGCCGTGGCTCTTCTTGACGCTGGCCAGGTCGACGTCGACCGAGATCTTCTTGCCCCGCGGCGGGCAGAGGTAGCCCTGCTCGACCATCCACTCGATCGAGCGCGCGAAGACCATCTCGTCGGCGATCTCCTCCAGGCTTTTGCCGTCGGCCCGTTCCGGGGTGGCCGTGACCAGCAGCACGAGACCGGTCACCCGGTCGATCACCCGCTGATAGGAGTCCGCGACGGCGTGGTGACCCTCGTCGACCACGGTGAGGGCGAAGTCGTCGGGCAGCTGGTCTAGTCGCGCTTTGCGCGCCAAGGTCTGCACGGAGGCGATGACGACCGGCGAATGCACGTCGTTTCGGCCCGCCTTCACGAAGCCGATCGACATTTCCAGCTCGGGCGCGATCGCGACGAGCTTGTCCCGCGCCTGCGTCAGCAGCTCGTCGCGGTGGGCGAGGATCAGGACACGGCCGCCGTTGGCGACAACCTCGGCCGCCAGCGTGGCGAAGATGACGGTCTTGCCGCCGCCGGTCGGGAGCACCGCGAGCTGCTTGCGAACCCCGCGACCCTCCGCCGCTCGGACCGCGGCGATGCACTCGGACTGGTAATCGCGCAGGGCTATCGTCACGACAGCGCCTCGGGGGGCAGAGCGTCGGCGAGCTCGGCGAGAACGTCGCCGTGGCACGGTCTGGGATGGCAATGGCAGACGAGCCGCTTCCCTCGAAGTTCGGGCAGGGCGGCGAGCAGGTCCTGCTGATCAGCGAGCCAGGCTCGGTACTTCGCGATGACCTGCTCCCGATCGCCGTCCTTGCCGATGACGAACGGATTGCCCCACTTCGAGGGCCGGCCGATGTAAACATCGCCGCTCTTCATCACGGAGCGGTGGATGACGGAGGTGTGCCCGGCCACTACGCAGCCTCCGCGTCGGTGAAAGCCGAGAGCGGCTTGGGCGGGTCTTCCGCGACATCCAACGTCAGCGGTTCAGGCTCAGGCGCAGCGGTGCTGGCGCTCACAGGGACGGAAAGGCACGCCCCACCCTCAGCTTGCGCAGTCGGGACACCAGCACCGCTATCGCCCGACTCCGCGCAGGAGGCGCCCGAGGCGGGGGAAGGCCCCGGAGCTGGGAGTGCAACTGCGCGGAGTCCGGCGATTCGCTCAACGCCGAGTTCGGTGAGTCGGTATTCCTGCGACGGCGATCGCTTCCGGCTGGGGATCACCGACTTGCGGTAACCGCAGCCGACGATCAGCTTCTTGTTGACCAGCGCCATCACCGCCAAGCTGATGACGCCGCGGTGGTCGTCGGGGATGACGTGCCAGAGGTCGTCCGAGTGAAAGGCGTACGGCTCGACATCGGACCGGTGGGCGTGGAAGCACTGGAGGATCGACTCCTCGGCTACTCGCTGCCACTCCGACTTGCTGCCCCCAGATGGCTTTTGTGTCGGGTCTATGTCGGGTCTAGGGGCTCGGCTCAGGCGCTTTGAACACGCTTCGCTCCGGTAGACCGCCGTGACCTTCATTCCGTCCAGCGAGGCGCCGCAGCCACAGGCACACACGGGCTCGCCCTGGTATGCGCAGTTCGGGCAGCCTTCGAAGGCACCCACCTCGACCTCCCAGGTGCGGTCGCAGTCCTCGCAGTAGAGGCGCCGCAGCACCTTTGCGGCCGTCACGGTGCCGCCTCCCCGATCTGCAGGCGGCGTACGGCCTCGCCGGTGCATCCCGGCCTCTCGATTGCGTGTTGCCAGGGGTTCGCGCCCCACCAGTCGCAGGCGTCGTTCGTGCAGACGTGCTCCCGATAAGACGAGGCGTCGCTGGTCAGATCATCCGCGTCATTCCAGGCCTCGTTACACCGGGAACACTCGATCTCCTCGGCCTCGGTAACGGTGGAGAAATCGACATCTTCAACAGGTCCAAACTCGATGCTCGGCCGTCCGTCTTTGGTGACGAACCGGATGTCGCGAGACCCTTCACCCTCGACCGTGACGATCTGCGTCAAGGAGTTCCGCGCTTCGCAGTTCGGGCAGACGGTCGCGCTCACAGCGCATCGCCTCCGGCGAGCCCGACCAGGGCCACCACAACCTCCGCTGGCGCCGCACCCCGTCGCGCCTCCCTGAAGGCTCGCACCGCCGCCTCAGCCGAGTGACCCAGCTCGCGCAGGCGCCAAATCGCGAAGGTGGGAGCTGGCGAGGGATCTGCGAGGGCGAGGACTGCTTCCTCTCGGCAGAAGCCGCAAAGAGAATCCGCGACTGGCTCGCCCAGGGTCGTGTCGCACTCCTTGCAGACTCGGCCGTCAGTGCGGGCGAGCCACTTGTTGACCGTCTGGCGGGTCAGTTCCAGCTCGTCGGCGATCGCTGGCGGAGCCACACCCTCGCCCCGGAGACGGAGGATCTCGCTGAGCACCGCGTCATCGGTCGCTACTGCCATCGGGCCACGCTCCGCTGATGCTCGATCGCGCACTCGTGCTCGGTGCATTCGTGCCCGTCCTCGATGGCTTCGATGAGCGCGGCCCCAACCGCGATGCCGATCCGGCGACCGGCGACGTACCCAGCCTCGTGGCCGCGACGACGTCCAATCCAGTACGCGACGAGCGCGATCAGAGCTATGCCGACAACGAGCGGCATCAGGACCGCACCGTCGATCCGGCCGGCACCTTCTTGAACTCCGCGCCGGGCAGCTCGGGGGCCTCGCCGGTAGCCGACCACTGCTCGTTCATCCAGCGGCGCAGAGCGACCATGTCGACGATCAACAACGGCGTGCCGTCGGGCAGCGTGTCCGGGAGTTTCGAGCGGTCGACGACGAAGGCTTCCCGTTTCGTGCGCTCAGAGAAGCCGGCGACTTGGGTCGGAGCTGCGACCGGCTGCGGGGGAAGCGACCCGATCGCCTGCTCCATGACCCCGGCCCTCTCGGCATCACGGAGCGCCTCGTCGGCGAGCTCGCGAGCAGCCTCTGCGTCGCCTTGGTCCTCGGCCTCGGCCTGCATCTCCTCGGCCTCTCGGGCAGCCTGTTCGGCGGCCGCCCTCTTCTCCGCAGCCTCCGCTTCGACCCGACGGCGCTCTTCTTCGACCTTGCGCTGGGCCTCTTTGGCTGCGCGCCGCTCCTCCGCCCTGAAGTCCTCCAGGGCTTTCCGGACGACCTGCTCCAGCTCTATATATGGAGCCTTGCCACCGTCGTAGAGGCGCTTGATCTCTTCGGCCGCGTCCTTGCGAGGCTTGGTGAGCCCGACCCGCTCGGTCTCAATCTCCTTGATCCGGCGATTGAGTTTCTGGGCGAGCTCGCCGGCCGCCTTCGCCTCCTCCGGCGTAGTGATCGTCAGCGCCTCGACCGTTTCCCGCGTGGTCGCCGCCTCCTCCTCGAGACCGGCGATCAGCGTCGGCAGATCCTTGGGCAGAAACGGATTCGCCTCGACTATGTTGGTGCCAGGCGCGCTCATGCCGGCACCGCCTCGGGGCGACCGGTGGTCAGGTACTGCTTCTCCCGGTGGGCCGTCTTCGCAGCCAGGAAGACCTCCTTGGTGGCGTGGCTTTCGGTCGCGTCGTACTCGCCGTCGGGACCGAGCCGCACGATCAGCCGCACGTCGGAGGGCAGGTAGCCCGACTCGACCGCCGCTAGCTCATAGCCAGCGAGCGCGATCAGGTTCTCGTCGTAGGGTGGCCGCAACCGACCCGGCTCCTCTTCGTCTTTGCGAAGCGGCATGTACGACCAGGCCGAGACGGTTTTGTAGTCGACCCGGACCAGCTGCCCCTTCCGTGGCCCGCGCCGCGGTCGGCACAGGAGATCGCCTCGGCCGGCGAACTGGTACAGCCGAGAGGCGACGAAGTACTCGGCGTCGATCACCTCCGGGTCCTCGTGGGAAACCCACTTCATGCCGGCGCTGAGCCAGGGCCGCAGATCGTCCGGGTAGTCCGCGAGATTCGGTTCCTCGCCGTCGCGGAGCAGCCGCACCAGCATGTCGTGGGCGATGTCGCCGCGCTTGCGGGCGATGTCCCAGATCGAGTCGTAGTGAGTGCCGGCCTGCTTGAGCTGGGCCCGGAGCTGCGGCTGCGTCAGGGCGGCGATGTTGACGCCGCTCTGAGCGAGCGCAATGATCGCCTCCTCCTGCATCTTCACCGCTTTGGGCATCAAGGCGGGGATCTCGTAGATACCGGCGATCGTTGAGACCGACGGCCAGGGCTTGTCGTGGCCGTCGATGCGATAGCAGCGGCGCTGCGGCTTCCCGTCTACACCTATGGAGTCCCAGAAGCGAACCTCGACGCCGCTGGGCAGGGTCACGATGCTGTTGGGCTCGCGGCTAAGCGACATGGTCGCCACCGCCGTTCTGCTCGTCCGGCCCTTCGGAGTCGCCGTCCTGGGCGTCTGCCGCAGCGCGCTTCTCGATCTCAATCTCAAGCTTGTCGGCTTCGACTTCACCGAGGCTCGCGATGTGGGCTTTGATGCCGTCCGCACTGGGGTCCGACAGCCCGTTGACTTCGCAGGCGCCGAGCAGCAGATTGATCTCGCGGACGGAGAGCTTCAGGGCGCCGAAGCCCCGCACGATCCGCTCGACCCGCTCTGGGTTGAGCCTGGCAACAGGAGCAGGCGGAGGCGGTGGGGCCGGCTGTGATTCACCGCCGTTCCCGGGCATCTCCTCCGCGGGGGTGCCGCTGTAGCCGGCCAAGGTGACAACGAAGCGGAGCACCGACGCGAGCGCCTTTGACGAGGCCCGCGTCTGCGCCATGGATCGCACGGCGTATTCGTCGGAGTCCTTCCATTTGTCCTCCTCTCGGGAGCACATGGCGTCCGCCGAGCCGATCACTCGACCATCGAGCGTGCGCGCCTCGACCGTCGCCTCCCAGCTATAGCCGTCGACCTCGTAGCTGTAGTCGGACTCCTCGATGACCTGGCGGCGACCGTCGACCTTCCCCCACTTCCGCTTCTTGCCCTTGACCGTGAAGGTGGCCTTAGGCTGGATGCGGCGGGTGGAGACGCAGACCGGAGTGACTTTGAGCAGGGCGCCCAACGTCTGCCAGCCCTCGATCTGGACGTGATCCTTATTGCCGATCCGAGTCGCCATCCCCTGTCTCTGCAGGATCGGCTTGAGGGCGTCGGCGACGGCCGTCGCCTGCTCGATGATCTCGGCGGGCGAGGCACCCGGGAAAAGTTCGACCGGCGCGTCGTGGTGGTGGACGACAACAGGCGCGGCCGGTGCCTCCTCGACCACTTGGGCGTCGAGGATCTCGCCGCCGTTCTCGACCCCGCTCACTTGGCCCGCCCTCGCGCCACCCGGATCAGCCCGTCGAGGCGAACGAGGTGTTCGCCGATGGCGGTGTGAAAGTCGCGGTCCTCATCGGTGTCCACGACCCTCATCGCCTCTCGCATTTCGGTGCGCGTGTCTTCCAGGCGCTCGATCGCCATCTCGGCGCGGGTGGTGCCGAGTTCGAGGCGCATCCGCTGGACGGCGTCGAGGTCGACCGCGGTCTCGACCACCGCGAGTCGGCGGCCGTTGTCCACCATCTCGGCGGCGTCAACTTCCTCCGGCCGGGTGATGGCCCATGGGGCGACCCGCGTCCGGCGTGCATCCACCGGTGGGGTCTCCAACGGGTGCAATAGGGTTGGCTTGCTGCGCATGGACTCGTCTCCTTGCGTAGGGCGGCCGGGCGCTCCAACGTCGCGGCCGCTGTTTTGTGAGTGAGAGTTTTTGTCTCGGGCCGCGGTCACGCGACCCGTCGCTCCTCGGCTCGATCCCGGGCAGCAACGAAGGCGTCGCGCTCGGCAGCGAGGTCGATGTAGGGCTCGCGGGAAGGGCGGTTCCGGCGCTGGCCGGGCTCACCGCCGGCGAACCATCGGCCCGGTCCCCAAATGAAGGCGAGGGTGCCGAGCACGAGCACGCCCGCGAGGGCCGCGTCGCCGAGAGAGACGATCGCCGTGACCATCAGGCGGCCTCTCCCGCGGTGGCTGGTTCGCGATCCCAGCCCATCAAGTACGCCGGCTCGGCGCCGACGAGCCGGGCCAGCGTCGGCGCGTGCTGCGAGGGGATCACCGTCTCCGGCTTTTCCAGCTGGCGGACCCGATCTTCGGTCACGTCGATGGCCGCCGCCAGTTCGCGCCGGCTGACGCCCTTGGCCTCAGCGAGTTCCTTCAGTCGGTTCGGCGGAGCCTCAACCATGGCCGGACCGTAACAGGTTCCAGAATTAAATTCAAGAATTAAATTCTGGAACTATTCCGCTATCTGCGAATTTCGTCTACCGTTCCGCCCGTGGATACCGGTCTAATCGGCGCTCTCGCGGCCGCCGCAAAAAAGGCAAGGCAGGACGCGGGCGCATCGCTAGCCGAGGTCGCTGCGGAGGTCGGCAAAACCGAAGACACGATCCGCAAGTTTGAGAACGCGCAGACGTTCATCGCGCTCAACGACCTCCTCGGCGCTTATGAGGAGACGACCGACGCCTCGCTCATCGACCTGCTCGACGAAGCCCGGGCGACCTTGAAGAAGAACGGCTGACCGTCCGCTAGCTCGTCCCGGAGCAGGTCAAGCGTCGGCGCCCAGTCTGAATCGGCGCTCAGCTTCTCAAGGGCGGTGTCGACCGCCCTTGAGAACTCACGCAGCGTGTCCTCGTCTCGTGGCAATGAAACAACCCGTTTCGCAGTGGTCTAATTCCCCGGCCTATCCGAGTCTTCCTGACCAAAGCTTTGGGTGTCAACAACTAAATGGTCTACGAGTCCTTAGCTGGTGCCTTCTCGAAGCCGATCAGAGAGACAGCGGTCGGGATGCTGGGCTCGTCGGAGTGGATACGTCGTTCCGCGCTTTCGCCCTGGATCTCGACCAGCCGGCCGACAACCGCCTCCAGCTCCGCCATCACGTCGTTCCAGCCCTGCTCATCAACATTGAGCTCGAACAAGGAATGGTTGCGATTGCCGCGCTCCTCGAAGGTCCCGCTTTCAACGGATGCCTTGAGTAGCTGGTTCGTCCTGAGGTGCTGATCGGTAACGATCTTGCCACGGACGCTGAGCGGGATCGCCGCCCATTCCTCATCGTTGAAAAAGGCCCGTTTCGTTGCCCTGTAGTAGTGCTCGGTGGCGCCACGGCGCTGCTTCGTGTCGACCAGCTCGATGCAGTCGAGCTTCCGCAGGACCTTGACGTGATAGGCCGCCGCCCCCACCTCGATGTTCAGCTCGTTGGCGATTTCTTTCGGGCTGGCGACGCGTTCGTTCAAGAGCGTTAGGGCGAAGCAGCGAACTGGATCCGCCATGGCCTTGAGGAGCGCCGGGTCGATACCTCCAGCGGTCTTCTCCGCCACGCCCTTCGGCTTGCTCTTGGTGGTCGGCACTGGTTGATCCTTCCTTCGCTAGGAGTTCCTTGAGTAGTGGATGGTACTCCCGAAATCCCCAAATCGCCGGAACAAATGCGGCGCACTTGCTCAATGGTGTAACTACGCTCAATAATGGGCCGGTCCCCCACTAAGCCGTTACAAAGCGAGCGAGGGAAGGGGGTGAGCAGGGGTGAAAATCTCCAAGGCAGAGGCTGCGATTCCAGCCGTCTCGATTCAGAAGGTGGGCTAGCGCCCCGTCTGGGCCGGCCTCATCCCTGGACGGGGCCGGCCCATAGGTACTCAGCGAGTCGCGAGCCTTAACCCCCAGCGAGGTGCTGAACGGAGACAATCCCGGCAGACGCCGAGCAGGCGACCTCCGCTCGGCGTGCGGGCCGGCTCCGGGTATGGCCGAGCGAGCCGGCCCGCTTCACGCCGAAAACGCAAAAAGCCCCCCGCCGAAGCGAGGGGCTCAAGGGCACTACAGGATGTCGGCGGGCTATCCGCGAACCCGGTCCACCGTCTCAGAGACCACGGCTGGCAAGAAGCCGATCGCGATACCGATCACCGCCGCAACGGGCTGGCTGACTCCGCGCTCGGAGAGGAACCCGTACACCGAGCCAGCGAGGGCCAAGCCGGTGATTGCCTCCGCCGGGCGCTTCTCGATGATCTTGTCCAGCAGGTCCTTCATCGGTCCTCCTTTGAGTCGACAGCCTGAACGAGCTGCTCGGTGGGCTCCGCCGCCAGCGGCAGCTCGAGCTTTGCCCGCGGCGCCTTACGGACCCGGCGCGGCAGATCCCGGACGCGGAGCTTCGCCAGCGCGGCGCGGCCGCCGCGGACCTTATTGACGTCGACGCCGCCGGCGACGCCGGCAACCGCGCCACTCGGCGTGTACTGCCACATGGTGTAGGTCGACCAAGGCGACGGGATCTGCGGACGGGTCACGCCGTAGTGGGCCACCCACAGCAGGTAGTGGTTCAGGAACGGGCAGCCAGCCAGGCTGGAGTCAACGAACCCGGGCGAGGCGTAGATGATCGGCTTCTCGCCCAGCACCTTCTTCACGGTGTGGACGAACTGGCCGAGGTAGCGACAGGTCCCGGTCGCGGAGAGCTCGGTCTCCTCGATGTCTACGACGGGCATCAGGAAGCCCTTGCCGTAGCCGGCGTGCCCAATCGTCTGGGCGAAGAAGGCGGCCTCGGCCGCGCCGGAGCGCCCGGGCTTCGGGCGCAGGTAGTGGTAGACGCCCGGCACCAGGCCGGCCTTGCCGATCGCGCGGACCTGGGCGCGGCCGAAGTCGGGGTTCACGTAGTCGGTCCCCTCGGTTGCCTTGGTGATGACGAAGCTGGCGCCGTCGCGGCGGACCGCCTTGAAGTTGACGCGGCCGTTGTTGGAGGAGATGTCGATTCCCCAGGCCGGGCCCTTCGGCTTCTTGTGCGGATGCTTCTTCGGCGGCTTGGGCTTGCTCGGCGTCGCCGGCGGTGCCGACGTCCCGCCGCCGACGTGCGGCACCTGTTTCGGGGTCGTCTTCACCGGCTTGGCGATCGGCCGGCGCAGGCGCTTCCACACCCGCGGGGAGACGACGCCGTTGACCGGCAGGCGCTGGGCCTTTTGGAAGCGGCGGACGGCGATCGCCGTCGAGCGGTTGAACTCGCCGGTCACCTCGACCGACTTGTCCCCATGGCCGCGGAGCAGCTTCTGCAGCTTGCGGACGTAGATGTTCTGGCCAGGACCGCCCGAGCCGCGGCGGAGGCGCGGGGAGTGCAGGCTGGTGCCCGGATCCGGCCGGTGGTAGCAGCCCGGGACGTAGTTGTAGTGCCAGGGCTCCGAGAAGGCTTCGGTCTTCGCCCAGCAGAGGCGTCGCCCGT
>Ga0070682_100002301_pt1 | contig 10563 bp, 10 predicted proteins | sample KBSC63LmetaG_FD_64668 | JGI IMG/M metagenome (GOLD analysis project Ga0070682, IMG submission 64668) | Corn rhizosphere microbial communities from Kellogg Biological Station, Michigan, USA - KBS C6-3L metaG | ecosystem: Host-associated > Plants > Roots > Rhizosphere | place: USA: Michigan... | reverse complement strand
CCGGCGCTGAACAACACGAGCAAGCTGATGTGCGCGTACGCCGGAGTGATTCAGATCGTGAATCCCGGACAGAGCACAGTCCTGATTCCTTAGGTGAAGACCATGAGTTATGAATTTGCGTTAGATAAGAAATCGATAATTTCAGTGATCGCAGGCTGGGCCGTGATCGCGGCTTTGCTGTTTCTCGCCGGTTGGATCGTCGGACGGCAATGGCCCGCGAGTGAGGCATCTTCGACGCCAACTGCGGCCGGTGGCGAACAACGCGCAGAGCTTCCGAAAGAACCCCTTCTGAGCGACGAAGCGCTGGCGCGGGCGACCATCGCACCAAGGAGTGTCGCCCCAAGAGCAACCCCACCAGCAGTCGCTAAGGCGAGTTTGCCCCAGGCTGCGAAGCCGGCAGCGATGGCGGCAGAAACAGCAGCGGCAGCCGCGCCGCCACCGAACGACGGCAAGGTTGTAATCATTTCAGAGGCTGAAACTGATGACGCAAAGAAAGAAAATGCCTCGGTCGACCCTGAATATGTGACGGTGCAGGTCGGTGTGTTTCTCGACGAGAAAGATGCGAGCCGTTTGTTGAAACGAATCGAGAGCAAAGGTTACGCGCCGACGTTCTTTTCCGGACGTGACGCGGAAGCGCGCCAGTGGTATGCGGTCCGAATCGGCGTCTATTCCGATCGCGAGCAGGCCACCAAAGCCGCCGCAAATTTCACGAAGCAGGAAGGCTTGAAAGCTGTAGTGCGTCCACTCGAGTCGCTTTAACAGCGAGCGGAGGATTATGTGATGAAAGACGTAAAGACACATCATGCGCCAATGCAGAGTCGCTCGGTTGGCTGTTCGTCTTCGGGCGTGGTCCAGGCGAACGTCGTCGGCGGCAACCATGCTTTACAGGCGCGGCTCAACCTTTGGAACACCCGGCTGACGGTCGCGCGTCCTGAAACACAGACAATCCAGCGCCAGGCTGGGCCGGGCGTCGAGGCATTCAAGGTTCCGCTGCGACAAAAGAGCGGTGGACTGCCGCTTCCCGATGAAGTGCGCGCAAAAATGGAAACAGCTTTCAGCGCTGACTTCTCAGATGTGCGTGTACATATCGGTCATGAAGCGTCATCGCTCGGCGCAATCGCCTACACGTGGGGCACAAACATTCACTTCGCGCCGGGGCAATACAACCCGCACACGTTGCAGGGCCAGAAACTCCTGGGCCATGAGTTGTGGCATGTGCTGCAACAAAAATCGGGACGCGTTAGGAATCCTTTTGGCGGCGGTGTGGCGGTGGTCCAGGACCATGCGCTTGAAGCCGAAGCGGATCGCATGGGCGTCAAGGCTGCGTTGACGCCGATCATGCGCAAGCGTCGGGAGTAGCGGTTCTTAGTAGAGGAGGGTGCGTGAAACCAAAATCTCCGCGCGTATATCGACCACAGCCGACACCCAGGGTTTTGCAAAAAAAGACCGCATCCGGTCAGGCGGCCCCGGCCGGTCAATCGCGGCGTCAGCCAGTTGCACCTCCAGTCTATCGCCCTGAACCCGTGCCCGGGGCGATGCAAAGAAAGATTGCTGGCGCTGAGCCATCGCAAGTAAGTCAATCAACGCGCCGCCCTGTCGCTCCTCCGGTGTATCGGCCGCAGCCCGTGCCTCGAGTTTTGCAGAAAAAGACATCGCCATCTCGAACCCCACATTCCGGTCAAGCGCCGCACCCGCCGGTCGCACCTTCGATCTATCGTCCCGAAACCAGGAAGATCGTTCAGTTGAAACAGCCCGTGCCTGCGACGATTGCGCCACACAGACCAGCTAATCATCCTGTTGCAGCGAGAGGCATTGTGCAAATGACGCTGGAAGGGCTGCTAGGACTCGATCCAGCAGGGAAGCTCATAATGTCGTATCTCGAGGAAGAGGACCTCTCGGCACTTGCGAGCGTTTCGAAAAGAATCAACAAGCGGGTTAATCAATATCGTGCTCAGATTGCGCAACAGAATCTACAAGATGTCGTGCCCCACGAAGAAGATATCGTGGTTCCAGAAGAAGATATCGTGGTTCCAAAACCCCTCACTAAACAAGTCCCTGGTTTGACGCTGCAGCAGATGGCGAGCTATCAGCAAGACGGCTACTTTTTCCGATCTCTGAATCCAACTGATGTCGCCAGCCTGGAAAATAAGCAGGGGCTGTCGCCGCTCGGAGGCGGTGTCGGAGAAAAATTCGTCACCCAACACATTAAACAAACGGGTTACACGGGCATGATTTCGGTTGCCAGGAATCCATCGGGCTCTCGAAAATTTCAAAGCGGGGCGGTTGCGGTAATCAGTTTGCACGGGTTGCGCTGTCTCGACTCTGATCAGATAAGTGCAATACTCGCGTCTGATGACTCCGCTACCGAGAACGACAGAATGAACGTAGGCAAAGCCAGTGAATATCTCGTCCTGGGCCTTATTCCATTTAAAAACATTGTGTGTTGGAGCAAGAGCGGTTTTCCCGTGGATCAATCACAATATCAACTCTCCAAGGCGAGGCGAAGCGAAGTGCGAGTGAAGCGGGAAGGTAAGAAAGTAGCCAAGTTTACCAAGCGCGATAAAGAAGAACTCGTGCGCCTGGAAGCGAAGTTGGCAAAAGAGGGATCGCTAAAATCAAAGGATCAGAAACGTTTGGAAGAGCTGCAAAAACTCAGCAAGAGCCAGGGTTAATTATTCGACCTGACAGGTCTTCGTCGGCGATTAAGACATTAGGGTGAGGATGATGTGATAGGTCCAGCGAAGAAGATATTCCAGCCACGTCCGGGACTACAGGCTAAGAAGCCCGTACGTCAAACCGTAGGCCAGTCACGGCCCACGCCTGCCGCCTCGACTATCTACCGTCCTCAGCCGGTGCCTCGAGTCTTGCAGAGGGCGACAGCAACGAATCTCCGATCGCAGGTAGGTCAAGTGCCACGTCAACCCGTTGCTCCTCCCGTATATAGACCACAGCCGCCACCGAGAGTTTTGCAGACGAAGAGAGCCGTGGGCTTCACCCCGGCAACACAAAAGACGCCGTTTCTGCAAACGATGCCGGGCCGCAAGTCAGGTTGTGTCCAGCAAGTTATTCAACGAATGCCACAGGACGCCAGGATAACGGGGCGGACTCACCTGGTGAGAAAGAAAAACAACTCCGTCTTCCGAGGTGACGAGGTTGTGGAAGTTGAAAGCGGCGCTAAGGTAACCATAGACACGGCTGTCAAGATGCGTTCACGCAGGGGCCCCAACCAGGAAAGACACAGAGCAACAGACTTACACGGCCCGCGCATTTATCGTTGGTTTAAGGTGTTAGCACTTAATGGACATCACGTGGGAGACAGTGTCTTCGTTCGTGAAGATGCGATTGCGGCGTCCGTGCCACTCAGTGCTGGATTGCTCTCTCATCATTCCAGGCAAAGGGATGGATCGCTGCCCAGACAAAACGTAAGGTTAATTGGCACTATCCATCACTCTGATCCCTCAGCTGATAAATCGAAGGCTGTATCGGATGAGTTTTTGAGCGGGTCGGATCTCATCGTGGAACATCCTACGCCAATGGGAACCAGACTAACTCAACTGGATCTCACCGTACGGGATATTACTCAGAACAAGCTCACCGACAGGGCCCACCATCTAGGAACAGGTTTGATTGGCGCTGATGGACGAAAGGTTATAGATCGCCACGGACAAACGCATTCCATTTCCCTCAGGGGAAAACCCCACAAAATTAAGTTGACGAAGCCGTACTCACGTCAGGAGTTGATAGGTTTGGCCTCCGAGTATATAGATGCCAGTCTGGGATTATCGCCGGTGGATGTTCGCTTGAGCATTCAGAAAGTTGTCAGTTTTGGCCGATATGTGGCTACCGGGCCTTCATCTTCATACATCCTTCCTGATGTTGCCTTGGTTATGGGTAATACCTTTAAGAGGGTACGCACTATTACGGAATACTTCGACGATCAGGTCAAGCTGGCTATCAAAAAGAAACTGCTCTCCACTCTTGACGCCGAACTCAACGAACAACTTGAAAATACTCAGGAGTTTATTGCAGCGCTCGACATGCATTACCAAGAAAAACAAGCTACGGGCACGCTCTCACCTGTGGATGAAGTGGCTTGGGACAAAGGTAAGCGTGACTACAATAAACAACTCCACCGGGATTTAATCTCGATTTTTCATGATGCCATCAGCAATCTCAGCCTGTTTTCGGAAGCGTTGGCGAGCGATAAACCTAATCTCGTGGTCGCGTTCGGTGGCGGCCACGTGGGACCCTTGGACCAACTGATGCGCGAAGTGCACGGACGTCATAAACACTATTCGTTTGAGGAGTAGTCCCGCATGGCTTTGCCTCAAAAGTCACGATTCAGACTTGGAGGAGGTCAGTACCGTAACGCGGTAGCGTCGGGTCGGTTTCGAACATACGTAATTCATAGCAAAATTGAGAGGCTCTACGTCACCCGACGCTACCGCGTTACGGTACTGACCTCCTCCAACAATGACTCTCGACTTTTGAGGCAAAGCCGTACTGACCGTATCCAACAATGACTTTCAACTTTTAAGGCAAAGCTGTGTGGCGCAACACCTCAGCAGTTTAATGCTGGCTGGATCTCGCGTTACCGCTGGCAGGATCTCGCGTCCGGATGCGGTTTAAAAAGTAATTAGTCCTGCCACGAAGATTGGCATTCAACCCCCTTGTAGCTCACCGTCAACCTGAATATTCTGCTTCCCTTTGCAGCTACTGATTCCGACTTCGGTTGGAGTCAAAGGATTGATATCAAGGAGTATTCCTTCGCGTCCGGCGCGGCGGACAGCTTTACGCCCAAAGCTAACCTCAACTTCGCCTGGTCTGCCACTGGCCACCCTAGAAATTCTCCCGCTCTTTTTTTAAGACGTTTATGGAAATACGAACTACAAGTGTCCCTGCAACAAAACTCACCAAGCCCCACCCGCTCAATCTGAGCGGACCTTGGGCCTCAATCACCAGGAGAACCGATCAAAGGAAGGAAGGATCATCATGAAATACGTTCATCGAACATGGTGCCAAATACCGCTGGCACTTAAAGCGCTGCTACTCACTGCTGCCGTGTTGTCGCTTTCGTTCGTGATTAGCAACTACCGCACATCAGCGAACGCTAATTTAGCGTGCAGCGGAACCAGCCTGCACCAATCGCAGGTAGGCGCAAGTTCCCAAACCTTTAGTCAGGAGTGCGACGGCTCGGAGAATCTACAGGACGGACAGGTACTGTGGCATTTCGTCTTAACTCAGACCGATTGCACGCAGTTTGATCCATCTAATCTCACGGCCACCTTTTCAGGTGCCGGCGAGGTTACTGTAAGCTCCAGCAAGTGCGTCGGCGGAGTACTGCACTGGAACATCATCACCAATGGAGATGACGTGCTCCTGGCCGCATGTACACCTGCCATTGGTAAGCTTCTTAATCTCTCACACGTGTGCGGCAGCGGCGCACCACCGGCCACAGTAGAAATCTCAACCCAGATTCATTTGGGATTGACTGACAATGGGACTCCCATTGTCGTCGGCGAAAGTAACAGTTGCACTCTCAAGGCGCCGGCTTCTGTTCACGATTCATCATTAATCGTGATCAGCCCCAGTGATAAGACGTTACCTGCCGGGAGCAGCGTCACTTTTGAGTTCCGGAAGACGGGAGACTGCTCGGGACCTGCCTTTGCTACCTCCGGCCCGATCGACGTCGGCGGTGCCGGCAACGGTTTTGTTATCGATCCTGCACTAGCTCAGGGTGGCTTACCAGCGGGGAGCTACTCGTACAAGGCGATCTTTACGAGTACTGATGAGGTGAACTTCCCGAGCGCAGTCAGCGACTGCGAGCCGTTCAGCGTCTTCAATGCGCCGTTAACTCCCGGTTATTGGAAGAATCACCTGGCGCTGACTGGCACTACCGGATGTACTGGTCTGCCGTCAGGTACTAGCTGCAGCAACAACGGTCCGTTTACGAAAACGTATCTGCCGCAACCACTAGGAAACTACAGTGTCGATACGATCCTGAAAGCAGCGCAGGTCTGGGCTGTGATGAACTGCAGCAACACCGGATCGAACGCGCAACAAAACCAGAATGCAGCGGGGTGCCTTGCAGGTCACCTGCTCGCGGCGGAGTTAAACGTTGCGAATGGCGCACCTGGATGCATCAGCACGACGATCGCTGACGCTAATGCATTCCTGATCTCCATCGCTTACACCGGACCAGGCGGAAGTTACACAAGCCTCAGCTCCACACAGCGGGCACAGGCCATCAGTCTGAAGAACGCGCTCGACGCGTATAACAACGGTTTGGGGTGCAACAACTTCTGTCCGTAACAGGGAGAATTATCACCCAAATCATGGAAGGGCAGGGTGCCGCGCCATCCTGCCCTTTTCGATTTTGGGTTCAAGGCCGGCCATCCCCATAGGATCCTGCCACAAAACTGGCCGTCCATGCGGCAGGATACTGCCATGTTCACGTCTAGAAAAACCCTTAATTCCTGCCAGAGAAATGGGCAAGGACCTCCGATGCAAGAACTTTGCAATAGAAATACCATCCACTTATCGAAATGTGGTTCAATCGAAGAGTAGAGCGAGCTTTATCGGATTAACCCGCCTGACGCTTTCCCAATCTGCACTTTAAGCGTCGCCAAAAGCGGATACCAAAGCTTCTGCACCACTCTCAATCAGCAATCATCAGAGCCTTTTTCTCATCGGATCGATGAAAAGGCAGAAAGCGCAAAGTCCCAGACGAAAATTTGAAACACTCACGCCGGTTTCCGAATTCACTCCCAAGCACACTGTATTCCGAAATCGGTAAGTAAACTCCCAATGCCCCACCCGGTGATCCCCGGTTGGAGATTGGTTTCAACCACCGGGAGTCCGGTAGAAAGAGAAAGGAAGCAAGTTATGAAATTCTATGAAAACAAGTCGTCGGGTAACTCTTATCCGAAGGCTTTTTCGCGGCGCACTATTTTTATCGCCTTCGCCATTTTGGCACTTGTTGCATTGAGTACAACTCTAGCGTCTATGGCGACAGCTCCCATGTCAGGAGCTATTTTTACAACGGACGTCGGTTGTACGGGCACCGATCTCAACATATATCAAAGCAAGGACGCTGTGTATATTGACGGTGGACCTGCTCACCCGGGCGCAGCCGGGCTTCCTGACGGAGAGTATTACGTACAAGTAACAACTCCGGACGGCAATGTCCTCGGCACTAGCCTCGGCACTGCAGATGAGACGCCCGTTGTCGTCGTGAATGGTGAGTTCCAAAGTTGCTACCAGTTATCCGCGATTCTGCAAACTACGGCAGATGTAGCTCCTTGCACTGCGGGACAACCGGGATACTGCACTACAGACAACCCTGGTGGCGAGTACAAAGCATGGGTTAGCTCAGTTTCGACATTCGATCCTGACAAGACCAAAACCGATAACTTTAAGGTGCAAGAAAATCCAAACCCGCCCCAAGGTTTGCTAAAAGTGCTCAAGTTCTACGACAGCAATGCGAATGGGATCTTTGATGTTACAGAATCGGAGATCATCGGATGGGAAACTCACGTCGGTCTGCAAGCGACGTTCGATACGATTTTTGAAACCAAAGATACGCCTGTCAGTATCGTCGTGTTAGCCCCCTCCTGCTATACCGCTCAAGAAGGTGACATTGCCGATGCGAACCACACGTGGGTTCACACGAATGCCTTTATTCAATCGAAGAGCGTCCCAGTTCCGGGTGCTGCTGAAATTGACTTCGGGAATGTCTGTCTGGGTGCTGGCGGCGGTTTAACTTTAGGGTTCTGGTCTAACAAGAACGGCCAGGCACTTTTCAATACGAATACAGGCAACGTCTCCGTCTGCGGTGCTCCTCTGCCGGCGAGCGACTTGGCTTGGCTTGTAGGTCTGAACTTGCGCGATGGTGCAGGAAACAACTTTGACCCAGCCACATACACAGCCTTCCGGACTTGGATACTTAGTGCGACCGCCACAAACATGGCTTACATGTTGTCAGCTCAATTGGCGGCTATGGAGCTCAATGTCCTGAATGGCAAGGTCAATGGCAGCGCGATCGTTTACGCTCCAGGTACTGGCGGTCCGAGTGACTTCAAATCTGTTTGCACCCTGATGGGTCTCGCAAACACGGAACTCGGACTTCACGGCAGCGTTCTCTCCGGAAGCTCATTCCGTGCGTATCAGGAGGCGCTCAAGAATGCTTTGGATAGAGCCAACAACGATCAGAACTTCGTACAAGGATCAGCGGCACAATGTGGTGTCGTAAACAACACCATCGATTCGAGCCTATCGTTTACTTATCCACCGAATGCAACGGTGCCTTCGTGCCCGTAAAGCATAAGTACGGCTTGGACCATTAACCGAAGTGGGCGAGGAGGCAACTCCTCGCCCACTTTCTTTGATAGAGCAGAACTAGCTACTTGTAAACTGTAACGATTTGAGAATTACCGATGTTACCGGCTGCATCGTAGGTTCGGCATTGAAGATTATGCCCACCTGTCGCGACCTTCTTTGTGTTCCACTTCGTCGTAAAAGGCGCAGAAGTTGAAGCTGAGATAAGAACGCCATCTGCATAGAGCTCTACTCTAACAACCTTCCTGTTGTCAGATGCATTCACATAAACCGCAAGGTTAACCGAAACCTTACTTCCATCCGTGGGCGAAGTGATGGTAATTGACGGAGGCGTATTGTCGACAATTACATTTTGTACATTGACAGCGATCGACGCAGTCGAAACATTACCGCGCAAGTCCGTCGCTCGAGCTGAAAACGTATGAGAGCCGTTTGCGACGAACGTTGAATCCCATTGAAATTCATAAGGACTCACCGCAGTACTTCCGATGGAAGTTCCATCCACTGAAAGATCGACAGCACTCACGCCCGTATTGTCGCTAGCAGAAATTTGGACAGTGAAAACTCCGGAAACATCCATACCAGTGTTGGGAAACACAAACCCGACGGTTGGCGGAGTTGTATCCATTGTTCCACCGACTGAAGCCATCGACACGGCACGTGCCGCATTAACTTTGCCTGCACCATACATCGGATCCCAGCCGGCTGCGCCCAGATCGTCTGCGGACTGCTTTAGGATATTCTGTACCTGAACTCCCGACAACTGCGGGTTAACTGACAACACAAGCGCCGCCACACCTGCTACGATCGGCGCTGAATACGACGTTCCTCCGGTGGAAACGTAACCGCCACCCATCTGGGTGCTAAAAGAATCACCCGGCGCAGCAATATCAATATTTTTTCCGGTATTGGAATATGAGTAGATGACGTCAAAATAATCTGTTGCACTGACGGTTAAAATATAAGGGTTATCGAGAGAATTACTGAAGGTGCTGTAGTTTCCTGCCGAAGAAGTAACCACGCCCCCTTTGTTTTGGAAGTACTGCGCGGCTGAAGTGACTGCAGAACTATCGGAAACTATGTAACTAATATTCGCGACACGTGCGCCGTGATCGGCGGCCCAAGTCAACCCACTAGCTATGGAGGAATAGGTGGCGTAGCCGGTCATATCCGACACGCGTATAGGCATTATCCGGCAGGACCAACATACCGAAGCGACCCCTACGCCGTTGTTACTAGCGGCTCCGGCCGTGCCGGCGACGGGAGTGCCGTGACCTGATACATCCATACTACTAGAGTTGTTGTTATATGTGTTCCAACCGGGAACGATCTTACCGGCGAGATCCTCATGGTTTGCATCAACGCCAGTATCCAGGATCGCAATCACGATATTACTGCTTCCAACCGTAGTGGACCACGCGGCGGGTGCTTGGATGCGACCCAAGTGGCCCTCCCGATTGGCGAACCACGGATCGTTCGGCACGACGTCAGCAGGTCTCAGGACTCGGTCCAGTTCGGCAAACTCGACCTCGGGTCGCATCTGCATTGCTTTTGCAAACGCTGCTTCATCCGCTTGGTCTGGAAGATCTAAAACAAATACATCGATCGCTGGCAGCTCGTCTGCGTCTCTCGCACCGAGTGCCGCGACGATCTGCCGTGCATGGTCCAAACCCACATTCTCACGAAACTTCACCAGCACTCGCCCGGGCACAAACGGTTCTCCCTCAGGTCTAACCGGCGTGCCGTGGATCTTTCTGTCTTTTTGTGCTCGAGTTCTATCGAGTGGAAAAGTAAGGCCCAGGAGCATTATTGCGCAGAACAAAAAACCAACGGTGAAAGCCGTCTTCTTCATCGCTTATCCTCTTTCTTCAGGTCGTGTCGGCTCAGACCGGCATGCGGTCGGGTCAGGATTTCGGGGCGATGGTAAAAACACTACGTGTCACCCAGGCACAGCGAGACTTGGGTTACGACAAGAGCACTGACGAGTAAGCTTTGGAGTTTAGTGGCGGGATCGAGAAGAGAAGCAGCCGAGTCGCTGGCGCGTGGAATACCGTCGGCATAATGCTTCTCCTGCTTTCGGTAACCCAGCCAGGTTCGGACATTGATAATTCCAATGCCGACCTCTGTTGGCTTTGCGACCCTCGCTCACACGAGGTGTGCCTTTATCGTTTCAGGTGCTACTTCAAATAACTGACAAACTGGCCTTCGGTGGGTCGGCTTGTGGAA
>Ga0070682_100002300_pt1 | contig 10567 bp, 8 predicted proteins | sample KBSC63LmetaG_FD_64668 | JGI IMG/M metagenome (GOLD analysis project Ga0070682, IMG submission 64668) | Corn rhizosphere microbial communities from Kellogg Biological Station, Michigan, USA - KBS C6-3L metaG | ecosystem: Host-associated > Plants > Roots > Rhizosphere | place: USA: Michigan... | reverse complement strand
ACCTGGCAGCGGATGTGGCTGCCGGCGACGCCGACGTACACCGTGTCGATCTCGACGCCGGCCATCGTCTGCGCCGCGTCGACCGCCTCGCGGATGCTGCGGACGGTCTGGTCGATGTTGCTGACGACGCCCTTGCGCAGGCCGCGGCACGGGACGTTGCCCACGCCGAGAATGGTGATGCCGTCGGCATCGACCTCGCCCACCACGGCCGAGACCTTGGTGGTCCCGAGGTCGAGACCTACGACGATCCCGCTCTGCTCTGGTGCTGCGTTTCTCATGTCCATGCGTTCCACCGTGGCTGCTCTCCGAGACTCGGCCGACGCTGCCATGCTGGCTCGCGCGGGGCCAAATTTGCGCCGGTGATATCGCAGGCTTTCGCGACCATCAGCGCATCCTCACGACCACCCGCTCGGGGTGCGCTTCGTTGTCCAAGAAAACGATCCCCGGCGTGCGCCCTTTGCCGCCCAGCTGCCCGACGACGTCGGCCGCCATGGCGAGCTTGCGCGCGAACGGGGCTCGACCGAGCTCGAGGGCGATGCCCTGCCGGCCTACCGTCAGCACCGTGTGCCCCGTCGAGCCGAGGCTCACCTCTTCGGCCGGGTGCACGCGGGCCATGCCGAGCTTTTCGTACTGCCGGACGAGATCCACGCCCGTGCGGAAGCGCTCCATTGCCCCCACGCGGTCGCGCGCCCATTCCGCCGTGGAAACCCCGGTGAGCACCGGCAGATCGCTGGGGTCGGCGGGCGCGAGCTCCTTGAACGGCTCACCGTCCGGGGTGACGAGGAACGGCCGGTCGCCGAGCACGGCGACCGCGACGGCCTCGCGCTCGGTCACCTCGATGTGGAGCGTGGTCGGGAGCTTGCGCGTCACGTGCGCCGAGCTCAGCCACGGCTCCTTGAGCAGCTTCTCCTCCGCGGCCCGGGTGTCGAACGAGAACAGATTGGTTCCGACCGTCACCCCGGCGAGCGCCCGCACCTCTTCCACCGAGAAGCGCTTGGCCCCCCCGAGCTCGACCTTCTGGATCGCGAAGCGGGTGGTCGTGAGCGCGTAGCGGTGCAGGCTGTAGGCGACGGCGGTCGAGGCCGCCACGACGACCGCAAGGCCCACGACGAGCTTCACGGCGCCGTAGAGCCGCTCGAGCGCGGTGGGCCCTTCGGGCGGCGGGCTTTTCCCCGGCACGGCGCGCCGCGCGTTGGCGCGCGCAGGCGGCGGGCTCTCCGCGGCGTCGAAGTCTTCGCTCGGGGCGCTCACGGCCGCGCCGTGCAGACTCTTCGTTCGCGCTCTCATGGGGCTCCCTGGCCGGCCCGAGCCTGAAGCTCCGCGGCAATCCCGGGCAAGATCTTGTTGATGTCGCCGGCTCCGAGCGCGATGACGACGTCGCCCGGCTCCGCGATCCGGGCGATCTCGGCGCACATGGCCGCGCGGTCCTTCGCGTGGCGCACGGCGTGGTGCCCGTGCTCGGCGATGCCCCGCGCCAGCCGTTCGGCGGTGATGCCCTCGATCGGCTTCTCGCCCGCCGCGTAAATATCGACGAGAAACAGGTTGTCGGCGTTGTTGAACGCGCGCGTGAAGTCGTCGAAAAGGAGCTCGGTGCGCGAATAGCGGTGGGGCTGGAACGCGACGATCACCTTCCCCGGGTACGCGCCCCGCGCGGCGGCAAGCGTCGCCTCCACCTCGGCCGGGTGATGGCCGTAGTCATCGACGAGCGCCACCCCGCCGACCTCCGCCACGATCGTGAAGCGCCGCGCCACGCCGTTGAACGAGGCGAGCGCCTGCTTCGTCACGTCGAGCGGCACCTCGAGCTCGTCCGCCACCGCAATCGCCGCCAGCGTGTTCAGCACGTTGTGGCGCCCCGGCATCCGAAGCTCGAACTCGCCGAGCGGCTCGCCGCGCCGGTAAGCGACGAAGGTCGAAACCAGGCCTTTCATCGTGATCGAGCGCGCGTGGTAGTCGGCTTGCGGCGAAAGCCCGTACGTCACGTGCCTTCGCCCGATGCGCGGCAAGAGCTCCTGCACGTGCGGATGATCGAGGCAGAGCACGGCGAGGCCGTAGAACGGCACCTTCTCCATGAACTGCACGAACGCTTCCTTCAGCGCCTCGTGCGTCCCGTAGAAGTCGAGGTGCTCCGGATCGATGTTCGTCACGACCGCAATCGTCGGCGTGAGGCGCAAGAACGACCCGTCGCTCTCGTCCGCTTCGGCCACGAGCAGGTCGCCGGCGCCGAGGCGAGCGTTCGAGCCGAGCGCCGCCATGCGCCCTCCCACGACGACCGTCGGATCGAAGCCCGCCGCACGCAGGATCGTCGCGACGAGCGAGGTGGTCGTCGTCTTGCCGTGCGAGCCGGCGATGGCGATGGCGTACTTCACGCGCATCAGCTCCGCGAGCATCTCCGCGCGCGAGATGACCGGCACGCCCAGCTCGCGGGCCCGGACGATCTCGGGGTTTTTGTCGTCGATCGCGCTCGAGTACACGATGACGTCCGCGCCGTGCACGTTCTCGGCCCTGTGCCCCACGTCCACGCGCACGCCGAGCCGCACGAGCGCCCGCGTGTTCTCGCCTTCTCGCAAGTCCGAGCCCGACACGTCGAACTCGAGCGTGCGCAAGATCTCGGCGAGGCCGCTCATGCCGATGCCGCCGACCCCGATGAAGTGAACGTGACGCACGCGACCGCGGAACATGGCTAGGTCGCCTCCTCGAGCTTGAGGGTTTGGTGGGGGGGCACGGCGCGGGAAGGCGCGACTGACCCGCTCGTCTCCCGGGCGCGCAGCCCCGCGAGCTCCAGCAGATCGAGCGCGATGTCGCGAGCTGCCGTGGGGCGCCCGGCTTCACGCGCGCGCGCGGCCATCGCCGTCAGACGCGCGCGATCCTGCACGAATTCTCCCACTTCGCGCGCCAGGCGCTCCGGCGTCGCTTCGGCGTTCAAGACGCACACCGCCGCTCCCGCCTGCACCAACGCTTCGGCGTTCACGCGCTGGTGATCGTCGGCCGCGAACGGATACGGCACCAGCAAGCCCGGCCGCCCGACGGCGCACATCTCGCTGAGCGCGCCGGCACCCGCGCGCCCCACGACGAGCTCGGACGCCGCGAGCGCCGCGGGCATGTCGTCGATGAACGGCACGACGCGCACGCGCTCGGCGAGGCCGAGCTCCGCATACAGCGCGCGCACGGCGTCGGCGTGAGCGGGGCCCGATTGGTGCACGACCTCGACGGCGGACCCGAGCCGAGCGACGGCGCGCGGCACGGCCTCGTTCAACGCCTTCGCGCCCTGGCTCCCACCGAGCACGAGCACTCGGAGCGCCTCCCCCGGGCGCGCCGGCGGCGCGGCCTCGAAGCCCGGACGGAGCGGCACCCCGACGCGCAGCGCGCGCCCGCGGCGGAAATGGCGTTCCGCGGCGGAGAAAGCCACGTACCCGCGCGCGGCGAGCGGCGCGACCCAGCGGTTCGCAAGGCCCATCACGCTGTTCGGCTCGAGCAACGCGAGCGGCACGCCGAGCGACCACGCCGCGAGCGACACCGGACCCGCCGCGTACCCGCCCACCGAGAGCACGGCTGCCGGCGCGAGCCGCTTCACGAGAGCGCGCCCCTCGGGCACCGAAAGCGCTGCGCGTCCGACACCGCGCAAGAACCCCGTGAGCCCGCCGCCCCGCAGCGGGAGCACCCGCATCAGCTCGAGCTCGTAGCCGCGCTCCGGCACGGCACGCGCCTCGAGCCCACGCGCAGTGCCGACGAAGACGAGCCTCACGTCGGGAGCGAGCACCTTCACGGCTTCGGCCACGGCGATCATCGGAAACACGTGTCCGCCCGTGCCACCGCCGGCGAAGAGGAGCGTGCGCGCGGCCCGTCGCGTCACGAGAGCGCGCCCTCCCCGGCTTGCGTCACGAGCACGGCGCTCGCCTCCGGGTCCCGCCCCTCGAGCAGAGCCTTGGAGTTGGGCAGCTTTTTCCCGCGCGAAACCGAGAGCAAGATCCCCATCGCCGCGGAGCACACGAGCAGCGACGACCCCCCGAAGCTCACGAACGGCAAGGTCAGCCCTTTGGTCGGCAGCATCGCCATCGCGACGGCCAGGTTCACGAGCGCCTGCGTGCCGAACAGCACCGAAATCCCGAACGCGATGTACGAGCCGTACTCGTCCTCGGCATGCAGCGCCGCCCGCACGCCGCGCGCCACGATGAGCAGGTACACGGCGGCGAGCCCGAGGATCCCCAAGAACCCGAGCTCCTCGCCGATGATGGCCGAGATGAAGTCGGTGTGCGCCTCCGGCAGGTACAAGACCTGCAGGCCCTTGCCGAGGCCGAACCCCGTCACTTCACCGGAGCCGAAGCTCATCACCGACTGGAACGGCTGATACGCGAGATCCTGCCGGTGCTCGGCCATGTTGAAAAAGGCGAGCATGCGCTCCCAGCGGTAGCTCGTGAAGCGCACCGCCCAGGCCGCGAACACGCCACCGAGCATCGCCGCCCCGAGCAAGTACCCGAGCCGCGCGCCCGCGACGAACAAGAGCGCGAACGTCAGGAACAGGAGCACGACGGCGCCACCGAAATCCGGCTGCTTCATGCACAGCACCATCAGGAAGCCGGCCATCAAGAAATGCGGCAGCATCCCGATCGAGAAGCTCTTCATCCGCTCGCGCTTCTTCTCGAGCGAGTAGGCGAGCCACAAGATGAGCGCGAGCTTCGCCGCTTCGGACGGCTGCACGTGGATGGGTCCGAGCGAAAGCCAGCGCGCCGCGCCGCCGCCCGTGTGCCCGAAGCCCGTGACGCTCAGGATCATCAGCACCGTCACGACGCCGAGGATCGGGTACGTGAAGGGCTTGAGCCGGTGGTACTCGATGCGCGATGCGACGAGCATGATCGCGAGGCCCGCGCCCGCGTAGATCGCCTGCCGCACGAGGAAGTACTGCGGATCGCGGAAGGTCGTCGTCGCCTCGACGACGCTCGAGGTGTAAACCATCACGACGCCGAAACCGAGCAGCGCGATGGCCGCGGCGGCGAGCACCGGATCGAGCGAGCCCGTGCGGCGCTTGAGAGCGGGGGGTGCGTGCAGGGTTCTCATGCCGAAGCCTCCTTCTCTAGCCGCACGAAGGCCGCCACGAAGCGGTCGCCGCGCTCGGCGTAGCTCTTGAACATGTCGAAGCTCGAGCAGGCCGGGCTCAGGAGCACGGCGTCGCCGCGCTCGGCGAGACGAAACGCGCGGCGCACGGCGTCGTCGATATCGACCGCATGCTCGACCGGGACGGCTCCCCCGATCGCACCAAAGATGCGCTCGGCCGCTTCACCCAGCACGACCACGGCGCGTGCGCGCTCACGGATCGCCTCGACCAGGGGCTCGTACGACCCCTGCTTGTCGCGTCCGCCCGCGATCAGCACGCCGCGCGCTTCGCTCAAGCCGCGCAGCGCCGTCACGGCGGCGCCCACGTTCGTGCCCTTCGAATCGTCGTAGAACGTCACGCCACGGAGCTCACCGACCTTCGCCATGCGGTGCGGCAGCGGCTCGAAACGAGCCAAACCGTCGCGAATGGCCGGTGCGCCCGCGTCGAGCGCCCGTACGGCGGCGATCGCGGCCGCGGCGTTGTCGAGGTTGTGCCGGCCGTGGAGCGTGCTGCTCGCGAGGTCGAAGACCTCCCCGCTGCGTGCCTCGACGACGGCGCGCCCCTGGACCGAGTAGTCGCCGGCGCGCCCGAACGTGAGCAGCTCGCCGCGCCCGCGTCGCGCTTGCTCCTCGCACAGCGTGTCGCCGAACGGCACGACGGCGATGTCGCCCGGCTCCTGATTGACGAAGGCGTTGCCCTTCGCATCTGCGTAGAGCGAGAAGCTCGGGTAGCGATCGAGGTGATCCTCCGTGACGTTGAGGAGAATGCTCACCTCGGGACGAAAGAGCGGCGCCCGCTCGAGCTGAAAGCTCGACACTTCGAGCACGACGGCGTCGAAGCCCTTGCCGACGGCGTTCGCTGCCGGCTCGCCCAGGTTCCCGCCCACGAAAACCTCGCGTCCCGCAGCTTTCAAGAGCCCTCCGACGAGGGTCGTCGTGGTACTCTTTCCATTCGTACCGCCCACGGCGACGACGGACGCGTCGAGGAAACGCCAGGCGAGCTCGAGCTCTCCGATCACCTCGACGCCCGCGCGCTCCGCGAGCTCGAGCGCCGGGAAATTCGGCACGCCCGGCGACACCACGACGAGATCCGCTTCGGTGAAGCGCACGCCGTCGTGACCACCGGCGCGCAGCTCGATCCCGAGCGCCGTCGCTTCGGGCGACAAGCTCTCGAGCGGCGCGGTGTCGGTGCCGATCACGCGCGCGCCGCGCGCTTGGCAGAGGCGTGCCGCGGCGAGGCCGCTCTTCCCGAGGCCGACGACGATGACGCGATGTCCGTTGAGCTCCATGGTCACCGAAGCTTCAGCGAGGAAAGAGCCACGAGCGCGAGCAACATCGAGATGATCCAGAAGCGCACGATGATGCGCGGCTCCGGCCAGCCCTTCTTCTCGTAGTGATGGTGGATGGGCGCCATCAAGAAGACGCGCTTCTTGAACAGCTTGAACGAGATGACCTGCGTCACGACGCTGACCGCCTCGATCGTGAAAATGCCGCCGAGGATCAGGCTCAAGAGCTCGCTCTTCGTGATGACCGCCATCATCCCGAGCCCGCCGCCGAGCGCGAGTGACCCCACGTCCCCCATGAAGACCTGCGCCGGGTACGTGTTGTACCAGAGGAATCCGATACCGGCGCCCACGACGGCCGCTCCGTAGACGGCCAGCTCGACCATTTCCGGAAAACCCGCGACGTCGAGGTAGTCGGCGAGGGGCCGGCCGAACAGCACGGAGCCGGCGACGTACGCCCACAGGGAGTACGTCCCCGCGTTGATGATCACGGGGCCGATCGCGAGGCCGTCGAGTCCGTCCGTCAGGTTCACGGCGTTGCTCGTCCACACGACGAACACGAGCGCCAAGGGCACGTACAGGAGGAGCGGCAGCTCGACCGGGTGCTTGTCGAACGCGAGGAACGGAATCGCGAGCCGCCCGCGCAGCTCGAGCCACTGCGGCGGCAAGTCGGACGCGTGGAAAAACAAGTAGCCGAGCGCGAGCGCGCCGATCGCGAACTGGCCGACGAGCTTGTAGCGCCCCGGCAACCCGCGCGAGCTTTTCTCCTGGATTTTCAGGCGATCGTCGATGTACCCCACGGCGCCGTAGCCCGCGGTCACCGTCGTCGTCGCGATCACGAACACGTTCTTCACGTCGGCCCAGAGCACGGTCGGCACGAGCACGCTGAGCAGGATGAGCGCGCCGCCCATCGTGGGCGTCCCCTTCTTCGCGTGGTGCGAGGCGGGCCCCTCTTCGCGGATGATCTGGCTGATCTGCTTGCCGCGCAGCCTCGAGATGAACCACGGCGCGACGACGAACGAGACGATCATCGCCGTGAGGGCGGACATGATCGCGCGAAACGACGGGTAGCGGAGCACGTTGAGCCAGCCGAGACCGGCCACGTGGCGGAGCGGGTACAAGAGCTCGTAGATCACGCCGCGCCTCGCTCGACGAGGCCGCGCACCACGCGCTCCGCGTGCACGCCGCGCGACGCCTTGACGAGCACGACGTCGCCCGCCCGCACCCGAGCGCGAGTGAGCACGAGCGCCCCCTCCGCATCCGAGGCAAAGACGCTCGAAATCCCCGCTTCTTTCGCCGGATCGATGTACAGGGCCGCGTCGCCCGCGACGGCAATCAGCTCGGCCGCACCGCTCCGTGCGATCTCTCGGCCCAGGCTCGCGTGCTCGCGCGCCGAAACGGCGCCGAGCTCCCGCATCTCGCCCAGCACGAGCACGAGCCGCGCCTTGCGATCGCGCGCGACCTCACGTGCCGTCCTGAGCGACGCGACGGCGCTCGCGGGGTTCGCGTTGTACGCGTCGTCGAGCACGACCGTCCCGTCCGAAAGCTCGTGCACCTCGAGACGCCCGGGCTCGCCCGCCGCCGAAAGCGCACGCGACACGGTCGCGGCATCGAGCGGCTCGCTCGCGACGGCTTCCGCCACGGCCACGGCCGCGAGCGCCGCGTACGCGCCCGCCTCGCCGAGCAGCGACAGCTCGAGCTCGAGGCGACCGCGCGCCGTCTCGAGCTCGACGCGCTGCCGTCCGACGCCGGCCCCGGTGCGCCGCACGCAGCGCACCTCGACGCCCGGCGCGCACCCGTAGCGCACTTTCCGCGCCACCTGCGCCTGCTCCAGCCGGCCGCGCACGCGCGGGTCGTCGGCGTTGCCGATCGCGACGCCGCCCGGCGCGAGCCCCGTGAACAGAGCGCCTTCCTCGCGCTCGATGCCGTCGAGATCGCCGAGGCCCTCCGTGTGCTCGAGGCCGATCAGCGTGAGCACGCCCGCATCGGGCTTCGTCATGGCGGTCAGCGCCGCCACCTCGCCCACGGCGTTGGTGCCGAGCTCGACGACCGCGAAGCGGTGCTCCGGTTTCAAGCCGAGCAGCACGAGGGGTACGCCGATCAGGTTGTTCAGGTTGCCGGTGGTCTGATGCACGCGGCCGGGCGCGAGCAGCTCGAGCACGGCACCCACGGCGCTGCGCGTCGTCGTCTTGCCCGCCGAGCCGGCGATCGCGACGACGGTTCCCGTGAACCTGGAGCGATGCAACGCCGCTAGGGCGCCGAGCGCCGCGAGCGTCGAGGCCACGCGCAGCGTCGGCACGGAGAGCGCCCCCACGTCGCGTTCGACGAGCACGGCCGCCGCTCCGGCCTCCGCGGCAGCACGCGCGTAGGCGTGGCCGTCGAAGCGTTCGCCCCCGAGCGCGACGAACAGCTTGCCCGCGAGCGCCGCCCGACTGTCGGTGCTGACGCCGACGACCTCGCGCGCAGCAGCGCCCGCGTCCGAAAGGGTGCCGAGCGTCGCACGAGCCAGGTCGCCGAGCGTGAAGCGCGCCTGATTCTCGGGCAGTGCGCTCGCCATCAGCCCTGCCTCCGAGCGCGACGCTCCTGCAGCGCGCGACGCGCTTCGACGCGATCGTCGAAGGGACGCTTCTCGCTGCCGATGATCTGGTAGGGCTCGTGGCCCTTGCCGGCGAGGAGCACGCTGTCGCCCGGCCGCGCTTCGAGCACGGCCCGCTCGATCGCGGTCGCACGGTCGAGCTCGATCTCGTAGCGGGCGCGACCCGTGCGGAGCCCGCGCTCCACGGCGGCCGCGATGGCGGCGGGCTCTTCGCTGCGGGGATTGTCGCTCGTGAGGATGGCGCGGTCTGCCCCCTGACCCACGGCGGCCCCCATTTTCGGGCGTTTGTCCGGATCGCGATCGCCGCCGCAGCCGAACACGCAGGCGACCTCGCCGGTCGTGATCTTCTTCACCGCGGCGAGCACGCGCGCGAGCGCGTCCGGCGTGTGCGCGTAGTCCACGAGGACGCGAATGTCGTCCGTGTCCTCGTCGCAGCGCTCGAGACGGCCCGGCGTCGCGGGCGCGCTGCCGAGCGCCCGCGCGGCCTGCGCCGGCTCGACGTCGAGCGCGAGAAGCACCCCGAGAGCCAGCAGCAGATTCTCGAGGTTGTGCTCGCCGATCAGGCGCGACTCGAGCGCCGCAGGGCCGGTCGGCGTCGTGACGAGAGCACGCACGCCGCGCGCGTCGACGCTGAACGACAGCGGGTGAACCATGGCGTCGGCGGAGCGCCCGGTCGTGAGCACTCGGCCCTTGGCGCGCGTCGCGAGCCCACGGCCGAACTCGTCGTCGATGGCGATCACCGAAACCGCGGGCGAAAGTGCCGTGAAGAGCCGTTCCTTGGCCGCTCCGTACTCCGCCATCGAGGGGTAGAAGTCGAGGTGGTCCTGGCTCAGGTTCGTGAAGGCGGCGACGCGAAACGTGAGCGCATCGACGCGCGAAAGCGAGAGCGCGTGGCTCGACACCTCCATCACGAAGTGCGTGCCGCCGCGCTCCACCACGGAGGCGAGGTGCCGCACGACGTCGTCGGCCTCGGGCGTCGTGAGGCTGCCCTCCTCCTCGACACCCGCGAACGAGAACCCGAGCGTGCCGAGCCGCGCCGGGCGCGCGCCGAGCGTGCGGAGCGCGTGCTCGACGAGCAGGCTCGTCGTCGTCTTGCCGTTCGTGCCCGTGATGCCGACGAGCGAGAGCGCCTTGCTCGGCGTGCGATAGACGAGCTCCGCGGCGGCGCCGAGCGCGCCCCGGACGTCGCTCACCTCGAGCACGGGAACCCCGACCGAAGCGGGCACGGCGCCCGGTTCGGCGAGCACGGCCGCCGCGCCGCGCGCCACCGCAGCCGCCGCAAAATCGGCTCCCGAAACGCGCCCCCCCGAGCGCGCCGCGAAGAGCTCCCCCGGCTCGATGCGGCGCGAATCCTGGCGCACGCCCGTGACGCACACCCGAGCGTCCCCGCGCACGACGGCGCCCCACGGCGCGAGCGCACGAGCAAGACCCGCGAGGCTCGTCCCAACGGTGGCGGGCAGCGTCATGGCCAGGGCGGTCATGAAGCGGGCTCGAACACGAGGTAGAGCTCCTGCCCCTTGTCCATCGCCGTGCCGGGCGCCGGCGTCTCGCTCACGAGCAAGCCACTGCCCGACAGGCGCGGCACGACGCCGAGCTCGAG
>Ga0070682_100002299_pt1 | contig 10568 bp, 7 predicted proteins | sample KBSC63LmetaG_FD_64668 | JGI IMG/M metagenome (GOLD analysis project Ga0070682, IMG submission 64668) | Corn rhizosphere microbial communities from Kellogg Biological Station, Michigan, USA - KBS C6-3L metaG | ecosystem: Host-associated > Plants > Roots > Rhizosphere | place: USA: Michigan... | reverse complement strand
GCTGCCACCAGCAGGGACTTCGATGAGCTTCGTAGCATTCCGTGCTTCATGAATTTTTCTCGGGGTGTGTAACGGGGCCGGGTGTCGCGGGCCTCAGGGGTAAGGATGAGAATTTCAGGTCTCCTGAAATTCCCTAAGCGAGCTATTCCCCGTGGCCGGCCCCGTGATCTCGGTTCACAAAACGACACGCGGGAATCGGGTCAGAAAACGACCCACGAGAAATCCGTTCACAAAACGACAAAAAGATCCGCCGCCAGCGACGCCGTTGCCCCCTCGTCCCCGCGGGCGTACCGCCTCTTCAGGGTGTTCGGCCCTGAAGGGAGAAGTGGGGCATGAAAAGCGTGGCGTGCGCGAAGGCTCGACGGCCCGCAATCGTGTCGTTCCCTCTCCCGAGCCTCGTCGCGCTATGCGCGGTCGTCGTCGTTGCGTGCGGAGGGAGAGCACGGAGCCCGACCGGCGCGCCTCCCGGCGACGGAATGGGGGGCCAAGCCGGCTCGAGCAGCGCCGCCTGCGAGTTGCCGCCGCCGGCGCCTCCCTCGGTCGAAGGGGGTCCTCCCGCGTCCTTCGCCTGCGCGGCCAACGTCACGGCGACCTGGGAGGAGCGCCCCTGCAGCTGCGAGCTCTGGCTCCGTAACCCGGTCGCGGCTCCCGTCCAGGCCGCGATGCACTTCGTGTTCACGCCTTCCGGCGTCACGCCGTCCCTCAGTGACGAACCGGTAGTGGAGCTCCGCTTTCCCGATCCCACCTCGAGTTGGCGAGACATTTGGTCGAGCCAAGCGGGCGCCGGGGCCGACTTCAATCTCGTCGCGGCCGACGGTGTCACGACCGTCCGCCTCGGCACCACCGAGCTCACCCTCGACCCCGTGACACTAGCGAGCTGCGCGCGCCTGATCGCGACGGCCAGCGTGAGCGGTCCCTGGGGCACTCGCCTCTCGCTTGCCATGTCCGCAGCGTTCTCTGACGCTTCCGGCACGCTCGTGGAGAGCACCGTGGGCGAATGCGACCAACCGGCGACGCACCCGACGCCGATCCCGCCAGATGCGGGCGACGCAGCGGGCGGGCCAGCGCAATAAGGCCAAACCCGGACTTCTGCGCACGCGCAGCGACAAAACGTTTGCGGCCGCCCCGGAAGGCGGCCGCAAAACATCACGACCTCGCGTGGTCGCTCACGTTGGGGAGAGACCCCAACGACTCTCGATCAGAACAGGAACATCACGCGGAAGCGTCCGCCGGTCTGGTTGTTCGAGAAGTGACCGGCGCTCGCGTTGTTGACGCGGTTGTTCGCGTGGGAAAACACGAACTTGAAGTAGAGCTGGTTCCAGAGGGTGTACTGGACGGCCCCGAACCATTGGGTCTGGTCGTTGGTTCCGACGCCTTCCTTCTTCGGGTCCCAACGCATGTCCTCGTTGTGGGTCTCGAAGATGCCCATGCCGAGCACGAGTGGCTCGTAGCCGGGGCTAGCGTTCAAGAAGCCGCCGTACGTCCAGGTCGAGCCGCTCGTATTCAGATCCGGGATGCTCTTGTCGGTCAGCTTCTCTTCGAAGCCGCGCGCGTAGCTGAGACCACCCTCCACAAAGGGTGCGAGCACGAATTGAGCCGCAAAACCGTAGCCGTTGCGCTCGTAGCGCTGCTTCAGCTTATCGTCCATCGGCTTCGTCTTGCCGTACTCCCAGCCGGCCTTCAGCTTGACGTACCCAATGTCGAAGATCACCGAGGGCCGCACGTCGATCTGACGGGGTGCCCCGGTCCCCGTGCCCGAGCCCATGTGCGAGAGGAACTCGCCACGCAAGAACTTCGTCGGATAGACGTGCGCTGCGTAGCCGCCGATCAAATTGTCCTGACGATCCCAGAAATAGGACAGACCGTAGGTTTCCGGGGGCTTCGTCGCGGACGGCCCGATGACGAGGGCGCCCTTCCGCTCGAGGGTGTTCTGGTCGAGGCCCATGCCGAAGTGGTTGGCAATTTCCCAACCCTGAAAACGACCGACTTGAACGTCGAACACGTTCCACTTGCCGGCCCGCACCCAGAGGTCGTCGGTGTAGCCGAGGGTCGAGTCAGGGTTGATGGTCATGTCGCCCTGAAGGACGAACTCCCCTTGGGCCTGCGCGAACCAGCCATCCTTGGCGTTGTAGGTCGGCGTGAGTCGCAACGCCCCGCGCGTCTGTGTCAACCAGCGATCCTGTCGGCCAGTGTTCTTCTGGAACTCTTTGCCCGGAACCACGTGCGCGTAGCTGAGATCGTTCCAGACGAAACCGGAGATGCCGACCCGAACTCCGGGGCCACCCTCGACGAGCGGCATGTACGGCCACTGCTGGCCGTGGAAGGTCAGCCACATCGAGCCGTACTTGAGGCCGCGCGTGTACGCCGCCGGGTACGCCGACCCGGGCAAGAGCTCGAGGCCGACGAGCGAAACGGTCTTCTCGCGTTCGACGCTCGTGCCCGACGCAGTGGTCGGTGACGGCGGCGGCAGCGGCTCGGGCGGAGGGACGGCTTCGGCCGCTTTCTCCTCTTTCGGCGGCTCCACGGCAGGCGTTCCTGCGGGCGCGTCGGCGGGTTTTGCCTCCTCGGGCTTCGCTTCCGTCGTGTCGCCGCTCGGCGGCGGCACGGGATCTTGCGCGAACGCCGGAGTGGTGAAGCTCAGGTAGAACGAAGTGAGGGACAAGGCTGCGCCGAGCCCGAAACCATATCGTCGAGTGGTCATTTCGGTTGTTTCCGCTGTAGCCGCTGTGATTCGGGGCCGGCTCAGCCGCCCGTCACCTTCAAGGTTGCCATCGGGAGCTTCGCGAGATCGGCATCAGCACCGCTCGGTCCCACCATGATTCCGTAGTTGCCCGGATCGATCACCCAGTGTCCGTTCTCCCCGCCTTCCCAGCGTCGGAGATCCTGAATGCGGAGCGGCAACGTTACGGTCTTCTTCTCGCCCATACCGAGCGAGACGCGACCGAAGCTCTTGAGCTCCTTGATCGGGCGGTGACCCGTGCTGGTCGTGTCCGGGGGCTTGATGAAGAGCAGCGCAACCTCGTCGCCCGCTGGCCCCGCCGTGTTCGTGATGTCGACCGTCACGTTGATGATGGCGTTGTTCGACGCCTGATCCACGCAGGGCACCGTGAGATTCTCGTACTTGAACGTCGAGTACGAGAGGCCGCGCCCGAACTCGAACGTCAGCGCCGAGTTCATACCGAGCTGGTCGTAGCGGCGGTAGCCGAAGAAGTAGCCCATCTTCGTACCGGTGTTGTTGGGCCCGTCGTTCTTGAAGGTCCCCACCTGGGCGTCGTTGGCGGGCCACGCCATCGGCATCTTGCCGGAGAAGTTCGCCTGCCCGAAGATCAGCTTGCCGAGCGCGGTGCCTCCGCGAACGCCGGGGTAACCGGCCCAGATCGTGGCCTGGTTCTTGTTCCCGTCCGTGAGCCACGGCAGGGCGGCAACCGAGCCCGACTCGACGATGATCACGGTCGGCTTGCCCAAGGCGAGTGCTTGCGTCACGAGCGCCTCCTGATTGGCCGGGAGGGCGAGCGTGCTCCGGTCACCACCGGCGTTGATGGCGTATTCCTCGCCCTCGTCACCGGGGGTGTAGCCGACCACCACGACGACGACCGACGGGTTGGCCGCCGTAAGACCGGCCATCGCCGTGGCAACGTCCGCTCCGGTGTAGGGCGTGACCGTGACACCCATGGGAGCCGTTGCGATGAGACCCGCCGTGGGGCCGATGCAACGCGCCGGGTCGCAGTTCACGCGGCTCGACCCGCGATCGCCGACAGCGGGGGTCTCAGCAAAATTGAAGTTGCCGCCGGACTTCGCCGGGGTCGTCGAGATGAGGTTGACCGGAAGCGTGAGACCGACGACTCCGATGGTCGTCGCGTTCTGGAGCGGGAGCACCGGTGTCGGGTCGCCGTTCTTGAGCAGCACGACCGACTTGATCGCGGCTTCTTCGGCGAGGTCTTCGTGCGTCGGATTGGTCTCGATCGACGCCGTATTGGGTGCGAGCCTCGACGAAGGCGCCACGAGTCCCCAGGGGTCGCCGCGGTACAGCGAGTTGAAGCGCATCTTCTGCTCGATGACGTGCTTGGCCGCGTTCTCGATGAGCTTCCTATCCAGCCCTTCGTCCACGAGGCTGGTCAGGTTCCCCTGCGAGTAGTGGATGGTCCAGGGCACCTCGATGTCGAGACCCGCCTCTACGGCCGTTTTCGCGTCGGCACGGTCGGTTCCAGGGTCGCCGGACCCCGTTTGGTCGCCCGGCATCGCCCACCAGTCGGAGAGGACGAGGCCGCGGTAGCCCATGCCGCCCGCAGAGGGGGGGTCGCGCAGGATCTTCGTGAGGAGCTTCGGGTTCTGCGTCGACTTGACCCCGTTGATCAGGTTGTACGACGCCATGATGCAGCCGACGCCGCCGTCGCGAATGACCATCTCGAAGTGGCGACCGTAGATCTCGCGCAGGGTCTGCTCATCCTCGATGAGGGCGTCTTGCTTCGAGCGGAACTGCTCGACGTTGTTCGCGGCGAAGTGCTTGGCACAACCCACCACGTACTTCTGCAGGCCGACGGTGAACGCCGTGGCCATGCGACCAATATGGTAGCTGTCCTCGCCGTAGGTTTCCTGCGTCCGGCCCCAGAACGGGTGGCGGATGATGTTCATGCAGGGGGCGAGCAGCATGTTGTTCATCGACGCGGCCGTCTCGTCGCCCATCGCTTCGCCAAGGCGACGCTCGAGGTCGACGTCCCACGACGCCGCGCGGAGGGATACGGCCGGAAATACAGTCGAAAAATCGTTGTAGTCGGTCGCCCGCGTGCCGTCCGGGTTGTTGCCCTGCCCGGCGTCCAGGTTCACTCCGTGGCCGGCGTCACGATAGTTGTATCCGCGGATGACGGTGGTGCCGCCGCCCAGCGTCGTGGGGGGACTCCGCTCGATGTCGAAGTAGTCCGGATTGCTGAAGTTCACATCGACGCCGATCATCTGGCCGATGCGCTCCTCCAAGGTCATCTGTCCGACGATGCCGTCGACCCTCGCTAGGAACTCCGCGTCCGGCGCGTACGCCTTCATCGTCGCCGCATCGAACTGCTGCGAAGGAGCGTCGCCGCACGTCGTCGCGGGGCCGGTGCCGCCACCGCTCATCCCCGCGGAGCCGCTCATCCCCGCAGAGCCGCTGGTGCCGCCGAGGCCCGTGCCCGTGCCACCTGTGCTGCTCGTCGTCCCCTTGGACTTCTCGAAGGCGTCTTCGAATTGCTTCGAATGGCCACAGGCTGCGAGGAGCGCGAGAACCGAGACCGTGGTGAGCGCGAGCGGCGCCTTACGAACGTACTGAGGCATGAACCGAAACTCCTTCGAGCAATTTCCGCCGGACTGAAACAAAGGGAAGACTTGGGGGGCGGGGTTCTAGCGCGATGCGCGCTCCCGCTCCTCTCTTTTGTGCGCGTGATTTGCGCACAAAAATCTGAGCTTGGCTAAAGCAATAAAAGAAATATTCTACGCAAGTTTAGCTAAGCAACGCGCCCCGGCAAGCGGGCCGGGACGAGGTCAGCTCCAGAATTCCCGGAATTGTCCGGAGAGATCGCTGACGACGAAATCCGTCACGGGGGACCTCCTGAGGCCGGCTCGGGGGCGGCGGTGTCCTCGCTTTCGGGGATGGGGCAGCGTTCGCCCGTGTAGCCCTTCTCGCCCTCGGGGATGCGGCAGGGATGGAGCTCGATGCGACGCGGGCGCGCCTTGTACGTGACGCGGCGCCGCTCCTCCTTCTTGGTGCCGTCCGCGAACGTGACGACGCGCGACACGATGACCGACCAGCCGATGCTGCCCGGCTCCTTCACCTTCTCCTCGTCCGGCGGCACGCTCGGGTTCGGCCAGATCTCGAGCGGAGCCTTGACGACGTTCTGGCGAGCCGAGACCTCGGCGCGCACTTTCCGGCCGCCGTTGTCGCCGTAGATTTTCACGGTGATGTTCGTGCCCGTGTACGCCGTCTTGATGAGCAGGCCCGCCTGCGTGTCGTTCCGGAAGATGATGTCCGGTTTCGGCCAGGAAAGCGTGGCCTCGTGGCCCATGGGGTAGCGCGGGAACCAATAGGTGTGGGGCTGGCGCTCGATGATGTCGTAGCCGCCGTGAAAGAGCGCGTTGAAGAAGGTGGTCGCAAATTGGCTGATCCCGCCGCCGATGCTGTCGACCATCTCGCCTTCCTCGATGGTCGGCGCCGGGACGAAGCCGCGCTTCAGCGTGCGCGGGCCGACGAGCGCGTTCACCGAAACGGTCTGACCCGGCAGCACGATTTGCCCGTCGAGCAGATCTGCAATCCGGTGAATGTTCTCGACGCGCTTCTCACAGCAAGGGTGACGCGTCGTGAACGAGCTCACGAGCCCCTTCACGCCGAGCGCCTCGGCTTGCGCGGTGCTGAGCGCGGGGTCCGGACGATGCGCGAGCGGGAGCTCGCCCGTGCGCGCAGCGCTCTTTCCCGCGCCGAGTAGCGCCGCGGGCACGCGCTCGAGCTCGAGGCGAAGCCCGGCGCGACTCGGGATGACGCTGATGGTGCCCGTGGGGGAAACGTCGAATTTCGCGTCGACGGGCTCGACCTCGATGCGCGCGCGCACGGCCTCGAAGAGCTTCGCGAGCTTCTCGGGAACGAAGCCGAGTCGCAAGCGCTGCTGGTCGCGCTCGGTCGTGAGCGTGGGGCCGAGCTCGGCGGGCGAGAGGGTCACCGATTCCGCCGGTTCCGTCGACGTGAGCGTCACCGCACCCTGCAAAAGGGCGCGCGCTTCGGCGGCAGCTTCGCGCGCGGCGTCCGCCGGCAGCGGCGCCGGCGCTGCGACGAGCGGCAGCTCCACGTCGTGCGGGGAGGGGGCGAGCACCGCCGAGAGCAGCAGGGCCTTGGCCCGGGCCGTTTCGACCCGACGCCCGCCCTTGGGGGGCAGTTCCTTCACCGCGCCGCCCGCGACCTCGATGCCACCGCCGAACGGGCGATCCGGGAGGGCCTGCGCTTCCCAGCCTTCGAGCGCCGAAAGGACCTTCTCCGGCTCGAGAGCTCCCACGACGGCAGCCTCGCGCGGCGTGCTCCCCCGTCGAAAGTGATCGACCGCGCGCGCGAGCACGCCGCCTTCGCGACCGACGGTGAGCGCGCTCTGAACGGTGCGCGCCACGTCGACGCGCACGCCGAGCACCGCAGGCTCCACCTCGAAGCGCTTGCCCGCGACGCGCACGACGAGCGGGCGCACGCTGAGCGCTTTCGCGTGCGCGGTCACCTTCGCGCTGAGCTCGTCGCCGCCCATCCGCGCGAGCGAAACGTGACCGAGCGTCACACCCGAGAGCGTGCGACTCGCTCCCGCCGCGCGCGCGTCGAGCCACGGCGGCAACGCAAACAGCGCGAGCGCGACGACCGGCACGGCGCCGAGCAACCACGGTCGCGCGCGGCTCGGCTTTTGCGGGCCGCGCGGCGAATCTTCGTTCGCGGCGGGCTGTTCGGTCGGCGCGTCGGGGGCGGTTTCCTGAGCCATTTCGGCGGATTCGGAGCGGAGCCTACGCCGATGGCCGAAGTCTTGGGGAAAAACGCACGCGCGTCTCAGGGGGAGGCATTTTGAAGCGATGCGGGCGTGCTAGGTTCAGATCATCTTGTGGGTTCGACGCACGGCCATTCGTCCCGTCCCCGCTTACGCGAGCGTTCCTGCTCACGCCCTGCAGAGCGTGCGGGAGAGCCTCGCGGAGGACGACGAGGAGGCTCGGGCGCAGCTCGACGAGGCGTTCGAGCGCTTCGAGCGCTCCCAGCCGGCGCTCGCCGCCCACCTGGCCGAGGTGCTCGGTGAGCCCCTCGACGAGACGGCCCTCGCGCTCGGCTATTTCCTGGCGCTGACCGTCTGGCTCGCCTTCGAGCGCGCCCAGGGCCAGCACCTCGACGCCGTCACGGAGGAGCAGATCCGCGCAACGGGCGAGCTTTTGAGCCTCGACGAGGAGCTCCGGCGCACCGATCCCGCTGAATCGCTCGATACCGACGACGTCGTGGCGATGGAGCAGCCCCACGTCCTCTCCTTCGTGCACGAGCACATCGACGCGACGCTCGAAGCCCACGCCGAGCAGATCGACGTGGACGACGTGCACAGCGTTTATCGCGTCGTTCTCGTGGAAATCCTGGCCCTTTCGTACGCCGTGCGGCGCCCGGAAGGGTACCCGGTCGCCAAGACCGAGCTGCTCGCGTAACGGCTCGCCCGTCGGGAAGGCCGGGCGTGGCCCGTGGCCCGTGGCGCCGGAGCGCGCGGCGTGGGTGCCGCGGAGCTACACGTCTTTGCGACGCGCTTCGGCCGCCGCGAGGCGCTCGCCGATGATCGTGCGCAGCGCGCCGAGGTCGTAACGCGCGGGACGTGCGTCGCCGGACGACTGCGCGACGTCCTCCACGATGCGATCGACGATCTCGCGCGGGCGCTCCGGGATCTTGAGCGAGTCGGCGAGCTTCGTCAGCGCCGCCTTTTCGCTGTCGGTGATCACGCCGTCGAGGCGGGCAATCCAGCCGGCGACGCCGTAGACGTACAGGCGGTCTTCCTTCGACAGGTTCTTGCGGTCGACCACGGCGATGTCGATCGGCGACTTCGTCGCGTCTTCGATTTCGGCGATCTCCGCGAGCTCGAGCCCTTCCTCGAGCGCGGCGCGCACGATGGCGTCGGCTTCGTCCTGCTCGAGCTTGCCGTCGGCCCACCCCACCGCGGCGAGCGCCACGTACACGTCACGTCCCAAACGCGTCTTTTCCGGCATGACACTAGTTCATACACCAGATCGGAGAACGAGTTAAGACGCGCGGATCTTGATAGAATCCAGGCTCGCTCGTGCCACTTCTCCCTCCCTCCTTTCGCGTCGGCATAGACGAGAACGGTCTCGGCTCGCGGCTCGGTCCGCTCGTCGTGACGGGCGTGCTCGCGCGCACGACGGGCGACGGCGAGCGCGTGCTCGGACGCAAGCTTCCGCGCTCGCTGCGCAGCTCGCTCGACGACTCGAAGCGCCTCGTGTCGCACGGCGACGTCGCACTCGGCGAAGCGTGGGCACGCGAGCTCGTGATGCCCGAGGCCACGACACCCGCCGACCTCTTCGCGCGCTTGTCGCTCGAGGGCGTCGCCACCCTGCGCAAGCCGTGCCCCCAGCACGCCGAGGCGCAATGCTGGAACGCCGAGCATGAAGCGTTCGAGGCGCCTCCGGAACTGCTGCGGCGCGTCGCGCGGCACCGCGCGCTGCTGCTCGCGCGCGGCGTCGAGATCCTCGAGGTGAAGAGCAGTGTCGTGTGCACGGACACGCTGAATCGGGCGCGGCGCGCCGGGCGGAACCGCTTCGTCTCCGACTTGCACGCGATGGAGTCGCTCGTGCTCGCGCTGCGACGCTCGGCGGGCTCGGACGTGAAGGCCGTGTGCGGCAAGGTCGGCGGCATGGCGGAGTACTCGCGCTTCTTCGGCCCACTCGGCGGCTGGCTCCACAATGTGCTCGAGGAGGGCAAAGCGCGCAGCAGTTACCGTTTCCCCACGGTCGGTGAGCTGCATTTCGTGCGCGACGCCGACGCGAGCGATCCGCTCGTGATGCTCGCGTCACTGGTCGGCAAATACGTGCGCGAGCTCTTGATGGCGCGCATCGCGCAGCACTACCCCGCGCGCGACGACGGGCCAAAGCCGAGCGGCTATCACGACCCCGTCACGGCTCGCTTCGTCACCCGCACGGCGCTCGTCCGGAAGCGCCGCAAGGTGCCCGATGACTGCTTCGAGCGCGCACGCGACGAAACTTCTCCGCTCGCCGAGGCGTCCTCCCTCCGAGACTGAGCTCGTGAGCGAACGCCCCACCGCCAGCGAAAAGGCCGACCAGCGCCTGATTCAGGGGCCGCTCGCGCTCGAGGTGGGGCGCTTTGGCACCCCGATCGCGCTCGGCATGGGCCTGCAGACGGTCTTCAACCTCGTGGACGCGTACGTCATCGGCCGCCTCGAGCCGAGCGTCGCGGGCCCCGCGCTCGGCGCGATCGGCATCTGCGATCAGCTCGCGGCGCTCGGCACGATCGTGAGCTACGGCCTCACGGTCGCCACGACGGCGCTGATGAGCCGCCGCCACGGCGAGGGCGATCGGCGTGGTGTCGAGGAAGTGGCGTGGCAATCGCTGTACATCGTGCTCGCTCTGTCGGTGGTGTTCGGGGCCGCAGGCATCCTCGGTGCGAGCACGCTCGTGCACGGCGTGATCGGCGCGAAGGGCATGGTGGCCACGCTCGGCACCACGTATCTGCGCGTGATGATGGGGGGCAGCTTCAGCATTTTCCTGCTGCTCCACCTCACGAGCGTCGCGCGCGCCCTCGGCAGCAGCAAGACGCCGGTCGCGCTGCTCGTGGGCGCGAACGTGCTGAACCTCGTGCTCGCCGTGCTCATGGTGTACGGCCCCGGCGACGCACCTGGCGTTTTCGCGTGGGGCCCGCCCGTCGCGCGCCTGCTCGGGATCCCGCGCCTCGAGCTGCTCGGCGCGGCGTGGGCGACGCTGATCGCACGACTGGTCGTGCTCGGACCCGCCGTCTGGCTCTTGATCAAACGCTTCGGGCTGTTCCGGCCGAGCGCGCGCCCCGCCCCGGATCGCGAGCTGATGCG
>Ga0070682_100002298_pt1 | contig 10571 bp, 10 predicted proteins | sample KBSC63LmetaG_FD_64668 | JGI IMG/M metagenome (GOLD analysis project Ga0070682, IMG submission 64668) | Corn rhizosphere microbial communities from Kellogg Biological Station, Michigan, USA - KBS C6-3L metaG | ecosystem: Host-associated > Plants > Roots > Rhizosphere | place: USA: Michigan... | reverse complement strand
GCGGGCGCGGTGTGGCGACTACAGAAGGCGCCGGCGGCGCGCTAGGGGGTCGGAGATCGGAGCGGGGTCGGGAGAGCCGGAGACGGGTTTGAGCACGGGCTCTGCCTCCGACACGTGGCTGTCCACGGCTTCGCGCTCGCCGACGAGGTGTTGGGCCACGGCGCCGCGGAGGCGGGGATCGGCGAGGTAGTGGACGCTGTGCGTGACGGTCGGCTCGAAGCCGCGCGCGACCTTGTGCTCGCCGCCGGCGCCCGGTTCGAAGCCGCTCAGCTTTCGCTCGATCGCTTCCTCGATGCCCTTGTAGAAGCAGACGTTGAAGTGGAGGAACGGCACGTCTGCGAGCGCGCCCCAGTAGCGGCCGTACAGGCGCTGCTTGCCGAGCAGGTTGAACGCACCGCCGAGGCGACGGCCACCCGGCTCGCGCGCGGCCACGACGTGGAGCGCCTCCGGCATCGTGGAGCACACCTCCTCGAAGAAGGCGCGGTTCAAGTAGCGGCGCCCCCACGCGAACTTGTCGACCGTCGCGACGTAGAAGTCGAAGATGAAGTCGGCGTGCTCGGGGCCGAGGGTCGACCCGGTGAGCACCTCGAGCTCGACGCCGCGTTCGGCGAGCGCGCGCCGCTCGCGGCGGATCTGGTGCCGTTTCTTGGCGTCGAAGCGCGCGAGGAAGTCGTCGAACGTCGCGTAGCCGGGGTTGTGCCACTGGAATTGGACGCCGTGCCGCTCGAGCAACCCGCGCTCTGCGCAGGCGCTCGCGAGCTCCGCGGTAGGGAACAGCACGTGCGCCGACGACAGCTTTCCGTCGCGGCACACGACGCGCAACGCTTCGCAGAGCGCGGCAACGAGCGGCTCGCGCGGGGTTCCCGCACGCACGAGCAAGCGCGGGCCCGTCGCCGGCGTGAACGGCACCGCGACGATGAGCTTCGGGTAGTACGCAATCCCGAGCTCGGCCTCGGCGAAGCGCGCCCAGGAATGGTCGAAGACGAACTCGCCCTCGCTGTTGCCCTTCACGTACGCGGGCGCGGCGGCGACGAGCTCCCCCTCGACGTGGAACGCAAGGTGCATGGGCAGCCAGCCGCGCTTCGGCGAAACGCAGCCCGTGCGCTCGAGCGCGTCGAGCCATTCGAAGCGCAAGAACGGCGGCGTCTCGTCGTCGAGGAGCGAGCGGTAGGCTTCCTCCCCGAGCTCGCGGATCGAGCCGTGCGTACGAACCTCGAGACGCGCGTCGGACACCACCCGGGTATTAGTAGCAAATGCGCGTCGGCGTTCGAGTTTTCAGAGCAGCTTTCGAAACCGGTACACGAGGAGTTCGAGCAGGCGGTCGCCGAGGGGGCGGAAACGAAACGTCGGGCGGTCGATCTCGCGACTCTCGTCGAGGTCGCGGATGAACGACGCTTCCATGGTCGCTCCGAAGCCAGGATCGCGAACGGAAACGTTGATCTCGAGGTTCGAGCGCAGGGACAGGTAGTCGAGGTTGAAGGTGCCGATCGTGCTCCAGCTCCCGTCGATCACGGCGCTCTTCGCGTGGAGGACCCCCGCCTGGTACTCGAAGAGGCGCACGCCGTGGCGGAGCAGGTACCCCCAGGTCGAGCGGCTGGCGTGGCGCACGAGCTCGACGTCGATCTCACCGGGCATCAGCACGCGCACGTCGACGCCGCGGCGCGCCGCACGACCGAGCGCACGCCGCACGCTGCGATCGGGAATGAAGTAGGCGTTGCGGATCCAGGCGCGCTCTTTGGCGTTGTAGAGCTCGCGGACGTAGGCGCGCGAGATCTCGCGCCGCGCGCGAAAGTAGCTTTCGGCGAGCACGCGCACGGCTTGCCCGCCGCTCGTACCAGACGGCGGCACGCTGCGCCGGATCCTGCGCAGCGGCGGCCCGCCGAGCGCGTGCCAGGTGCGGAGCACGCTGCTCGTGAGGCCGCGCACGGCGGGGCCTTCCACGCGCACGGCGTCGTCCCGCCAGCCGCGCCCGCCGTCGTCGATCGGCAGCCACGCCGCGGCGAGGTTGCAGCCGCCCGTGAAGCCGATCTCTCCGTCGACCACAAGGATCTTGCGGTGGTCGCGCAGCGTGAGGCGATCGAGGCGGAAACGCCGCCGCCAGGGGGCCACCGGATTGAAGACCCGCACCTGCGCGCCGGCCTCCGCGAGCTCATCGAACATCCGCTGGTCGGCACCGATGCTCCCGATGTCGTCGTAGATGACGGCGACCTCGACCCCGCGCCGGGCCGCAGCGGCGAGCGCGTCGGCGAAGCGCCGGCCGGCGTGGTCGGAATCGAACCAGTACATCTCGAGCAGGCACTGCTCGCGCGCCGACTCGATGGCGGCGAGCATGCGCGGGTAGGCCTCGACGCCGTCGCGCAGGAGCTCGACGCGATTATTGCCAACGAAAGGCTGCGCCGCCTGCCGGTAGCGACGCGGGATCACGTCCGTTGCCACGCGCGCTATCCTGCGTCATCGTGACGCCGGCCGCACCGGTGGATATGAAAACCTTCTTCACCCCGAGGAATTCGTGGCCGGCGCTCGTCGCGCTCGCCGTGGTCGGCTCGCCGGGCTGCAAGCACGACGAGCCGCAGGTGGCGTACCCGACGTACCAGTACGGGGCCGGTGCGCCCGGTCAGCCGGCGTACGGCACACCCGCGCCGGGGGCACCTGCGCCGACGCCCAGCGTGCCGGCGACGTCCGTGCTGCCGGGTGCCTCCGCGCCACCGGTGGCGAGCGGCGGGGTCGATCCGATCAACGCGACCGACATCGGCTTTCTGCGCGCCGAAAGCTCGAGCATCATCCGTGAGCTCATCACGACGTTACCGCCCTTGCAGCAGGGTCGCGTGGCGAACGTGCCGATCGTCGTCGACAGCACGCCCGGCGAGGTGAACGCCTTCGCCACCTGCACGAGCGACGGCAAGGCCGCGATGGCGATCACGGACGGCTTGCTCGACATCCAGGCGCACCTCGCGCGCGCGAAGGCGTACGACGAGGTCGCGCGCACCAACAAGGTCGGCGAGTACATCCAGCTCATCGCGAACGGCCAGCGACCCAAGCAGCCGATCGTTCAGCCCGCGCCGGGCTTCTTCGATCCGAGCATCGACAATCAGCCGCAAAAGCTCGGGCGCCAGCGCGAAGTCCTCGACGAGCAGATCGCCTTCGTGCTCGGCCACGAGCTCGCTCATCACTATTTGGGCCACCTGCCCTGCACGGGCGCCGGCAACATCCCGCTCGCCGAGATCGGCCAAGTCCTCGCAAGCAACGTGCCGCTCTTCAATCAGCCGAACGAGATCGCGGCCGACATGTCGGGGCTGAACGACGCGCTCACGACCGGCGCGCGCCGCAACGGTTACCACTTCACCGAGGGCGGCGCGCTGCTCACGATGCAGTTCTTCTCCGGCCTCGATCAGTCCTCGCCGGTGGACATCCTCTTCTCGTTCGAGCGCGACCATCCGCCGCCGGCCGTGCGCATCCCGATCATCCAGCAGACCGCCAACGCGTGGCGGGCTACCGGGGGCCGCGGGCTGCCTTATCCCTTCTTCTGAGCGCAGACTGCGGCTGGCGGGAGCGCGAGCGCGAACATCGAGCGAGGGCGTATGAAAGTCATCATTTTCGGGGCGACGGGCATGATCGGACAGGGCGTCCTGCGCGAGTGCCTGCTCGATCCCGAGGTCGAAGCCGTGCTCACCATCGGCCGGCGCGCAACCGGCCGTGCGGAGCCGAAGCTCCACGAGCTCGTGCTCGACGATTTGCACGATTACTCGAGCGTCACCGACAAGCTCGCCGGCTACGACGCTTGCTTCTTCTGCCTGGGCATCGCGTCGGCGGGCATGAAGGAAGCGGACTACCGGCGCATCACGCGCGACATCCCGGCGGCGGCCGGAGCGGCGCTCGCCGCGCTGAATCCGAACCTGACGTTCGTGCTCGTGTCGGGGCGAAGCACCGACTCGACCGAGAAGGGCTCCGTGATGTGGGCTCGCGTGAAGGGCGCGGCGGAGAACGCCGTCTTCGCGCTGCCGATCAAGGGGAAATACGCGTTCCGGCCGGGGCTGATTCAGCCGCTCCACGGCATCAAGTCCCGCACGACGCTGTATCGCGTGATGTACGTACTCTTCGCGCCGCTCGTGCCGCTGCTCCGCTCCCTGTATCCGAACTCGGTGAGCACCACGGAACGAATCGGCCGCGCCATGCTGAACGTCGCGCGCCGCGGCTACCCGAAGCAAATTCTCGAAACCGCGGACATCGAGGCGGCGGCGAACCTCGGCGCCTGAAGCGACGAGCGATCGCTACGACGTAGCGGCGGCGCGCGCCGCTCGAAGCCGCTTCCGTCGAGTGAGGGCCGCGCCGGCCAACGCCGTGAGTCCGATCCAGTCGACTCCGAATTCGAGAAGCGCTGCGAACTCGAACATCGGCTCGGCCATCAAGAGCCAGATCCCGAGGATGAAGCTCGCGTACGCGCCGATCATCGCGGCGCGCGCCCGCGGGCCGACGAGCACGAGCGGTGCGGAAAGCTCGAGCGCGAGGGACATGGCTCCCACGAGCCGCAGCGGCAGGTGAGTCACGGCAAACGCGCCGAGCTGCCCCTGCAAATCGGAGAGGGCGAAGGAGTACCGCGCAGAGCGAACCGTGTGCTCGAGCGTGTCCGACCATCCCCAGCTGAAACCGGAGGTGTGCACCTTCTCGATGCCTGCGCCCCAAAACGTCAGGATCGGCAGCAAGAAGATCAGCCGGCGGGGCCAAACGTGCGGCTCCTCCCGAACCGGCGCGGGACCGCTCCGTCTTCTCCGGAGCACGGCGTCCACGGACCAAACGTCGCCGGCCGGCGACAAGCAAAGGATCGCCATCGCAAAGACCAGCAGCGGATGACCGATGCGCACGTGTCCGAAAGCGTTCGTCAGCACGACGAGATAGGTAAAAAGTGCGGTCGCGAGCAGCATGCTTGCCCGCGTCAAAAAGCCCAGACAAGCCGCGACGCTCGAAACGACCCACAGGAGCTGTACCGCCTGCAGCGTCCCCCGCGACCCGACCTCGAACCCGAGTCGTCGCGGGATCACCGGCACCTGCAGGAACAGGTCCGGGATCTCCGCGTACGCCGTGAAGTCGACGGGCCGGTACGTGCCGAAGTAGACGAGCGCGAACGCGAACAAAAGGATGCGATCGAGCGCGAGGTTCCGCGGATCGGTCGTCGTGAAGAAGAACCGCGCGTAGTGCCGCCGAAGCGCTGCTCCGGCGCCGCTAAGGGACGGCATCGGCGGCGCCTCGCTTCACGGTCGTGGCCGGCATGTACTCGGCCAGCATGCGAATCCGCTCCGGATCGTCGTGGTACGCGAGCTCGAGCGAGGTGCCGACCTTCACTTCGTACAGGCGCACCCCGACGTAGCGCGGCCCGTGGTGGCGACCCGCTGCGCGGCGACGCTCGTAGAGCTCGAGGACACCGCGCAGACGGTCTTCGACGCTGCCGCGAACGCCCATGACGTGAAAAATGTCGTCGGGCCGATGAATCAGCGGCGCGAAGAATGCCCTGAAGTTCGCCCGGCTGAGCAGGTTGTCCTCCCCGAGCCCGCCTTCGCGAACGCCGAACAACGTGGGGCGCCGCTCGGGCATGCCAGGCGACTTGAAGCAGTACATGCAGTACCGCGTCACGGGCCAATAGCCGCGGTGACGCGTCAGCACGCTGAGCGTGAAGAACGTCAGGATGAAAGCGAGGCACAAGCCGCACAGCGTGCGCTCACCACCTCGCGCCGCCCGGGCCTCCGACGATCGATGCGGGTCAGGACCCGAGGTCAAGGCAGCTCCCCGTGCAAAATCTTTAGGCGGCCACACCCTACGTGCCTCCGGACACGACCGCAATGGCAAGTATTTCCGTCAAGACTTAGAATCTGCCGCGCAACTCCGCGCGTGTCCTGACCGACCGCACGCTCACGCCGCCCATGGCCGAGAAGTCCGAAGAGCCCACGCCACGCCGCCTGCGCCGCGCCCGCGCCGAGGGCGACGGCCCGGTGTCGGCAGCCTTCGGGCAAAGCTTGGGGCTGCTCGTTGCCGTGCTCCTCGTGCCCGGCGCGCTCGCGGCGACGGCGGCGCGCGCGGCGGCGCTCCTGCGGGCCACGCTCGCGTCCGGCGGCGCCGGTGCGGAGCATGCGCCTTCGACCCTCGCCGCCGAGGTGATTGCGCTGTCGGCGCCGCTGCTCTTGGCAGTCGCGGGAACGGGCGTCGCGCTCGCGTGGGTGCAGACGGGCGGCATCGTCAGCTTCGGCAAGCTCGCGCCGCGACTCGAGCGGCTCGATCCCGTTCAAGGCATCAAGAATTTGTTTCGGAGGGAGCGCCTGTTCGCGCTCGCTCGCGCGCTCGTGGGCTCGGGGCTCGCCGTGTTCGTGACCGTGTCGGTGCTCCGGAACCACGCGGCGGACGTCGCGCAGGCGACCGGCAACGAGCTCGCCGTGGGACCGCTCGTCGCCGCGCTCGGCAAGCAGCTCGGGGTGCTCGTCGCGCTCGCGGGCGTCGGGCTCGCGCTCGTCGATCTGGTCGTGACCCACCAGAGCTGGCGCGCCCGCCACCGCATGAGCAAGGACGAGATCCGGCGCGAATTTCGGGAAGCGGAGGGCGATCCGGAGGTTCGCGCCAAGCGCCGGCGCGCGCATCAGGAGGCCCTCGCCGGCTCGATCGTCAACGCCGTGCGCGAAGCGACCGTCGTGATCGTCAATCCGACGCACTTGGCGAGCGCGCTCCGCTACGTCGAGGAGCAGGACGACGCGCCCAAGGTCGTCGCCCAAGGCGAAGGCGAGCTCGCGCGCGCGATCGTCGCAGCGGCGCACGCCTACGGCATCCCGTGCATCCAGGACGTGCCCATCGCGCGGGCGCTGCGCGAGCTCGAGATCGGCGACGAGATCCCGGAAGCCTTGTACGAGGCCGTCGCGGAGATCCTGCGCACCGTGACGGAAGATCGGCAGGCGAGCGGCTGACGCACGACACGCGCGGCGTCACGGCCGGCACGAGCACGGAACCTGCATCCTTGCCGCAGAATGACACAGGCAGGGCCTCGCCTTACGGTAACTCCCGAAGAGATCCAGCACGGCAACCTTTGCGCCTGCGAGGCTTGCCTCCGCGATGGCCCGCACGAGCCGGATTGCCCCGTGCACGATGAGAAGCCGGGCGAATGTCGCTGTGGGCGAGCCGACCAGGCCAAGGGCGCGTGACTGCGCGCACCAAAGCGCCTCGCTGTAGCCCAATCGAACCGGTGCGCTTGGTCCGACGGGGCCCGGCTTGGGCAGCCTAGCGTGAGGGCCCCCGGCTCGAGCGTCCCTACCTCCGCGCGCTCCTTGGCACTTGCGTTGCACCCATCTCCCCAACGCGACGCCACCTCCCACCCCATGGACCAGTGGGTGGCGCCGGACAGTGAGGAGAGAACCATGACCAGACGCTATGAGGACGATTTCGACCGCAGCGAAGACGATTGGCAGAGCCACCGCGAGCGCAACGAGCGGCGTTTCCGCTACGGGCGCGACAGCCAAGGCGGCGAGCGCTCGCCGTCCTACCGCTGGATCGAGTCGCGCCCCTACCCCGAATGGTCGCAGGGTTTCGGAATGCCCGCGTCTTCCTCGAGCTCGCAGCGCGGCGGGTACAGCGGCAAGGGTCCCCGCGGTTACACGCGCTCCGACGACCGCATGCGCGAAGACGTCTGCGATCGCCTGAGCTGGGACGACGAAGTCGACGCGAGCGATATCACCGTCACGGTGAGTGAGGGCGAGGTGACGCTCGAGGGTAACGTCCCCGATCGCCACTCCAAGCGCCGCGCCGGCTCCGGCACGCGCAACCAACCACAGACCACGGGCACGAGCGGCTACTCGAACGCCCACAACAGCCGGTAAGCGGGGCACCAACAGCGGTGAAGGGCGGCGCGCACCGGTGAGGGTCCGGTCGCGCCGCCCTCGGGCCGTGCCGGCTAGCGGAGGACGCGGCCGTGAACGCCGGGGTCGTCGACGTCCCTGATCTGCTCGCCCTTGATGTAGGCCTTCGCTGCGCGAAACGCCTGCTTGATCCCTTGAGCGCCCGCGTTGTTCCAGTACTCGCCCTCGTCGGGCTGGAACCGGATCAGCGTGAGCGCGGGATCGTCGGGACCCTTGAACCAGACTCGGAACGGCTCTTTCCAGAGCGCGCGGGCTTTCTCTGCGTCGCGGACGATCTGCGCTTCTCCCGTCATCACGACGTACTTGTCGGAGTCGGCGAGCGAGACGAGGGCATGCGGGTCACGTGCAAGCTCTGCCACCTTCGCCGCGGTGAGGTCGGTGAGGAACCAGAGCGTGCCGTCGTCGTCGGTGTGGCCGATGGCCATCGGCCTGCCGTGGAATCCGCCGCCGAAGGCGCGCGTGATGAGCGTTGCGTTCTTGAAGCCTTTGAGGAGCTCGAGGAAATGTGCCTCGATCTCCTTACCTTGTTGCGTGGACGTCATGCCCGACGCGGAAGCAACCGGCGTACCAGGCGCGGCGCTCAGCCCGGCTTTTTGAAGCGCAGCACGAAGCGGTCGGAGGTGCCGCGTTTCTCGCCGGCCACGCGCGGCGACGCGCTCCAATCGCGCGTGTCGGCGGGATTCCGGAGAAACGTCGCTTCGCCGTCGAGCACGAACCCCGCCTGCGTCACCTCCGCGCGGAGCACGCTCTCCTCGATCCGGTGGAGCGATTCGGTCTCGGTTGCTCCGGTGCCGGGGCGGCCGCTGTGGTCGATGATGCCGTACACGCCACCCGGACGCAGCGCCGTGAAGACGGCGCGGTTCATCGCCGCGCGGTCGACGCCTTGCCAAACGGTGTCGTGATACACGAGCACGCTGAGCACCGCATCGAGCCCCGTGGTGCCTGCGGGAAACGGCGCGGCGGGCTCGCCGTCCGAGCGCACGACGTTTTTCATGACGGGCTTCGCGAGCCGTTCGCTCCAGGGCTTCTCCGCGAATCGCTGCAGGAAGATGCTCGGGTTCTCGCCGATCACGCTGCCGCTCGGCCCGACGATGCGCGCCAAGAGCTCGGTCGTATAGCCACCGCCCGCCGCGATCTCGGCGACGTGCTGGCCCGGCGCGATGCCGAAGAACGAGAGCCACTGCTCGGGCTTTCTCCCGGCATCGAGCGCGCGATCCGCTTCCGCGCGATCCGGCGCCGCGAGCGCCTGCGCGACGGCGGCCGTCACCTCGACGTTCGCAACCGATGTAGGTGCAGCGGCGACCGGCGCGGCTGACGCGGGCGCACTGGCCGTCACCGCGGGCGGCCCCGGCGGCTCGGGCGGGACCCGTTGCGGTGAGCCGCAACCAGCAGTCACGAAAATGGCGAGCGCGGCCCCGGAAAGTTTCATCACCCGACGATTCAGCATGCCGCGGCGCATAGCATGCCTTTCTCTCGACAGCCCCGGTGACTAACCGGATACTCCCTCATTGGACCATGGCTATCCGCGCGTACTCCACGACCTCGGTTGCCCTCCTGACTCTCGCTGCGCTGGCGCTCGGATGCAGCAGCAGCGGTGACGACGACTCGCTCGGGAACACCGCGGGCTCCGGCGGAAGCGCGATGTCCGGCGCCGGGATGCCGGGCGCCGGGACCTCGACCACGAGCGGCGGCGCTGGGAGCAGCCAGGGCGGCCAAGGCGCTTCGGCGGGCGGCGGAACGGCCGGTGGGTCGACCGGCGGCGCGGCCGGCAACAACACTGCCGGTGCTGGCGCAGCCTCCGGTGCGGCGGGAAGGTCCGCGGGCGGCGCGGCAGGCCTCGGTACGGGCGGGAGCGGCGCCGGCCGGGGTGGCGCCGCGGGCTCGACCTCGATGTCCGGCGCCGGCGGCATGACGCCCGGGCTCGACACTTGCCCGATGCCACCCGACGGCACGCCCGACGCCTCCATCACCGCGCTCAACACGGAGAACACGCTCCGGCTCGCGATGGGCCTCGACTGCGCGGCGATCGCCTCGGCGCTCGTGAAGTCAGCGCAAGCGCATTGCGACTACTACACGCAGAACCAAGGCGACTCCACGTGCGAAGCCCCGAGCCCGCACGACGAGATCGCCGGCTGTCCGGGCTTCACGGGCGAGGGACTCGGCGAGCGCTTCAAGGCGGCGGGCTACACGCTCTCGGGCAGCGGCTCGGAGTGCATGGCGTTCCTCGACGATCCGGAGCGCGCCGTGATGACGTTCGTGAACTCGGTGTACCACCGCACCCCCATCCTCGATCCGTGGATGCGCGATTTCGGCTACGGCAACAGCGACGGCTGCGACACCATCGACTTCGGCACCGGCACGAAGTCCGACAAGACAAAAACGGCCGTTTATCCCTACCCCGGCCAAACCGACGTCCCGACCTCGTTCGACGGCAGCCGCGAAGGCCCGACGCCACCCATGCCCTCGAGCGGATGGCCGAGCGGCCTCCCCATCACCGTCTACGCGCAGAGCTTCACGGTCACGAGCCACGTCATCACCCTCGACGGCTCCACCGACCCCATCGCGCACCAGTGGCTCGCCGAAGACGACCCCACCCTCCCGAGCTACGCCAAGTTCCTCTACACCGACGCCCCCATGATGGCGAACACCACCTACCACGTGGTCATCACCGGCACGATCAGCGGC